>Ga0182030_10025806_pt1 | contig 10676 bp, 8 predicted proteins | sample 812S3MmetaG_FD_121299 | JGI IMG/M metagenome (GOLD analysis project Ga0182030, IMG submission 121299) | Permafrost microbial communities from Stordalen Mire, Sweden - 812S3M metaG (Illumina Assembly) | ecosystem: Environmental > Terrestrial > Soil > Wetlands > Permafrost | place: Sweden... | reverse complement strand
GATATAGCCCGCGGGCGGCGCCTTGGAATGCTCTTCAAATCCGGGGTCAATGTCCCTTAATGCCGTATGCTTTGGCTCGCTTTCTGATGCGGTCCTAGATCCGTTGCCGACGGCGTGGCGGAAGGCGGAAATGATGCTCTTGATTGGGGGCAAGCCCATGGCAATAATCGAGGCGATCCACGGCTCGGCGGCCGAAGGGGGCGGCCGAATCGGGGTGGGACAGGCATGGGAGTGTGGGCAATGGGCGGGGTCCGGCGGATTTGTAACACGGTTGTCCCCAATTCTTTCATCGACAGCGGGGGGCTTACATGCATGGTTACTCACAGGATATTCCCAACCTATTCGATGGAAAACCTGCGCGGGGCGACGGCTCCCAATTCGCGGATCAGGGTAACGGCAAAAGTTAAGACATTCGTGTTGGATACGAATGTCCTTCTTCACGACCCGCAATCGATTTACAAATTCCAGGAAAACAACCTGGTGATCCCGGTCGAGGTCCTCGAGGAGCTGGACTCCATCAAGACCGAGCAGTCCACCGAGCGCGGGCGCAACGCCCGCCGGGTCCACAGGATCCTCCAGGAACTTTTACCGGATTCGCGGTCGATGCACGAGGGGGTCGAGCTGCCGACCGGCGGCACGCTCTCGGTGATCATCAACCCCTACCTTGCGGAGCCGAACCGGCGCTCCCCGGCGATGGACCGGCTGCGGTCGATCCTCCCGGACCTCTCGAAGAACGACAACCGCATCATCGCCGCTGCGATCTTCGTCCAGGAGCGATACCCGCCCCCGACGATCCTCGTGACGAAGGACGTGAACGTGCAGCTGAAGGCCCGGGCGGTCGGGCTCGAGTCGGAGGACTACCTGAACGACAAGGTCCCGGAGGACGCCGAAGAGGCGAGCTACCGCGAGATTCCGCTCTCGATCTACGAGCTCCAGCGTTTCTGCTCGGAGGGCGACTTCGAGCTCGAGCCGAAGCTGGTGAGGCCCCTCTACCTCAACGAATACGTCCTCCTGCGCTCAGACGAGGGAAAGACGATGCCCGCCCGGTATTACGGCGAGGGCGTCGTGCGCAGGCTGAAGATCCCCGAATACGTGAAGGCGCCCGGCGGCATCCCCATCCGGGCCCGCAACCTCGAGCAGCAATTCCTGATGGACGCGCTGCTCGACGAGAGCATCCACATGCTCACGTGCTTCGGGAAGGCTGGAACGGGCAAGACGCTCCTCTCGACAGCATGCGCCCTCCACCAGACTCACGACGAGAATTCCCGCTATGACGGCGTCTCGATCTCTCGGCCGGTCATATCGCTTGGAAAGGACATAGGATTCCTGCCGGGAACGCTCGACGAGAAGATGAGGCCGTGGCTCCAGCCCTATTACGACGCCCTTGAGGTCCTGATACCGTCGAAGCCGCCCAAGGAGCCCCAGTTCGCCTCGAAGAAGGTCTCAAAGAAGAGGCACCGCAAGCGCGACGAGATGATGAGCTCGATGAATTCCCCCCAGGTGGTCAACGGCTACGGAGGCCACTCCGCCACCGGGCTCATCAAGCCCTACGAGCGGCTGCTCAAGAGCGGGCTCGTGGAGATCGAGGCCCTCTGCTTCATCCGCGGCCGATCAATCGCGCGGCGGTTCTTCATCCTGGACGAGGCGCAGCAGCTGACGCCGCATGAGGTCAAGACCGTCATCACCCGGATTGCCGAGGGCTCGAAGATTATCCTGATCGGCGATCCCGCGCAGATCGACAATCCCTTCGTCGACTCGCGGAGCAACGGGCTCGTCTATTGCCACAACCGGATGAAGGGCCTGTCCGTCGCCGCCCACGTCAAGCTCACAAAGGGCGAGCGCTCGAAGCTGGCGGAGCTGGCGGCGGATCTCCTCTAGGGCGGGCGGCCCTTGGCGGCGCGCCGGAGCGCGAGGCTAAAGGGACTCGGCCTCGCGGGCGAGGACCCAGAGAAGGTCCGACAGCCGGTTTATCCACTTAAGCATGAGCGGGTGGACTTTCCTACCGCGCGAAAGCAGGGCGGCAAGACGGCGCTCCGCCCTCCGCGCCGCGACCCTGGCGCGGTCGAACGCGAGGGCCGCCGGATTTGCGCCCGGGGTAGCCCAGCCGTCCATCCGCAGGCCCTTCGCCTCGAGCGCCGCGAGCGATTCGTCAAGCCGGCGGAGGTCCTCCTCGCTCAGGTGCGCGAAGCGCGACTTCGCGTGGCGCGCGGCGTCCTCCTCGGCGCAGGCGATCTCCCCCATGAGCGCGATGAGCCTGCCCTGGATGCTCTTCAGTAGCTCGCGCACCGACGGATCCGACGCGTGCAGCCGGGCGGCCCCGATCTCAACGTTGAGCTCGTCGAAGGCCCCGAGGGCCTCGATCCGCGGATGATCCTTGCGGACGCGCTGGCCGTGGAGGAGCCCCGTCGTGCCCTTGTCGCCCTTCCGCGTCGCGATGCTCATGGTGCGGCCATGCTCCGGCCGGCCTTGGTCCGCTTCGCGAGTGCCTTGACCGCCTCGTCGACCGTGGCGCGGGTCGCCTTGTCCATGCGGTCGATGAACAGGATCCCGTTCAGGTGGTCGGCCTCGTGCAGGAGGCATCTCGCGAAGAGCCCCGTGCACTCGAGGGTGTGCGGATGGCCGAATTGGTCGCTGAATGTCGCCGACACGGCCCCGGCGCGCTCCACGTTTCCGCGGATCTCGGGAAACGACAGGCAGCCCTCCTCGGATACGATCCTGGGGGTCTTCCGCGCCACGGCCAGCTTGGGGTTCACGACGATCATCGGCATGAAGAGCTCGAGCGGCGTCTTCTTCCCGTCGAGCTCCCAGTCAAACTCGGCGTCGGTGCCCCTGAGGTCCGCGACCGTCAGCTGGATGGCACGGCCGACCTGCTGGGCGGCGAGGCCTATTCCCCGCGCCTCGTGCATGCTGGCGATCATCTCGCTGGCAAACGAGGCGAGCGCGCCGTCGAATTTGGTGATTTTCTCGCCTTTCCTGCGCAAAACTGGATCGTTGTAGTGAACAATTTCCAGGGACATCGGTCGATTGGACTATGAGGGTAATCGCGGCCTTTCAGCCCCGCAAATCAATACTTTAGAGAAGGCGATGAGTCCGCTCCACGAGGCCCCAAAGACATCGGCCGCCGCCCCCGCGCTTGTGTTGGCGGGCGCGGTGGTTGCGGTGTTCGCGTGGCTTCTTCCGGTTAGCCTCAAGTCGGTCAGCAAGGGCCTGCTCAGGTCGGCCGGGGAGGGGACGCCCTCGGTCGCGGCATTTGGCCGCGACCTTGTGGATTCGGAGAAGATCGGTCCCGCGCTGTTCCTGCTCGACGTCTCGAAGTCCGTGGGCGATCCGCGGGCGCCGGCCCTTGAGCGCGCCCTAGGCGACCTCACTGCGCGCCAGCCCTCGCTCGTGGCGTGGGGCGGGTGGGACCCGTCGCTCGACCCGCTCTTCAACCTGCGCCAGCCGACGGCGCGCACGGCGAGCACCCCGGTGCTGACCTTCCTGCTGCCCGAGAGGGCGCGTGAGGCGGTCCGTGCCTACCTCTCGAACTCCGGGTCGATGGGAGTCCAGGCGGTCCTGAAGACGAGGGGAGTCGCCTCCACGGGCCGTTTCGTCCCCGCCAGCCGCCCGGGCGGCCAGCCGCTCGACGCGCTCATCCTGCTGACGGGCCTGCTGTACCAGGGCGAGCACCTCTCGCCGACCCTGCAGCGGGAAGTGCGCTCGCTCGCCGAGGCCGCGGTCCAGCGCAACGAGCTTGGGGACCTCGAGGGTTTCTTCCTGGACCTCCTCTCGCTCGGACGCCGCCTGGACTGGACGCAGCTTTGCGAGCTCCTGAGGAGGACGGAGGGAGTCCGGACGGTCGGCGAATTCGCGCAGCTGAGTCGCGTGGCGCCCGACCAGCTGCCCTTCATCTATTCGGCTGCGATGCTCTCTGACTCGGCGGACCGGGTGGCGTCCTACCTGATTCGCTATGGGAAGGCCGGATCCGAGGATCTGCGCCTCGCCCTCTCCGACGGGCAGGGCGCTGTGAACCTGCTGCTCCAGCGCGAGGTTCCCGTCAACCACTCGCCGGGGCCGGCGATGGGGGCGGCCGCGGCGCTCGTCCTCGAGCACCCCCGGCTCATGCTGGCGGTCAAGTACGCCGGATACATCATCGGGCTCTTCCTCCTGCTGCGGGGCCTTGACCTCTGGGTCGTTTCGCCCGCCGGGGGCCGGTTCGGCGGGGCGCAGCAGCACGTGCGCGCGGGCGTCCTGTCCATCGTGATGTCGGCGCTTCTCATCGTCGCGACGGAGCCCTTCCTCCTGAAGGCGGCGCCACTCTCGGAGTACAAGGCGCGCCTTGTCATCCCCATGCTCGCCAACTCCGCAACCGAAGCGGCCCAGACTTTAACCTCAAAACCAGTCACTATGGAAACATCCACACTAGTATCCATTGCCATATTCGCGGCGCTCCAGGTCGGCATGTACATGGCATGCCTGCGCAAGATCAGCGAGATCGAAGCCCAGGAGGCCTCGCCGCTCCTCAAGCTCCGCCTGATGGACAACGAGGAGAACCTCTTCGACAGCGGGCTTTACGTCGGGATGATGGGGACGGCCGCGGCCCTCGTCCTCCAGGTGATCGGCGTCATCGAGCCCAACCTCCTGGCCGCCTACTCCTCGAACCTGTTTGGCATCATCTGCGTCGCGCTCGTGAAGATCCGGCATGTGCGCGGCTTCAAGCGCAGGCTGATCCTCGAGAGCATCCGGACTCAGGGCGCTCCGGCGGTATGAACAAGACCCTTCTCCTCTTCATCGTAGACTTTCTCTTCCTCAATCTCATCGCGCTCACGCGCTGGGAAAGGGCGGAGCCCGCGCGCCCGCGCCAGCCCCCGGTAAACCAGATCTCCGCGAACACGGTCTCGAAGGACCAGGATCTTGTCGAGGCGATGAGGCAGTCGCTCGCCGACGAGCAGCTGGCGCGCCAGGCGCTCGAGCAGAAGCTCGCCTCGACCGGCGCAACGCTTTCCTCGAGGGAGCGCAGCCTCGGGGAGCTCCAGTCCGAGAGCCAGAAGCTCACGGTGCAGCTGGTCGACACCCAGAAGTCCCAGGCCGACCTGAACATCAAGTACCAGGCTGAGACCCAGGAGGCCGCCCTGACGCGAAGCCAGCTTGCGCAGCTCCAGAGGGAGCTCGAGGACGCGAAGGCCGAGGAGGAGCGCCGGAGCCAGGCGATCGCCGCGCTTGAAAGGCAGAAGTCCGACGCCCTGAGGCGGGTCGAGGGTCTCACTGTCGCGGTGGCGGTTGGCGAGCGCGAGAAGGTGCAGCTGGAGGAGAAGGCCACCGAGCTCCAGGGCGAGGTCCAGGCCGAGCGCACCGAGCGCGCCAAGGTGGAGCAGGCCACTAACCAGCTCGCGCAGGGGGTGGGGGAGCTCGCGCAGAATTCCGGCGAACTGACCAAGGAGATCCGGGACAACAGGCCCATCAGCGCGAACGTGCTCTTCAACGACTTTCTGGCGGACCGCGTACAGACGAGCTTTTCGGCGAGCCGGAGGGGGCTGTTTGGAGCCTCGACCAAGGACAGCGAGACAAGGACCGTGTTCACGACGGACGGGAGGCAGGTGTACGCCCTGCTGGAGGTGTCGGACACGCCCTTCTCCCTGAGCGAAATCGGAACCGACTGGGAGAAGATCACGGTCCGGTTCGACCGCCCCCCCGACTACACGTCCAGCGGATCCGAGATCGAGTTCCTGCAGAAGGACCCCCGGGTGGTCGTGGTCCCGGTCGACGCCCAGCAGGTCGCGGCGCTCGGCGCAAAGGTTTACCCGATCGCCGCCAACCCCTTCAAGTACCCCGAGGCGGTGCTCATAAGCGGCGGGGGCAAGGGCTACGGCGAGCTCGGGTTCAAGCTCGACGCCGACCACAAGGGCTATGTGCGCGTCGACAATCGCCTGTTCAAGCGCCTGTTCGGCGACTTTGCGCCTTCCCGGGGCGATCTCGTTCTCAGCAAGGGCGGCGAGCTCCTCGGAATCATGGTCAACAGCGACTTCTGCGCCCTTCTGGGCGACTTTTCGCCCATGGTGACGATTGCGGCCGGCGAAGAAAAGGAGTCGCAGCACACGGGCCACCTCCTCGACTCAATCGCGGCCCGCGTCCTGCAGATGCCGGTCGAGCTCCAGTGAGGCCCGCGCCGGCACGGGGCCCCGGGCGAGGACGCAGCTTCGGATCATCCCGCGCTGGAGCTCTCGGGATGCCATCGTGAGCCAGCCGGACCGCTCCAGAATCTCCTGCGAAGGGGGCAGCGAGGAAACCGCGAGCCCCGTCTCCCATCGGAAGAAGGCGTAGAGGGACGCGAGCCACACCCTGGCCCGCAGCCGCGCCAGGCCCTGGCGGGGAAGCACAAAGTCCGCGAAGAGCCAAAGCGCCCCGGGGCGCAGCGCCGCGGCCGTTCGCGAGACGATTGACTCGACACCGGCTGCGTCAAAGCAGTCCAGCACGAAGAAGGTGGCCACGGCGTCGAAGCGTCCCGGATCCGGGGCGAACTGGAGCAGGTCGGCGCACGCGAACGCGACGCGCTCCCGCGCGGCCGAGCCGGCGAGCCTCCGCTCCGCCCTCTCGATCATCCCCGGGCTCGAGTCGACGCAGAGGATCCTCGCCTCCGGGGCGAGCTGGGAGAGCCGCTGGGCGCACCGCCCGTCGCCCTCGCCGAGAAGAAGTATCTCGCGGCTGCGCGCCAGCCGGCCGAGAAACGCGAACCGGGCCCGCTCGAGGTCCCGCCCGAACGCCGCGAGTTCCAAGGCGCGATACCAGCGCGCCAGCCGGTCGAAGCCGGTGCTTGGACGGCTCACGAGAGGCTCCGGAAGATGAGCGGGACGGCGGGCGTCATGAGGGCGACGTCCGCAAGGACCCGCGAGAGGACGTGTCCCGTCCGGCGCTCGGCCAGGTCGACCAGGCCCAGGAGGGCGCCGCTAGCCGCACCGCAGGGCGCCGCGGCTCCGGCCGCGCCTCCCATGCCGATCCAGGCGGCGCCGGAAGCGATCGATATGGCCCACGGGAGGAGCCTCGCAAACCCGGCGGCGCCGCCAAGCTGGAGGGCAAGCGAGGTCTGCCCGTGGCTGCGGTCGATCTCGTCCTCCCAGAGCGAGATGAGCGCGCAGTTGGAAAAGCAGAGCAACACGAAGAGCGCAAGCGGAGCCCCCATCGCCCGGATCTGCGCCCCGGGCCGGCTTGCGACCAGGACGGCGGAGCCCCATCCGAGGAGAAGGGCGACGCAGGCCTCCTTCGGCGGCCGCCACCGCCAGTCCCTGTGGACAAGCTGGTGCGAAAAGAGGTAGGCGGCGACGGCGGGGAGCATGAGCGAGCCGGCCAGAAGCTCGGCCCTGGTGAGGCCCCCGATAGCCGCGGACAGGTCTATGGCGAGGACGGCGAGCCATGCGGCCGCGATCGGCCAGCGCCGGCGCAGGTAGAAGCGGTGGCGGTGGGTGCGGATGGCCTCGGGAACGAGCCTCCAGCCCTCTATCCAGCGGTCCGCGGCGTAGGCGAGCCAGACGGAGGTTCCCAGGACAAGCGCCTCGGCCGCCCCTGGCGCTACCGAGGCGCTCCTCGAAAGCAGCCATTGCCAGAGGAGGACGACCGCCGGGGCGTCGAGCGAGAGGATCGTGGGCCAAAGCCACCACCGGGGACTGGCTGCGACACTGGGTTGCACGGGAGCGACCTGGACGTTGTACTTGAATCGCAGTCCCGGCAACAGGCCCGCAGCAAATTCCCGATGCCCCCAAACATCCTATGGATCGTGACCACGCAGTGGCGGGCGCAGGCGTGCGGGTTTTCCGGGGACCCGAATGCGCGGACGCCCTTCCTCGACAAGCTGGCGGCGCAGAGCGTCGACTACACGCAAGCCGTGACCCCCCATCCCTTCGGTCCCTTTGCCCGGGCGGCGATGCTCACCGGGGTCGCCTCGCCGGAGAACGGGGTCCGCGGCTATTTTGACCCGCTCCCCGCCGGCGCCCGCACGGTCGCGCACGAGATGCGCGACCGCTCGTACTCGACGGCGTTCTTCGGGAAATGGCACCTTTACGAGAGGGACCGCCGGGCGAGCCTGACCGGCGAGGCCCACGCCCGCATCGTCGTGCCGCCGGAGCGCCGGGGCGGATTCGAACTCTGGGAGGGATTCGAGAGCGGCTTTCTCCTCAACAATCCCTGGCTGCACGGCTCGCGCCTGCCGGAGCCCGTCCGCTTCGACGGGTACCAGAGCGACGTCGTGTGCGAGCGGGCGGCCGACGCCCTGCGGATGCTGGGCGCGCCATGGTTTGCCGTCGTGAGTCTCGAGGCGCCGCATCCCCCCTACGATGCGCCCGCCGCCGGGTTCCGAGGCCCCGACCCGGCAACGCTCGCCCTTCGGCCGAACGTCCCGGCGGGAGGCGAGGGCGAAGCCAGGGCCCGGCGGGAGCTTGCGGGATACTACGCGCACATCGGGGCGACGGATCGCGCCATCGGACGGCTTGTCGGCGGCCTCGCGCCGGAAACCCTGATCGTCTTCACGTCGGTCCACGGCGACATGCACGGGTCTCACGGGCTTTTCCGAAAGGGCTGGCCCCACGAGGAGGGCGTGCGGGTGCCCCTCCTTGTCCGCGGCGCCGGCCCCGCCGGGCGCGACGACGGGCCGGTTTCGCTGGTCGAACTGGCGCGGATGACCGCCGGATGGGCGGACGGAAAAGGCGGTCAGACGATCCAGGCGATCCGGGCCGGAGGGCTCGGGGTCTCCAGGATCTCGATGCCATCCGTCGTCCGGCTGCCGGACCAATGCGACAGGATATGGAGGGGCGTCCGGTCGGCCGCCGGGAAGCTGGTCCTCAACGCCGACGGCTCGCCCTGGCTCTGCTTCGACCTGACGAAGGATCCCCACGAAATGAGAAACCTCGCGGGCGACCCGTCACTCGCGGCGGAATTCCGCGAGATCCGGGCGGCGCTCAGGTGCTGACCGAGCGCGCCACCTTGCCCTTCGAGAACTGGCGCCGGATTGCGGCCACGATCTCGTGCATCTTCACGGGCTTCGAGATGTAGTCGTCCATCCCTGCATCGAGGCAGATCTCTCGGTCGCCCTGCATCGCGTTCGCCGTCAGGGCGATGATCTTTGGCTGGCGCTCAGCTGGCAGGGTCCTGCGGATCCTGCGGCTCGCCTCCAGGCCGTCCATTTCCGGCATCTGGAGGTCCATGAGGACCAGGTCATAGTTCCTGTTCTGGACGGCGTTGACCGCCTCGAGCCCATTGCTGACGGCGTCCGCGTTGTAGCCCATCCGCTCGAGGAACATGAGGGCGACCTTCTGGTTCACCGGGTTGTCCTCGGCGAGCAGCACGTTGAGCGGGATCTCCTCGGCCACGGGCCTGTCCTCCTGGCGCGCCTGCACCTGCGCCCCGCCCTCCGGCTTCTTGCCCAGCATCGAGAGGGCCTGCAGGAACGACACGGTCTTGATCGGCTTTGAGACCGCGGCGTAGGGGATCCCGTCCGGAGGCGCCGGCGGGGGCATCTGGCCGAGCCGGAAGAGGACAAGCCTCGGGCACTTGATCGATGCCGCGGTCTCGAGTGCCCGCTCGCTGTCGAACTCGGGCAGGTCCAGGATGACGAGCGCCGGGGGCGTCGCGAGGTTTGAGGCCATGGCCACCGCGGACTCGGGCTCGTTCGCGAACACGCAGGTGGCGCCGAGCGATTCGAAGAGCGTCCTCAGGCGGGCGCGGGTGATCGGGTTGTCCTCGATGCAGAGCGCCATCGAGCCGTGCAGGGCGATCCCCCCGAAGGGAGGGGCGGAGACCTCCGTCGGGCGCTGCGCCGCGTCGGTCATGATCGTGATGGTGAACGTCGAGCCCGATCCGAGCGTGCTTTCCACGCGGATGTCGCCGTTCATCAGCTGGCAAAGGCGCTGGCAGATGGCCAGGCCGAGGCCGGTGCCCCCGTACTTGCGGGTGGTCGACGAGTCCACCTGGCTGAACGCCTTGAACAGCCGGTCGATCCGGTCGGGCGGGATCCCGATGCCGGTGTCCTGGACGGTGATCTCGAGCCTCATCCGGCCCGCCGGCGTCGCTCGCACCGTGGCGTCAAGCGGGATCCGCCTCACCTGGATGGAGATGCTGCCCGTGGGCGTGAACTTGATGGCGTTGTTGACCAGGTTGACGATGATCTGGCGCAGGCGTGTGACGTCCCCGACTATCCAAGCCGGGACGTCCGGCTCGACATGGTAGCCGATCTCGAGGCGCTTCGCGGCGGCCGTGGGGGCGAAGAGGTCGAGGGCCTCCTCGACGCACAGCGCCAGCTCGAAGGGGGCCTTTTCGAGCTCCATCTTGCCCGACTCGATCTTGGAGAAGTCCAGAATGTCGTTTATGATCGTCAGGAGAGCCTCCCCGGAGGTCCTGATCGTGTTGACGAAGTCCCGCTGCTCGGCGGTGAGCGGGGTCTCCATGAGTATGCTCGTCATCCCGATGACCCCGTTCATGGGGGTCCGGATCTCATGGGACATCGAGGCGAGGAACTCGCTCTTGGCCCGGGACGCAAAGTCCGCCTCAGCCTTGGCCCGGCGAAGCTGGCTCTCGGTCTCCACCCGCGAGGTGATGTCGTTCTCTATCGCGATGTAATTCTCGACCTGGCCGGCCTGGTTGCGCACGACCTGGACCTCGAGGTGCAGGTAGTACTTCCTGCCCGACTTGGAATAGTGGATGATCTCGGTGTT
>Ga0182030_10025805_pt1 | contig 10676 bp, 10 predicted proteins | sample 812S3MmetaG_FD_121299 | JGI IMG/M metagenome (GOLD analysis project Ga0182030, IMG submission 121299) | Permafrost microbial communities from Stordalen Mire, Sweden - 812S3M metaG (Illumina Assembly) | ecosystem: Environmental > Terrestrial > Soil > Wetlands > Permafrost | place: Sweden... | reverse complement strand
TTGAGGCCGCAGTCGGGAGCGACGATCACCTTTTCCGGCGCCACGTACGGCAGAGCGCGGCGGATGCGCTCGGCGACTGTTTCCGGGGTTTCGACATCGTGGGTCGAGAGATCGAGCACACCGAGGATGATGGTTTTGCCAGGGAGCTTCGTGAGCACCGCGCAATCGAGTTTCGACTGCGCGGTCTCGATGGAGATCTGCTGGACGGGGCATTCGCTGAGCTCGGGAAGGAAGGAATAGCCTGCCGGACGGCCGGCGACGAGTGCTGCATAGCCGAAGCAGATGTGCAGGGCGGTGGTGCCCTTTGTGCCTTCGAGAGCGCGGTTGACGGCGGTCAGGCCATACTGGCGCGCCTTCTCCGGATAGGCCTGCATGTAGGGCTCATCGATCTGGACATAATCCGCGCCCGCGGCGAAGAGATCGTTGATCTCCTCGTTCACGGCGGCGGCGTAGTCGAGCGCCATTTCCTCTTCCGTCTTGTAGAAGTCGTTCTGCACGAGCTGCGACATGGTGAAGGGACCAGGCACGGTGATCTTGATCTGGCGATCGGTGTTGGCGCGGAGGAATTCGATGTCGCGCACCTGCACCGCATGTCTGCGGCGGATTTTACCAACGACGCGCGGTACCAGGATCGGGTGGCCGCTGCGGCTGGTGATGGTGCCGGGATTGTCGAGGTCGACGCCGTCGAGCGCCGTGGCGAAACGGTTGGAGTAGCTTTCGCGGCGGATTTCGCCGTCGGTGAGGATGTCGAGACCGGCGCGTTCCTGGTCGCGGATGGCGAGGAGCGTGGCGTCGTCCTGCGCCTGGTCGATCCATTCGGGAGCCACGCGCCAGAGTTCACCGGCACGCACGCGCGGCGGCATGCGCTTGCTGAGCATTCCGCGGTCGATGAGCCAGTCGGGTTGAGGGTAGGACCCTACGAGCGAGGTAGGAAGAAGAGGCATATCTCTGCCATGATAGCGGGCCGGTCGACGCGGAGCTTTGCATGCGAACGGACCGGCAGGCCTGCGGGTAGAACTTATGCGCGCGCAACGGACTCTGCGCGCGCTGGCTGTTTTGAATGAATTGACAGCCTGCGGCTGGTCATGCTTTGTAAAATCGCCGGCGGCAAGACCGCCAGCGGTACAGGACGGGCTAAACGGCCTTCGCGATGTCGCGGTGGCTGACCTTGGCGTGATAGCCGCCCGCGGCGAGATTGCGGCGGATTTGATCGGCGATCATCACGGAGCGGTGATGGCCGCCGGTGCAGCCAAATCCGATCGTCAGATAGCTCTTGCCTTCGCGGATGTAGTGCGGGAGGAGGTAGATCAGCAGGTCGGTGATGCGCGCGATGAATTCGTCTGTCTGCGGAAAGGAACGAATGTACCGCGCCACGGCCGGGTTGCGGCCGGTCAGCTGCTTAAATTTCGGGATGTAATTGGGATTGGGCAAAAAGCGCACGTCGAAGACCAGATCGCAGTCCGGGGGCAGGCCATGGCGGAAACCGAAACTGGTGAGGTAGACAATGACGTTCGACTGGTCGCGCGTGCCGTCGAATTTCTCGTGAATGAAGTGGCGGAGATCGTGAACGTTGAATTTTGAAGTGTTGATGGTGAGATCGGCCAGCTTCCGAATAGGCGCCAGCATAGCGCGCTCGCGTACGATGCTGCCGGCGATCGGTTGATCGGAGCTTAATGGATGAGGACGGCGGGTTTCGCTGAAGCGCCGCATCAGCGATTCGTCGTCGGCTTCGAGAAAAATCAGCCGCAGGTTGACGCTGTTGCGGATTTGGCGGTAAATGGCGGGAAAGCGGCGCAGGCCGGAGCCTTCGCGCACGTCGACCACCAGCGCGGCGCGCCGGATGGAGGACGAATCCCGCACCAGTTCGGCGAAAGTGGGAATGAGATCGACGGGAAGATTGTCGACCGCGTAATAGCCGAGGTCTTCGAGAGCGCGCAGCACCGAGCCCTTGCCCGAACCGCTCATCCCGGTGATGATGACGAGTTCGGAAATATCCGCGCGGGTTTCCGGTGGGGTGGGCGCGGGACTAGCCCGCTTTACGCTCTCCTTCGCCTGCTTCGCCCGAGGCATCGCTCTCTTTTCGCGGGACCCGCTTGCTGTCGCGCCACTTCTCGCGCACTCGCAGCGCCTGCTTTTCGAGCTTACCAACAGCGGCATGTATGGCGGTGAACAAATCCGCGTCGGAGCCTTCGCCGATCAATTCGTGATGGTGGTACGGCACGGTGATCTCGACGTTATGGAGGTGGCGCTCATGGGACAGCACCACGTGCGCGCCGGCCTCACCCATGCCGTTGTCCAGCAGCTTGCCGATTTTTTCAAACTCCGCGGTGAGTTTCTCAGACTGTGCGGGAGATAAATCGACCTGCCGCCCTGTGTAGGTTACTTTCATCTTATTCCTTTTGATTTGATTTTATTCCCGGACGCGGCGCTGATGCGTCGACGGAATTTTCATATCCTCACGATACTTGGCCACCGTTCGCCGAGTGACATCAATGCCTTCGGACTGGAGCCGCGCCGTGATGGTGTCGTCCGTCAGCGGACGTTTGGGATCCTCTTCCTCGATCATCTTCTTGACTTTGCGTTTGAGCAGGAGCAGCGGCGTTTCTCCGCCGGAGGGCCCTTGCACAGCCTCGGAGAAGAAGTACCGCAGTTCGTAAACACCGTGCGGAGTATGCGCGTACTTGTTGGCGACCGCGCGGCTGACGGTCGAGGGATGGACACCGACTTCTTCAGCAACATCCTTGATCATCATGGGGCGCAGGGCGTCGATGCCGTGCATCAGAAAATCCTGCTGACGGCGGCGGATGGCCTCGCAGACGCGGAGAATAGTGTGCTTGCGCTGCTCGATATTCTTCATCAGCTGAATGGCGGAAGAATACCGCTCGCGGACATAGTCGCGGACTTCCTTCGTCTCGCCCCGGTCCTTTTCGAGCATTCGGCGATATTGCGCGTTGAGACGAAGCTGCGGCAGCTCGTCTTCGTTCATCTGAATGAGGAAGTCGTCGCCCTCGCGGATAAAGTAGACGTCCGGCTCCACGGTGCGCGCGCCGGGGCCGGAGAAGCGCACGCCCGGCCGGGGATTCAGATGGCGAATCATGGCCACCGCGATATCAATGTGATCCTGGGGCCGGCCCAGGACTTTGGCGAGCTCCTTAAACTGACGCGTTTCGAGCAGGCGCATGTGGCCGGAGACGATCTGCCAGGCTACGCCCCCCTTGCCGTTCACGCTTTCGATCTGGAGCAGCATGCATTCCCTGAGATCGCGCGCGCCGACGCCGGCGGGATCGAGGCCCTGTACGGCTTTGAGCGCCGCATCCATAGTTTCGCGCGTATAATCGCCCTGCCCGGCCATCTCCTCCAGCGAGGCTGTGAGATATCCGTCCTCGTCGAGATTGCCGATGATCGTCTCGGCCGCATCGCGGGTCTCGTCGTCGAGGATGGCTACGCTGAGCTGGGAGCGCAGGTAGTCGGGCAGAGTCTGGGGCTGCGAAAGGAAAGTCTCGAAAGAAGGCTTGTCGATGGATTCGGAGGCGGGACTGCGGTAGCCGGGATCGAGATAGTCATCGAAAAACGAACCGAAATCGATCTCATCGAAGGGGTCTGTGGTGGAGGCATCGACAGCTTCCGCGGTATCCGTCGAGGCGCCTTCGGCCGCGGCTTCGACGTCGGCAAAATTGTCACCATTGCGGGAGATTTCCGGGGCCTCGCCGTCGAGCTTTATTTCTGCGGCGTCCAGCAACGACTGGTCGGCCGGCTCGGCGCCGCGCTCGGCTTCGAGGAGTGGCTGAAGCTCCTCGGGTGTGATCTCTTCGCCCTCTTCAGTGGTCTCTTCGAGGACCGGGTTTTCGACGATCTCCTGATTGATCATCTCCTTCAGTTCCATACGGTTGAGCTGAAGGACGGTGACCATCTGCACCAGCCCCGGGGTGAGAATCTGCTTCTGCGCGACTTTCAGCTGAAGTCTTGGAGAGAGCATACTCATACCCGCATTATAAGCCTGAAGGAGATTCTTTTCTCACGAGAAATGTGCCTCAGCGCCCTAAATGGAATCAAAATTGCTGGGAATTGCGTCAACGAGCCTTTTCCGCCACCACCATTGACTCCATGCGCTGACTTGCGACGTCGTGGACCGCACCGGGTGAGTGATTCAGGAACTCGGCCTTCTTGACCACCAGTATTTTCTCGGCTCCGCCGCGGGCGTCGGCGGCGACCTGTTCGCGCTGCGCGGCATTGATATCGTTCATGGCCGACTTCACTTTGGAGTCGGGCACGATGTCGGTGACGAGCACGTTGACAATTTCGTAGCCGAAGGCGACCATGGCGGCGTCGAGTTCCTGTTTGACGGCGGCTGCGATGCTCGACTGCGAGGCGAAAACTTCGTCGAGAGTCATGCCGGGGACATGGCCGAGGATCACCTGCTCGACGTCGACTTGATGCTGACGACGCCTGCGTCGAGAATGGCATGGCCCGCGACGAGCAGCACCCTGCCGACCAGGACGATAACGACCTGTTCCATTTCGATTCCCCTTTGCGGCCGCTATGAGGCAGCCAGTTCCACTACTGTGTCACGCCGATACCGGATGGCCAGTTCGGTGCTGGCTGCCAGCACAGGAGCGGCGCCCGTGAAGTGCAGGGTTCTCACGATGGCGAGGAGTAGACCGTTCTCGATTTCGAGCAGGCGGATGACGAAAGCGCCGATGCCGAAAACGAGCTGAATGAGAACGGCGGCGATCGTGAAATTGCAGGCGAAACAGAGGCGCGCGTCCGCGGCGTGGCGTTCCTTCAGCACCATCGAGAACATGACGAGAAATCCGGCTACCAGGAGCGCCGCGCCGACGTGCGGGAAAAATCCGGACGTCTGATGACGGTAACTCACGCCATAGAGAATCGGCAGCACAACCGCGGCGGGCACGGCGTAAATCCATTTGCTTCGCGCCGGGGTCCGTTCCCGGGTTCGTTTGGCACGCTCTGCCGGTATGGGCGCCGTGCCGTCGGGGAGCGAAATAACCGCCCAGGCGAGCGCGGCGAACAGGAGCGGCGAAACGGCGGCGTGGAGCCGCGGCATGCCGGGAATGGCTTCAGTCAGGGCGAGAAGGAGCGCCAGCGCCGCAGGCACGCGAATCTGGCGGTTCTTTACGGCCTTCAACAGCAAGATAAGAATCAGGTAGACGGTGGCGATGCCCGAAACAATATGCGCGCGCGCCAGCCAGGAAGCTGTGCCCGTGACGAATGGCCCGCTGATCATGGGTACGAGCGCAAAACGCGCCGCAAAGGTGCTGTATCGTTTCATCCGGCTGGGAGACCCCGTCAGGCTCTTCAGTAAGTAAACACGCGCAAAACGGGTCGCGTGCGCGCCCTTTGCGCTTTGCGAGTAGTATACTGCGACTGGCAAGCGCGCAGGCCAGACCAGAATTCAGTGAGCTGCAGCACGGCGCCTGAGGTCGGGTCGGTTGGGCGCGAAGAATGAAGTATGAACCGGACAGGCCGTGTTGCTTGTATTGCATGCGTGCTGCTCTGCCGCGGGGCGCTGTCGTCGGAAGCGCGGCAGAATGAGCCGGAGTGCGGCGTACTCCGCGCGGAAGCCGACCTGGTCAATGTTCCGGTCAGCGTCTTCGATCCGCAAAATCGCGTGGTGAGCCATCTCGGCGCCGGCGCATTCCGCGTTTTCGAAAACGGGGTGGAACAACGTGTGGAGGCGGTGGGCGAAGAAGACGCCCCCGCGTCGATCGGATTCGTGCTCGACACAAGCGGGAGCATGGGGGTGAAGATCGACCTCGCACGCGATGCCATCCTGCGCTTTGTGAAGGCGGCCAACCCGGAGGATGAGTTCTTCCTTCTGCCGTTTGACTCGCATCCCGGGGCGGTGACCGGCTTTACCAGCCGGGCGGAAGACATTGCGGACCAGCTTACGCGTATGCGGCCGGCGGGGACGACTGCAATGCTGGACGCGATTCAAACAGCGTTCGTGAAGATGCGGCGGGCGCGTCACGCACGGCGGGCCGTCATCATCGTGTCCGATGGCGGGGACAATCACAGCCGGGTAACGAAAACCGAGGTCCTGCGCCTGGCGCGTGAGGCTGCTGTGCAGGTGTATGCGCTGGGCACGTATGAACCGCCCGCGACGAGGCATCGGACGCCGGAGGAGTTCACCGGCCCGGAACTGCTGGCGACAATAACGGAGCAGAGCGGCGGCAGAAGCTTCCCGGCACAGCGGCTGTCCGACATTTCAGACGCCGCGATCCGCATAGGCTTCGAATTGCGGAGCCAGTATGTGGTTGCCTATCGGCCGGGGAACAGGACCTGGGACGGGCACTACCGGCGCATCACCATACAAACGGCTGCGCCCGGATTCCCACAGTTGCACGCGTACTGGCGGCAGGGCTATTATTCCCCGCCGCCGGCATGCGCGGACGCGACTTCGTAACAGCTACTGGTCGTTGCGCGCGAGAGTGACTTTCGGCGTCGCAAGATAACCGGTCACCTGATTCTTCCCCACCTGATTGATGACGAGCTCGTAAGGCTGCCGGGCTTTCAGGGTGTAGAACTGCACGGGCTCGTTGACCGAGCGATCTTTCTTTTCGACGCGCTTGTCGTCGGCCAGTACATCGACGCTGAAACGGTTGTGGCCGGCGTCGGCTTTGCGCAGCGCGAGCTGGATGTCGCCCACCTTCTGCATTCGGCCGTTCTTCTCAAGCGTGAACTCATAGATGTTGCGGTCACCCAGATCGCGCAGAGCCTGAATCTGCTTCCCGTTGGTGGCGATGAGGCCGCTCATCACACCCATGTCGCCGCGCGCGCGCTGCAGGTCGGAGCGGGTGTCGTCGATGGCGGATTTGGCGGAAGCCACATCGGTCTTGACGGAGCCGACGTCGGTGGTGATGCCGTCGAGCCGGGTGGAGGCCTCGGTGGTGGAGTCTTTCACCTTATTCAATTCGTCGCTGAGGCGCTGGGCTTCGGCGGCAGATTTCTTTGCCAGCTGAGAAGCGGCGAGATCGGCATGGCGAATGGCGGCAGTCTGCGCTTTCTCCACACCGTCGTTGGCGTCCTGCTGGGCTTTGGCGAGGGCGCCGGTGAGATCCTCGCGCATGGCGTCGAGTGCGCTCTGCAGTTTTGTGGCACTGTCGGACAGCCTGGTGCGCAGAGCCGCATTGTCCTGCTGAGCGGCGGTGAACTGGCTGCGCAGCGCCTGCGTCTGGTTACCGAGATAGATGGCATAGCCGCCCGCGGCCAGCACGAGGGCGGTCAGTACGGCTACCCATATCTGAAGATGGCGGGAATGATCCGTTGGCTGAGAATTGGTCGTTTCGGTCATGGTGCGAAATAAACCTCCGGGCGGTCCATGGCACGGGACCCTCCATTCTGTAACCCGTTGTTTTTCGGCGAAAACAATGGCAGGCGGGTGATCGGCTGCCGAGCGGGCCGGAAAAAACTTCCGACTCGCCATATGATAGTCAGCATGCGTTTCAGCCTTTTGCTGTTCATGGTTTCGTCTGCGCTGGCCCAGGACGCCGGCGCCACGCGCGCCGACTGGGTGCATAACGGGGGCACACAGTTCTCCTGGCGCTACAGCGCGCTCGATCAGGTCAACACAAGAAATGTGAAATCACTGACGCCCGCGTGGATCTTTCAAACCGGCGACTACGCGGAGAATCTGCAGACCACGCCGATCGTGGAAAGCGGCGTTATGTATCTGATCACGGCGCGGGCGCGGGTGTTTGCGCTGGATGCGGCGACCGGCCGCGAGATTTGGAATTACCGTTACCCGGAGCCGGCGGCGAGTGTGCCGGGATTTGTGGGGAACAGAGGGCTCGCGATAGGCGATGGCAAGGTGTTCTTCGGGACGAAAGACAACTACATGGTGGCTCTCGAGCAGAAAACCGGGCGCCTGGTGTGGAAGGTCAACGTCGACGATGCGCGGCAGTGCGGCTGCAATATCACGGCGGCTCCGCTGGTGGCGAAAGACAAGGTGATTGTGGGTGGCACGGGCGGCGATGGCGCGCACCGCGGATACATTACGGCTTTCTTCACGCGCAACGGAAGGCTGGCGTGGCGCTGGTACGTGATTCCCGGGCCGGGTGAGAAGGGCAATGAGACGTGGAAGGGCGACAGCTGGCGGTTCGGCGGCGGCGCGCCGTGGCTCACGGGATCCTACGATGCGGCGCTGAATCTGGTGTTCTGGGGCACCGGCAACGCGGCGGCGGATTTCTTCGACGCGGAGCGCGTGCCAACCGGCGCTGACAAGAACAAAGACGTCAACCTCTACACAGCAAGCGTGGTAGCGCTCGAGGTGGATACGGGAAAACTGCGCTGGTATCACCAGGAGGTACCCGATGATTTGTGGGATTTCGATTCCGCATACGAAGTCCTGCTGATGGATCGCCAGATCAAAGGCCGGATGCGGCAGGTGCTGGTGCACATGAACAAGAGCGGTCTGACTTCAGTGCTCGACCGCACGACCGGCGAGCTGCTGCAGGTTTTCAACGTACCGGAAGTGAAGACGTGGATGACCGGCGTCACGGAAGACGGCAAACTGGTGGGGCGCAATGAGCCGCGCCTCGGGAGCACGACGACGATCTGTCCGAGCGCGGCGGGCGCGAAGAGCTGGAACTCGATGGCATATTCGCCGCGCAGTGGTTTCATCTACGTACCGGTCAACGAGCTTTGCGCCGAGGTTACGCCGAACGATCACGCGGCGCAGGAAGGCCAGAACTATATGAACGGCGAGTTTCCCATCCACCTGGTGGCGGGGCGCACGACAAACAGCCATGTGGATGCCTGGGACCCGGTGACGGGCAAGCGCACGTGGTCGATGCCCTATAAATACGTGCTGCTGGCGTCGATGCTGGCGACGGGGGGAGACCTGGTGTTCACGGGGAATCCGGAGGGAGAGTTCTTCGCGCTGGATGCGAAGACCGGTAACAAGCTATGGACTTATCAGGCCGGGGCTGGTCTCCGCGGGGGCACGGCTGCCTATTCGGTGAACGGGCGCGAGTACATCGCGACCTCGACCGGCTGGCAGTCCTCCGTAGTCGGCGGTGCGCTGGAGGAGTTGTTTCCGGGCCAGGACTGGCGGGTGGGATCGGCGCTGGTGGTGTTCGCGCTGCCGGAGGGATCGCGATGAAACGCGTACTGCTGAACTTTTTTTTGGCGGGGGTGCTGACCGGTGTTGCGTTTGCCCAGCCTGCGATGGTGAAACAGGGTGAGCAGGTGTTCGCTGCGACTTGCGCGACTGGATATTGCCACGGTGCGCGGGGCGTTGCCGGCGGCGCGCCGCGACTGGCCGCGCGCGGCTTTGATGCGGCCTACATTCGTAACGTGGTGAGCAACGGCATCGCGGATACCGGCATGCCGGCGTTCACGGCGAAGCTCTCGCGTCCGGATCTGATCGCCGTGGTGACGTATGTGGCGTCGCTGAATGGCGTCGAAGTTTCCGACAATGGTGCGGCGCAGGCTCCATCCGCTCCGGCCCTTTCCGGCGAGGCAGCGCGCGGGGCGAAGCTATTTGCCGAAGCCACGCGCGGCTTCGGGCGCTGCTCGACATGCCACGAAGTGAGCGGGAGCGGGATTCCGGTGGCGGGACCGATCGGGCGCGTGCCGGATTCGGTGGTGGCGCTGAAATCGCTTGCAACACCGAATGTGAAGACCGCGGCGATGGGCGGGGAATCGATGCCGGCGCTGGTGCTGAGCGACGGAAAGCGCGGCACGCTGTTTTACGACCTGACGTCCGCGCCGCCGGTGGAACGATCTGCGGAATCCGGCGCGGTGAAGTTCAGCGATGGCAGCAGCTGGCGGCACGCTGCTGTGATTGGCGCGTATAAGGACGACGAGTTGGGCGCGATTCTGACGTGGCTGCGGGCGGTGACGCAGTAAGAGTAATGACGCGCGGACTTTCCTGTTGACGCGATCGCGCATAAGTATCACAATGTAGTTCATATGAGAAAGTCGCTGCTGATCGCCTGCCTGGTTCCGCTGTTCGGGTTCGCCGATGCCAGTAACGAGAGAGCTCCCGACTTTACCCGCGTGGATGCGGCCGGGCACAAAGTGCGCCTCTCAAAGTACAACGGTAAAGTCGTGCTGGTCGATTTCTGGGCCACATGGTGCACGGGCTGCAAAGAGGAGATCCCCTGGTACGTGGAGTTTGCGGACAAGTACCGGAAGAGCGGCCTTGCCGCTGTCGGCGTCGCCATGGACGACGAGGGCTGGAAAGTGGTGAAGCCCTTCCTGGCAGAAAAGATGAAGATCACCTATCCCGTGGTGATCGGTGACACTCCACTGGCGCAACAATTCGGCGGAATCAACAGCCTGCCCGTAACTTTGTTGATCGATCGTCAGGGCCGGATTGCTTTCTCGCATACCGGCGTGGTTGACAAGGCTGAATTTGAACGCAGGATTCAGGAGCTGCTGGCGCGTGCTCGGTGAATTTGAATACCTCGTCATCAGCGCGGCTGTGCGGTGCGGCGAAAACGCTTACGGCGCAGCTATCCGCGAGGAGATCGAGCAAACCGTGAAGCGGTCCTGCTCCATCGGCGCGCTTTATACGACCCTCGACCGCCTTGAATCGAAGGGCCTGATCGAGACGTGGATGGGCGAAGCCACGGCTGAGCGTGGCGGCCGGGCGAAGCGGATGGTGCGTGTCACGGGCAAGGGTGTTGGCGAAGCGTCCGCCTTCTATCAGG
>Ga0182030_10025804_pt1 | contig 10676 bp, 15 predicted proteins | sample 812S3MmetaG_FD_121299 | JGI IMG/M metagenome (GOLD analysis project Ga0182030, IMG submission 121299) | Permafrost microbial communities from Stordalen Mire, Sweden - 812S3M metaG (Illumina Assembly) | ecosystem: Environmental > Terrestrial > Soil > Wetlands > Permafrost | place: Sweden... | reverse complement strand
GCGTCTTTCAATACTTTTAGCATATCTACTGATATACTCATGATCCTTGACAATCCAATACGGGCCTTATTTGACTCATATTTCCTAAGATCGTCCCATCTCTTACCAGCAAGCGGTTTCATTGCCCAAATCAAATCTGAAACATGCGGAAATTGAACATTCCTATTTTCATGCTTTACATTTAAATTGCGCTCTATCGTCTCTTTTAAAATCAGCGTTGCCAAATATATGTCCTTAAGGCTTTCTTGGCTCTTATGATCTTTTATCTTATCTAGATAGTCAATCATATCGACAACTTTTTTGATGAAATTATATCCAGATACGGCACTAACCTCTCGCTCATTTTTAGGATTTGATGCGTCTGAATCTGCGCACTCCCGCAAAATACCATGGGACTTATTGATGATATTTGATAGATTAATGATACTATTGCGCAATGACGAAGTTATATCTATGGAGGCCCATTTAGTAGTTTTATATTTTAGTGCCATAACTTCGGTAAATCTATCTATTTTCATGGGTGCCTATATGAAAACTTTATGAGTATTGAAAACTGCTCCCTCATATGTTTCTTCCATACCTTTTCGATATAGTGGTAAGCAATTACCGTATTTATCCTGATAGACCTTATGAATTGGTAATCCAGTATGACCGCAGATTGGGTGTTCGCTTGTTGAGCTTTTCATTATCATAGAACATTTGCATTCGTTGGCAACCTTATTTCCAGCCAATCCATCCATATAAATCTGGAATCCAAGGGCGTGCGCGCGCTCATCTCCACTATTAGCAAGCACATTTAGAGAGTCCTCGGCTGCGGCATAATTTTCTTCCGCCAATGCCTTGCGCAAATTATTTAGAACATCACTTGGTTTTAATCCGAATTGAGGAGACGCCGATGCAGCAGCCTTGAAATCGGATGAATTGTTCTTATAGATTTCTCCAATTCCTTCTTTGCTGAACGACGATACCGATCCATTACATAACATTAGTGTTGGTTTTGCGACTTTACCGTTTGAAATCTTGACCGGAACAACGAACCCTACTCGACCTGCATCCAGGGCTACGCTATAAAATACCGAATTATCATCTGACTTTGAGACCGTTATCTGCGGGTTTTTATGACCATAACCGACCAATTCTCGTGCAATATGATCTCGGGCAATCTTTATCTTATCTTCGCCAAATTTCCAAGATGCCTGTCCATATGGGGACGTAAATTGCTTCTCAAAAGACTCAAACTCATTGCTCTTTGGTATCTCAACATCTTTTCTACATACCTCATAAATCTTCTGTCCAACAATTTGTCCATCTGAAAATTCAGATTTACTATTTCTAGAGGCGTTTAGTTTAATTAGTGCCATTTCAGCATCACTTACTTCATAGCCTCCGGATGCGGCAGCAGTTAGCGCACCTAGTATAGCCGTGCCACCTACCGATAGTTTAGATCCTGCGAATGTAGTTAAATAAGTCTTTAAGTTAGCATTATTCAAATCTTGCGTTCCAGAATTTCCGACAAATACTAACGCTTCGCATACCTTATTATCACTAATTTCAATGGGAACGTATAAGCTTGTAATTCCCTTTGGAGTCTCATAATCAGCCTTAATTACTATGAATTTATCATTGCCATCAGATACTTCTATGTAATTTGGTCGCAAATTCCATGAATCAAGTGATCCTGCAACTGCGTTTTTAGCCTTATCAGCTAGTGGTTGCGAATACATTTTTACTGGCAACGTCTTATCAAATACGCTTTGAAGAGCATTTGCTAAAACCGGATCGGCAGTGGAGTGTAAATTAATGTCCGCTGAATAGCCCCTCTGCATAATCGTGGCGCCTTTTAATTCGGCTGTTTTACCCAATTCATCCTGAAATAATGAAGGGAACTTCGTATTGCGGGAATACAGTTGATTGTAAAGACGCCTCAAATCAGCCCTATTAATGAAAATAGTATTGTTATCTACCATTTTACTAATAACACCAGCCATTGCGCCTATGGTCTGATCACTTGGGTAACTTCGTGATGCCTTTGCTAATTTGGCTGCCAAAATTGGTGTGGCGATCTTTTCGTGGTCTTCAATTGACTTAGCTAAGGAACCAATTAATTGATTTATTTTATCGAGGCTCATTTATAATTCCTTTTGTAGCTCATACCAATTCTGGATATTTGGTTAATACTTCCTGTTTGACTTCTGATGATAGCTCATTCAATAATGCTTTTACTAGCTTTTTATTGTTAGCTAATTTTTCTGGCAAGTAGCTTGGAACCTTATCAAGTTCAGAACGAGAGATGCCTAATTTGCTAGAAGCTAGTCTAACAATTGGATCCCCCTTGTAATATACGTCAAGCGAACTAGCCACCTTATTAATGGATACGTCCCATGTAGATGCCGTCTTTTGTTCGTCATCTTGCTGATATAGTGCAACAATATATTCGCCATCATCAGCGCTTTGAATCTGCCATAAATCAGTGGACTTGTCGGCATCTTTAAACCGTACCACGTCGAACGCTACGACTTCTAATTTATCTTTTACGTCAGATAGCTTATACGCTTTTTTTGTAATCTGATTATCTAACTCTGAATAATCCACTGTAAATTTTGGCATTATATCTCCCATTAACGGAACTCACCTATCATACATAACGTAATATTGATACCAGTATGACGAAAACTACATACAAGTATCCCTAAATATTACCAAAAAACTTTGTTTCGAAGCTTGGTGACAATGATTTTTAATTTATCTTTATCATTTAATATGTCGTATAGGATCTTAGTGTCAATATAATAGCCGTTAAAACACATAGGTATATCTAGTGTTTCGAAGAAGTCTATTAAGGTTTGATTGGTTATTTCGTCAGGCATATTCATTGTTGTTGAAAATGAGTGTATTTACCACTTTTCTTCACGGCATTTCTTTATTCTATCAAGAATGTCTTTTATTTTTTCATCAGTTTCTATAATCTTGCGTAATTTTTTACGCGATCCTCCGTACGATTTACGTACACCATCACCATAATTTACATTTCCACGAATTGATTTTACCACACTTGACTGATTGACCCCTAACTTTTTTGCGATCTCGGTCTGTGTCAGCCCCTCGGAATACAACCTAATCACATCCCTTTGTCTATCCGTCAACAACGTATCAACCACTCTCCAAAATTCCTTCTTAAGCTCCTCTTCCAGCCCAATCATTTCCTCATCATAATCAAATGGGTTCAATCTATCGTGCATACTATCCTCATTACAAAATGTCTCCATCATTTCATTGGAGAATACTACTTCTAAAATTAGATGTTGGTAAGCACCAGATCTAGTCCTTCTTTTATCATAACTATTAGCCATATAAACCTCATTAGAGCTTAATGTTACTTACGCGTCTCTAACCAATATATAACAACAAGCATCAATTAATGATAGTATGTTCGAAATTATTTGACGAAAAGTGCAATATTATCTACATTGCAATCTTTTTCTTTCGTCAAATATTCATCTATATCTTTATATATTTCTGGCAAATAAAAATTATGAATACTGGCCATATTTCCGAATTTACTAATTATAGCCTTTCTACCCTTTTCACCACCATCGTCGTTATCCAATAATAACCCAATATTATCTGTATATCGACAAATCAATGAAAACTGATATGGCGTCATGTTACACGTTCCTAGCGCAACGATATTATCAATTCCTCTTTCATTGGCCTTAATGACATCAAACTGACCCTCTACAACAAAAACCATGCCCTTATCAAATATGCTTTTTTTATTTTCGTATAAACCAAATAAGTGACGACCCTTTTCAAAATTCTTGGTGTTCTTATACTTAGGTATTTTAGCTTCCTTCATATTTTCATCACTGAGCAATGTTCTGGCCACTAAGCCTACTGTTTTACCATAAACATCACGAAATGGCATTACTAGTGAAAATTTATCGAAATATGAGAATGGAATGCTTCTTGGAAATAATGAATCTTCAATATCCTTATAGTAAATTAGGTTATGCTCAACAATAATGTCTTCGCCAACCATATCCGTAAGGAGAGATATTTCCTCCCATCCTGGGTAATATCCGAATTGAAACCTATCCTGACTTTCTTTTGTTAACCTGGAATCCAGATATTCACGTACTTGGGCTGCGCCAGGATAGTTATTCAGCAAGAATTTGCAAGCTTCTGTAATTTTTTCTAACATTAAATATCACTACTTTTATTCAAATTTTTCTTCAACATTGCCTTAAACGGCGCACTCAAATGATCCAACGGCTTATTGCACCTAGCACATACTACATCATCATTTACAATAATTGGCCTATCATCGTTATCGCATCTTTTACATTTCACCGCAAATGGCTTACTCGACTTTTGCTTGAACTGCTTATTCATTTTCAATTGGTTCTTTACAATTGAGGTGATATTGGCCATCTCCTTATTACATACGGCGCAATATATTTTACCATCACCTGGATCTAAATAAGGCTGCATAATTTGTCCGCATCCATGATTTGAACATTGCATTGATATCGGCATTTAATTTCCCTTCACCTCTGAATTTAACGTTTCAATTAATTTACTTACATCATCTGGATATTTTACATCTAAAATAACCCTTTGATCTCCAACTTTATTAACACCCAAATTCGACATAATTATCTCTTCCCTATGTCTTGATTTAGGGGGGATTACTACGTCATGATACCCATTTATCGTTTTAACTATCTTGTTGCATCCAGTAAGCGCGTCCTGCAATGATATTGATAGGGTAAATAATACGTCTTTTCCAACCAATGACAAATCTGGTTCTGGAATAACTTGAACCGTCAAATGAGTGTCGGTATATTGGTCTACTGGCCCAAATGAACCGCCATAATTTCCTACGCCCCTCAAATTCAACACATTACCATTAGATACTCCGCCTGGAATATTTACTTGTAATACGGACTCTGTCGACACCACTCCGTTAGAACTGCATGCCTTACATGCTTCGCTGGATGTTCTTCCACCACATTGTGAGCACGTCTGAGAATATATCATACCGCCATTACGAACGGTAATTCGACCACTTCCATTGCATGATTGACATCCATTATTTATTGCTACATGTCCTTGGCCATTGCAATTATCGCACTTTATCTTGCGATTGAGTTTTATTTCCTTCTGACACCCAAGCACTGATTCAGCAAATGTTATTCTAACACTTACATCTATTGATTGGGCGAAATATACTTTTGATTGACCGTGTCCAAATGGATTCCCTGCATTTCGGAAATGAGAAAAGAAGTCCTGCATATCTTGGTTGGAATTTTGTTCAACATTTTTATCAGACGTTAGGAATTGATATGCCTCATTAGCTTCCTTGAACTTCTTCTCAGCATCAGGTTCCTTATTCACATCTGGATGTAGCTTTGCGGCGACCTTTTTCCACTTCTTTTTAGCAGCCTCTTTTGCATCATCATAATTTGAATCTTGAGAAATGCCTAATATAGAGCACGCTTGTCTAAAATCCACTTTCTTAACCTTCCTTACTTTTTCTTCTTAATTCGACCCGTGAGCAAAAATGCGTAATATAATCCAACTGCAACTGCATCTGCACGATCATAGCTTTCTGGCATTATCTTACCCTTTTTACCAGTAACATATGGAAATATAACACCTAAATGTTCGGAGACAAGTGCTGGCATGTCTTCTTTTTTAGGAAATATTTTATCTTTTTTTAACCCATGCCGTATTGATAGGACGCTGAACAATTCTGGGGATTTATTTAGGTAATCATAGGCGGCAAGGCAAATCATGCGATTGAAAGTCGTTAGCATAATAATTGTATTTGACGTACTTCTTCCGCCCATAAAAGAAATTATATTCTCTATACCAATTAAATCTGGTTTTGATTCTACAATTATGTTACTTATTTTATCCCTAGTATCCGCTATTCTTTCTATAATTCCACCATCTTTTATTGGTTTCAAATGATTGCATGATACGAATTTTATTTCCTTCGTATCCATATCGACATCTAATATAGCATACCCAGTTGTCGTTGAAGAAATATCGAATGATAGTATCCTTGTCATAACAACATACGAATATATCGACAAAAGAAAAGGATCCGTGGAAATAATTCCACGGATCCCATTATCCAGTATAATTAAGGATCAATTTCCGTCGAAACTTGGAAAATCTTCATCGCCATCATCATCTGTCATGATGACCTCTGGAACGCTAACTGGCTTTGTTACAACTTTCGTAATAGACTTTGGCGTATTCTTTACGGTAGTATCGGGAACAGTAGCTGTGGTGGCTGCTGACGCCGTTGCTCCACCTTCAGCGGCTCCACTAATCCAGTCCATTCGCTTCTGAACTTGTTCGGAAGTAAGTGGGGTGCATCGCCGCTTTAGATCGTCCAAATCCGCATTGTCCTTAATTTGCTGATCGGCAGCTGATAGCGGTTCCTTTGGAACTGGCTGAACCGTATAATATGCGCTTGGATTGCCCTTATCGACAATAATATCGATATCATATTTTGTTGGCTCGCCCCATTTTGGATTGTTAGCGTACTTTTTAATCTGTGAAAACACCTGCCAACCAACATCCAGTACCTTATATTGGCCAGTCTTACGATCAATAACTCCGTAGAACCAGCGCTGCTTTGCCTTTTCTGCAAGTGGCTTTTCGGAACCTTCCGCAGTCTCTTTCTCTACTAGGTCACATAATGGGCAACTTCCATTAACCTTCGAACACCCAACCTTGCGTCCATAACTTGAATCCACATCCTTCTTGAACTTATGGGATAGGTATTGATATGGGGATGTAACAAGCCTAAGCTCATTATCTCCATCTACAAGACGTAGGAACAAATCCTTATTATTCTTCTTGTCGCCACCACCAAAATCATTGCTGTAATCTACTTCGCCGAATGTTGTTTTAGACATTTTATCTCCTGTTTTTTTTTATTCTTGTTATACGATATGTATATTTCTTATTAACAATTACTGACCGTTTTATATTTTTACGCCTTATTGCGTAAATGTAACGAAACGAGTTCGAGCATGATCTGTGGTTCTGCCGAATCTTACGCCGATTCCTCGGTTACGAATACGATTAACCACTCTATTTACTACTAATCTAAGAGCAGATGGTGACCTTGGAAGAACTCTCCGCTGGTCATTATTTAATGCCCACTTTAGATCGGACATCAAATCTGTCATCGTTCCAGTCCATAATATTTTAGAATCGTATCCGTAATTCACGAATGAAAGAATTCCTTGCAAAATAACATCATCAATGCTCACTTCTTTTGACTTACTATTCGACATTAACTTACTACCTTTCCTGATTTACTTGGGTTTTAGACTTATTTGCATTGAAAACTAGACTTCTAATACAAATAACTCTATGACTTGGAAATATTAATTCCAAAATTGATTCCTTAGGGCAACTATCAAGGATACTTGCAAATGTCGAAATGATTACATCTTCGCTGCTATCGCAATACATGCCCTTTGCTGAAACGAATCCCGCTTGATTTATATCGGGTCTCTCCTGTGAAATGAAATAAATCGGCGACTTACTTTTAGATCCTACTGGCGGAGTTAGATATATCAGGTGTCGCGGCTTATTTGGCACCCTACCTACTTGCGGGACGCCAACAGATGATATCGCAAAATCATATTCAGGCATTTGTTATTCCTCTCCCTCTTCTCCATCCCACCCCTTTATATCATCAAAATTCTTTACATCTTTTGCTAGGTGAATGCCGTCCGCTGAAACTACTAAATCCATTTCCGCAATACACTCATCACCAGAAAACAGGTGGTTTTTGAGCATTTTTGCGCGTGTAACGATCCCATACTTAAACTTTTCGCCCTGCCTCACACGATTCAAATCCTGCTTTCTAGACAACTGAACTATAACACTTGACAAGTAATATAATTCACTTCCACCTTTTTCAATTTGACCAGATACACCAAAACCAATTCTGGCGTACGTCTGATTTATTATCAGTGTTGAAACCGTCTCTTCGCCAGTCTCCCTATTTATGTATTTATTTGATAGCTTATTGAACTTCCTAACTGCGTATGCAATTTCCTTTGCAGTAACGCCTGGCTGTTGCGAAAAATCCTCACTATCATCTTTATCCTCTGTTGAATTTACGCATGCCCCTACGCTATCCCAGACTATCAAAATCTTTACATTGGGACTCATTTCTTTTGCTGCATTTACAAGATGTGCTACAGCTCTAGCCCCATTAATAATATTATTGGTATCAACTAACAATAAATTATCAGAATTGCCACCAATTTTATCATTAAACCTCTTTGGTGAAAACTTCTTTTCTGCATCCCATAAAATAACAAGAACGTCCTGGTCTTGCGCGAACTTCATGAATGCCGCAGCATGCGTACTCTTTCCACTATCAGGCTTCCCTGATATCTGAATTATTCGTCCGAAAGGAAGCCCTTTCAAATGAGTAAGTGCTTGCCAATGATCTCCCTTTGACCATAAAACATAATTACTATCGCTATCTGGCCTTATAAGCGAGCTGCCTGTTGAAATCTGCTTTGATAGTCCAGCTTCTTTTTTATCATATGAAATCTGCGCCTTTTTAACGAGGGCATCTAGATTTATACCGGCTACAACCTTAGTTTTATTCTGAGGTACATCCGCCTTGGGAGCCGCTTTTACTATTTCTTTTTCCATTGTTATTTACCTTATTCCTGCCATGTCTTATTTTTGCTTAGATTCCTAAAATAAATATGACTATCTTTTAATGTGCCTAAAATATAATTCAGCTTCTTAAGCTCTGATTCGTATGCCGCGCATTCTCTTCTTGTTCTAACTATATCTGCATCTTTTGCCACATAACTTGCTACCATATTTTCCGTTACTTTTTTATCAGAATTTTCGGTTTTGTAATCAAAATACTTCTCACCCTCAATTCTTGTAATCTCATTTTTTGCGTTCTTTGCCTTCATTTCAACGTCTTCGATCCAAAAAGACATCTTCATTTGGGCGGCTAAAAATAATGCCGCCGTTCTATCAGCTTTATCTGCATCATATTTATTTAGACTGGCCTCCTGCATTTCATCAAAACACTTTTCTACAAAAACCTGGGCATCTGAAAAATCTATCATTTTACTTTCCTTACTTATATATGTATTTCACTTACCTTTTTCTCGACAAAATACTTTTTGATAGTATCACTTATTTTGTAATATAATCACTGCAAAATATCTAGTCAATATCCAAAATTACTTTACATTTAATTTTGCAACTTTATCATCAATTTCCGTAATTTTAACCTTAATCTGCCTAGCAAGATTATCAATTTCGGCATGCATAAGTCGCATGTGTTGATTTTGTGATACTGTCATTAGAAACAAAAATACCTCCAACGTTGTTCTTTGTTTCGTTGGCGGCACCAACAATGTAATTGTTCCATTTCCATCACTTTCGAATAACCCTGAAAACAACGTCTCACCGTTGTTTTGACCATGCGTATATGATTTTACTATATTCTGATATAGAACGTATTCCTGATCCGTCATGTCCAGTGGCTGATGATCAACTATTCTTATTGCCATTTCTTGCCAATCCTTATGTTTTACGCCCTACCGAACCCACCTGCGCCAAGCTCCTTTGACTTACTTACCTGAGCTTGCAAGCTTTTCAAATCATCAGCTTCCTTTGAGCTCCTGCTCATACCGCCACCAAGCTTGGATGCCGCCGCCTGATTTGCATTTATAATGAATCCTGGAACCTTTATATCATCCATTGCCCCATCTTGATCTATGTGGTTTACGTCGTTTCCGCCAGAAATTAATGAGCTATATTCATTTGGTTCGTTGGAATTAAAATTTTCAAATTCCTCTTTCGTCATAATTAAACTTCCAGCTCCCTCCATTTTTATTTGCGCTGCCATCTTTTTAAGATTAGCAGTTTTTTCAGCGGCAGGGCTGACTCCCGAACTGGAACCAGAACTTTTGGAGGGGCCACTAATAACTCCGGCTCTTTCGAAAAACTCATTTGTTTTTTCTTCGGACTGAATTTTTTCAGCATCGACCTCCTCTACTTTGCCATCTTTACCCTTTACTTTGACTTTAAATTTCCTTCTCTCTTGAAGTTCCTTATCTTCCTTTGCTTGCTTAAGCTCATTCAAAGTTTCCTCTGGTAAATAATTTACAAGATTTGGTGAATCGGTTTTGATATAGCTGTGGTTAGATAGCATCCAATCATTTAGTTCTTGCGGATACTGAGTTAACTCCTGCATAGTTTCTTTTAGACATGCTAGAAGTTCTTTCAGACGATCGTTCATTATTGAGTCGCCGCAATTTGGACATATGTTGCTATTCAATGCATGCGTCCAGCGCGGATCAATTTCAGTTTGACATGAATTACACTTCATTTAGAACCTCTGAATGTTGCTAAATAATTTTCTAGCGCTTCTGTGCGTTTTTGCTTTACGGAGTCGTTACTATCATCTATAATTATGATTGGATCTGGCTGTATTATATTTTCTTTTGGCATCAATTTGTTACCAAATTTTTCTTCAATTTTTGAAACAATATCACGAACATCCTGATACCTAGCTATACCTTTATTAAATTTTAAAATAGAATCTGTTATTTCATTGTCATAATCATCTGCCGTATCTTCTTCCGTATCTTCTTCCG
>Ga0182030_10025803_pt1 | contig 10677 bp, 6 predicted proteins | sample 812S3MmetaG_FD_121299 | JGI IMG/M metagenome (GOLD analysis project Ga0182030, IMG submission 121299) | Permafrost microbial communities from Stordalen Mire, Sweden - 812S3M metaG (Illumina Assembly) | ecosystem: Environmental > Terrestrial > Soil > Wetlands > Permafrost | place: Sweden... | reverse complement strand
TGCGCCATTCCTGGTTATAGAAGAAGAACGTCTTGGGGTTGCTGGACCTGAACACCACCGGTCCGCCTAGTTGGAATCCGAAGGCATTGTAGCGGAGTTCCGCTTTTTTGGCGTTTGGTGTCTGTTTCAAGAAATAGGAGTACGCGTCCAGATCATCGTTGCGGTTGTACTCCCATGTGGCACCGTGGAAATGCTTGGTGCCGGTCTTGATGGCCATGCTGATCATGCCGCCGGATGAGTTACCCAGGTCAGCAGCAAAGTTGCTGGTCGTGATGGTGAATTGCTCAAGCGCATCCTGTGAGGGGGAGACGAGCAGAATGCCGCCACCACCGCGATCGTAGGCCTCGCCACCGTCGATGAGCCAGTTGTTGGCGTCAGACCTCATTCCGTTAAACTGGACGGTGCGATTCTGGAACTGGGCGCCTGGGGAATCGAAATCCGGCATATTGGATGCCGCACCGGGCACCAGGGTCGTGAGTTGCAACACATTGCGGCCGTTGGTGGCAAGATCTGAAATCTGGTCCGATGTGATGGTCTGGCTGATGTCGTTTGTCTCCGACTGAACCTGCAGCGCTTCAGCCTCAACCGTGACGCTTTGTCCTATTGCTCCAACCTGAAGCACGGAGTCAACGCGGGCCGTGTCACCGACATTCAGTATGAGGTTGGTCTGCGTGTACGTTTTGAAGCCTTGGGCCTCCACCTGAACCTTGTAGTGTCCGATGGGAAGTTCGCGGGCCGTGTAGTTGCCCGTCCCATTGGATGTGGTGGTGCGGATGAGCCCGTTGTCCGTGTTCGAAATGGTGATCTTGGCGTCCGAGACAACGGCACCCGATGGATCGGTGACCAACCCAACAATGCTAGCGGTTTCCTGGGCGTGTGCTGCAGTACACAGCAACAAAATCCCAAGAATGAATAACATCGGTACTCGCAACCTGTAGTAGATGCGATTTCCAATAACGGTAGTTTTCATTCGGTCCTCCTCAAAAGAACTGTTTCTTGGTCTGAAGTCTCAAGACAACGTCCTACGCACGACCGTGGGGGCGGACCTTGCATTAGCGCTGTCTCATATCTATTCAATTACCGCGAGAATTTAATCAGCCAAGTGGAAGATCCGTGAAGGGGACTCACGGTGTTTCAACGGGAAATACACCGTGAATCACGCGAAGATCAGGCGAATATATTTATGCCTCAAGGTGCCCACCAAAACTGCGGCGCACCCTCACAAAGTCCATTCGCCGTCAGGCGACTTGAACCACAACTGCCGGGACAGCGACGGGTGTTTATCTATAAGCGCAATGAATAGTTATATATAAGGCAGAGAAAAAGCGCGTGGCTGCGCAACAGCATCATTTTCCTGGTGCGGACTATGGGCGGAAAGAGAAGTGGACGGGGAATAGGCCACAATCCCGAGCGCTGCGGAATACGCTTTCTCTACTTCGCTTCGTCGATAACTTCTATGGCCCTGACTTCTGCGTAATTTACCTTCGCCGAGAAAGACAATAACAGTTTTCCCTGGCCGTTGGGACGCAGGCCGTGGAATTCGCGAACCACAGGCTTGAACGCGCCAGGGGCGTCCCGAAAGATATCGAAATCCTGAAGCAGCATCACACCATTGCAGGTTACATCGAAGACTCTGCAGCCCACTCCGTGACAGCTCGCGGCTGGAATCAAAGGACTGAAAAAGGACTCGAGAAAGTAGAGCCTGACGGTGTAGCTTCCCGGTGCAACCGGGATTGAGTAGCTGAAATTACCGTGTCGCTCACCGGCGTAAAGGGCGGGAATTCTCGGTCCCGTCTTGGGATTTGGATAAATCCAGGTGCGCCCGTCTATAAAGTAGTTGTCCCCGCTCCATCGTCTGCCCTCGGCATCTACAAAACCCGATCGGTGAGCAACAATTCGGATCGGTTGTAGTTTTCCTGGTGTGCTTGGGGTCAGTTCCACGGCACTTACAAAAGCCCCTTGCCCCCATTCTGAACGGAAATCTAGGTGGAGCTTGCCGTCTGAGGCACGCGTCACATCTTTGAACACGCGTACGTCCACTGCCGAGGAACCTGCATCGGCAACCGGGTCGAAGTTCACGAGCAACGGACGTCCATTGAGGTCAATTTCAAAGTGCCGAACATTTTGCGAATCCTCCTTCTGGTCGGCATCCGGCATTCGAAGAGGATCGGCAAAATAGAGCTTGAGTTCGTAGGGTCCGGCAGAGAGGGGTATGTTGTATTGAAACCCCCGGTCCGTTTGCGGGGCCATCTGGTCAGTTGACACGGCCTCCCGTATGGATTTGAACAGCCCCTCATCGGCCACGGGAGGGAAAAAATGCCGTGGGCCGGGTTGGACAGCGCCTCCTTCGTAATAACGATCAGACTCCCAGCGATGCCCCCAGGCGTCCAAATAAGGAGCTCCCGTGTGACCGGCTGAGATATTAATTTCGCCCACGTCGGCGACTGTCGCGGTTCTTTGGTCCCCTGGCTGTGAGGCCGCTTTCTCCTGCACGGGCTGGAAATCCGAGGCCGTGGGCACGACAGAGAATGACAGCGCGGAATGTCTCGATTTGTACCAATCGTAGCCGAGCAATATAACTATAAGTCCAAACAGCACAATAGCTCCGGCCAGAATCGGCTTCAATCGGCGAGGTTTTCGCACAACTGGTACAGGGATCAGGGGTTGTGTCGGCGGTTCTTTGAAACGAGTCTCAAAGATTGGCAGGTACTGGCCCTTGGGAATAGTAATGATGACGGACTCGTCTTTGCCCTCGTTGGAGAAATGGTGCTCCAGTTTCATCCGCAGCATACGGGCTTGCGAGCGAACGATATTGTCGTCATTCGGGTTGTAGCCGGGTTGTTTGCCGTAGACGTATATCCCGATCTGCTGTTCACTGGCTTCCTCGGACTTGTTCTCGAGGGCGCATCGGCAGACGTGGAGGAAGAAAGCTCGAAGCCGCGGTGATTTCTCAAAAGTCACGCTGGAGGCGACACGATGCACCAATTCCTCTCGTGCCTCTCGCCGCCTCGCCGCCTCGGTAGGAGCCTTTTTGGGATGCATTACCGTGACAACTTCTAGACTCATCAGAGGATCTCCGGCGCTTTAGGGTAGCCTGATGCTAATCACTAGTAAAGCGATTTGCAAGCGGTCAAAAGCACACCTGCAGATTCCGAAGTTTATTGTCAACCAAAATCGACAACTTAACAACCCTTTTCTGAAAACGGGTGGATTTTGGGACAAACGAAAGTCGCCCGCACGTCTGAAGCCGCGAGGGGCTCTGGGCTGGTCGCTGGACGGGGTTAGGCATATGTAGTGACCTTGAAGCCGTGATCCTACTGCAAGATATGGCTGCAAGATATGGGCTGACTACTGATTTCTTCTTGATTGAACGGTCAATCTCGCAAGACCGGAGACGCCGATTGTGGCCCGATAACCCAAGTCCCGGCGGCAGATTGCTCCGCCGTCACCGCTTCAATCGTTTCCGTGCTACCGGTCACTTGGGTTGGGCATCGACTTTCGGCCCAGTCGGCTTGATGTCGGCTTGATGCATCTTCTCTCGAAGTGATTGCTCCTCCGCCTGCTGTTGGCTCCGAGCCTTATCAAATTCGGCCTTCGCTTCCACTTTTCGACCTGCGGATTGATAAAACCGTCCAAGACGCCAATGAACAGTTGGGTCGCCGGGGCTGAGCTGCTCCGCTGTTTGGAGTTCCCGGAGAGCGTCATCCTTGCGTCCCTGACCTTCATAGATAGTGCCCAGGTCGAGATGTGCGATTGCAATGGGCGGTTGGATCTGAACTGCTTGCTCAAGGTGTGGCAGTGCTTGGTCGGAACGATTGCGCCGCATCTCCGTATCGCCAAGATACGCCAGTGCGAGAGGATGTTCCGGGTTGTTTGCAAGCTCAGACCGGAATTCTCTCTCTGCTTCGTCGAATTTCAACGCCTTCCATAGCAAGTAGCCATACCCAAAATGCACATTCGGTGCTGTAGGACCAGCCCTCACCGCAGCCTGAAACTCCGTGAGTGCTCCTTCATCGTTCTTCAACTCGTCATATGCTTCGCCCACAAGCATATCTGCTTCGGCTGACTCGGCATTTAACGCGAGGATCTCACGGTAAACGTCAACAACACACTGATACTGCTTGGACCACAAGCAACCATGAGCCAGCATCATGCGTATTTGAAGGTTCTGAGGATCGCCGGCAGCGGCCTCCTTCAGGTACGGAACTGAAGCTGCGTAGTCGCCCAATCCATAATGGGCCATCCCTATCAGCGTCACAAGTCGAAGCGCTTCTGGAGAAAATTTGGCCTCACTTTTGAGCAAAGGTTCAAAAGTATGAATTGCGGCCTGGAAATCCCCTACCTTGTAAAGAGAAAGGCCAAGGTTGAGGCGCAAGTTCGGCATCTTCGGGCTGAGGCTCAGAGCCTTGCGGTAAAAGACGATCGCCACCTTGTAGTGCTCCTGGTGCGCTTCGAGGAGACCAAGATGCGCGTAAGCTTCAGAGTCGTTCGGCTGGCTACTTAGCAGCAATCTCCACCCGGCTTCTGCTTCGGCAACCTTGTCCTCCTGCTCCAACGCGAGTACAGACTGTCTCTGGCTTTCGAGAGATGGCGCCTGCTGGCCCAGGCAATCGACCGTACATACCGCCAAGAGCCATAACATGACGATCTCCTTGCTGAGTTTCACCAACGCCCTTTCCTCTTGCCGAATTGCGAATCCAATTCAGGCCGATTTCGTCATTCGCTGCAAAATTCTCGACCAGCAAGATTACTCTATCGCATTCTGAGCGCGGCCGGTGAAGCGGAGGCGTACCAGGGCAATCGCATATCAAAATTGCTTCACCAGTCTGAGCAGAAAAGTAACGTCAGAACTTTACTGTAAACGCATCGAAGTGGAACGGCTTTTCCGCAGACTGAAAGGCTTCCGCCGCATCTTCTCCATATTCGAAAAACTCGATGCCGTCTTACTTGCCTTTATCAACTTCTTCTTGAACGTCGATGCCTTCAGTTTGTGTTAACACGCCGTAGTTAGATGCGGAGTAGTGAATCTATTTGACGGTCGGTAGCCAGCCCACACAAACAGTGTGGGCTGGCTGAACAAGACAGTATCGTCAGTAAATAACCTTCAGGCCAAACTGAATAATGCGTGGCTCGAAAGTACTGGAGATTGCACCGCCGGTAGAAGGGCTGTTGAGCGTGGTTGCAGTCGAGAGCGTACCGCCAAGAGCGCTGGCAGGTAGATAGAGGTTGGTGTGGTTGAAGATGTTATAGAGTTCGGTACGGAACTCCACCTTCAAGTTATCCAGAGGTGTGTTGAATCGCTTGTTGAGGTCAAAATCCGTCTGAAAGAAGTTTGGGGTTCGGCTCGGATTGCGAGGCGAATTACCAAACGGACTTAGCAGGTTGTTATTTGCATCTTTGGTTGCCGGAAGTGTGAAAGCAGCATAGTTTACATACTGAATCGTTCCGTTTGACGCGACTTTATCATTCAGGCATGAGTGGCCAGAATGGCATAGCACAACCGACTGACCAGTTACCTTGTTAGGACGGTATTCATTGGCTCCGCGATAAGTAGCCGAGATTTGCGGAGAAACCACGTTGGCGGAGTTGGGGGTGTAATTCAAGTTAAAGGGTGTGCCAGCCTGAGCCGTGTTTACAGCACTGATTTGCCAGCCGCCAAGGATTGCATCCTCGACAGGGTTGGCACTCGATAGCATCTTTCGGCCGTGTCCGACAGGCACGTCATAGACGAGACTGGTGATGTTTGCAAGGGGCAGGTTGTAATCTGACTGGCCATAGTCGGCGTTGATGTTGTTGCCGTCTTGCGGAGAAGGCGAGTTGCCTTCTAGCGATGCACTGGCGTTATCCAGTGAGTGTTCCCATGTGAAGGAATTGAGCAAGGTCAATCCGTCCACAAAACGTTGTTCATAGCGAACCTGCAGCGCGTTGAAGTGAGAGTGAAACTCGTTCAGCGCTTCGGTGATGTCGCTGGGCCAGTTGGTATAGGGACGCGCGAAACCAAGTGCCGGGTTCTTCTGATTCGCATTCAGGAAGCCTTCCAACTTCAAGCCATGGTTGCCGATGAAAGCGACATCGAGCAATGTGTTCTTGGCCAGTGCTTTCTGCACGCTGAGAAAGTAACTCTCAACATAACTAGCCTTGTTGTTCTTGGGAATGTAAGTGATGTTATCTGTTGCAGGGTTGAAGATATTTGCTTGATTTGGCAGGAAACCCTGATCGATAGTGCGATAACCTGCTCCTGTAACTGTTGTAGGCTGAGTTACTGAAACAAACAATGCCTGCGGTGCGTTGATAGGCAGAATGTCGCCCGATCCAGCGCGAGTGTAGTGGGCATAGCTGGTTCCATAGCCGCCGCGAACTGCAATTGTCGGAGTCAAGGCGTAGGCAAATCCCACTCGTGGAGCAAAGTCGCCGTAGTCTGGATTGACCAGCGTTTTGCCATAACCGCCGCTTCCGCTATACGGCGTGACGGCACCGGGAACAGAGGCAGCACCGGGTGTCAACGTAAGCACAGTTTGTGAGACAGGATCGAAATTAGAGAGATTGTTATGAGCTTCTGAGTAAGGTGAACCATACTCCCAACGAAGTCCAAGATTCAACATCAACTTGGGTGTAACCTTCCAGTCATCTTGTGCGTAGAGGCTTTCGTCGGTTTGCAATAGATGCGCTTTGAAGTAAGTGGCCAGCGCGTACGCGTTTGTTGTGCCGAAGATCAAATCAGCCCAGTATGTGTCGGCGGCGGCGGTTGGGTTGTTGCAGGCCGTGCCCGCTGTTGCAGGACATGCGCTATACCCTTTGCCATAAGTAAAGGAGCCGAAAAGTGGATTGGAGTCCTGTACCTGCATCCAGACGTGTTCATACTCATAGCCGAACTTGAGCGAGTGCTTGCCTTTGATCCATGAGTAATTCACCTTGGGATCAAGCAGAGATGGATATTGCCACTGCGGGTTGGTGCTCTGTCGTCCAAAGGCCGTAAATCCGCCGGAGACGCTGGTCGAAGGCAAACCGCCAGCAACTGTGGAGTCAGTGGGTAGATTGGGAATCACAATTGCGTTGTCACCGATAGACAGCGTGTACTTGCCTGCTCTTGTGGCTGAAAGTCCAAGACGCGCATCGAGAACTTTATTTGTACCGATCAGACGCGTATATCCCAATGCAACCTGCTGATCGAGAATCTTGGTGCGACCATTGGTCTGTCCATCAAGAGGCAGTGGCAAGGTGGGATAGTTGATGCCCGTTTCTTTGCGGTCACTGACTTTGAGGAACCAGGAACTCTTCTCGCTCTGCTGGAAGTCAATGCGAAGGTCACCCTTGTCGGCGTTGTCAGTGAACGGTGCGTTCGTCGGACAGTCATTTGTATCCACGCCGGTTGAAGCATTGATGCCAGCGCTGCCCGTTGCAATCTGGCATTGTGCGGGCAGCTTGCTGAAGTAACTGAGCATCTGCTTCGCAATGGGGCTTGCATGCGGCGAATTGAGTATCGAAGTGCCCGCCTTGTAATACGTCGGTGTTGCATTGTTCAAAGTGAAGGGATCCACTACATCAACCTTCAGGATGCCATTGATTTCGTCCTGCGTGGGAACGGTCAACACAACTGATGGCGTAAGCGTCTGGCGGAAGCCCTCGTAATCAAGAAAATAAAAGAGCTTGTTATGGAAGACAGGTCCAGCAAAATCCGCACCAAACTGGTTGCGATTGAATCCCGGTTTTACAAGTGTGTGCGCGCCAGCAATTGGCTTGATGTAACCGAAGGCGTTGAGATCCGTGTTGCGAATAAACTCATAGAGCGTGGTATGGAACTGGTTGGTGCCGCTGCGAGTGGCAACGTTGATGGTAGCTCCGGCAGAGCGTCCATACTCTGCACTTTCGTTGTTGGTCACAACCTGGAATTGCGAGATTGAATCCGGCGGAGGCTGAATGATCTGGTTATCGAAGCCCTGGTTGCTTTCGCCATATGCGTTGTTGTCCATGCCGTCCAGAAGATAGTTGTTGAACATGCTGCGCAGGCCATTGACGTTGTAAGACCCGGCTCTTACCAGACTGGTAACGGCTGTGGTCGTAGCAGCAGTAGGTGCCTGTCGCGAACCGGTAACCAGAGCCAGAAGGTCAGAGTAATTGCGGCTCACCAGTGGTAGAGATTCGGTTTGATACTCTGAGACTGCCTGGCCACGTTCACTGGTTTCAGTCTCGATTTGCAGAGACACGTCGCTGACTTCAACCGTCGTTGCACTGGCTTCTCCAACATTGAGTGTCAGGTCGATGTGCTGGCGTCCGGCTACTGAGATGGTGATGTTGCGGGCCTGGGCAGGCGCAAAGCCCGCTGCGCTGGCTTCAATGTTATAAACACCGACGCGGAGCGATGCAACTTCATAATCGCCCGTTCCGTTGGCGATGACTTTGATGACATTGCCTGTATTTACATTTGTAACTGTGACGGCGGCGGTTCCGATTCCAGCGCCGGTTGAGTCATGAATTGAGCCAATGAGGCTGCCGTCCTCGTATTGCGCTGTGGCGAAATTGCAACAGAATACAATGATGAGGCCCACGAGAAAGACGAGTCTGTAGGTGCTGTGTGTGTTCTTCATGGGTGGAGGCTATAGATTTCCATTAAAATCTCTGTGAATTGACTATGAATGACACATGAATCGCGCGGTAATTCTTCAGCTATTCACATAACCTCCAATAGCAGCTTGAATTCCGTCGGGATGAGCACATTTGGGGCAGTTTGTTTTTTTGCGGTTCGAAGAACGAGTTGAATACCCCGCGTAGCTGAGCACGAGAAGCAATGCATTCTTCAAAGACCACATCATCGCATACGCCGCGTAATAGTATTTTCGGTCCGGATCAATAGTAGACAACAAGGCAAGTGAAGTGCACGTCGACATGGGCTATCGGGGTCATGACTATGACGGCGCAATTACCGTGCATATTGATAAGCGGCGAAGAGGCAAAACGCCGCCAGGGCTGTGGCGATGGATGAAACGTCGTGCTGCCGTTGAACCAAGCATAGGGCATTTGAAGACTGAGCACCGGTTGGAGCGCAATCGGCTGAAGGGCGTTGCGGGCGACGCGATCAATGCGATTCTCTCTGCCGCCGCAATGAACTTCCAGAAGCTCCTCGGAGCATTCTTGGCGCGTTTTCGTGAGACGCTTGCTACGTGTCTAGGCGGAATTCCGCCATACAAGGGATTTTTCCCAACCGAACATGGCTTAAATTCCTGAAATCAACTTTTTCAGGATCGACTCAGCTAACATAGAAGAGAATTTTGCATTTTTCAGCCCGGATGGCGAAATCGGCAGACGCAGCGGACTTAAAATCCGCAGACCGCAAGGTCGTGGGGGTTCAAGTCCCCCTCCGGGCACCAAGATAAGTATAACAGAATGAATAACATGCAAGGACAGAAGCCTCTCACGTCGAGAGGCTTTTTTGCGCTCTCAAAGCACTGGTGATACTTTGATACTGTGATAGTGGAGGGTACAAAATGCCACGCAAATCGACGATCAAGGCCACGGCAGTCTGGGAGCGCGAACCCGGTAGCAACATCTGGTGGATTCGCTACCGGGCAGACGGCGTTCTCAAACGCGAGAAGGTTGGGCGCAAGAGCGATGCACTTGCCCTCTACCAGAAGCGCAAGTCTGAACTGAGGGCCGGCGTGAAGCTGGGATTCCCGAGGAGGTCGAGTTCGTCGATCCGAGTGATATTGATCTAAGCGCATTTGCAACTCAACCTAGCGGTAGGATTTTTCGCGCTATTTTGGAGGGATTTGCACTTCGGCGCACGTTTGAGAAAAGTCAGCGATTCTCTGAGAGTGATTGGTTCCAACTCCTCACGAAGTTTTACCATCTTACAATGTATGTCAGTCCGCCAGTATACCCTACATTCTCTGGCGAATTGTGCCAAGGCCTCTCCGATTCCATCGAGGCTATTCGCTTGGCAAATGAAATAAACAATCGGGAACCTATCGTCTTGAGACAGAATGTGGGACAAACTCGAATCAAAGAATGGAAGGAGAGACTTGCGTGTGACGCAACATCACTCACGGAAACTGGGAATGCGTTTGATGACACTGATGATCCTGATGGGTTTGACCAATGGGAGTCAGATGTGGACGAGTTGGTGGGGACGAGTCGAGACTTCCTGCGATGGAGTGGCGTAAACGAGCTTGGACCAATTACGGAACTCGAAGAGGTCAAGGATTCCGCAGAACGGCCACACGAGCGTGAATCCGAAGATGATTATCGAGAAGAGCGGCAAGTATCAGGCCCCTACTGGACTATAGATCGGATGTTCGAGGATTTGTAATGACAAGTCTTAGTGTTAATCCAATTTCGACTTCTTGACGCGCCCTCGGATTATTGTGTAACCGCTCGCTCTCACGTAACAATGTCACCGTTGGCTCTCTTTACAAACTGTCACCGTTCGGTTACTATCTGGATGTGCAGGAGTGGAGGTGTGCAGGATGCGTATCCGAACCGCTACCGATTTGGGGGCTTTCATCCGGGAGCGCCGAACCGCGCTTGGATGGGATCAAGTCTCCCTGGCTAAGAAGGCAGGGACAAGCCGGAAGTGGCTTGTCGAAGTGGAGCAAGGGAAACCTGGAGCCGAAATCGGTCTCATCTTGCGTACCCTGAAGAGCCTCGAAATATCTATCGACGTGGAGGCGGATTCTCCGGTTG
>Ga0182030_10025801_pt1 | contig 10678 bp, 17 predicted proteins | sample 812S3MmetaG_FD_121299 | JGI IMG/M metagenome (GOLD analysis project Ga0182030, IMG submission 121299) | Permafrost microbial communities from Stordalen Mire, Sweden - 812S3M metaG (Illumina Assembly) | ecosystem: Environmental > Terrestrial > Soil > Wetlands > Permafrost | place: Sweden... | reverse complement strand
AGGCCTGTGCGATACTTTTTGAGACGGCCAACCTTTGCCGGGATGGCGGAACTGGCAGACGCAGCGGACTCAAAATCCGCCGATCGCAAGGTCGTGGGGGTTCGACCCCCCCTCCCGGCACCAATCTAACCTACTCAAAATAAATAAGATAAACAGATTTCTATTGAGCGCCTACTGCAAGGTTTGAGTCAGCGGAACAACCGACGTGACCAACTCGTGACTTTGTTCGGTTAGAGTGGCTTCCTCGCTTTGCTGTAGTTTGCGCATTGCATCCGCAATATCGGTCCGGCTCACAATCGCGTAGCGCTCGAACACGCTGCGCGTCCGCCAGCCGCCGATCTTCATGATTACAGTCTCAGGGATTCCAGCGCGACGAAGGTTGCGCGCCGCAGTCCGGCGAAGGTCATGGAAGATCAACCCGGAATATGCGGAGCGTTGGCTCTTGCACTTGGGGCAACCCTTCCCGGAATCCATCGGCTCCGAGCAATCGGCGCACAGAGTCTCTCCCACTCCAATGCGAGTGCAAGCCCGCTCCCACGTCACGCGGAAATCGCGCACCGTGGAACCATTCGGGCGGGTGAAGACTTGCGCGTCTGGTGCCTTGCCCTGCACGCAAAGGGACAAGAGCGCGCGCACAGTGTCAGTCATGAATACTTCACGGCCATCGTTGTTTTTGGTCGTTCCCGGCTCCAGGCGGATTACCTTCTGCACCAGATCGACTTGTTCGACTCGCATTCCGATCAATTCGGAAACTCGCCAGCCATAGGTTCGGCCACACTCCACCAGGGCGCGAAACCACAATTCAGCATCCGTCACCAGCGCGCGGAATTGCTCATCCTCAAGAAATCCCTTGCGGACGTTGTTCTCTTTCATGTGCGGGAACGACGGCATCCGCATGACCTTCGGAGGAGTAGCTTTCACTCCGAGACTGAACATCCGTTTGAGTGCTGCCAATTCCCGGTTCACAGTCGCGTTGCTTGCCCCTTCCTGCTGTCTGCTGTCCACGTATTGAGCAATCTGCTGACTTGTCACATCTGCGGCCCGCATGTAGCCAAAGAACGGCTCCAGGTGCAGTTTCCAGCGGGCTTGCGCATCGTCCAGGCTTTTGCGCCCATTGATGCGGTAATCCCGAATGAAATCCTCTGCCAACTCCTGCACCTTGATTCTCTCGATTTGCGGCCCGGCGAAGGTCCCCGCTTCCAATTCGCCTAAGCGCTTGCGCAGCATTTTTTCCGCCTTCCTTTGGTCCGTCTCATGGCTGGATTCTCGAAATGATTTCCCACGGCGCGAATACTTCAGCCACCATACTGGTGAATCGGGCCGCTTGTAGACACATCCTGAACCGTTTGCTCTTCTCACGCTTTGTCCCCCTTTCGTTTTTGTTGTCCATGTTTGGCAATGCGGGCTTGAACCGCCTTGCGCGCAATCTCAGAGCGTTGGGCCGCCGTCAATTTCGCTGCGCGGGCCTTCCCCCCTTGCTTGCCGATCTTCGACAACTCGGCGGCGGAAAGTGCATTGGCTCTCGCCGTCCCTCCGAGTTTCCCTAGGGCCTGTGCTGCCTTGTTCTTCTTCATGGACCACATCATACGTAACGCTAGGCAAGATAGCAAGAGAAATCACAACGGAGTCAGCCGCTTGTTCCGTTCGACGTATCCGTCGAGATCGCGCACGTCCACCAGGAAGGGGGAGCCTTCACCGTCCTGCACAACGGGGAGCCGCCCGGCTTGGATGAGGCTGCGCAGCTTCCACGGACTCAGGCTCAGATATTCCGCCGCCGCCTTGAGGCGAAGCAAACGCCGGCTCGGAACGCCGAGCTTCCTTTGTGCCGAAAAATCGAAGGGCGGCAGTTTAGTCACGTTGCAGTCACGCATCCTTACAACCTCCATCATTGCAATCATTTGCCGAGACGCTGCGGATATCGAATCCTTCGCGTCCGATGATCTTCTCGACTATTTCGCGGGCCTTTGGCGGGTTTGCGGTTTCCGGCGAGCCCGCCCCTTGGGTGTGTGCTGGAGTGTGATCACCCTCGACCCCGGCCAGGGCCGAAGCGAAAAGCATCGTCGGCGGTTTTTGCCCGCTCTCCGCTTCTTCGTTCGTGCGGCTATCGCCAAATGCAGAATCTTCACCAAAGGCTGGAAGAAGGGAAAACCGCTTTGGTTTCCCCTTCACCCCATCCCGCTTTTCCCCGATGCGAGAATCTGACAAGCAACGCTCAGAAGCCTCTGATTCCACGGCGCTAATTAAGGGCCTTCCTTGACTGTGTGACTTGCTGACTGAGTGACCCGGCGCGCCCGTTTCCCAATCGATGATTCGGCGGACCACGGAGTATGGTGCGGGGCCTTCCGTGTCGCCAATTTCCACGCGTGCCATGCGGTAGACAAAGACGCCAGGGGAGAGCCTGTCCCGGCGAGCTGGAGGGCCGCCATTGGCCCGGACCCACTCGGGTAAATACTTCCCCCGCCGTGAGGCGCGCGGCTTGTCCCGGCTTCCAAGCGGGAACCATTGCGGTACGCACGCTTGAACGCGCACAAGATCGTCTGTTAGCACGTCCCAGCGCAGCAAGCAGAGCCAGCGGCGATACCCTGGGTCCTTGTAATGCTTTCCCCACTTGCAATACGCCCGATACTCTCCAGGGACGATTCGCGGATAGTCTCTCCAGTCGATTGGGTCTGGGTTGGTTTGGCTGTTGTGCGTGGAGCGTTGCTGCTCGGCGCGATTCATCGCACACCGTCCTGCTCGGGATCGAATTGGAGCCAGTACCGGGAGCGCACAATGCCTTCCGCTGTGCGTTCCATTTCATTGACGATCTCGAAACCCTGATTTCGTAATTCTTTGAACCGCGCACCGTGCTGCGCAATACCGGCTTGCATGATGGCCGGAAGCTCCAAGGGGGTGCGGTTGCTACGGGCAGTGCGCAGCAACCCGATCAACACATCGGCCTGTGTAATCGGTTTGCGCTTGCGCCTCGTCCCTTCAAAGGGCACGCTTTGCTGGTGAGGTGTAGCAGGATGCTCGAGCCAAAATTTCATCGGCCATCCCCTCCCTTAATCGCCGCGACAATCCGAGCAACGGGCTGAGAAAGCTCTTGGAGATCTCTAGCGAGACGAAACAACTTTTCGCGGCTGTGGCGATCAGGCGCGGCATTTCTGGCTGCTGCGAGTTGTTTGCCTGCTTGGTTCAGGTGGGATGCCACACGCGCAAGGCGAAGGCTTGCGGTGTGACTGGATTTCATGTCTAATGTCATTGGTATCTCGTCTCCGCCGCTGCAAGTCTTCTCAGGGATCGAAGCAGCGACTTGATTTCCAGCCAAGAAGGCCGCCCAAGATGTTGGGCGGTTTTTCTTTGCCTTAAGACAACGAGACCCTAACCGGGACCCTCGGTAAATGTGAAGACACATCCCGAAATGATTTGCGGATAATCGCTTCCAGGGATGATTGCAGGATGTGCCTCGAGCGGGAAGCACTCACTTTTTATCCGGAAATCAATTTCCGGATGTTTCGGCGCAGCGAGAGAGCAGTTTGCGCATGGCCGATCTAAAATCTGGTGCATTCTTTGCTACTAAGTCGGTCCAGCTCAAAACCTTCTTCGATGAGTTCCCGAATTTCTTGTTGTGTACCTTTAGATGAATTGCAGCTTTTCCTTCGAGCCAGTCGGATGGATTGGAGAACGGCGATGCATCTAGTCGAGCCGCAATGAGTTTGAGCGCTTGCCGAGTGACGCGCCTAGACGAATCCTGACTCGCTCTCCAAAGCCCCCCCGCGAAGCGAACAAACTCGGGATTTCGCTTCGGCTTTCGTCCGGCGGATTTGCGGATTGCTTTGGCCTCTGGAGCGGATGCCAACCTCCCCGCTTTCGACTTTTCCGCGTACGCTTTTGTCTCAAGTCGTACGCAAAAGGTCGCTGATTCCTCGCAAACCCGCTCAATGATGCCTCCCTCTCCCGGTTTGCGCGCGAAGCGCAGATGTGTGACCTTCGCGCCGCCCTTTCGCTGCAGTAGAAGGTCCAAGAATAGAGACTCCAACCAAAGATCAACCAGATTGCGGCCCTTGGGTGCATCTCCTAGCAGACTGGCAGCCCGAGTGGCAAAGGCTTCAAATCGCGCGCTCCGGCCTTTGTTTACCCTTGTAGGTGTCCATTCGCGAACGCCATCCCCTGCAACGACGCTGGCACTAATGTACGGGTCATATCCGGGCGCTACTTCGCTCCGTTCTTCAAGTGCGAGCGCCGCAAACTGCTCGCGTAGTTCCCGCCACTGTGTGGTCAATCCTGCGCCATTTGTCATCCTTTCGTGATCCTGGTTTCTTTGGATGGTGCCGGTGGGGGAGCGATTCGGCTCGCGCGCGAGGCCTTCCTGATAATCGTTGTCCCGGGTGGCGATTTCGAGCTTCGTATTCCATTTAGCTCGGAGCTTACCCATTTGTCGCGCCATGTGCCCCAAGATACCGGAGTGAGACACCTGCCGTGTGCGTTGCTGATGGAGTTGCCAACCGCTCTTGAAGCATCCCTCACGCATTGAGAACATCGGTTGAAGGCACCAGTCGAATATGGCCCGGAAAAAGGGCCTGCATTTCGGCCGGCCCTGCAATTCCCATATTTCGCAGCAAGTACGATAAGACCACTCAGCGCGTTTATCCGCATCAGCAATCTCCATGTCAACTAGAGCGGGGCCGCAGTAACCGCTATTTCCTCGTTTGCGGCCTTCGGCAAAGACGGAGTTCCATGCCCTCAGATGTTCCGTCGCCCACTTGTTTGCAACAAGAGACAGCCTGAGAGTGTAGTCCTTTTCGATCAGTAGCCATGCCTGACGGGAGTTCGTGATGACATGCGGGATCGCCGGAGTCATTTGCCACCCTTCCGTGACCTTCCCCTTTAGCGGGAAACGGGAAGGTGGGGCGGGAAGGCACCCCACTTTGTCACTCTTGGTGATCGGCCAAAAGCTATCCGGTTGATTCAAATTCTAGCGCGGTGCGAGCTTGCGGTAGAGGTGGACTCAGTTCGGAACGAATCTCGGATGAGTTTCGCGAACATGGCGCCGAAATTCAACTGAAAGAGCCGCAAGCGTATCCTTGAAATTCGGGCAGGGTGGGTCTGGCTCCGGCATTCGCTGCCCGCAGAGAGAGCAGGCCGCTTCTACCGGCTCGCTCTCGCCGTCGCAGCCAACAAGGAGTTCAGGGAAGCGCCACAGGTCCATTGTGTGAGTATTCCAGCAGCGGTCTGGATCCTGAGTGACATGAGTCACCCTTCCGAATCGAATACAAACGCGCTGAGAGTTGAACTTCAGGGAGAGAAGATGCAAATTAGGCGGGTTATCGCAATTTTGGCGCTGATAACGCTCCAAACCGAATCAGGATCTGGGCAATCGCTCACAACTAGCCAAGCAAAAGCGCACGAAGGAGAAACGGCGACGGTCTGCGGTAAGGTAGCTGGTGAGCGTACAGCCACCTCTAGCCGCGGCCAACCGACGTTCATCAATCTTGACGTACCGTATCCAAGTCAAGTGTTCACTATCTTGGTCTGGGGGGAAGACCGCGCCGGAGTCGGCACGCTGCCAAAAATGGGTGATCACGTCTGTGCAAAGGGACGGATCGAAGATTATCGAGGTGTTCCGGAGATCGTGGTCAAGAGCAAAGATCAGTTAGGCCGTTAGCCTTTTGGACGCGAGCCACGGACGTATGACAAAAGCAGGATGAAGTGAGCTGTTTCCGATTCTCAACCCCTTGGAGGTAGTGACCCATGAATTTTCGGAACACGATCCCAGTTTGTTTCGCCGCAATTCTCGGGTTCTTGATTGGAGCAATGTTTACGCATCAGAAGCCCGTCAAGGCGCAGTCAGGTTTGCAGGTCTATGTTGAGCACCACGAAGCAACCATCATGTCGATGGCACCTACAACAATCCCTGCAAGGGAGGTAGTAGGATTTTCGTGCGTACCGGACAGGGACAAAATTTTTACCGAGTGCTATACCGCCTACATCAAGTAGGGCGAGAACTGGGGGGGAAAAGGGCGGTCCCGCCCCATTCGGCTGCCGTGACGGCGACATCATGCCGAACAACCGTTGTCTATTTCTCTACAAAGCCGCAGATGTCCTTCACAGCACCGGACAAGCTACGAGTCTCAGTAGAAAAGACCCGGTCTCCGTTCTTAAAAAGCGTAAACTTGTACGGCTTGCGCCCCACGCCCGCGCCGGTGTCCCACGCCTCTAATTGGAAGGTTGCCTTTTGAGACTCATCGGTGATGATTACTCCGGGGCAAAAATGATCAAACTCCTTGCCAACCTCGGAAGTTGAGATGTTTGAACGGGGAGTCAGGCTGACACGAACCTGCTTCGCTTGAGCCAAACCAAGAGTACCTTGCCACAGGAAGATGACTGCAATTGCGATTGTCTGCTTCATTCTTATCCCCCTCTGAAAACATCTCGTTTACTCCGAAAACCCCTGTCAGCCGATAATACGATTTGCATGTGGGGCGGAGCAGGACCAAAATCGCTGTATGGACCTAAATTGCACTCGGGATGAACATGTGAACCTTGGGCGACGTACACAGAATGCGGCCCGACAACACAAAACCCTCCGGCAACAGACAGCAACGCAAGATGAGGCCGATTCAGCAACAGCCAACGCCCCTGCCGAGCGCGACCATATGCATATCTCCAAGAATGAGCGCGGCGAGTTGACTATCTCGCAGGCCGGGTCCGCCAGAGCCGCACAGACTTTCTTGGGCTTAAACGCGCCAGCCGGGCCGGAGAATACACCGCTTGACAATCACCGCTGGGCCCAAGTCGCTTGCGCGCTACCGCATTCGAAGGGCAAATGCGATGAACCCCCAGGGCTCAACCTTGCGCTCGATGGCGTTGCGGCCCTTGCGCCGCGCGATGGGATGGAAGTCATGCTTTGTTCACAATTGATCGCCCTGCACAGCCAGGGGATGGAATTTATGCGGCGAGCGATGCTGAATGACCAGACAGTTGACGGTGTGGACTGCAATGTAAACAGAATGGCAAAAACGCTCCGGACCTTTGCAACGATGGCGGATTGTCTAAGAACCTATCGCGGCGGAGGACAGCAGAAAGTGACGGTCGAGCACGTCACCGTTCAGGCGGGCGGTCAGGCCATCGTGGGTGCGATCAACGGTGGGCCGGGGGGTGGGGATGCACAGCGAAACCACGAATGAACCCCACGCAAAGCGGCACGGCTGGCTCAAGAACGGGAACCCTACGGGAAACCCATCGAGCGCGCCACGATGCGGTGCACGCACGCGCAGAGGCACTCCCTGCGATTGCCCAGCCATGCGAGGGAAGAGGCGCTGTCGGATGCACGGTGGCCTCTCCACGGGGCCGCGGACTGAGGCAGGATTGGCTCGCTCAAGGCAGGCGCGCTGGAAGCATGGCCGATATTCGGCAGAGGCCCTGCAGGAAATAGCGCGATACCGGGAGTTGCTGCGGGAGTGCAAGGAACTTATCGACTGCGAATCGGCGTTCCGGTAGAAGGGAAATGAAGGATGGAACTTGTCAGACAATTACATGAGAGAGGTTGCTCCGTCGCGTGTGCGGCGATGCTGGCTGGATTGACCTACGAGAAGGTCTGGTCTGATCAGACAAGTGGATTCACCGAGGATGAAGTTTTGAACCTCTCTCCAATCCAGTGGTCCCTTTACTTGAATTACTTGGGATTTGAAGTTGGCCGAATCTACGCCGAGGAGCCATTGTTGAGCATGGTGCCAAGTCTGCCTCCGGGAATCCGGTATCTCTCCGCGTCCGGAAGGGATGAGAATCATCCGGACTACGATGAAACTTGGGATCCCAAACAAAACACACACTCCATAGTCATCGACGAGAGCGGAATCGTATTTGATCCCGGAGAGGAGGCCCCGGGCTCCCGCCCTCTAAGCTACTATCAAACCTACCCTATGAAGCTGCTTTTCGCGGCGTCTGTAGAAGACCGCCGCACAATGAAATGAATGTCTCAGGAAACTGACACGCCCATGATGACCAAGCTCGAAACGAAACCCTATCTGGAATATCTGGATAAAGAAATGGCAATCATGGGCATCCTGTCGGCAGTGTCTGTAATCGCGCCGGGAGGAATCTTGAGTGCATTGCTGGCGGGCGAAAAAGGTACCCCCAATGCGGCTGGACAACTCTGGAACTCTTGCAGCGGCTTCATTCTGGCAGGTGCAACTTTTTGTATTGTTTCGGCTCTCTATTTTTATAAGGAACGGTCAACACTCGCTTGGTTTTATGGGCAGATTTGCCTGAAAGAGGCGCTCAATCCGACCGATTTTGAGGAGATTCAAAACTGGCTAAAGGATGCAGACTCTTGGGAGGCTTGGTGGCCCTATAGCTGTGCATTCACCCTCTTGATCGCGGGCTTCGTGGAATATCTTCTCGCATCAGTTTTCTATTTGTTCCCTGGCCATTGGCGATGGCTTTCGAGTCATCTGTGGGGTTCCGAGGTACTTTGTTTCCTTGCCTGTCCACTGCTGTCTGTACCGGTCGCTCTACTTCAACGACATGCCATGACCAAATACAAGTTTTCTGAGGATTATTGGGAAGCTTTTAGGTCTGACCTGTTCAGCTCGAAAGATGCGACTTTTAGGTCTGACGTGTCCGCCTCGAAAGATGCGACAAACCCGCATGACCACGTCTACGCCCGGTTGGCACCTTCAAAAAAGCATGGAGTCGGCGTGTTTGCAATACAACCTATACCTGAAGGCACGTACGTTTTTGAACCGGACGATGATCCAACCGTTAAGATTCGCTTCGAAGATACTACGGCTCTCGCCCCGGAAATTCGACGTTTGTACGAGGATTTCTGCGTTCTGAAGGAAGGATTTTACGAGTGCCCGATGAGCTTTAACCAGCTAACGCCAGCTTGGTATTTTAATCATTCGGAGACGCCCAACGTTGCCCCGGACTCATCACTGAAGTTCTTTGCGACCCGTCAAATCGGAGTGGGCGAGGAATTGACCGCGAACTACAACACTTACAGCGAGAGTGAACCGGAGCGAAAGGACGAGTTCCTCGAACCTGAGTAGAGACAGGAAGGGAATTTTGGTGGTGCAGGGAATATCCCATTCACGCGGATTCTAGTTCCTACTTCCAGCGGCCAAATAGACGAACACCATTGCGATGCCATGAGCAACCAACCAAGGAGAAAACCCTCGGTCCTGAAAAATCATGATGAGTACTAAAACTCGGGGAATGAGCACGGCAATGGTGGGTGGCACCCAACCATGAAGGTCGAATGGGGAAAGCAAATCGCCAAAGTAGGCAATGATGAGGGACACCCTTGGAAGAAAAAGGGAAAGGATCAGAAACCACAGAGGAAGGTTTTCCATTTCAAGGGCTCGCAATCGAGAAAGTTTATCGCAAGGCAGCATACGTTGATTTGCCAGTGTCGTGACAGGCCCGTGACATTCGGGCTTGGCAAGTTCAATGGAGACATGAAGTGATAAATTCGTAAGCCGAGCAAACATTCTGCATTAGGAGTTCCCAAAATATGGATAATCCTCTTCCATTCTTCTACTACGACATTTTGTCGAGGATTGTGCCTGGTGCCGCGACATTAGCCGTCGTATGGCCCACAAAGGGATTTCCCCCGGTTGATTGGCTTCTCTGGTTTGTCTCAACCGGAGAAAGAGAGGGATGGGAAAAACTTGCAGTCCCGATCATTCTCTTGGGATTGTGTTACGTAATTGGAGTCGTCTACGAAGTGTTGGACTACTTTCCAGATTTTAGCTGGTTTCAAGGCTTAAAGTGGGTTTCTGAACAGATCGACAACAAGGCGTTTTTGTGGTGCGCGCACAATTACGGCGACAATTCCGAGAAGGGATTTCGGATCAAACCCAAAGCAAAAAGAAAAGAGCTAATGGAATACAGAAATGATCTCTGGAATCGGCTTACCTACAAGGGGGGATCGGTGACGGAGTTTACACCAGTTTTTGAGCATTGCCACAGATTCCAAGCTGAGCAGAAGATGTTCTTTCACCTAATGTATCCTGCTCTGATCTTTGAAATCTTCTCATTCAGAAGTTGGTTCCTCGATGGAAAGGGTTTCATACACTGGTTCTTATGTGACTATGGAATGCTCGGTTTGATTGCTCTTGTGCTGTTCTTTATGTGCTGCCGCTCGCGGTGTCGGCGCAAATGGATGCAGATACACGCATTCTCCAAGATCATGAGAGCAGAAGAGCCCGGAGTCTTTACGGGAAGAGCCTGAGTCCCGTCAATAGCGTTAATCGGCATGTCAACGGGGTGACGCGATGAGGTTTGACTGGCTAAGTTTTGGCTTGGGGGTTCTTGCGGCCACAATTATCTTTAGCATTTTGCAAAAAAGAGTTGATCGTCTTCGATGGAAGACTTTGCGAAGGGCCATCGCCGCAGGAATCTCGATTGAGCAATATGCCAAAGACCTCGAAGGCGCTGAGAAGCGGTAAGTGGAGTAGTGAGATGAGGCTACGAAGCACACTGGTTTTTGGGATCTTGGGTTTTGCGGTGCTCACTGCCAAGGCAACTGCGCAAGATACGGTCTCTGGTAGTTATCTGCTCGTGTCGTGCCCCTCGGTGATCACCTTAACACCGGCCACTTGTGGTCACTTCAAAACCGGCCACTTTGGATGGCCTGAGACGTGATTGTTTTACCTTGCGGCGAGGTACCTTTGCAAGGTGCGGTTTCAGTGGT
>Ga0182030_10025800_pt1 | contig 10679 bp, 9 predicted proteins | sample 812S3MmetaG_FD_121299 | JGI IMG/M metagenome (GOLD analysis project Ga0182030, IMG submission 121299) | Permafrost microbial communities from Stordalen Mire, Sweden - 812S3M metaG (Illumina Assembly) | ecosystem: Environmental > Terrestrial > Soil > Wetlands > Permafrost | place: Sweden... | reverse complement strand
GGCGGTGAACGGGCGTGTCAGTCCGACGCTCGACCTGACCGCCAGCCTGCGCAACCTGCCCGCCGACATTGCCGCGGTCGCCTCGCCGTCGCTCGCGCTGGATGGCACGATCGCCGCCGATGCGAGGTTGACCGGCAGCCTCGCCAAGCCGACCGGAACGGTGCGCCTGACGGCGACGCGGTTGCGGGATCGCAGCGGACCAGGCCAGGCGTTGCCCGCCGCCAACGTGACCGCGGAGGCGACGCTGGACGGGGCGGATGCCCGGTTGGATGTGCGGGCAACGGCCGGCGCGTCCCGGCTGACGCTGACGGGAACCGCGCCGCTGGTTGCGACCGGGGCGCTGGACCTGCGCGCCGGCGGCGCACTCGATCTGGCGATGCTGAACCCGATCCTATCGGCGCAGGGCCGGCGGGTGCAGGGGCAGGTGGCGCTCGACGCGACCATCGGTGGGACTCCGGCCGCACCTCGGATGAGCGGCACGGCGCGGCTGACCGGGGGCGAGGCGCAGGACTACCCGACAGGCGTGCGCATTGGCGCCATCACCGCGACGGTGCGGGCGGAGGGCGATCACGTCGATCTGACCCAGTTCAGCGGCCGGGCGGGAGATGGCACGATCGGCGGCAGCGGCTCCATCGGCCTGGCGGCACCGATGCCGGTCAATCTGACATTCACGGCCGATAACGCGCGGCCGATCGCCTCCGACTTGCTCACCGCGACGATCGACTCGCACCTGACCGTGCACGGCGATTTGGATGGCAGCCTGACCGCCGCGGGGACCCTGCATGTGCGACGCGCCCAGATCCAGGTGCCCGACAAGATGCCCGCGAGCGTGGCGGTGCTGCAGGTTCGTAATGCTCCCACCTCCGGTTCTGCTCCAGGCAAGCGGCGGCCGCCGGCGCGCGTCGCGGCGCGCGCTCCGGCGCGGCATGTCGCGGGACCTGTCCGCGCGGCGGCCGGTACGCCGCCGGCTGCGCTGGCCGGTGCCCCGGCGGCGGCGGATGGGCCGGCGGGGCTTACCACGCCCGCATCCGCGGTTGCTGCTCCCGGGTCGGCGGTTGCTGTGCCCGGATCGGCGGTTGCTGCGCCCGGATCGCCGGCCATCGCGCCCGCGCAGGCGGCGCCGGAGCGCACAATCGCGCTCGATATCACGCTGGACGCACCGCAGGAGGTGCTGGTGCGCGGCCGTGGCCTGGACGTAGAGCTGGGCGGCACGATACATATAAGCGGCACCGCCTCACGTCCGGATTCCAGCGGCAGCCTGAACCTGAAGCGCGGCACGTTGAGCGTCGTCGGCCAGACGCTGACCTTCACCGACGGCGATATCGACTTCACCGGTGCCCCGCTGACCGACCCGAACCTCAAGCTGGTCGCCACGTCCACCACCAACAACATCATCGCGACGGTGACCGTCAGCGGCAGTGCCAGCGATCCGAAGATCACCCTGTCGAGCGTGCCGGAACTGCCGCAGGACGAGATCCTGGCGCAGCTTCTGTTCCATCAGGGCGTCGGCAGCCTCAGCGCGTTCCAGGTCGCCGAGATCGCGGCGGGGTTGGCGGAGCTGTCGGGCGTCACGTCGGGGGTGGGCGATCCGCTGGCGAGCTTGCGCAACGCGCTGGGCCTGGACCGGCTGACGGTGGGGTCGGGCAGCACCGGCAACGCGACCTTGGAAGCGGGCCGCTACATCGCGCCGGGCGTGTATCTCGGCGCGCAGCAATCGGCGACGGGGAGCGGCACCCAGGCGAGCGTTCAGATCGACATTGCCAAAGGGTTGAAGGTGGTGACCACGGCGGGGACGGGGTCGTCCTCGGCCACCGGGGCCGCGAGCAGTGGGGACGCGGCGAGTGTGGGGCTGACGTATCAGTTCGAGTATTGAGCGTCAGAACTGACCGGTGGCCATGATGTCGGCGTAGTGGTCGTGGAAGCGCTTTTCATAGGCCCCGTCCACTGTTGTTGTTGCATCGTATGGCGGGCTGTCCTTGATTTTTTGACGATCGACGGTGAGGTTCACCAGCTTGTTGTGCCAGTCGATCTCCTGGACCGACCGCGGCGAGACCAGGACTGTCTTCCCCGGCCACCAGTTCTTCGTATCGACGACGAGGAAGTGAAGGCTCCAGTCGGCATCCTCCACCAGGAAATCGCTGAGGTGGCCGATTTCGCCGTCGCTGGCGTGGATATGGTAGCCATTGACTGCTTCGATGCTGCGGAGATGCGGGTTGCCGGCGTCAACCTGCGTATCGCTGATTTCATGCTCGCGCCGCATCGGCTCCAGGTAGGCGGCGGCGGCCATGGAGCCGCCCGCATAGCCGTAGCCGCCCATGTAGAGGCCCATGCCCCAATAGGGCGACCAGCCGTAATAGTCATAGACGCCGGCCTCCATCTGCCGCGATACCGGCTGATCGGTGTCGATATCCGGGCTGTCCTTGACCTGCTGCATGGCCAGTCGAACCGAGAACGAGCGTGTCTGCGGATCGAGATGCCCCAGCGCCGAGGGGGGCAGCAGGACTTTGCGTCCGGAGAGCCAGGTGCCGGTGTCGACGACCAGCCAACGAACGGCCCAATTGGCATCGTCGAACAGGAAGTCGCTCACGGTGCCGATCTGGCCATCGGTTGCCGCGATGGCGTAGCCTTTGATCGCCGACGCATTCCACAACATTGCACTCTCCTTCGATGCCTGCTTCTGTCGCCGCCAACCGGCGCTATCCGGCCGGCGGATCAACCGCGGGATCGCAAGCGATCCATCGATTGCCACGTCACATGCTCAATGGGGCGATGTCCTGCATCAGCGGGGCGCGATCGGCACCGTTGGCTCCGGCCGGCTTGCCGGCCTTGTCGAGCAATGCAAGGAACGGCTTGATGATGTCGATCGGCATCGGGAAGATGATGGTGGAGTTTTGCTCGGCGCCGATCTCGGTCAGCGTTTGCAGGTAGCGCAACTGCATGGCGGCCGGAATGCTCGACAGGACCTTGGCGGCGTTGGTCAGGGTTTGCGATGCCTGGAACTCGGCCTCGGCATGGATGATCTTGGCGCGGCGGTCGCGTTCCGCCTCGGCCTGCTTGGCGATGGCGCGCACCATGTTTTCGGTCAGCTCGACGGTTCTGATCTCCACATTGCTGACCTTGATGCCCCAGGTTTCGGTCTGCGTGTCCAGAATGCTCTGGATGTCGGCGCTGAGCTTCTTGCGTTCGGACAGCATCTCATCCAGTTCATGCTGTCCCAGCACCGCGCGCAGAGTCGTCTGCGCGAGCATATTGGTCGCAGGCAGGTAGTTCTGTACCCGGATGATGGCTCGCTCGGGATCGACCACGTTGAAGTAGAGCACCGCATCGACCTTCATCGAGACGTTGTCGTGCGAGATCACGTCCTGGGTCGGGATCTCGATGACCTGGATGCGCAAGTCCACGCGCACCATTTCCTGGACGAAGGGAACCAGCAATACCAAGCCCGGCCCTTTGACCTGCTGAAAGCGTCCCAGGGTAAACACCACTGCGCGCTCGTATTCACGCAAAATCTTCACGCTCGCGCCGATCACCACGAAGGCGACGATCAGTATGGCGGGGATGATTGTCAGGGATACGAAGCTCACGGCATGACGCCTTTCAGAACGAAGGGAGGCAGATTTTTAGTCCGGCAGCCCAGGTGCCGGGGTTATGAAATGCGGGCGCCCTGGCAGGCTCGTGCGGCCGGTTGGCTGTCCTAGGGGCGATTTCTGGCCCACGTTTCCGCCAATTCGTGGGATGCCTTTTCGTAGGATGCCTTGGCGCTCTGCCAGCCTTCTGCGCTCGCGGTCTCCAACTTGCGGGACTCTTCCTCGGTCTTGGTCCAGGCCGCATGCAGATCATTCCCGGCTGCATTGCCGGTCTTTTCCCCGTCGGCTTTCGCCGTCTTGCCGAAGTCATGCAGCTTTAGCTGCCAGTCCTGCATGTCGGCGTGTGCCTTCTGTGTGTATGTGGCCCGGCCCGCCGTCGCGTCGCTGCCGGCGACGGATTGGGTTTGTGTATCGGAAGCGACCGGCTGCGCGGCCAAGGTGGGGAGCGTCCCGGTCAATATGAGTGATCCGATCACGATCGAGCCTGCGAGAATTCTCATGGTGGCCTTCTTTGTGTCAGGCGTCGGGAAATTTCGGAGACTCGCTTCTCAAGCACGTCTCCCGCAGATTGCCAGATAAGCGGCAGCGATCCCCGTGAGTAGGTTCGGAAACTACTCAGCCGCGGGTGTTGCGGGCCTGGACATGCTCTCGCTGCGGCAGGGTCAGCAATCGAGGCGGTGGGCACTGAGTAGTTTCCGAACCTGACGCGGCACGCCGGTGCACCACATTTGGATTTCAGTGAATGCGGCACCGGTTGCCCGGGCTGGATTGTCGGCTTCACGCGTTCGATAGCGGCGACGAAAAGCGGTGACCTTTATGACGCAGTCTTCTCCCGTTGCTCGGCTTTCAGTCGAGTTCGACGATTTCCTGTATGCTCCCATCGGCGAGGACAACAACGGGATGGTGCTTCGAGTCCTGTCGGTGCTGGCGCGATCGGACCTTGATCCGTGGCAGGAGGCAGCGAACCTGGCTGGGTTGCCGGAGAAATATGCGACTGCCAGGCTCGCCGCTTTGATCTCGGCACTTCCCGGCAGGGCATCGGTGCCTGCCGGCTTTGGAATGATCGCGTCGCGCCTGATCGCGCTCCTGCCGCGCCGCTCGGGTTCCGATGCCGCGTCGCCCAAGGTGCAGGCCGTCGCCGGCGTGGCACCAAAGTCCTGGGCCATCATGTTCGTCGTGTTTATGGCACTCGCGTTGGGCGCTCAATTGATCACGGCGAACAACCAACCGCCGGCGAAGGCCGATACCGCTGGCGCGCCCGTCTCCACTACGGTCTCGCCGGTTGCGCCATCGCCATTCCCCGGCCAATGACAATCAAGCAGGGACCCGCAAGGGCGGCCTACAGGTGCTTCATCAGGGCCCGGTGGACTTAAACACCCGCGCAATGGCGTCCTGCGCCGCCGTCTGGATCTGCCGCAAATGCTCTTCGCTGCGAAAACTCTCGGCGTAAATCTTGTAGATATCCTCGGTCCCGGACGGCCGCGCGGCGAACCAGCCATTATCCGCAACCACCTTGATCCCGCCGAACGCCGCGCCATTGCCGGGAGCCTTCGACAGCGTCGCGCGCACCGGCTCGCCCGCCAGCTCCTGCATCCCGAACTGCTCCGGCGACAGCGACTTCAGCCGCGCCTTCTGGTCCGCCGTCGCCGGCGCATCGATCCTGGCATAGAACGGCGTGCCCAGTTCGCGCGTCAGCCCGGCAAACGTTTCGCCGGGATCGCGGCCGGTGCGCGCGGTGATCTCGGCCGCGAGCAAGCCGGGGATGATCCCGTCCTTGTCGGTGGTCCACACCGTGCCGTCCCGCCGCAGGAACGAGGCCCCGGCGCTCTCCTCGCCGGCGAAGCCGAAGGAGCCGTCGATCAGCCCATCGACGAACCATTTGAAACCCACCGGCACCTCGACCAGCTTGCAGCCGAGCTTCGCGCAGACCCGGTCGATGATGCCGCTGCTGACGATGGTTTTTCCCACCGCGCGGCCGCCGTTCCAGTCCGGACGATTGCCGAACAGATAGGCGATGGCGGTCGCCAGATAGTGGTTGGGATTCATCAGCCCGCCGGAGCGGGTGACGATCCCATGCCGGTCGGCGTCGGTGTCGTTGGCGAACGACACGTCGAACCTGTCGCGCATGCCGATCAGCCGCGCCATGGCATAGGGCGACGAACAATCCATGCGGATCTTGCCGTCCCAGTCGGCGGTCATGAACCGGAAGGTCGGGTCGATCGCGTCGCTGACCACGGTCGCGTTGATCTTGTAACGGTCGATGATCGGCTGCCAGAACGGCACGCTCGCGCCGCCCAGCGGATCGATGCCGATGCTGACGCCGGAGCTGCGGATCGCCTCCATGTCGATGACGGCGCCCAGGTCGGCGACGTACGGCCCGATATAGTCGTGCCGATGCACGCAGGCGGTTTGTATCGCCCGCGCATAGGGCAGCCGCCGCACGCCGCCGCGCCTCGGGCCAAGCATTGCATTCGCGGTATGCTCTATCGCGCTGGTGATGTCGGTATCCGCGGGTCCGCCGTTCGGCGGATTGTACTTGATGCCGCCATCCTGCGGCGGGTTATGCGAGGGAGTGATGACGACGCCGTCAGCCAGTCCGCTTGTGCGGTTCCGGTTGTAGGTCAGGATTGCGTGGGAGATGACCGGGGTCGGCGTGTAGCCCCCCTGCGCGTCGATCATCACGTCGAGGCCGTTCGCAGCGAACACCTCCAAAGCGCTGACCAAAGCGGGTTCCGACAATGCGTGGGTGTCGATGCCGATGAACAGCGGACCGGTGATGCCGCGCTGGCGCCGGTGATCGCAGATCGCCTGGCTGATCGCCAGGATATGCGCCTCATTGAAGGCGGTATCGAAAGCCGATCCGCGATGGCCGGAGGTGCCGAAGGCAACGCGCTGCGACTGCACCGCCGGATCGGGCTTGCCGGCAAAATAGGCGGTGATCAGCTTCGGTATATTGACCAGCATCGATGGCGGGACGGTCTTGCCTGCGAGCAGGTGGAGCTGATCGGCCATTTGCGGTTGTCCTCTGGCTGTCATTGCGAGGAGCGAAGCGACAAAGCAATCTCCTGCCTGACGAGCGTAACTCGGCTCGTCGCGCAGGAGATTGCTTTGTCGCTTCGCTCCTCGCAATGACGGTTTCCAATCACGGTGAAGCCGCTCTAGTTTTCCGCCGCCTGCCGCAGCCCGTAGATCGCGGCTCCGAGCAACGCGGCATTCACCATGATCGCATGGACCGGCACCGCGGCCAGCAGATTGGCGAAGCGCCCCTTGGCGCAGAAGGCGCGCATGAAGGCGCCGTCCTGCAATTGCGGCACCAGCCGGGGCGGCATGCCGCCGGCGAGATAGACCCCGCCGGTTGCCAGCACCTTCAGCGCCAGGTTGCCGGCCTCGGCACCCCAAACGTCGATCACGATGCGCAGCGTCTCGGCGGCCAGCGGATTCCGATCCGGATCGTTCACCCCGGCATCGACGATCAGCGGCGTCCGGTCCCGTGCGCCGTGCAGCGTCGCGGCAAAGGCCGGGCTCTCCGACGCAGGATCGCGCGATCGCACGTAGTCGTACACGTTTGGCAGGCCGGAACCGGCGCACACCCGTTCATACGCCGCGTGGCGGAAACGGTCGGTCAGGAAGGACCATAACCCTGCCTGCACCTGGTTGGTCGGCGCGAAATCCGCGTGCCCGCCTTCCGACGCGCAGGCGATGTAGTCCTGCCCGCTCCAGATCAGGAACGCCTCGCCGAGCCCGGTGCCGGGGGCAAACACCGCGATCGGCGCGTGCTGTTCCGCGTTGCCGGGATTGATGACGACCGTCTCCTCCGGCAGCAAATGCGGCACCGCATGGGCGATGGCGCGCAGGTCGTTCAGCAGGGTGACACGCTGCAAGCCAAGGCTGTCACGCAGCACCGCTTCTTCGAGGTGCCACGGCAGGTTGGTCAGGTGCGCACGGCCGCCGATCACCGGCCCGGCGACGTCGAAGCACGCGGCGGTGGCGTGGGCGCCGGTTTCGCCGAGGAACGCCTCGACGATCGGTTGCAGCCCCTTGAACTCGTTGCTGTGATATTCCTTCTCAGCAACGAACTTGCGCGGGCCGGCCTCGGGCGAGGCCAGTGCCAACCGGGTTGTGGTACCACCAATATCGCCCGCAATCAGCATCAGGTGCCCGCCTGTTTCCAGATCTGCTGGATCTGCTCCAACGATTGCCCCTTGGTCTCCGGCACGCGGTAGAAGATCCAGATCCAGGAGATACCGCAGAACAGCGCGAACAGCCAGAACGTCAGCGTATTGCCGATCGTTCCGATCAAGGTCACGAAAGTCTGGCTGACCACGAAGGTCGCCGCCCAGTTCACCGCCGTGGCGACCGCCACCGCCCGGCCGCGGATGTAGCCGGGGAAGATCTCGTTGATCACGGTCCACACCACCGGCCCCATGGAAAACGCGAAGCAGATGATGCACACCACCAGCGCGAGCATGGTGACGATGCCGGCGGTGGTGGGGCCGGCGGTGGTGGGCCCGGTCGCCGCCGCGGCCGCGGCTCCGGCCGGGGCCTGTCCGATGAACCGGAACGCGATGCCCACCACGACCAGGCTGACGCCCATCCCGACCAACCCGGTCAGCAGCAGCTTGCGCCGCCCCAATCCGGCAACCCGCCCCGCGAATTCGACAAGGGACCCCAAGGCGCTGGGTGCCGCACGGTGCATCCGCGCGCATCTGCGGTTCTAATTGCTTGCTTTGCTCGGGCGGCACGCCGGCTCGTGACATGGCACGGTGCCGCCGTGCCGCCCGAGAGCCCGCCAGCAATTTGAACCGCAAATGCACGCAGATTCACTCTGATAAGGTCAAGGGAATTCTGGCACGGCCGTGTCTCGGCACGTGTCATGGCTTGCGCCTGACGCTCGCACATCGCAGAGGCGTCAGCGCGCGGCGCCGGGTGATGCTGCAGCTTGTGATCCCGCAACTCCTGACGGAGCGACTAACGCGCCTGCGCCAGCAGCCGGCCTAGCCCCGGCAATGGCTCGTGGATCTGCATCACCCGCAGCATCGCCCACAGCGCCGCCTGGTTCGTCGTGACCACCGGCTTCCCGAACCCCTGCTCCCAGCCATCGATATGCGCCATGGTGGGAAAGTTGCCGCCCGGCACCACAAGAACCTCGATCTGCGGCCGATCGATCCGGGCAAACGCATCCCGCGCATTCTCGGCGCCCAACTTGCCGATCGCATAGGCGTCGCTCGCGCCAAAACCCTCCAGCGCCACCACCTCCAGCCCATGGTTTTCGTAATACCGCTTCGCCCGTCCGATCACCTCCTCGGAATAGGGCGACACCAGAGCGATCCGCCGCGCCCCAAGCGCCTGCACCGCCTCGGCGATCGCCACCGCCGAGGTCAGCGCCGGCACGCCCGCGCCCTCCTGCATCCGCTGCACCGTCACCGTGTCGTAGTCGTCGGCGAACAGGCTGGCGGAGGTCTGCGCCAGCGCCACCACCTCCACCTTCGCGGTGCCCAGCAGCTTCGCCTGGTAGGCGACATCCGCATCCAGGCTAGGCGAGAACGCCGTGGCGCCGCCTTTGCCCAGGCGGCCGAAATGGGCCTGCAACGCCGCAGGCAGCAGCCTGGTGTATTCGATCTCGCACGTCGTGTTGGTGGATGGGATCAGCACGCCGAAATGTCGCATGGTTCTTGGACTCCTCGATTATTGTTCAGCGGGCCGCCATGAATCCACAATTCCGGCCCATCGAAAGCAAGCAAGCAGATTCACCACGAAGCGACGAAGCCACGAAGAACGCGTCTTCGTGGCTTCGTGCCTTCGTGGTGAATTTGCTTGCATACATATGGCAATGGCCCGACAGGATTGCCCGCTTACGCCGCGACCTTCGCCTCGATCCGGCTCCAGATTGCCGCCTCGATGTTGATGCCGTCGAACCGGTCGATCTCCTGGATACCCGTCGGCGAGGTGACGTTGATCTCGGTCAGCCAGTCGCCGATCACGTCGATGCCGACGAAAATCAGGCCTTGCTCGCGCAGCGTCGGGCCGATCGCCGCGCAAATCTCGCGATCGCGGGCGGAGAGTTCGCATTTCTCCGGCCGCCCGCCGACATGCATGTTGGATCGCGCCTCGCCCGCCGCCGGCACGCGATTCACCACGCCCATCGGCTCGCCATCCACCAGGATAATGCGCTTGTCGCCCTTGCGCACCGCCGGCTCATAGCGCTGGAACATCAATGGCTCGCGCGAGCGGGAAAAATGCATCTCCAGCAGCGAAGCCAGGTTCTCGTCGTCCGGCTTGATGCGGAACACGCCGGCGCCGCCATTGCCGAACAGCGGCTTGACGATGATGTCCTGATGCTCTTGCCGAAAACCGCGGATCGCCTCCAGGTCCCAGGTGATCATGGTCGGCGGCATCAGCTCGGGGAAATGCGTGACCAGCAGCTTTTCCGGCGCGTTGCGCACTGCGGCCGGGTCGTTCACCACCAGCGTGCCCGGCTGGATATGCTCCAGCATATGCGTCGCGGTGATATAGGCCATGTCGAACGGCGGATCCTGCCGCATCAGCACCACGTCCATCGTGGCGAGGTCGAGATACTCCAGCTCGCCGAACCGGTAATGCGCACCGTGCTGGCGCTCTACGGTCACCGGCCGGGCGCGGGCGAACAGGCGTTCCTCGCGTATGGCGCCCTGGCGCCGCACCCCCTCGCGCAATGCCATGTGGCGCACTTCGTAGTGCCACAGCGCATGGCCCCGAAGCTGCGCCTCCAGCATCAGGGCGAAAGTGGAATCCGCATCGATGTTGATGCTTTCGATCGGGTCCATTTGGACCGCGACCTTGAGCCGCCGTGCCATGCCGCCCCCGTTGCCGTGGTGTGTCTCTCTCGGCAGCTTGTCTAGTCAGTCGCGGGCCGGCAGGGAAGGCCGGCGGCGCACCGGGGCGGCCGGCCCGGCCGATTGCCAACTCCCCTGGCGGGCCGGCTCTCTGCTAAGGCGACGCCCAAAAATAAGCGGCTCGGTTCTAAACTCCGTCATCCCCGCGAAAGCGGGGACCCAGAGTGGCTTAGGTCCCCGCTTTCGCGGGGATGACGTGGAATGCTGTCTGAACGCCAGG
>Ga0182030_10025799_pt1 | contig 10679 bp, 7 predicted proteins | sample 812S3MmetaG_FD_121299 | JGI IMG/M metagenome (GOLD analysis project Ga0182030, IMG submission 121299) | Permafrost microbial communities from Stordalen Mire, Sweden - 812S3M metaG (Illumina Assembly) | ecosystem: Environmental > Terrestrial > Soil > Wetlands > Permafrost | place: Sweden... | reverse complement strand
TGCTCATCGCGCAGCGGCCGCCGGGCAAGCATCTCGCGGGCGGCTGGGAGTTTCCGGGCGGCAAGCTGGAGCCGGGCGAATCCCGGGCCGCTGGACTCGCGCGTGAGCTCGCCGAGGAGCTCGGCATCGCCATCCGCGAGCCGCGCCCGCTCATCCGGGTTCATCACGCCTATCCGTCTGGCGCAGTCCTGATCGACATGTGGGTGGTCACCCGCTACAGCGGCACCCCCCGGGGCCTCGACGGGCAGGCGCTGCGCTGGCTGAGCCAGGACGAGTTGGAGAGGGCCGAACTGCTGCCGGCCGATCGACCCATCGTACGGGCGCTCAGACTGCCGGAAATCCTCCGGAAGGTCGAAGGACTTCAGCTGCGCGGAGCCTGCTGCCGCGACGCCGACGAAGCGTCTGCCGCCGCGGCCGAAGGGGCCGAGTTTATCGCTCTCACCCGCTGCCTGGCGCGACCGGCGCTCGAACAGGTGTGCGCGGATCTCGCCATCCCCGTGTTTGCCCGCGGCCTGCCGCTCGAGGAAGCCTGGGCGGCCGGCGCGACGGGCCTGAACTCGATGGCTCGAAAGTGAGAACTGGAAAGCCCGCGCGGGCGCTCCGTGGGGCTAATATGTCAAAGATGCTGCCGGTGACGCGACAAGACATGAAGCCGTTGACCTCCGCCCCGCCGGCGATGGTCAAGCTTACGGCTGTCATGCCCTGCCTCAACGAGGAGCGCACGGTCGGGACGTGCATCGAGAAGGCCCAGGCGTGCTTTGCCGCCCTGGGCATTCGTGGCGAAGTGGTGATCGCGGACAATGGCTCCACCGACCTGTCCGTGAAGATTGCCGAGGGGCTCGGCGCCCGAGTCGTTCACGTCGCCACGAGGGGTTACGGGGCGGCACTGCAGGCGGGGATCGAAGCCGCGCGTGGCGAATACATCGTGATGGCCGACTCCGACGACTCCTACGACTGGCTCGGCCTGGAACCGTTCCTGCGCAAGCTGGAGGAGGGCTTCGATCTGGTCGTGGGCAACCGCTTCACCGGCGGGATAGCGCCCGGTGCCATGCCGCGGCTTCACCGCTATCTGGGCAATCCAGTCCTCTCGTGGCTGGCCCGTACGGTGCACCGTGCGCCGATCAATGACTTTCACTGCGGCATCCGGGGAATGCGGCGCGCAGCCGCCACGCACATGAACCTGCGCACGCCCGGAATGGAATTCGCCACCGAAATGATCGTGAACTCCGTGCAGGCGGGGCTGCGCATCACGGAGGTCCCGGCGCGGCTGAATCGGGACGGCCGGGACCGCCCGCCGCATCTGCGTTCGTTCCGCGATGGCTGGCGGCACCTGAGATTCATACTGACTTACGGACCGAATTATCTCTATCTGGCGCCGGGCGGCGCCTGCTTCCTGTCGGGCCTCGCGATGATCGTCGCGCTCGCCCGCGGGCCGATTACGGTCGGCGGGAACTACTTCGGCATTCACTTTCTGGCGCTGGCCTGCGCGCTCACCCTCGTGGGTTTCAACATCACGAATTTCGGCATCCTGGCCAAGGTCGTGGCGTTGCGCAGCCACCCGAAACTGCGCTCACGCGTCGCACGGTGGGCCGTGGCCCGGTTCTCGCTCGAGGCGGGCCTGCTGACGGGCGGGGGGCTGGTCCTGCTGGGGCTCGCGGTCGACGTCTGGCTGCTGGTCACCTGGATCGAGTCCCACGGGGGGGCCATGGAATCCAGCGTGAACGCGGTCTTCGTCGCGACCCTGGCGATCGTGCTCGGCGTCAACGTCGCTCTGGGGTCGTTCCTGCTTCACATGCTGGTTGCCGAGCAGCGAGGCCGCGACCCGTTCTAGCGGGCGGCCGCCTGCGAGAACGCAAACTCGAAATGTTTGGCAGCCGTTGAACTCTTCGACGTCACTCTTTGATCCCTGGCACCCAGATTCCACTCCTCCACCCCGAAGCTGCGCTCTGCAAGGACCGCCTGCGGCCAGTTCTGCCGCCGCAGTTGCGCGTCCTTCGCGGTTCCACCGCTGAAAAGAATCAGATCTTGGGAGCGAAGCAGCGGATCCATCTGTACCAGGTCGCCCATGTAAAACCCGCCATCGCCGCGCACGAAGTAGACGTTGTTTCCGGGCCGCTTCGGCGGCGGCAGTTGCGCCGAATGGCGCGAGATCGTGCGGTCGATCTGCATCAATTGGAACGGCACGATCACGATGAGACTCAGGGCGGCGGCGGCCCCCGCGAACGAGGCAAGCCGCGCGCTTTCCCCGGTGCGACCGGTTAGCGCACACCCCGCCAATATCGGCACGACCCCCCAGGCGGAATGAAAATATCGATAGCCCCAACCGTGACCCTGGTCATAGATGAAAAAGACGTAGCCACAGAACGTCACGATGGCGGATTGCATCAGCAGCCGTACGCGCTCGTCGTCGCCGTGGCGCAAACGTCCCAACACGGCGAAAAGGAAGAGGCAGGGCACGGCCCATACCCACATTTTGACGAGTGCCGCAACACGCATGTCGACCATCGATTTGTCGGGCAAACTGAACACGGCGGTGAGATTGTTGCCAATCACGTTGAAGCCCGAATCCCCGGCCGTGACCAGCTCCCTGAGGTACATCCAGCCGACGCCGACGCAGGCCAGCAGCGGCACGTAACCGAGCATGAGCGGGAACAGAAATCGCCGCCGCTCGTCGGACCTCGCCAACGCCACAATCCACGGGGCGGCGAACATGGTGTGCGGAAATGGGTTGTGCAGCACCAGGGCGAGCGAGCCGACGACGCCGGCGCCGAAGGCCCGCCGCGGTGTGGGCTTCAACAACAGCCACGCGTACAGGAGGTTCGCCGTCATGTGCGCCTGCATCGAATAGTAGGAAATCGCGTCTGCGACGAACACCCCCGAGCACAGCGCAAATGCGATGGCCCAGCCGGCGGCGCGCCGATCGCCGGTGATGTCGAGCGTGATCCGGTGAACCAGCACTATCGCAATCCCGGTCAGGGTGGCGTTGCAAAACCACGGCACGCCGAAAAATTCGAACGGAGCGAGGAGGAGCGAAAAACCCGGCCAATAGGCTTCGATGGCGCTGCCGGTCGTCCTCGAGGCGACCAGAAACGCTCCGTTGAACCCGGGCGGCACCAGCCAATCGATCACGGAGGAGGGCAGATGGGCGGTCAACCGTCCGGCCGCGAAAATCTTGGCCTGGAATACCCCCGCGTATTCGTCCATCGAGAAAGCGTTGTTGTGGTAGATGAAAATTGCACCGAGCGCACACAGCGCGGCCGCGAGCGCCGCCACCTGGAACACGTGGGCACCTAGGTAGTCGGCGACCTTCAGAAAGGGCGCGGGGCTCCGCCAGAACGCAGCGAGAACGCAAACGCCGAGCATCAGCCACGCGGTGTCGGCGTCATTCACCATCAACAGGTATTGAAAGATCGGCGCCATCAGCGCGGTCGAGAAGAAATAATTGTCGGCCGCGTAGAAATACGCCAGCGCAATCGTCGTCAGAAAAACGCCGAAGGCGACGATCTTTCGATCGCCGGCATCGCTCGGAGCGGACTCGCGCGCCGTGCCCTGCGGCGCTGGGAGTTCCGTCTTCCGGCGTGAGAGTCGGCGCATGATTAATAGTCTATACTACGTAAAGTCAAAGACATATGCTGGATTCAAACTGGTCGACGCAGGTTCTTCCCCCGTGCGGGTGATGTTCGATCCGCAGATTTTCTGCCACCAGCGTTTCGGCGGCATTTCGAGGTATGTGTGCGGCATCGTGACGGAGATGCAGCGGATGTCCGGCGTGACGCCGCTGATCGTCGCGCCGTTTCACTTCAACGAATATTTGGACGCGCTGCCCCGGAATCTCGTCCATGGCACGCGGGTGCGCTGGCTGGAGGGCCTCACGGCACTGGCGTACGGAGCGAGCGTGCTGCCCGCCAAGCTCGAGGCGCGCCGGTTCAAACCGGACGTGCAGCACAATACCTATTATTTCCCGGTGAGGCCGCCGAAGGGCGCCCGCGCCGTCGTCACTGTCCACGACATGATTCACGAGAAATATCCGAAGTATTTCGCGGCGAGTCCGCTCATCACCAGGCTCAAGGCCGCAAGCATCGCCGCGGCGGACCATGTGATCTGTGTGTCGGCGAGCACGCGGCGCGACCTGCTCGCCACCTGCGACGTTCCCGAGGAGCGCGTATCGACGATACACCTCGGGTTCGATCCCCTTGGAGTGATGCTCACCGGCGAGTCGCCGGCGGCTTTTAAGATCCGTGCGCTCGGAGCGGACGCGCCATACCTGCTCTACGTCGGCAGCCGGGTCACCTACAAAAATTTCCGGGGGCTGCTCGATGCTTACACGGCGTCGGCGCAGCTGCATGATAACTTCTTTCTTCTCTGTTTCGGCGGCGGTGAGTTCACGGGCGCCGAGCGGGCTGCGATGTCCCGCGCCGGGATCGACAAGCGGGTGAAACACCTCGGGGGGGACGATACGGTCCTCGCGGCGTGCTATGCGCATGCCTCCTTGTTCGTTTGCCCCTCGTTCTGCGAAGGATTCGGCATTCCCGTGCTCGAGGCGATGTCACTCGACTGTCCCGTGGCCTGCAGCAACTCGAGTTCGCTCCCGGAAGTCGCCGGCGATGCGGCACGGCTGTTCGATCCCCTGGATCGCGACTCGATCGGCGGCGCACTGGAGTCGGTGCTGGGTTCCCCGGCCGAAGCGGAATCCCTGGTCATCCGCGGCAGAATCCGCCGGCAGCAATTTTCATGGCGGGCCTGTGCCGAGTCCACGGTCGGCGTCTACCGTCAGACCTGACGCGGCGGCCGGATCGGAGCCAATATCTGACTGCGAAACACCGTGCCGTAGAGTCCGGCAACCGTGACGGCATATGCGGCGATCGTCGCGGTCACCAGGCCGAGGGCGCCCGCGTGCATCGCCGCGAGTATCTTGGCCGGCAGCGCAACGACACAGAAGCAGATCACGACGATGACTTGCTGCCGCACGATTCCCGTTCCGTTCAGATAGACGCTCAAGACGCTGCCAGCGGACTCGAGGGGAGTCCAGACGGCAAAGGCGACGAGCAGCAGCCAGGGCATGACAATCGTTCCTTCCGTCCAGTAGGCGACGATCCATCGGCCGAACACCAGGAGCAGGATCGAAACGACGGTGACCATGATCATGCTCGCGATTGCGCTGGATATGAAGGCCTTGCGGATGAACGCATGTTCGCGCCGGGCATGCGCATCGGCGTATGCGGCCCACAGCGACCCGTTCAGTATCGAAACCGGCTGCGAGGCGAACATGAACAGCCGTTGCGCGACGGCAAATGCACCGACTTCGGACGCGCCGACGATGCCGGCGAGAAGAAAGCTGTCGCCACCCCACCCGATCATGGTGCCGATCTGCAACAGCAGAAACATCACGCTCGTCGTGAGCAACGCCCTGCGTTCCTGCATCATGCTGGGGATCGCCCTGGGCCAGTCGAGCAGCCGCCGTCGATGCAGGAGCCACAGCACCGGAACGAGGACTGTGGCGGACGGCATGCCGACGCTTGCAAGCAGGAGCATGCCGATCTGGGGCGCATGCCGGACCATCCACCACGTCGCGATGCAACCGATCAGCGCCCCGACGGAGGCGATGATCTGCGCCTCATGTGAGCGCTGTTGACCCTGCAGTATTTTGAGCAGCCCTCCGGACAGTATGTTCAGACCGAACAGTCCGCTGTACAGGAGCGCCGCGGTACGCGTTTCTCTTCCGGTTGCGAGACTCGACAACGCGAACAGGCGGGTCCATGGAATCCAGGCGCCCGCGGCCGCCAGCAGCACGGCGCCGCCGAATCCAATCACGGTGAGCCAGCAGACGCCGCCCATGACTGCGCGTGCGATTTCCCGGGTGTCGCCCGTTGCGGTTGCATGGGCCACCCGGTTCACCAGAGCATTTCCGACCCCCAGATCCAGAAATGACAGCATCACGGCGAGGCTGGAGAAGGTCGCGAACACTCCGAATCGCTCCGGTCCCAACACCGGCGTGGTCCAACGCACCGAGAGCACGATCAGAGCGACGCCGGCGAGGCGCGAGACGGCGGTCGATGCCGCGCCGAGCGCGGCGAGCCGATATCTCTCGGCCCCGCGCCCCGCTTCGGAATCCGTGCTCACGGCAGCATGAGCCGCAGGCGGTCCTGGCCGGTTTCGATCGTTCGATGCATTGCGTGTAATGGGTGCGTGGTTTACAGGGGTAAAGTATAGTGTGAAGCGATGTCGACGAGCTTCATAAAAATGCTGTTTCGGCGCGCGAAGATCGTGGTGCCTGCAGTCATCAAGCTCGCCGGCCTGGGTCTGCGGGACCTGTTGGGCTTGAAGACGGAATACCGCTACCGCAACTTCTCGATCCGGCTTCCGGCGGGCCATCTTCTCCCGTTCTATCAGTCCATGCATGCGACGTACGATCGATTTCTGCCGCACCTCGTCCTGCATCTCGAACCCGGTGCAACGGTCATCGACGTGGGCGCAAATTGCGGTGACACGCTGGCGGGCATGTACGATGCCAACGAGCGGCTGAGCTACGTCTGCGTCGAACCCGACGGGGTGTTTTTCGAATATTTGCAGGACAACGTTGCCCGTATGCGGAATGCGAACCCGCTGGCCTCGATCCGTTTGTACAAGGCGTTGGTCGGCAAATGCGTGTCGCACGCCGCGCTCGAAGGCTCGGGAGGAACCAAACACGCCGTGCGCGTCGACGGAGCGTCGCCGTCCGGCAGCTCGGTTTCCTCGACAACGCTGGACGGTCTGCTCCTGCCGATGGAGTCAGGGCGGGTGGAACTGCTCAAATCCGACGTTGACGGATTCGACTTCGACGTCATCGACTCCGGCGCGCAGCTCATCTCCGAACACGGGCCGATCCTGTTTTTCGAGTGCCACTTCGGGGATTCGCAGCAGAAGGAAGGTTACCGGAAAACCATCGCGGGGCTTCAACGCGGTGGCTACTGCGCCTGGGTCGTCTTCGACAACTTCGGCGCCGTGGTGCTGCGGACCGGGCAGATCGACACGATCTACCAGCTGTTCGACTATGTCGACAGGCAAAACGCGGGGCTCGCGAGCCGGACAATCAACTATTTCGACGTGATGGCCGGCACCGCGAGGCACGACGCGCTGTTGACCGCGGCCGTCTCGGGCTATCTTGAGTCCGCGAACCAGCGTTCCTGCGGGCAGCGCCCGTAACGGACCTCCGAGAGGGATTGCAGCGTCTTGACGAGCACCATGACAACGGCCTTCGTGCCGCCGACCTCGCCCGACAGGTGGCGGTACAGTTCGAGCGTGCCGCGGTAAACCGTATTCAGGCCCGCATTGGCGGCCCCGCCGGCCTGCATGAACGCGACGTCCACGCCGAGACGTCGAGTCGACGGACGAAATCGACGTTCCAAGCCGTAATATTGATGCAAGTCGGCTGACAGCCGCAACTGATCATCGAATCCCCCGACGTCCTCCAATAATCGGCGTTTCGAAAACTGGCCCTGATGTACGGGAAATATCCCGAATCCGCGCAGCCGGCCGAGCAGCCGCGGCACGCGGCGGCGCCTCCAAAATCCGAACAAACCCGGCTTCCCCATCACCACGTCCCCGACGATCAAATCCGGGTTGGCGGCGGCGCCGCGGGTGCATCCGCTCATGGCGAGCGCCAGGGTGTCTCGAGAGGCGAGGAAATCATCCGCATTCAGAAACAGCACGTACTCGCCCCTGGCGGCTCTGAGGCCCTTGTTCATCGCGTCGAATATGCCGCGGTCGGGTTCATAGATTTTCACGATCCGCCGATCGCGCTCCGCCCAGCGATCGATGATGGCCCGGGTGGAGTCGGACGACCCGCCGTCGACGCAAATGTGCTCGACGTCGAACTTCACCTCCTGCAAGCCGATGGAGGCGAGGGTTTCCCCGATCGTGGCCGCGGCATTCAGGCACACGGTGACGATCGAAAGCAATGGGGGGGGCATGAGATCATCCATTACGGAATCCGCCAACTCGATCGCAGCAATTTCAACGCCTTGGTCTCAAACTCGAATCCATGAGCGGCATCCCGATGTCCAGGCATTGTATATGAGCCGGCGCCTCTCGATCCCGGATTGCACGGTCGCGACGCTCTATCTGGCACCGGTCGCGGTGATGACGGTATGGGCGTGGTCGCATCACTCGCCGCGGGTGGCCTGCGCCGTCGTCCTCGCGGCGGCGCTGGTCGCGAGCGTCTTCGCGGCGGCGGCCCGGACGTGGCGGTTGTTTTTCGTCGTCCAATTTCCCCTCATCGTCCTGGCCGCGGTATTCGTGGCGTACACGGTCTCGTTCCACATGCCCCCGGGCAATACGCTGGCGCAGATTCTGGTGGGAGCCTCCGCGGAGGAGATCCGGGGGTTCCTCAGCCTGTCTGCCTGGCGCTGGGGGGCGACGCTGCTCGCGGTCGGGTCCGCCGTGTATCTCGGCATGGCCCTCAAGGTGTCCCGACGGGAGATTTTCGGCGCCGGCTGTAGCAGGTTCACCCGGCCGACGCTGGCGTTGCTGCTCGCGGGGACGGGCTACGTCGCGGCCGACCCCCAGCAGATGATCGACGGGCTGGCGCTCGATCCCGCCGTGGGCAGCCTGATTTTTCTCGGCGGCAACGTTCCCCGAGTGCACGCGCAGATGCAGGGCTCCCAGGTGCGCAAGATTCCTTATGCCGGCACGCGGCGGAGCGGGGAAGAGGTCCACATTCTGGTGGTTGGCGAGTCGGCGCGGCGTGATTCCTGGTCTGCCTACGGATATTCGCGCGCCACGACGCCGATGCTCGAGTCCCTGAAGGGGGAGATCGTGTTGCTGCAGGATGCCGTGGCCGATGCCAATCTCACGGAGTGGTCCGTCCCGATCATCATGACGGGCCTTCCCCCGGAGGGTTTCAGCATCGCCAACGTGCACGGGAACCTGCTGGACCTCGCGCGCGAGGCGGGATTCAGGACGGCGTGGCTCGTCAATCAGGACCCGAGCATTTCCGTGTCGTTCGGCATCGACGCCGATTATCTGGAATATCCGCCGGACTTCAAGTCGAACATCAATGGACGGCATACGCTCGACGGGTCGCTGCTTCCGGCCTACGCGCGCGAAATCGCCCGCAGCGGACAGGCGCGGTTCATCGGCATTCACATGATGGGCGCGCACTGGGAGTACTACCGTCGCTACCCGGAAAGCTTCGGGCGGTTCGGGCCGGCCGGCGGCGCCGCGTCTCTTTCGATGGTGTCGATGATGCTCGACGACGAAAAGTCGCAATCGGCGGTGGTGGATGCCTATGACAATGCGACGCTGTACACCGACTGGTTTCTCGGCCGTCTGATCGAAGAGGCGCGCGCGCTGAAGGTGCCCGCCACACTCACTTTTTTCCCGGACCATGGCGAGGATCTGCAATTGCTCGATCATGAGGCCGGCCACGGCCAGCCCAACTACACCCGGCATGCGTTCGAGATCCCGGCATTCGTCTGGATGAACGATGCCTACCGCCGTGCGCATCCGCAGATCGCCGCGGGCATCGCGGCCAACGCCTCGAAGGAGATCCGAAGTCACAACGTGTTCTTCACCGAGGCCGATCTGATGGGAGTGAAATGGCCCGGGTACGCCGCAACGAAATCCTTCGCCTCGGAGGAATTCGTTCCCGACGTCGGCATGAAACACGTGGCGGGCGGCGTGCTGGTGACCAGAAGCCTGTGAGGTTCAGCGCGCGGCGGTTGCCGCTCGCGCCGGGGCCAGACCGGCATCGAAGAATCGCAGGATCGCCGCGTAGGCGTGACGCCCGTCGTGCTGTCGTGTGAGGCCATGTTTCGCGCCAGGGTAGACCATGACGTCGAACGGCTTGCCCAGATCCTGCAGCACTCGGAACAGCTTGGTGCTGTGCAGGAACAGCACGTTGTCGTCGGCCATGCCGTGCATGACGAGCAGATGCCCGGAAAGGTTGCGTGCATACGGCAGGACCGAACTCGCCCCGTAGCCGTCCGGATTTGACTGAGGCCGGTCGAGATAGCGTTCCGTATAGTGGGTGTCGTAGAGCGCCCAGTCGGTGACCGGCGCGCCGGAGACGCCCGCGCTGAACACGTCGGGCGCCTTGAACATCAGCATGAGCGTCATATAGCCGCCGTAGCTCCAGCCCCACACTCCGACCCGCCGCGGGTCCACGAAGGGGAGGGAGGCCAGCCAGCGGGCACCCCTGACCTGGTCGGCAACCTCGACCTCACCGAGCCGGCCGCGGATCGGCGCCTGAAACGCGGCGCCGCGGAAGGCGGAGCCGCGATTGTCCAATTGAAAAACCACGTACCCGGCCCGCGTCAGTATCTGCGTGAACGAGCTGCCGCTCCAGCCGTCGAGCACGCGCTGCACACCGGGGCCGCCATACACATCGACGATGGCCGGGTAGCGCCGGGCGGGATCGAAGTGCAGCGGTTTGAACATTCGGTAATACAGCGTCTGGCCGTCTGCGGCGGTCAGGGTGCCGATTTCCGGCACGGAATTGTCACGCAGATAGGGCGCGTCGGGATGCGAATCGTCCAGCCGGTTTTCCAGCAGCCACGCGACGAGGCCGCCGTCGGGGCGGCGCAGGCTCACCTGCGGAGGCTGTGTTTTGCTGTTGAAGCTGTCGACATAGAAACTCGCATCGGGCGTCATGGTGACGGCGTGCAACCCGTCCTCGACCGAAATGCGCTCGACGTTGTGAG
>Ga0182030_10025797_pt1 | contig 10680 bp, 9 predicted proteins | sample 812S3MmetaG_FD_121299 | JGI IMG/M metagenome (GOLD analysis project Ga0182030, IMG submission 121299) | Permafrost microbial communities from Stordalen Mire, Sweden - 812S3M metaG (Illumina Assembly) | ecosystem: Environmental > Terrestrial > Soil > Wetlands > Permafrost | place: Sweden... | reverse complement strand
TCCATATCTACCAGTCAAGGTGGTTCTTGGAACGAAATCTCATTCCGGAAGTAGCGTATAAATTTCAGAATTTTCATTGGACCGCAACCGATACTTCCACGGCAGAGGTTGCTCCCAGCCTGACTAAAATGCGAAATGAGATGATCGGGTCTCGTCCCTTTTGCGCAGCCGTTGTCATAGGGGGAATGGAAGGTATTTACGAAGAGGCGGACATTTTTCGACGCATGCATGGAGGAAAGCCCCTTTTCGCGCTGGCTTCAACTGGAGGTGCGTCAATTGATATTTTCGAACGAGAGAAAAGCCGATTTAGTGATACTGACGCGATGGCGCTTTTTCAGGAGCGACGGTACCGTCGGCTCATCAAAAACCTTCTACCCGAAGAATGACTCTTTCACCTGTAAATATTAATTCAAACTATGGCCATTTCCCAATCTGACATCCTCCAATACGAGCGCCAGGCTTCGCTTAGAAAATCAGCGCAGGTCGTCAACGAAGCAAAGGCTTCTCGCAAACAAACGGCTTTTCTGTCTCATAGCCATCAAGATGCCAGCATTGCCAAGAGCGTCCAGGCGTTCCTCCTGGCAAACGGTTGGGAGGTGTACATCGACTGGGAAGATGCGACAATGCCCGACTCGCCCAATCGTGAAACCGCACTCCGCATACAAGCTCGTATAAAGGATCTAGACTGGTTTCTCTTTCTGGCCACCCGTAATTCGATGTCGAGTCGCTGGTGCCCGTGGGAAATAGGGTACGCGGATGGGGTAAAGGCCCATGACACGATATTAATACTCCCTACGGCCGACAGTTTCGGCAATCATGGCAGCGAGTATTTGCAGCTTTACCGCTCCATCGACGTCGCTCAAGGCGGAGGATACGGCGCCTTTCGACCCGACCGGACGGGGATAAAAATTGCTGCCCTCCAACCCCGTTAGCCCATAAGAAAGGACTTAAAATATGACACGAAAAGTATTCTACAGTTTTCACTACAAACCAGACTGCTGGCGAGTTTCAAAAGTCCGCAATATTGGTGCAATCGAAGACAATCAGCCTGCTTCAGACAACGACTGGGAAACCATTACCAAGGGCAAAGACCCCGAGATCGAGAAATGGATCAAAGCGCAAATGAAAGGGCGCACATGCACCGTCGTGCTGATCGGGCAAGACACGGCAGGTCGAAAATGGATCAATTACGAGATTCGCGAGAGCTGGACGCGGGGCATGGGTTTAGTTGGCATTCATATCCACAATATTTCCGATCACGCTGGCGACAGCGCAACCAAGGGTAGCAATCCATTCACCGGACTGACAGTTGGTCAGAAGCCTCTTACCTCGATTGTCAAAACATACGATCCGCCATACTTAACCAGCAAATTCGTTTACGACCATATTGCGACGAATTTGGAGGACTGGATCGATGAAGCGATTAAAATCCGTAGCGCCTATTAGAAAATTTTGGAACGGGCCTATCGATAACAGGAAGGTTCACCGGATTGCATGACATCAACCTTGGAACGAGTCAGCTCGCCTCATGCCCTCGCGTTTGAAATGCCTCAGGATTTGCCGTGGGTGCATCAGCAGCAGACCTCGACTTATAAAGCCCCTCTCGCCGTGCCTGCTGGCACCGCTCCGGGGACTGCTGGCCTTCCATGGGGCAACCGTGGCGGGCCGCTGTCTCCGTTCCTCCGCCGCGCCCAGCCACCGTTGCCTTCCTGCCGGATGACGAGAGAGAATCGGGCCGGTAGTTATAAAACAATTGTTACGAAAGGCTTCGTGAACAAAAATGTTCGGAAAAGGCTTTTCCCGCTTGAATGGTCATGGCGTGTTTTCAAAATAACTTATGGAACCCCTTCAACATTTTTGCGGAGATTGACTTTGCTCACCTCAGAATTAGCATGTTTTGCTGTGAGATTGATGCGTCTCTTTAAGGCGATTTCTATGGCCGCGCTGATTTTACCTGTCGACGTTCTTGCTCAGGTTTACGTTAACCCCAGAGAGATTAATGACTTCAATGTGGAACCTCGTCAGGGGTTACGTCAGGACGTGGTCGTCACGAGCAACGTTGAAAGAGCAGCGACTCCTGAAGAAATCGCGCAAGAGAGAGCCACTTTAGACAAAGAGATTGCAATCGATCCCAAAAACGCAAAAGCATACATTTCACGAGGTTTGTCCAAGATGGCTACAGGCGATGATACAGGCGCTATCTCCGATCTTCGGCTGGCGCTCACACTCGATCCCAAAAATGTTGAGACGTATAACTTGCTGGGGGAGGCCCAAAGGGACAAGAAGGATTATAGCGGTGCGGTCGCAACCTACAGTCATGAGCTTACGCTCGATCCAAAGAATCCCGATATTTACAACAGCCGGGCCTGGGCTAAAAAGGAAAAAGGCGATTTCGACGGAGCAATTGCCGACTTTAGCCATGTGATCGCTCTTGATCCCCCAACTTCAAGTCGAGGCTACGAGGGGCGCGGCGGTGCTAAATTTGCCAAACACGATTTTGACGGTGCAATCGCCGATTTGACGAAAGTGATTGAGCTTGATCCGAAGAACGCGGCGGGAGCTTATGGATTGCGTGGAAATGCCAAGCAGTCAATAGGCGACTTAAATGGGGCCAAAGCGGATTGGGCTGCATCAACTCATAACAACGCGCACTAGCTTACTCCTGGAGCCATTTCAACCATCACTTGCTCCCTTATACAATAAGGGATTCTTGTCCACCTGGTTAAAGCTAGCATCTGGTAAATAGGGGAAGGCCTTTTTGGCCGCTTGACGGAATGTTTTGGCGCGTTCGGTCATGCCCCGTTGGACGTAGAATGCATAAATGTAAATTGGCACTCCGTTTGTGTTGAGCGCCGCCTTATCAATGGCATCCAGATACCGGTCGAGCTTGCCGGAAGTGACTTGCTCGAACGGTTGGGCCTGAAGATATTTGAAAAGGATTTGCCGCGCAGCGAACCATGGAGTCTCACCTCCTGCCCAATTTGCAGGGACGGCATTTTGTTCCATTTCTTTCACGAGGCCATCCAGATAGGGCGCGGGATTCTCGCGGGCCAGGGCCAGAAGGAAAAGGGGGGTGAATTCTTGATTGTTCAGGTTCGCCTTAAAGATCGCCGCGACGGAATCATCCTTTGGCGAAAATGAAAGAAGACTCATCATAGCTGCCCTGCGGACCTTCGCATCCTGATCCCCTAGAAGCTTCGATAGTAAGTCCGCCTCTGCCGTCTGTTGCGCAAAGCCGATGGAACGGGCCGCTGACGCACGAACTGCCGGATCGGGATCTGCTGCCAGCGTGTTCAGTCGGTCATGTGTTGCCATATCGGGAAAATCAGCCAGCAAAACGGTAGCCGAACTGCGAACCGCAGGTGACGGGTCGGTCAACCATCGCTCAAGCGGTTTCTCAAGTGCCTTTTCGCGTACCAAGCCCAGAGCCGCGATAGCGAGTGCCCGCGTCTCATCGTCTGATTTGCCGTCAGCAGCAGCCACCAGGTCATGCCAATACAAGTCCCCGCCGAGGTTTATCATCTTGGGATTCATTTTTACCAGGCCCTGCGTGTCGGCGCTACCTACCGTGGCCAGCCAAAACGGCGCTCGCTCTTCGGACATGTATGGATTGTGCGAGCCGATCACGCTAATGGCTGCCTGGGCAACGCCTTGGTCTGGATTGGTCACAAACCCATGCACGGCCTCCACCACGTCTTTGCGGTCAAAGTCCAAGACAGTGTCAAATCTCCTCTGGCCGGCATCTCCCCAACCGCCCCCGCTCATCTGATCCAATTCGTTGACAGCATAGCAGACATCTCCGCCCTTGGAGCTCTGAAGCAATCGTGTCAATTCGGACCAAACAACGTCTTTGACGGTCTTTGCAGACACCGGTTTGTCGTCAGCGCACAAGATGACACCTTGATCCTGTTTCACGGTGGGCCTCGTCCAGAGTGGCTCGAAGTAACGCTCAGCTCGTTTCGCAAAAACGAGATAAGTCCGTCCCGGCTCAAAGTGATAGTGTTGGGGTTCGTACCCTTCAATCCCCTCTGGAGACACCTTGTCGTAGTGAAAAAAATTTAGGCTGTCGCCGGGACTTTGACCCTTAACGACGGAGATAATTTTGAACTCTGTTTTTTGGTTGGCTCCGTCCCACTGTCCATTCCCTGCCACCGATGAGGTGGCAGTGCCTTTGAAGACGATGTCAGCGGTGGCGGTCAATTGATCCAGGGTTAAAGCCCCTCTCACCATGTATCCTTGCGCAGGATTCTCAAAAGGCAACAGAGCCAGCAGTGTTATTATGTATCGCCAGTTCATGGTCACAATTTTAATTAGATGCGGTGGATAGTGCGCGGATGTGAGAGTCGCAATCTGTAGATACTTGCTGATTCGGCCAAAAAACGAAAGGCTTTCATCGGATGATGGCGATTTTTGCTCTCATTACTGATATCTGCATAACAGACTGACGCAGATTGCCAATTACCTTTGAACCTGTGAGAAAGTTGTGGCATTATTAAACTAGTGAAACTCAGAACCTTGGCCTTGCTTCTCTATGTGGGCAGCTATCTCGTTTTGTCTGCCTTCGGGCAGTATTCGTCCGCCCGAGCAACTGATGTCTCTACCTCCATCAGGGTTGATTGGGCACCCATCGGTTTTGTCACCCGGAGCGGCAATTGGAACTACGCGGTACACGCCGCCTACCTACCTCTCTATGCGCTAGATCGGACGCTTTGGCATTGTGACACATACCACTCCGCGATCGCTCAACCTTTGAAATGATTTTGAAGTCACCGGCCCGGGATGAAATGTCTGCCTTAACGTCAGTCTGTTATGCAGAGATCAATAGGGGCCATTGGAGACGCAATCTCTGCGACACCTCAGGCTTACTTTGTTCTCTTAATTCGGAAACGCGTCACGTCGGTTGACTCGCAAATGAACTTCTGCGCGAATCGATCTCCTGGCTCGGTAGGGCTCGATTTGTAAACGCCACTTATCTCCAAGCTAAGCGTCGTTGGACTTATCCAACCCTCGTCGACCCGGATTCGCCACCGCTCGATAGGTCGACTCAGTTTCAGATCTGTAGGAAAAAAGGTGTGAGTAGTGACGCTCTTGGCCGCAGAGAGTATTCCCAATGTCACTTTCCCCATGAATTGATGGTTCTCTTCGTCCAAGGCAAATCGTGTGCTGTCCTTATTCCAATAAACCTCGGCCCCTTCAGCGTTCTGTAGGGCCCAGGAATCATCTTGCCCATCCGATTGATAAGTGCTGGGAGTCTTCCATAAAACCTCACCGGTGCTAACCCTCACGAGCTCATAAGTCAAAGTCTCGACACCGAATTTACCGGTCGTTACCAAGACGACACGATATTCTTTATTCGGCGAGTCCGGTTCATAGCCCAAAGAGTACATTCCCCCTGGGGCAGCAGCCGCGACGGCAAAAGACGCATTCAAAACTATTACGGGTAAAAGGGGTATCCTCATAAGAGCAAAGTTAATGGCTACTGCTATGGCGGCCGCCAAAGGCCTATTCGTGGCCACCGTGCTGACGCAGTAAATCCGCCACGTCTGGATGGTGATCCGCCATCGCAGCATGCAAGGGCGTAAAGCCGTCGTTGTCCTTGGCGTTGACATCGGCTCCTTTGGCCAGGAGCAATTCCACCACCTCCTTGTGGCCCAAGTACCCCGCCGCATTGTACAAAGGCGTGGTGCCGTTGTTGGCCTTGGCGTTGACGTCGGCTCCATTGGCCAAAAGTAATTCTACCATGTCCTTGTGGGCAAAATAGGCCGCCACATGCAAAGGCGTCACGCCGTCCCTGCTCTTGGCGTTAATATCTGCCTTGTTCGCAAGCAGTATTTCAGCAACGTCCTTGTGCTCAGAAAGAGCCGTTTCGAGTAAAGGCGTCCAGCCGTTGTTGGCCTTGGCGTTGACGTCGGCTCCGTGGGCCAGCAGCGATTCCGCCACGTCCTTCATGCCGGCTTTCCCACGAGACGCCGCCACATGCAAAGGCGTCCTGCCCTCCTCGTTTCTGGCATGAACATCAGCCTTGTTGGCCAGCAGAAATTCCGCCATCGCTTTGTCAGACGCCAAGTGCAAAGGTGTTACGCCGTGATTGTCCCTGGCATTAACGTCGGCTTTGTTGGCCACCAGTAATTCAGCTATGTCCAAGCGACCAACCATCGCCGCATAGTGCAGTGGCGTGCGGCCTTTATCGTCTTTTTCGACAGCGAAATTTGGACTGGCTTGGAGCAACGTCTGGACCATTTCCAAGTTGCCAGTTAGCACCGCAGAATGAATCCCCTTCGACGGGGTGTTTGTGGACGCCGAGTCTTGCCCGCCGTGCTGACGGAGAAATTCTACGAAATCTGGGCGGCGGCGATTACTTATCGCCATGTGCAGAGGCGTCACGCCGTTGTTGTTCTTGGCATTGATGTCGGCTCCTTTGGCCAGCAGCAATTCCACCACCTCTTGGTCACCGCACGCCGCCGCCCAAAACAAAGGCGTCAAGCCGTGGTCGTCCCTGGCGTTGACATCGGCTCCCTTGGCCAGCAGCAATTCCACCACCTCTTTCCGGCCCTTATGGCCGCTATTTACCGCCGCCAAATGCAACGACGTCCTGCCGGTGTCGTCCTTGGCGTTGACCTCGGCTCCTTTGGCCAGCAGCAGTTCCACCACGTCGTAGCGGCCGCTTTGTATTGCCCAGTTCAAAGGCGTCCTGCCGTGAGCGTCCCTGGCCTCCACTTCAGCTTTGTTGGCCAGCAGCACTTCAGCCACGTTTTTACTCGCCGCCATGTGCAAGGGCGTCATGCCGTAGCTGTCCTTGCTGGAAACCAGATGAGGATTGTCTTCGAGCAGCGCTTTCACCTTTTCTAAGTCGCCGCGCTTGGCCGCGTCGAAAATATCGCTGCTGTCCAAGTCTTTTCTGGCGCAAGAAGAAACTGTTGCGACCAACGCCAGCGCGAGAAGCACCACGGCGACGCAGTGCGGAATTGAAGAGCGCGACAATCGCCTGGAAACAAAGTACGTGCACATGGTTTTCCAATCACGAACCGGACCCGCTCCCAGAGATTAACTCCAAAGGGGTTCTTTCCAAACTTATTCAAACACATCCTGAAAACTCACTTGGTGCTGTCACCATGGCGTTGTGAGGGTTATTTCGAACGTTCTTACCTCTTATGTACCTCAAATAAGGTTGGATGCTCAGGAGGCCAGTAGGTTTGGGATTGGCTTTGGCTCGATGTGGTGGGAATGTAGGGGTGTGAAGCGGCCCTTCTCTACCAAGCTCTTTTTTACTTCGCTAATTCTCATCACGGTGGGGCTATTTCTGGCGTCTGTCGCCCTTGCGCAGGACGACGACACGACATCACCGGGTACAATGAATGCCGCCAAGAGCAGCGATTATGACCAAGCCATCGCTGACTTCACCCAGGCCATTCAAAAAAATCCACAAAACGCCCAGACTTACTTCCAACGCGCCTTTGTGTACATGGAAACGGGTGAAGATGACAAAGCGATTGCCGACCTGTCGCAAGCCATTCAAATCGACCCGCAATTTGACAAGGCCTATTTCAGGCGGTCCTTCATGTACATGATGAAAGGCAGCTACGATCTGGCTGCGGCAGACTTAAACCAAGCCATACAGATCAACCCCCAATTCATGAAAGCTTATTACCGTCGCGCTTGCGTTTACATGATGTTGGGCAATGACGACCAAGCCATCGCGGATTTAACGAAAACCATTCAGATTAATCCCAGCTTTGCCATGGCTTACCTCAGACGCAGCTATGCCTACATGCTGAAGGGAGCTTACGCGCAAGCCATCACGGAATTGGATCAATTTATTCAGAGCCATCCTAATGGTGCCGCTGCCTATAATCGCCTGGCGTGGCTTTTGGCGACATGTCCGCAAGCCAGTTTCCGTGACGGAAAGAAAGCGGTCGAGGATGCAACGAAGGCCTGTGACATCTCAGGATGGAAAGTGTCCGCCAACCTCGACACCTTGGCGGCGGCCTATGCGGAATCAGGCGATTTCATCAACGCCGTGAAGTGGGAGAACGAAGCCATCGCCAATCAAAGCGACGAAAAAATTGCGGAAGGTCAGAAAAGCCGGCGCGCTCTTTACGAAAACTACAAGCCCTACCATGTGGTCAAGTACGATCCCAAGTTCAATGCAGTGGTGAACTGAGAATAAAAGCCGCTATAGACGCGCTAAGGCGCTTCTTCGCCCGTCAGGTCATCGGCTGTATCCCATTTCTTATCGGGACCGGCCGACTGGACCAGAGGTTTTTTGGGATCGGTCATCGAGATGCGAAGGCGATTGCCCCAGGCATCGACAGGCTCTTCCTTCGCATTAAACTCCCACGGCTCAGAGGTGATAAACTGGATTTTGTGGGGATTGAATCCCTGCAAGATCTGCATTAGCTCGCGATTGTCAGTGGGGGGAGGCGGATTTCCATATTCCGTTTCGTAATCGAGAATCCCTTTGCGAATTTGATCCAGTTCCATTTGTGTTTTGGAAAGCATGTCTTTCTGCTTTTCCCACCATGCCTTGTACTGCACCAGTTGAGTTGGAAAGAGATTGGGGTTTTGTTTATGAATGAATGTTGCCCAAATGTTGAGTTCTCTTTCTTGAGGGTGCTTTTTGATTTCTCCCGACATATAGAAAATGCAACCCATCGCCGCTGCCTGAACTTTTGGATCGGGATCGTCGAGTAACTTGACCATGATGGGGAAGTATTGGTTTCCTAGTTGATTGCCCAATCGGTAATCGCCATTGTCTTTGCCTTGGCGTTGCGTGAGAGCGCGGGCCACCTCTTCACGCATTCGAGGATCGGGTGAGGCAAGAGCCTGGGTAATCAGCGGCGTCATTTTTTCCACGTTGTCACAGTCTCCAACGGCCTTAGCCAACTCCCATGGTAAGTTGGAATATTCGTCTCCAATCATCGCGAACTTACCTGGCTCAGAGGGGGCAGGAATTGGACGCGCGTTGTAGTTCTTTAACCACGTCATGAGATCGCTGCTTTCGGGAGCAAGTTTCATCAATGTTGCCAGAACTTCCTGTCTCACCGGCGAGCCACTGGTCCACATCACCATGCCCGTCACCGGCGGTTTCTGACTTTGATCTTTAGGCTCGGGGGCCGCGAGCATCTGCTTCAAAAGCGCTACGGTGTTTTCGTCCTCCATGCGGAAGTTTCTGGCCGTCGCCAAGGCTTGCCGAACCACGCTGACATTGTTCATTTCGAGCGTTTTCGAGAGGCCCGCAATCGAATCGATTGTAAGCGGATCAGAGAGCATGACCGGCCGTTGCGCCTCGGGACCTGCCGCATAACGCTGAAGATAATCATAGGTGTAGGACTCGATAACCTTGTCCGGGCCCGAGCCCGCGACAGTCTCGTTGGCATCGGCGGCGATCACCAACCACGAGTTGCCCTGGTTGACGAACTGGTAAGCGCTGCTCCCGGTCACGTCCCGCTTTAGGGCGACCAAGAGATTTTCCTGCGCCGGCAGTTGCCAGCCGTTGGCCCAAAATCCTTCCGAAGGCTCAAAGAGGGCGATGTCAATTTCACGCGGGCCGGTTCCTTTCCAGTAGTGATCGACGAGAAAGGGAATGATCTTTCTCCGGGCAAGCACGGTTCTTTCGAACCGGGGATCGCCAACTTTCAATTGCACGTTCCAGCACCATCGGAAGGGCTGCCAACTTTGGGAGAAGTGGCCCGCGCATAGGATTTCAGTGTCATCCAGCATCTCTGGGCTCATTCCTTTGTCTCCCGCCGAGCTAACCAAACCGCCGTTGGGTCTGGGCGCGGCCCATTGCGCGAGCCAAAACAGTAGCAAAAGCGCCAGCGCCACGTTCAGGCCAAGGCGCCAAGGCCGACTCGGCTTTTTCACAGGGGAATCAGATTTTCGAACAGCCGATGCATCCAGCGGTACGTTTTTATCCACGCGAATTCGCGTCAGTCCGTAAAATGTCGCGACCGAGACTAAGAAAAAGAGAAGGCTGAAGATCAAATGGGCGGCGAAAACTTTACGATTAGGGAAGAAAAGCAACGGCAGAAAAAGTCCGCCCGGCCCGCCCAGACTCCAGAAAACCGCCGCAAAAAACGTGACGGCTGAAACGGATCGGCAAAGCTTCGCCATCCGGACGGGCAGGCTGCGGGACGTAAACCATGAGACGAGCAGGAGAGTCATCGCGCCCAGGCTCAACCAGTAAATGAAGCCACGCGCCACCTGGAATGCATTTTGATCAAAAAGCTCGATCAGGGTGGGAACGACGATCAAGACGGATACGCCGAGATAGGGAATGAGATGCGGTCCTCGAAAGCGGTAAAGCAGAAAACCGGTCAATCCGACGAAGACGGCATAGGAGATCCAAGCGAGGGTAAAGATGACCCAAAAGAAGCTCACGGATCATAGACTCCATCCCTCTTACCGCGTCGGCAAGCAGCTTTTCGCCGTGATGAAATCACTCTCCCGGCCATCGTAATGTCGGGTGATGTCCAATCCTTGTATCCGATTATAATTTTAGAAAAGCTTTAAGCCTCCATTCACCACTTGCCGCACGACTACAGGAGGCTTTGTTTTGTATGCGGCTGAGGAACCACGGTGCGAAACAATTTGCATCCACAATCGGATAGACGCAGGCAACAAAATCCCCATCCAGCGTGAAGCCAGATGGGGACGTGACAGAAAAAAGATCGTCGAGAT
>Ga0182030_10025796_pt1 | contig 10680 bp, 9 predicted proteins | sample 812S3MmetaG_FD_121299 | JGI IMG/M metagenome (GOLD analysis project Ga0182030, IMG submission 121299) | Permafrost microbial communities from Stordalen Mire, Sweden - 812S3M metaG (Illumina Assembly) | ecosystem: Environmental > Terrestrial > Soil > Wetlands > Permafrost | place: Sweden... | reverse complement strand
ACACCGTCCAAAGACTTCAGTTTCCCGGCGGCGACGAGGGCGGACTTTTCGTAGCTCGCGACGACGGTTCCGTTGATATTGCACTCAACACGGTTGTCCTTGACGGAGATGGCGATCTCCTGTGTCACGGGTTGCAAGCGGGCGGCGGCCTTATGGACGGCGGCGTTCGCTTCTCCCGGGCCATTCATCTGGAAGGCTTGCGGGCCGAAACCGCGCACGATGAAGTTGCCGTTCCCGTAAGCGGCGCAGTAGAGGTAGCTTTGCTGGGCGGTGCCGAGGTCGTTGCCGGCGATGAGAATGCCATAGGGGTGCGGGTGGCTGTTCACGTTCATGTAATGGGGTTCGGTGAACGTCGCCTTCACGGTATAGTTGCCGGACGCGGTATTGGCCGGATTCCAATAAGAGACCGCCGGACCGGTGGTGACTTGGAAGACTCCGGCCTGTTGTGCGAACTTGGCGTTCTGCAGCACCTGGCCCGCGCGTTCCTCGTTGGCATCAATCTTGCCGGTCCAGCCGGGAACGGTAATGCCGCCGCCTTCGATCTTGCGGGAGCCGTCGGCGGGAGCTTGGGCCTCGAGGACGGAGACGAGGACGAAGAGGATAGAAGCGGTCGCGAGGAAACTTTTAGGCATCGGAAGCATCGCACCTTTCTTACAAACTCTAGACCAATTAATTATAGAGGCCTCAGAAGATCGCAAGCGCGAAATGGTCCCGGATGGAGATTCAACTCGCGTCTCCCCAAGAGCGACAATACGAGAAACAGGAAGTATGTGCGCCAACTAGGCGTTGTACGCTGCTGCTCTGGCGCCGGCCACAGAACACGGAAGAAGAATCATCGTGCCGAAACGCAGAGATCTGTCCCGTTGGGAACTGAACGCCGGACTGTCGGAATACCGCGACGATCTCGCCGCACAGAGGACGGCCCGCGAAGTTGAGTTGAAGCACACCGAGCTGCTGGCGCGGACGCCCGAGCGACACCGGGAGTGGATTGTCCGAGTCGTCGCGGCATCCGACGAACCCGAAGTTGCGCTCCAGCGCCGCCACTGGCTGAAGGGCTTTCTGCGGCGGCTGCAGTGGAGCCAGCAGGGTTCGCACGGCGGTTTGCTGTCGGCCGTGATGTCGTTTGTCGATGCCCCGGATTACGATAAGCATCACTGGGAGGACGATTCCATCTGCCTCGAGGCGGCGCACGAGTTTTGCGATGAAGATGTGCCTTCGCTGATACTGCAGGCGCTCGCTTCCGGCAACGAATATGCGCGGCGAATGGCGGCCAAGTGGCTGCCGCGGTATGTGGCGAGATCGTTCGCCGCCGATTTCCTGGCGAAACGATTGGGCGATCCAGACCGCCGCGTGGCATGGTGGGCTGCCGTGCATCTGAGCCGTCTGGCGCCGCAGACGCCAGACTTGCGCGAAACTCTGGTGGAGGCGCTCAACGGCAAATGGATTCCGTCTGCGCGGCTGGTGTTTCAGCACGGCCTGACGGGAGCCGGCGAAGCCGCCGCGGCGCTAAGGCAACTGGGTGGCGAGGCGCGGAGTGCAGTTCCGGCGCTGGTCGAAATCGGAGCGCCCGAGTGGTCGGCGTACGATTACGACGGCTTGTGGGCGGCGAGTGCCATCTGGCGAATCGCGGGCAACCGTGGTGTACTCGATGGCTTGCTGGCCCCGTTCGCGGGCGCAGCGACGATGGCGGATCGAATTGAAGAAATCGGACGAACGCAACAACGGCTGCTGTGCTTCGTCGATTGGAGCTTGCTGGCCCGGGTGAGCAGATAAGCGCTCCTGGCCGACTCTTCACGTGTGCGAATTGGGCACCGGGTGGCTCTTCCCTTTTAGGATGTACTCACTTCGCTACAATGTCAGTTGGTCTTTTGAATTATTAGCGGCTATAACGCCTCGCGTGCGTACGCCTAAGGAGCCATTGTGAGCGATGCAGTAAAAGCAGCGAAGGGCGCGGCCGGCGTCCAGAGTCCGGGAACCAACGGAGCCGGTGGAGCGAAGCCGCACTTCGCCTACGGCGATCTGCGGGAGTGGATCAAAGAGGCCGAAAAGCTCGGCGAAGTGAAAGTGGTGAAGGGCGCGAATTGGGAAGAAGAGATCGGCGCCGCGACCGAGGTCGTCCAGCATAGTGAAAACGGCCCCGCGGTGATCTTCGACGAAATTCCGGGATTCCCCAAGGGCTTCCGCGTGCTGACAAATTTCTTCGGCGGCAAGCGCAAGAATATGACGCTCGGGTTCCCGGAAGGCCTCAACCGCATGGAGCTGGGCGAAGCGTTCGTCGAAACATTTCTAAAGGACATGAAGACGGTTCCCTACGAGGAAGTGGAGACGGGGCCGATTTGCGAAAACATTTTGACGGGCGACGATGTGGACGTCATGAAGTTCCCCGTGCCGAAATGGCATGAGCGCGACGGCGGCCGCTACCTGGGCACCGGAAGCTACAACGTCACGCGCGATCCGGACGAGGGCTGGGTCAACGTCGGCACGTACCGCGTGATGATCCAAAACAAGAACACGGCGGGGTTCTACATTTCTCCGGGAAAACACGGGCGCATTCATCGCGATAAATACGCGGCGCGCGGAGAGATGATGCCGGCGATTGTGGTGCCCGGTGGAGATCCGCTGACCTTTTTGATGGCGCAGAGCGAAACTCCTTACGGTACGTGCGAATTCGATTTGGTGGGCGCCATGCGCGGCGAGCCGTTCAAGGTGATTCGCGGAAAAGTCACGGGCCTGCCGATTCCGGCGAATGCGGAAATCGCGCTGGAAGGTTACGTCGATCCGACCGAGAAAATGATGGAAGGACCGTTCGGCGAATGGACCGGCTACTATGCCAGCGACACGCGTCCGGAGCCGATCTTCCACGTCAAAGCGATTTATCATCGCAACGATCCGATTTTGCTGGGCTGCCCTCCGCAGCGTCCGCCGGACGAACTGGCGCGGTATCGCGCGGTAACGCGGTCGCCGCTGTTGAAGCAGAGTATCCAACGCGCGGGCGTTCCGGATGTGCACGGAGTTTGGGCGCACGAGGTGGGCACGGCGCGCATGCTGATCGGGATTTCGATCAAGCAACGCTATCCGGGACACGCGCGGCAAGCGGGTCACGTCGCCTGCCAATGCCACGTCGGCGCGTACGCCGGTAAATACGTCATCGTCACGGACGAGGACATCGACGTATCGAACCTGGACGAACTGATTTGGGCGATGATCACGCGTTCCGATCCCGCCACATCGATCGACATTGTCCACAATGCGTGGAGCACGCCGCTCGATCCACGCATCACGCCGCAACAACGCGCCACCGGCGATTTCACAAACTCACGCGCGATTATCGACGCGTGCCGTCCCTTCCACTGGCGCGACGAGTTTCCCGCCGTCAGCATGCCGAGCAAGGAAAACGCGAAAAAGGCTCGCGAGAAGTTCGGCTACTTGCTCGATTAGTTGATCCTTTTTGGGCGGGGCATTTTTGAGGTAATGGGGGCGCGGGTCGACCGGCATTGTCGGGACCGGCGCCCTCGCCGTGTCGCGCCTGAAGCGCGGCTGATATACTGACTCGCCGAGAGGTGTCGAATGACTCGTAAAATATTGACGTTCGTGCTGACGTTTGCCGCCGGAGCGATGGTCGGGCGCGTCGTGCTTCCCTTCCCTGTGGGAGGGCCGGGCGTTGTTCTAGCCCAAGGGCGGAAACCGATGATGGTCACGCGGCTCTTCACGGGACCAGACGGCGAGACGCACGCCGATGAGCAGGAATTGAAATTCAACGGCGCTCCGATCGGAATCTCTCCGCTCATGAAGGTCACCAGCGCCGAACTTCATCGCTCGGCTCCGGGAGGAGTGGCGGATTGGCATCGCGGCCCGCGCCGTCAGTATGTGATCACGCTGAGCGGCCATGGCGAGCTGGAAATTTCCGGCGGCAAAAACATCCCGGTAGAGCCGGGTCACATCGAATTGATCGAAGACACGACGGGCAAAGGTCACGTAACCAGAGTGACGGGGAACGAGGAACGCGTCACTCTACAGTTGGTGCTGGCCGATCAAACCGTGGGCGGACGTTAGAAATGCGAGCGTCGTGAGGCCGTAGCTAGCGAAGAGACACGTAGGAATTCAGGGTCGCCACCGGCGCGCGCGTGGCATAAGAATCCGGCAGTGGAGCGTCCGGGTCGACGTCCGGCTTATGGCGAACGACATCGACCAGATAGCGCAATCCCTCGAAACCTCGCCAATACAGGTTGTGGCGAAGGAGATCGCTGCGGGCGTTCAGAATTTGGCGCCGCAACATCAGTTGCCACATCTTACCGTGCACGGGCAAAGTATCGGTGGTCGAGAATTGCCGGGGATCTCCGCAGGAGTTCAGCCGGACAAATCCCAAACGGCCGTCCGTCTCCATTGCATCGCCGGTCGCGTTTCGGACAAAATGAGGAACGTTCGGGCGGTCCCACCAGTCGGCGGAATCTGCGCAAGAGGTGTAGGCTAGATCGTCCATGATCTTGTCGCGTTCGTTATCCACCAACCGCGCCACCTTGTGCGAAATCAAGTGACCGGGCCGGAAATAGGCGTAGTCGATATCACGGGTGGCGGCGCCGATCCAAACCTCCTGCCCCTCCCATGTCGCCTCCTGCTTCCACAGGCGGATGTGGTGACGTTTGGCGAGATCGTTGGATCCCTTTTGCCAAGCCATATCGGAGGGAGCTTCGTTCACCACCAACTGCGACATGGGCGCGTCCATATCTCCGTGGCCCGCCACGAAAGCGAAGGCTCCCGAAACATTCGTGCGGAATGTCGAACGGCGCGCTTCGGTCCAACCCGCCGCGCGAAACGCGGCCGCAATTTCGTCGTGCGATCCGACGAACATCAAGTTCACGAGATCGGAAGGTCGATCTTTCACCGGGGTCTCGGTTCGCGTGGGCAGGTCGGCAATCATCGGCGCCATGCTGTCCCGCTCAAAATCGGTCAGCGGTTGGGGCGAGTCATCACTGGAAGCAGCCGCCTGCGCGTGCAGCGCTTGGTCGAGCGCTACCGTGAGTTCGGTCCCGGGAGGCAGGTAGATCTCGGGCTCGCTCACCTGCATAATCAGCGACTTTACGGCCCATGTGGCGATCTGTGCGTGGATATCCAGAAGGACCAGGCTTCGGATCAAATGGGCCGCACGATTCCCCAAGCTCGCGGTTCTCCGTACTTCACGGATCAATCCGGACGACAACACTTCTTCGCGCCCTGTATCGACCGCGGTGATGCGGGCCGAAAGCGCCTGAAAAGAATCTTGAGAAGCGGCAATCGACGTAAAGCGAATTTTCAGAGCCGCAGTCTCGTGCACGATGCCGAGCCCGACGCGCTGTACCGCTGCAATTTCGCCTTTCACAATACTGCCCACGGGAAACATGACGACGCCATCCACCTTGACAGGAGCGATTAGAACCGCCTGGACCGGGGAGCCGGGAAGGCTGGCAAACGAACCAACGGCCTTCTCCAGACGCACACGCAGCAAGGTCCCTCGCGGGACTTCGACGCTGCTCATTGATTGCATGGCTATCAACAAGGAGAGGAGCAGAGGCATGAATGCTTGATCATACCTTATATCGGCATATCGGCCGCGGACGGCTGCCCCGATACGGCGATCTATCTGCCTCTGCTCACACGCCTTTTGCGCCATCTACACCGCTGGTGACCGGCCTACTTCTTTCGTCAAGCAGTAGGACTAGGCGGTGCACCCGACCGGCTGGGGAAAGCGCAAATGAAGCGGCACTGCGGCGAACGTTCTCGGCGTCACGACCGCCGCCGGGCCGATGCGAGGCGGGCCGTGGAAATACTCGTCGAGGGGGAACAACGGGTACGGTTCCAACTCACGGAACGTCCGGCCCAATTTCTGCTCGATGCGGTAGACGGCGTGATAAAAGTTACCGCGGTCCATGCCGAGACGGCGGGCACACAGCTTCCAATCGGCGCCCAGCAGGAAATGAAAACGAAACAATCGATAATCGAACTCGTCCAGCGTGCGCCGGGCGACCAACGTAAAATCGGCGATGTATTCCTCGTCTTTCCGCCCCCAGGTGGAAGGACGCGTGCGCCCGCGATCGGGCTCCAACGTCACCTTACTGAGGTATTTTTCTTGCTGAACACTTCGGATAAACCGGTCGTAGCAGATCCGGAAAATCGCACGTAGCACGCAATTGCAGGGCGAAACGCCCGCTTTTCCAAGCCGAAGACCAGCGCCTCGGCATAGCGCACAACTCGGCAGCGCGAGAGCGAGCGTTTGAGATCGAGTCCATTCCATCACCGTGGTGTACCTCCATTACTACCGGACCCGCCGAACCGTTAGCGAGTACCGTGGTCGTATAGTACGGCCGGCCCAAGGTGTTGTCAATTCTTATTTCTGTAATAGCTACTCTTTATTCAGTTTTTTCTCTGCCATTTCCAGATAAATGGCAAGAGTTTCCTGCGCGGTAGTATCCCAATCGAAGCGCATGGCCTGCGCTCGACCGGCCACGACCAGCCCTTGGCGGCAATCGTCGTCCAATAGAATCTCGCGGATGCCGCGCGCAATATCGAAGACGTTATCGGGACTCACCAATTGCGCGGCGTCACCCACGGCTTCCACCAGCGACGGCACATCGGAGGCAACCACGGGAGTGCCGCACGCCATCGCTTCGAGGGGCGCCAGCCCGAAACCCTCATAAAGGGACGGAAAAGCGAACACTTCCGCCGCCCGATAGAAGACCTTCAGCGTATCGGTGGGCACGAATCCGAGGAATCGAACCATCGGCGCGACGCGGGATTGAGCGACGGCCTGACGCACGGCCGGGTTGTTGGAAAGCTCGTCGCCGATGATCACCAGGCGCAGATCCTTGTAGCGGGGATGGTTCTCCAACTCATGGCGCACAACGGCAAAGGCTTCGATCAAACGGGGGATATTTTTGCGCGATCGAATGGTGCCGGCATACAAAATATACGGAAAAGAAATGGAATATCTTTCTAGTATTTGCCGCTCCTGGGACGTGTCTCCGGCAGTGGTAAAGGCCGGATCCGGCGCGCTGTAAATGCGCGTCACTTGATCCGCGGGGATGCGCAGCACCGATTCTATGTCGCGGCGGGTGGCATTGGAGACGGCAATGATACGGGCCGCGCGCTTGGCACCGCGACGGTAGCGCTCTTCATGCATGAAGTGCCGGAAATCCTTGCGCCCCGGAAACAACAGCGTGCTCATATCGTGGATCGTGAGCACGTACGGACGGGGCATCAGCCAGGCGACGGAATTCAGGGGAATATGGTATAAATTTGCGTTTAATGAACGGAATAATCTGGGCATGACCAGATTGTGCTGGAATCCGCGATCCGTCGTTTCGCAGGCCTTGCATTCAAAATTGGGCCCTAGATCCCGCAACTCGCCGAGATCCGCAGCGCGGGAGATGAGCGTATAACGATTCTCGCGGTCCTGGCGGGCAAGTGCCCGGGTCAGATTACGGATATAGGTGCCGATCCCGAAATCGCGGAGCCGCCGCACGTCGATGGCTATATGCAGCGGCATTTTATCAACTCCGGGCTAGGGTACTGCAACCGCGGGAGCGAGCTTCCAGGGATATAACGGGAACCGCGAGGTGAGCGCGCTTACTCTGGCTCGGACTTCGGACTCGATGGTGCCGTTGCCGACGTTTTCCAGAACGCGGGTGATGAGAGCGGCGACTTCGCGCATTTCCGCTTCCCCGAAGCCTCGGGTCGTCACAGCAGGGCTGCCGAAGCGCATCCCGCTCGGATTGAGCGGAGGATTGACGTCGAACGGAATTGCGTTTTTATTCGCGGTAATATAAGCGTGATCCAAAGCTAATTCAGCGTCTTTTCCGCGGACGCCCTTGGCGAACACGTCCACCAGCATGAGGTGCGTGTCGGTGCCCCCGGAGACCACGCGGAAGCCGGAGGCGGCGAGTCCCGCGGCGAGCGTTTGCGCATTGGCCACGACGCGTTTCGAGTAGGCGACAAACTCCGGAGTCATCGCTTCTTTGAAGCAGACGGCTTTGGCGGCGACGATATGCATGAGCGGGCCACCCTGAACGCCAGGGAAGACGCTCTTATCAAGAGCGGGGCCGTATTTTTCTTTCGCGAGGATCATGCCGCTGCGGGGACCGCGCAGCGTCTTGTGCGTGGTAGAGGTGACAATATCGGCGTGATCGCAGGGATTCGGATGGACGCCGGATGCCACAAGGCCGGAGAAGTGCGCCATGTCGACCATCAGAAGGGCGCCGACGGAATCGGCGATCTGGCGGAAGCGGGCGAAATCGATGATACGCGGATAAGCGCTGCCTCCGGCGACGATCAGCTTGGGCTTGTGTTCGTCGGCCAGCCGCGCGAGTTCGTCATAATCGATGCGTTCGTCTTCTTTCCGCACGCCGTAGGGAACGATTTTGTACAATTTGCCGGAAAAATTCAGTGGATGCCCGTGCGTCAGGTGTCCGCCGTGGGCCAAATTCATGCCAAGAATGGTGTCGCCCAGCTTCAAAACGCTACCGTAGGCGGCTTCGTTTGCTTGCGATCCGGAGTGCGGCTGGACGTTGGCATATTCGGCGCGGAAGAGCTTTTTCGCGCGGTCACGGGCGAGGTTTTCGACGACATCGACGTATTCGCATCCACCGTAGTAACGCTTGCCTGGGTAGCCTTCGGCGTACTTGTTGGTGAAGATGGTGCCGGCCGCTTCGAGGATCGCCTCAGAAGTGAAGTTCTCGCTGGCGATCAATTCGAGGCGCGAGTTCTGACGCTCGGTCTCCTTGACGACCATCTCATAAATTTCGGGATCGGATTCGGCCAGAGGCCGCGCCATGCGTTCTTGTTCAGTCATTTTCGTTCCAATTGGGAGATTTTTTCGACGCGGCGCTCATGCCGTCCGCCGTCGAACGCGGTGTCGAGAAAAATGCGGACCAGTTCGTCGGCCTCGGGTGTTTCCAGAAAGCGTGCGCCCAGCGTAAGAATATTAGCGTCACTGTGATGACGGGTGAGAGCCACTTCGTCGGAATTCGTGCCGAGCGCGGCGCGCACACCATTAATTTTATTTGCCGCAATCGACATGCCCACGCCGCTTCCGCACACCAGGATGCCGCGGTCGGCTGCGCCGCTCGCCACATCGCGCCCGACCGCCGCGGCGTAATCGGGATAGTCGACCGACGCGGGGCCTTCGGTGCCGTGATCGGTGACCACGTGACCGGCTGCAGCGAGGACGTCGCGGATATGGTCCTTCAGGATGTAGCCCGCATGATCCGCGCCGAGGGAGATTTTCATGGGAACTTCGATTTTACCACCCAGGCGAAGTGGGTCGCGTTGCGCTATCACTGTGGTTGAGACACCGAGATCGATAGTTTGGTTCCCGCGTCGGAGTTAGACGGCAGTTTTCTTGCGCTTTGGGCCGGGTTTGGAACGAGCGCCGGCAGCGCGAGGCTTAACGATTTCCCCGGCAGTCTCTGCCAATACGCGGAGCGCACGGTTAACCGATTCCGAATCCGGGAACAGGTGCGCGAGCTCAGGCTCGATCAATACAAGGTTGGTGCCGGCCGTAGCCCGGCGAAAATACTTGCCCGTCACGCGGCCCTTTAGCTGCGAGAGATCGTAATTGGGCCGCAAATCGTCAGGGGTTTTATGCGCCGATATTTTGCTCATATTGTTTGCGTTCCCTCGTGGTCGCCTTCCGTGCGCTGATAATCCGGATTCGGTCGCGGCGTGGGCAATGCGCCACGAAAGCAACAATCTGTTTCTGTGAACGTCCGATTGTAATTTCTCTTCGTTCCATCTCCGAATGATGAGGATCGTCAAAGGTCAGGGCGAAGGGATCATGAAAGACGGACGCCCCCTCTTCGAAGGTCAGGCCATGCTTCTTGAGATTCGCCTGCGCTTTCGCCGGATCCCACTCGTAGATCACAGGCTCAGTCTAACCCAAACGCTCTTTCGCTCCTATAGCTTTATCTTACGCCTGCACGACTTCCAAAAAAGCTTTTGCGGCGTGGCTCAAGGCGCGGCGGGCGGGATATGCCAGGCGGATTTCGCGGTCGACGGTCATCTCGCGGACCTTCACCTCCCGCACGACGCCTTGGCGGATTTCGTCGGCCACGCACATATGAGGAAGGAACGCCACGCCTTCGTTGCGCTGAACCATTTTGCGAATCGCTTCGATCGTGGGCATCTCGAGATCCATCTTCAACGGCACATGGTGGCGCTGGAACTCGCGCAGGACGACGGCGCGGTAGGGCGAGACGACGTTGTGAGCAATGAAATTTTCGTCGCCGAGCTCGGTGATGGAAACGTCGGCACGCGCGGAGAGCTTGTGGTCGGGCGAAACGATGAAGGCGAGGTGATCGGTATAGATGACGCGCGAGATGAGGCGCTCGTCCTCAGGATCGTAGGTGAGGATGCCGAGCTCCAGTTCGCCGTCGATGAGCTCGGTCGGGATGCGGCTCGAAAGACTGCGCCGGATCTGCACCTTCACCTTGGGATATTTGCGGCGGTAGCGTTCAATATGATCGAGGAGGTACAGCGTGGACGATTCGTTGGCGCCGATCATCAGACGCCCGGCGGACTTGGCGCGCAGCTCAGCGAGCGAATTTTCGAGCTCCAGGTGGAGGCTGTCAAACCGCTTGGCGAATTCCAGAACGGTACGGCCGGCGTCAGTCAAAAGGAGGTCCTTGGCCGAGCGGTCGATGAGCTTTTCTT
>Ga0182030_10025795_pt1 | contig 10680 bp, 7 predicted proteins | sample 812S3MmetaG_FD_121299 | JGI IMG/M metagenome (GOLD analysis project Ga0182030, IMG submission 121299) | Permafrost microbial communities from Stordalen Mire, Sweden - 812S3M metaG (Illumina Assembly) | ecosystem: Environmental > Terrestrial > Soil > Wetlands > Permafrost | place: Sweden... | reverse complement strand
TTGCTTGGTCTTACTGCTATTACTTGGGTTCTTTCGTGTCTGCGCTTTGCGCAGTCAAAACCGACGACCAGACCTTACTTATGCAGGGGCAAATCGGCAAGAGAAAACGATAACAAAGTAGAACTAAAGTGGAAGGTTCGGACAGGATGAACAGGATACACAGGACGGACGGAACCGAAGTCCCCTGTCCCGGAGGGACAGACGAACCAAAGCCCAACGATTCATCGTTGGGTTCGACCGTCAATAAGGACCTGCGTCCCGGAGGGACGCCTGAGCCCATGCCCGCAGGAACCAACCGGAACCAACTCACAAGGAATGCTCGCCAGTTCGCCAGGAGGGGGCCCGCGAAGTCCGACGTCAGCTCGATTACTACCACCTCGACGTCATCATTCTCGTGGGCCAACGCGTCAAGTCATTGCGCGGCAGGCAGTTTCGCATCTGGTCAACCCAGAGGCCACGCGGGTAACGGAGAAGGCGCTGAACATGCCGCGAGCAAGTTTGGTGTTGCTCCCCGCCGGGAGCAGGAACAAAGTCGAGTCAGTGCGGCGGCGGCGCCGTGAGACGACGGTGCACCGGAATTGGCTGGCGCAGGCTATCGGCGTCGGCAGTTGGAGGCACCTTTCCAATCTGCTGTCCCACGCGTCGTCCAGACCGCAGCAACCTGAGTTGGGCCTATGAGCAGCAGGCATTACGATGTGGAGAACCGGCCGCTTTTCGGAGTTGAACCCAAAGGTGGAGGAGTCCTTCGCCCTTGGTGCGGCAGAACCCCGACGATATTCGAGGCGGCTGGATGGACGCGCGCAACGGTCTCTCCTCCATCGACTGCGTCATCTCTTTGCGCAGCCGGGCTCCGCTCGCAGCTCCGCGGTGCCACGCCTCCGGGGGCTGAGCAGATGACTGCCGTGTTTGCCGCGGTGCTGCGGCTTCTGGGAGCTTCAGTCAAATGAACGCATCCTCATTCCCTTCAAAGGCCATGATCGTGGCCCTGTCGTGGCTGGCCAGACTCCTGGCCTTGGCCGTGGCTGGTCTGATCCTCGCCATCTTCATCGGCGAGGGGTTCCACCCTGCCAAACTCAAGACCAGGGACTGGATCCTGATGGTTCCGTTTTTTGTGACCTGGCTCGGACTGGTGACCGGCTGGCGATGGGAGGGTCTCGGGGGCGCCTTGGTGGTTGCCGGCATGGCCGCCTTCTACCTGATCCATTTCGTCCAGACCGGATTTGGCCAGTTCCCTCGCGGCTGGGCCTTCCCGATGATCGCCGTGCCTGGCGTGCTGTTCCTGGCCTGCTGGTTCGGGCGAAGGAAACTCGCTGCCTCCGCACCGCCGCCATACTGACCAAGCGGGTCGGACACGCATTAAACCAAAGAGAATCAAGAGAGCCTGCCCGGATTTCCACCTCCTTCACCTAAAGGGGTCAGATCATGCGGCCCTCTCACGAGCGGCCGCTACCCACAAGGAGGCGTAGCGGCGTCTTGGAAAAGCGCCGCATATCTCTTCGCCCCCAGGACTCCCGCCAAACCGCACCCCACCTCCGCCCGCCGCCCAGGTACGATCCCCATCCCCCCCCGCCGCCAGATTCGCGGACCGGCAGCCCCCTCGTGATCGGATTCATGCGGCCCTCTCACGAGTGGCCGCTACGCAAAAGGAGGCGTAGCGGCGTCTTGGAAAAGCGCCGCTGATCTCTTCGCCCCCACGACTCCCGCCAAACCGCACCCCACCTCCGCCCACCGCCCCGGTGCGATCCCCATCCCCCCGCCGCCAAATCCACGGACCGGCAGCCCCATTGTGCTCGGATTCATGCGGCCCTCTCCCGAGCGGCCGCTACGCACAAGGAGGCGTAGCGGCGTCTTGTAAAAGCGCCGCTGATCTCTTCGCCCCCACGACTCCCACCAGACCGCACCCCACCTCCGCCCGCCGCCCAGGTACGATCCCCATCCCCCCCCGCCGCCAAATCCACGGACCGGCAGCCCCATTGTGCTCGGATTCATGTGGCCCTCTCACGAGCGGCCGCTACGCAAAAGGAGGCGTAGCGGCGTCTTGTAAAAGCGCCGCTGATCTCTTCGCCCCCACGACTCCCGCCAGACACTGCGGTGGAATCCAATTGCCCAATATCGCCAAGCAAGTTAAAAGCATTGGCCAGGAACCCGCGATTTGGCACTCTAGCTCATGCGTTTCTGCCGTCGATAGAGAATGTTTATGCAGTGGATTGCGCCATCTGAAAGGGACACCGCCACGGACACCCTGGAAAAGCGCCTCTGGGCGGCTGCCGACCAGTTCCGCGCGAACAGCGGCCTGAGCGCCGCACAATACTCCCAGCCGGTGCTCGGCCTCATCTTCCTGCGCTTCGCGGAAGTCCGCTTCGCCAGGCAACGCGCAGTCCTGGAAAAAGCCGGCGCCTCGTCACGGCGCGGGCCGCGCGTGGACGAGCCCGCCGCCTATCACGCCGAAGGCGTCCTCTATCTCGCTCCCAATGCGCGGTTTGATTTGCTCCTCAGCCTTCCCGAAGCCACGGACATCGGCGCGAAGGTCAATGACGCCATGCGCGACATTGAGAAGCACAACCCGCAGCTCGGCGGCATCCTGCCCAAGACCTACAACCTCTTCACCAGCACGCTCCTCAAGGAGTTGCTGAAGAAGGTCTCGGAGATCCCCGCCAGCCTGGACTACGACGCCTTCGGGCGCATCTACGAATACTTTCTCGGCGAATTCGCCATGACCGAAGGCCAGGGCGGCGGCGAGTTCTACACGCCTTCATCCATCGTCCGGCTGCTCACCGAAGTCATCGAGCCGTATCACGGGCGCATCCTTGACCCTGCTTGCGGTTCAGGCGGCATGTTCGTTTCGTCCGCTCGTTTCGTGTCGGAGCACAAGAAAAACCCCTCCTCCGAACTTTCGATTCACGGTGTCGAGAAGACCGACGACACCGGACGCCTCTGCCGGATGAACCTTGCGGTGCATGGGCTGGAGGGGGACATCCGCCACGGCGGACAGGTAAACAGCTATTACGACGACCCGCACGACGCCACCGGCCGATTTGATTTCGTCCTCGCCAATCCGCCATTCAACGTCAACGCCGTGGACAAGGAGCGGCTGAAAGATTCTGTCGGCCCGCGCCGCCGCTTTCCCTTTGGCCTGCCTCGCACCGACAACGGAAATTACCTTTGGATTCAACTTTTCTATTCTTCCCTCAATGAAAAGGGCCGCGCCGGATTCGTCATGGCGAATTCCGCGTCCGACGCCCGCAGCTCCGAGCAGGAACTCCGCAGACAACTCATCGAAGCCCGTGCCGTGGACGTGATAGTCGCTGTCGGCCCGAACATGTTCTACACCGTCACGCTCCCCTGCACGCTCTGGTTCTTCGACAAGGGCAAGGCTGGCCACCCCCGCCCATCGGATGGCAGAGGGGCTGGAGGTGAGGGAAGAGCGGGAGGGGGTGCTCCCGCCCGCGCCGACACGGTGCTGTTTCTCGATGCCCGCCACATTTTCCGGCAGATTGATCGCGCCCACCGCGAATGGACGCCCGCGCAGATTGGCTTCATCGCCAACGTCGTCCGCCTCTATCGCGGCGAAGAATTGGACTTCACCCTCGGCGGTGACGAAGCCCGCGCGAAGATTCAGGAAGTGTTCGGCAAGAAGCCGAAATTCGCCGACGTGCCCGGCCTGTGCCGCGCCGCCACCCTCAAGGAAATCGAAACGCAAGGCTGGTCGCTCAATCCCGGTCGCTACGTCGGTGTGGCCCCCGGCGAACACGTGAGCGACGAGGATTTTAAGGAACAACTCGAAACGCTGAACGAGGAACTTGAAACCCTCAACGCTGCCGCACGGGAGCTGGAAACCACCATCGCCAACAATGTCACGGAGATTCTGGAAGCATGAGCACTCCCGATGATTCCAATCCGCCGTCCAAAGGGCAGTTCCTCGTCTATCCGTCCGAAGACGGGCGGGTGAAGATTGAAGTCCGCCTGGAAAACGAAACCGTTTGGCTCACCCAGCAGCACATGGCCGATTTGTTTCAGACGACCCAACAAAACATCAGCCTGCATCTGCAAAACATTTACGAAGAAGGCGAATTGCAGCGCGGGCCAACTCACAAGGATTTCTTGTCAGTTCGTCAGGAAGGCGGGCGCTCAGTTCAGCGTCGGGTAGATTCTTACAACCTCGACGCCATCATCTCCGTCGGCTACCGCGTCAAAAGCGCCGTCGCCACCCGCTTCCGCATCTGGGCCACGCAAAAGCTCCGCGAATTCATCGTCAAAGGCTTCGTCCTCGACGACGAACGCCTGAAGAATCCCGACCTGCCGTTCGACTATTTCGATGAACTGCTCCGCCGGATTCAGGACATCCGCACCTCCGAGCGGCGCTTCTACCAGAAAATCACCGACATCTACGCCACCAGCATTGATTACGACCCCACCCAGCCGCAAAGCATTGAGTTTTTCCAGACCGTGCAGAACAAAATGCACTGGGCCATCACCGGCCAGACGGCGGCGGAAATCATCCACCAACGCGCCGACAGCAAAAAGCCCAACATGGGCCTGACCAACTGGCGCGGTGCAAAAGTCCGCAAGCAGGATGTCACCATCGCCAAGAATTACCTCAACGAAGCCGAACTCGCCGCGCTGAACAACCTCGTCGAGCAATACCTCGTCTTTGCCGAAGGCCAGGCCATGCGCCGCGTCCCCATGCACATGCGGGATTGGATTACCAAACTCCACGGCTTCCTGACGCTGAACGAACGCGCCATTTTGAACCATGCTGGAAAAGTCTCGCACGAAATCGCGAAGGACATTGCCGAGGCGGAATACGAAAAGTTCCATCGCCAGCAGATTGAACAAGCTGACCAAGCCGGTGGCGATTTTGACAAAGCCATCAAACAACTGCCGCCGCCGCCCAAGCCAAAGAAGAAGGGCCGGAAGAAATGAACCGTGAAACCCTCAACGCCCAGGCGCGCGACCTCGAACAAACCATCGCCGACAATGTGGCGGAGATTTTGGAGGCGTGATGATGGCGACAACTACTCATCCACTGTTTGAGACGCAGCTCCCTAAGGGCTGGAGACTCTTGACCGTGGATGACGTAAAATCACCTGAGAAGTCGTCCTGCGTCGCCGGCCCATTCGGCTCGAATATCAGTTCCAAGTATTTTACGGAATCGGGAGTGCCTGTGATTCGGGGGGGCAATCTCCGTGACGACCTCACCCGGTTCGTCCCAAATGGATTCGCCTTCGTAAGCGAAGACCAGGCGAAACAATACAAGGCGCAACATGTGCGTGGGGGAGACTTGGTCTTTACCTGCTGGGGAACGGTTGGGCAAGTGGGGATCATTCCTGACAATGGCCCGTTTCCAGAATACATCATCTCGAACAAGCAGCTAAAGCTCCGCCCCAACCTTGAACTCGCAGAACCACTTTACCTGTTCTTCTATTTTGCAGGCCCTAAGATGGTTCAACATGTGCTTGGCAGGGCCATCGGGGCGGCCGTTCCTGGAATCAACCTCGGCATACTGAAACAGCTCCCGGTAGTTCTCCCCCCACTTCCGGTGCAACGGCGGATATCGGGCATCCTGTCGGCCTACGACGAGCTGATGGAGAACAGTCAGCGGCGCATCCGGCTCTTGGAGACGATGGCCCGCGCCCTCTACCGCGAGTGGTTCGTCCACTTCCGCTTCCCCGGCCACGAAAAGCATCCGCGCGTCGCCTCCCCCCTCGGCGACATCCCCCAAGGCTGGAAGGTAAAAAAGCTCGGCGACATAGCGGAGGACATGCGTCGCAATGTGCCGAAGGGAATAGTTGACGAGCCGACGCCTTACGTCGGCCTAGAACACATCCCGCGCCGGTCGCTCGCGCTCGACGCATGGGAGATGGCGAAGGAACTCGGCTCGAACAAACTGGAATTTAAGAAGGGGGAAGTCCTTTTCGGCAAAATTCGCCCCTATTTCCACAAGGTCAGTGTCGCGCCGTTTGATGGCCTGTGCTCCGCCGATACAATCGTCATACGCGTCCGTGGCCCGGAGCATTACGCGGCTGTAGTCGCCTGCGTCTCCAGTGATGCGTTCGTTGCTGAGGCTAGCGCGACCGCCAACGGCGCGAAAATGCCCCGCGCAAATTGGGACGTGTTGGCGAAATTCCCGGTCGTGATTCCGAAAGGCAGAGTGGCCGAGAAATTCTCCACGCTGTTCGCTGACATTATTGCGCAGCAACAGACGCTCATTTTTCAAATCCAAAACCTTCGCCGGACACGCGACCTACTGCTGCCGCGCCTGCTGTCGGGACAGGTGAAACTCCCCACGGAGGCCGCATGAGTTCACTCCCAATGGCAGACCGGCGAATCCTCGAAAAGCATTTTGGCATGTCCGGCGGCTACGTTCTCAACTTCTCAGACCGCACATTTGGCGAGTTCGTTCTCGAAGCAGTTGGTCGCGACATTCACGACGAGAAGTACACGGCGGCAGGAACATCCAAGGCCAACAAGCTTCGCACATTTTGGAAGGTCGAATCCGATTACACGGTCGGAACGCTCATCCTCGCACTGATTGATTACGATGCAACGCTGAATGCCGCACCCGATGTCGAAGCAACAGCATGCGCTGAGAAATGCCGTGACATTGCAACCCGGCTTCTCGCTGGCAGCCCAAGTCTCAGTCCGTTAAAGGAGCATGCGAAACTTCTAAACGCTAATCACCTGGCGGAGCAGATTCGCCGCTTGGAGGCAGCGGTCGAGACAGACCCAAGCCTCGCCATCGGAACGGCCAAGGAACTCATTGAGACCTGTTGCAAAACAATCCTTGCCGAACGTGGAAAGCCCGTGTCCGGCACGCCCGATGTCTCTACACTAACAAAGGAAACGCTCAAGGAACTGAAACTCGTTCCCGAGGGTGTCCCAGACACAGCGCGTGGGGCGGACGTTATCAAACGTTTGTTGAGCAACCTTGGAACAATCGGCAACGGCCTCGCAGAGCTACGCGGGCTGTATGGGACGGGCCACGGCAAGCACGGGAGTTCCGCAGGTTTGACTGCGCGGCATGCAAAGTTGGCAGTCGGTGCAGCTTCGACATTGGCCGTGTTCCTTTTCGAGACGCACAAGGAGAAGAAATGAGTTCTATTGCCAACCATTTTTCCGCTGCTAATTCCGCACTGGGTTATCTCTACCAAGCGAGACTCGGATTACTCTCGGCACTCAAACGCCTCAAGGGCAGCTCAGATTTCGTTGGGTCATTGGACTCACATTCTGGCGATAGTTGTGAGCGGGTATTCCAGGCTGTAGAGAAACTCGCGCCCCATTTTCAGGTGACAATCACCGCACATGCCCGCCTCAATGAGCGGGGTTATCAGAGTACGGTTGTCGGGAAATGGCGCAGGGGCATGAAGCTGGTCCCTGACAATTGGCGACAGGTTTAGCCATGCCCCACGCTTACACCGAAGACCAGCTTGTCGAGCAACCGGCCATCGGGTTGTTCGCGGAGCTTGGCTGGCAGACGGTGTCGGCGGCGGACGAAACCTTTGGCCCGGCCGGCACGCTGCCACGCGAGACGAGCGGCGAGGTCGTGTTGGTTTCGCGATTGCGGACGGCGTTGGAACGGTTGTATCCGGCGCTGCCTTGCGAGGCGATCATCGCCGCCGTGGACGAATTGACCCGCGACCGCTCGGCCATGAGTCTCGTGGCGGCGAATCGGGAAGTATATTTGCTGCTCAAGGAAGGCATCAAAGTCTCCGTGCCGGACAAGGAGCGTGGAGGACAAAAGACCGAGCGGCTGCGCGTGATCGATTGGGAGAATCCGGCCAACAATGATTTCCTGCTGGCCAGCCAGTTTAGTGTCACGGGCGCCCTCTACACCTGCCGCCCGGATTTGGTGGGCTTCGTCAACGGCCTGCCCCTGGTGGTCGTCGAGCTGAAAAAGCCCGGCGTGCCCGCCCGCGCCGCGTTCGACGAAAACCTGACGAGCTACAAGCACCCGCAGAACGGCATCCCGGCCCTCTTTGTCTTCAACGCGATGCTGATTGCGTCGAACGGCACGGAGAGCCGGGTCGGCTCGGTCACGGCGGATTGGGAGCGCTTCTTCAAGTGGAAGCGCATTGCACGTGAGGACGAGCCGCGCCGCGTGTCGCTTGAGGTGATGCTTCGCGGGACCTGCGACAAGGCGCGGCTGCTCGACCTGGTGGAGAATTTCACGCTGTTCTCGGAGCACAAGGCCGGACTGGTGAAGATCATCGGGCAAAACCACCAGGTTCTCGGCGTGAACAACGCCATCGCCTCGGTGCTGGCAGCCCGCCGGATGGGCCACGGACGCGGCGGAGTATTCTGGCAGACGCAGGGCAGCGGCAAAAGTTTCTCGATGGTGTTTTTCGCGCAGAAGGTGCTGCGCAAACTGGCGGGCAACTGGACATTCGTAGTCGCGACCGACCGCGTGGAACTCGACGACCAGATTGCCAAGACGTTCAAGGCGTGCGGCGCAGTGAGCGAAGCCGAGGGAGATGAGTGCCACGCGTCAAGTGGCGCTCACTTGCGCGAGTTACTACGCGGGAACCACCGCTACATCTTCACGCTGATTCACAAATTCCAGACGTCGGAAATGCTTTGTGACCGGTCCGACGTAATTGTCCTGACGGATGAGGCGCACCGCAGCCAATACGACACGCTGGCGCTGAACATGCGTGCAGCCTTGCCCAAGGCGCTGTTCCTGGCCTTCACCGGCACGCCGCTCATCGCGGGCGAAGAACGCACCAAAGAAGTCTTTGGTGATTACGTTTCCATTTACGACTTCCAGCAATCGGTCGAGGACGGCGCGACCGTCCCATTGTTCTACGAGAACCGCACACCGGAGCTGGAGTTGGTGAACCCGGACTTGAACGAGGGTATTTACAACCTCATCGAAGCCGCCGAACTCGACCCGGAGCAGGAAGAGAAACTCGAACGCGAGTTGAGCAAGCAATACCACATTCTCACGCGTGACGACCGGCTGGAAGTCGTCGCCCAGGACATCGTGCGGCACTTCCTCGGACGCGGATTTGCCGGCAACGCGATGGTGGTTGGGATCGACAAGGCCACCGCGCTCAAGATGCACGACAAGGTGCGAAAGCATTGGGCAGCCATACTCGCCGAGACACAAACGGATTATGGGCGTTACAACCGGGAGGCGGACCGGAAGGCCGAACTGCTGAGCCGCCTGCGGGTCTTGCAGACGACCGACATGGCGCTCGTCGTTTCACCAGGGCAGAACGAGATTGAGCAAATGAAGAAGCTCGGCCTCGACATCGTGCCGCATCGCCAGCGTGCGAACGACGAGGCGCTGGACGAGAAGTTCAAGGACCCGGAGGACCCGTTGCGCCTGGTATTCGTCTGCGCCATGTGGCTGACGGGCTTTGACGCGCCGAGCTGTTCCACCGTGTATCTCGACAAGCCGATGCGGAACCATACGCTGATGCAGACCATCGCACGCGCGAACCGGGTGTTCCCCGGCAAGCACAGCGGGATGATTGTTGATTACGCAAACGTCTTCACTTCCCTGGAAAAGGCGCTCGCCATCTATGGCGCGGGCAGGGGCGGCAAAAACCCGGTGAGGGACAAAGCCAAACTCGTCACCGATTTGCGCACGGCAGTGGACGCGGCGACTGCCTTTTGTGCGCGGCGCCAGGTCATTCTCCCCGCCATCGAACAACTTCCTGCCGGAAGTCTGGCGCGACTGCAGCGCGTGGATGACGCCGTCAACGCCCTGATTGCACCGGATCCGCTCCGGCGGGAATTCTTCGGGCACGAGCGCATCGTGACCCGGCTATACGGCGCGGTGAAACCCGACCCGGCGGCATTGGAATACGCCGGTCGCGTCGCCTGCCTCGCGGCGATCGCCGATGCCATCCGCACGAAGCTCAATCCCCACCCGGCGGACATCTCCGCGGTCATGGGGGACATCGGCATCTTGCTCGATGCGTCGATTTCCGGCGTTGCGATGCCCGCGAAGGCCGCGCCGCTGATGGATTTGTCGAAGATTGATTTCGCGGCGCTCCGCCTGCGGTTCAGCGAATCCAAGCACCAGAACACGGACCTTGAAGTGCTCAAAGCCGCCATCTGCGCCCAACTGGAGAAGTTGATTCGCCTGAACAAGACCCGCGCGGATTTCGCGGCGAAGTTTGAGGAGTTGATCGAATCCTACAACGCCGGCAGCCGGAACATCGAGGAACTGTTCGAGGAATTGTTGAAACTGAGCCGCAACCTGAGCGGCGAGCAGCAACGCCACGTCCGGGAGAACATGACCGAAGAGGAACTTGTCATCTTCGATATTCTCACGCGTCCCGCACCGGAGCTTTCCAACGAAGAACGCAGCGAGGTTAAGAAAGTGTCGCGTGAGCTTTTGACGAAGCTGAAGCAGTTGCTGGTCATCAACTGGAGGCAGAAATCCACCGCCCGCTCTCAACTGAAGCTGGCCATCGAAGACACGCTTGATACCGGACTCCCAGGTGCCTTCACCCGTGACCTGTACCAGCAGAAGTGCTCCGCACTGTTTGAACACTTCTACGAAAGCTACCCAGACAGCGATAAGTCTGTTTACGCCATCGGTGCCTAAGGACTCATGCAAAAACAAAAGCCGGATTCCAGGCGTTATTCGGACATTGTGAAATTGCGCTTGGCTCGAAGAGCGGCGGAATGCGCCGCACTCCAAGCGCTCCGCGAGGCAGTCAGCCGCAT
>Ga0182030_10025794_pt1 | contig 10681 bp, 9 predicted proteins | sample 812S3MmetaG_FD_121299 | JGI IMG/M metagenome (GOLD analysis project Ga0182030, IMG submission 121299) | Permafrost microbial communities from Stordalen Mire, Sweden - 812S3M metaG (Illumina Assembly) | ecosystem: Environmental > Terrestrial > Soil > Wetlands > Permafrost | place: Sweden... | reverse complement strand
TGGAGCTGATCGCGAAGGCCGACGTTGTGCTGGCGCTCGGCACGCGTCTCAATCCGTTCTCGACCCTGCCGGGTTATGGGGTCGACTACTGGCCCAAGCAGGCAAAGATCATCCAGGTCGACGTCAACCCCGACCGCATCGGACTGACCAAGCGGGTGGACGTCGGGATCTGCGGCGACGCGGGCCGGGTGGCGGCGGCGCTGACCGCGGCGGTGAAGCCGACGGGGGAGGGGCGCGAGGCGCGGCGCGCGCTCATCCACCAGACCAAGTCGGCCTGGGCGCAGGAGCTGACCTCGATGGACCACGAGGACGACGATCCCGGCACGACCTGGAACGCCCGCGCCCGCGCCAAGGACCCGGAGCTGATGACGCCGAGGCAGGCGTGGCGGGCGATCCAGCGAGCGCTTCCGAGGGACGCGATCATCTCGTCGGACATCGGCAACAATTGCGCCATCGGCAACGCCTATCCGAGTTTCGAGCGGGGCCGCAAATATCTCGCGCCGGGGCTGTTCGGGCCGTGCGGCTACGGCTTCCCGGCCATCGTCGGGGCGAAGATCGGCTGCCCGGACGTTCCGGTCGTGGGCTTCGCCGGCGACGGCGCCTTCGGCATCTCGATGAACGAGATGACGTCCATCGGCCGCGAGGGCTGGCCGGCGGTGACGATGGTGATCTTCCGCAATCTCCAGTGGGGCGCGGAGAAGCGCAACACGACGCTCTGGTACGACGACAATTTCGTCGGTACGGAGCTGAACCCTAAGGTTTCGTATGCGGGGATCGCCGAGGCCTGCGGGTTCGTGGGGCGGCGGGTTTCGACGACGGAGGCGCTGGAGGCGGCTTTGCGCGAGGCGGTGGAGGCGCAGGGGCGCGGCGCAACGACGTTCATTGAAGTGATGCTCAACCAGGAGCTGGGCGAGCCGTTCCGGCGCGACGCGATGAAGAAGCCGCAGGTCGTGGCGGGAGTGCGGCGCGAGGATATGCGGGGGCAGTGATAGGACGGAGGCGGGCGTCTGAGATTATGCGTAGGTTGCAGGTGCGGTGGGGGCCATGTCGGCAAGCCGCCGTCAAGCGCTTCGCGCTCCTCCAGTCGCTTCGCTCCTTCCGGCCCTTCGGGTGACTGCGGCTTCCCGACATGGCGTTGAGTCTGCATGAGCTTCGACGGCGGTCTCCGGCCCCGGCGGGGCCGAAGTCCGCCGCCGAACCTCACGCCCCCAATATCGCCCCCGACTTGATCCGCTTCACCCCCGCCGCGTCCATATTACGCAACGCGATGGAGAGCGAGCCCATCGCGTCGATGCCGCGGCTGGCGTCCTCGATCATGTAGACCTCGAAACCCGCCGCCCGCGCGTCCAGCGCCGTCCAGGCGACGCAGAAGTCGGTGGCGAGGCCCGCGACGAAGACGCGCTTGATCCCGCGCTCGTTGAGGTAGCCGGCGAGGCCGGTGCGCGTCGTCTTGTCGGCCTCCAGAAAGGCCGAATAGCTGTCGACCTGCGGATGAAAACCCTTGCGGATGATGAGCTGGACCGTCGGCAGCTCCAGCTTGTCGGAGAAGGCCGCGCCGGTCGAGCCCTGCACGCAATGGTCGGGCCACAGCACCTGCGTGCCATAGGCGAGATCCGTCGTCTCGAACGGCTTTTTCCCGCCATGCGCGGAGGCGAAGGAGATGTGGCCCTTGGTGTGCCAGTCCTGCGTCTGCACGACGTTGACGAATTTTTTCGCCAGCGCGTTGATCGGCGCGATCACCTCGTCGCCGTTCTTCACCGCCAGCGAGCCGCCGGGCAGGAAGTCGTTCTGCACGTCGACGACGATGAACACGTCGGCCGGGCCGGGGGCGACGGCGTCTTCCGCGACCGCCTTGCCTGCGGCTGCGGCCAGCGCGCCGGCGCCGGCGAGTTTCAGGGCGTCGCGACGTGACAGGGGGAAGTCAGGCATGGATTAAGCCTCCTGCGCTGCGGCTCCCGCGAGCCGCGGACTTGAGGATGACCGAGACGCCGCACGCACGCAAGGCGCGGTCAGGGCAGCCCGCCGCTCGCCTCCGCCAGCACGCCCCAGGCCTCGTCGCCGTATTTCGTGCGCCACGTCTTGTAGAAGCCCGCCGCGATCAGCTTGTCGCGGAACGGCGCGGGGTCGACCTCGTTGAACTGCAGGCCGAGGTCTTGCAGCGTCTTGCCGAGATCGGCGTTGAGCTTTTGCGCGTCGGCGCGCTGGTCGAGCACGCAGCGGTCGATCTCGCGCACTACCGTGTCGCGGTCGTCGGGCTTCAGCCGGTCGAGCGCGCGCGCGTTCGCGAGCGGCCAATAGCCGTCCCACATGTGCCGGGTGAGGCTCAGATATTTCTGCACCTCGTAGAGCTTGCCGGAGTGGATGGCGATCATCGGGTTCTCCTGGCCGTCGACGATATGGGTCTGCAGCGCGGAATAGACCTCGTTGAAGTTGATGCTGACCGGCGAGGCGCCGAGCGCCTGAAACAGGCTCGTCCACATCGGGCTGACCGGCACGCGGATTTTCATGCCGGCAAGGTCTTCGGGCTTGACGATCGGCTTGACGCTGCTTGTGACGTTGCGGAAGCCGTTGTCGAAGATGCGCTCCATCGCGACAATGCCGCGCTTGGCGACTTCGGCGCGCACGAGCGCGCCGAGCTTGCCGTCCATCGCCGCCCAGACGTGATCGTAGTCCTTGAACGCGAAGCCGACGCCGTTGATCGAGGCGACCGGAACCAGCGTCGACAGGATCAGGCCGGAGCAGCAGAAGAATTCGAGCGCGCCGGAGCGGACCTGGCCGAGCATGTCGGTGTCGGAGCCGAGCTGGCTCGACGGGAAAAGCTGCAACTCGACGCGCCCGTCGGTCGCCTTGGCGATGCGCTCGGCCGCCTTGGCGGCGTGCACGTTCATCGGATGCGTCATCGTCATGTTGTTGCCGAGCTTCAGCGTGAACTCGGCTGCCCGCGCCGGCCGGGTCAGCCACGGCGCGGCGGCCAGCGCGCCGACGAGGGCGCGGCGCGTCATCGCGGTCATCTATTCCTCCCACTGAGCCGCGCGAGGCGGCCTAGCCGGCTTTGAGCACGCGTCCGGCCACGGCGTCGAGCGCCTTCAGCACTTTGGGATCGCGCGCGTCGGCATGGGTGATGATCGCGCCGTCGAGTGCATGGTCGGAATGCGGGCAGGGCTCGCGCTCCGCCGGGTAATCGGCGAGCACGCGGGCGACGAGGCGGTTCGCCTTCTCGCCGTTGTCGTGCATCACCTTCAGGACCGAGGCGACGTCGACGGGCCCGTGCTCCTCGTGCCAGCAATCGTAGTCGGTGACCATCGCGACCAGCGCATAGGGCAGCTCGGCCTCGCGGGCGAGCTTGGCCTCGGTCGCCGCGGTCATGCCGATCACCGAGGCGCCGAGGCTCTGGTAATGGATCGATTCGGCGTAGGTCGAAAACTGCGGCCCCTCCATGCAGACGTAAGTTCCGCCCTGCTGGAACGGGATGCCCTCCGCCTCGGCCGCCTCCGCGACGCGCCTGCGCAACACCGCCGAGGTCGGATGCGAGAAGCCGACATGGGCGACGCAGCCGGTCCCGAAGAAGCTCGTTTCGCGCTTGAACGTGCGGTCGATGAACTGATCGGCGAGTACGAACAGGCCGGGATAGAGGTCGCGCCTGTAGGAGCCGCAGGCCGAGACGGCGACGATGTCGGTGACGCCGGCGCGTTTCAGCGCGTCGATGTTGGCGCGGTAGTTGATCGAAGACGGCGAGAATCGGTGGCCGCGGCCGTGGCGGGCGAGAAAGACGACTTGCGTGTCGCCGAAGCTTCCGAAGCGCAGCGCGTCGGACGGTTCGCCCCAGGGCGTGGCGATTCGCTCCTCGCGCGTCGGCGTAAAGCCTTGCAGGCCGTAGAGCCCAGATCCGCCGATGACGCCGATGACCGCCTTGCCCATGTCGCCCCCTTTTGCTGTCGCGCAAACGCCGAAAGCTTTCCTCCCCCGGAAGGGCGAAGGAGTTCCGGCGCCTTTTGCAATTCGGCGTTTGCTCTAGCGGTTTTGCGGGGCGGCGTCATCTTGGACGATTGGACGCATGGCCAGGCGGGGGGCGAAAAAAAAGCCCCGGCGGAAGGCCGGGGCTCGATCGTTCCCGCGAATTCGCCTCAGTGCGCGCCGGCCCAGACGCGCTTCTTGATCTGATACATCAGGACCGAGAGCACGATGAGGAACAGCACGGCGCGCAAGCCGATCTTCTTGCGCTCGGTCATCGTCGGCTCCGCCGCCCAGCTCAGGAAGGCGGTGACGTCCTCGGCGTAGTTCTCCAGCTTCTCCGGCGTGCCGTCGGAATATTTGACGGCGCCGTCGGTCAGCGGCGCCGGCATGGCGATCCGGTGGCCGGGATAGTAAAGGTTCCACTGCGGATCGTCTTTGTGGGTGTAGCCGCTCAGGATCGCGTAAACGTAGTCTGAGCCGACTTCCTGATAGTCGTCGAAGATGTCGAACACGAAATTCGGGAAGCCGCGCTCGTATTTGCGCGACTTGGCGAGCAGCCACATGTCCGGCGGAGCCTTGCCGAGCGCGGCCGCCGCGGCCTGATCGTTGGGGAAGGAATCCGGCGGCGGGAACGTGTCGGCGGGCGTGCCGGGACGCTGGAAGATCTGGCCCTGGTCGTTCGGCTCGTCGTTGGTGACCTTGTAGCTCGCCGCCAGCGTCTTCACCTGCTCCTCGCTGAAGCCAGGCCCGTTCGGGTCTGCGAGCGTGCGGAAGGCGATGCTGAGGCGGTGGCAGTTGGAGCAGACTTCCCGGTAGACCTGGAAGCCGCGCTGCAACTGCGCCTGATCGAACTTGCCGGTAACCCCGTGGAAGCTCCAGGACTGGCGCTCGGGCTTGGGCTGATCCTCATCCTGCGCGGCGGCGAGGCCGGCGCTCGCTCCCAGAAGGGCGAGCGCAAGCAGTGACGCTTTCAAACGGGTCATCTCATCTGTCCTATGGCAGGCGTCTTTCCAGCTCGGCTCATTCCGCGGGCGCAGCGCCCTTGGGCAGCACGGCGTCGGCGATCGACGCCGGCACCGGCTTGGTCTTCTCGATCAGGCCGAGCACCGGCAGGGCGACGACCAGGAAGCCGAAGTAGCCAAGCGTGAAAATGCGGGCGACCAGCGTGGCGCCGTCCGAAACCTCCTGCGAGCCGAGGTAGCCGAGGCCGACGCAGCAGATCGCGAAGATCCAGAAGAACACCTGAAACATCGGCCGGTACTTGCCGGACTTGATGCGCGAAGTGTCGAGCCAGGGCAGGAAGGCGAGCAGCACAATGGCCGCCCCGAGCGCAACCACGCCCATCAGCTTGTTGGGGATGGCGCGAAGGATCGCGTAGAACGGCAGCAGGTACCATTCCGGCACGATATGGGCCGGCGTCACCAGCGGGTTGGCGGGATTGTAGTTGTCGGCGTCGAGCAGATAGTTCGGGATGAAGAACACGAACCAGGCATAGAGCACGAAGAACACGCAGACCGCGAACAGGTCCTTGATCGTGGCGTAAGGCGTGAACGCGACCGTGTCGCGCTTGACGTCCTCGACCTCGACGCCGTCAGGATTGTTCTGACCCGTGACGTGCAGCGCCCAGACGTGCAGCACGACGACGCCGACGATCATGAACGGCAGCAGGTAATGCAGCGAGAAGAAGCGGTTCAGCGTGGGGTCGCCAACGGCGTAGCCGCCCCATAGCCAATGGGCGACGCCGGTCCCGACGACCGGAATGGCGGTGAACAGGTTGGTGATGACGGTTGCGCCGGCGAAGCTCATCGAGCCCCAGGGCAGCACGTAGCCCATGAAGGCGGTCGCCATCATCAGCAGGTAGATGATCACGCCGAGGATCCACAGCACTTCGCGCGGGTTCTTGTACGACCCGTAGTAGATGCCGCGGAACATGTGGATGTAAACGGCGAGGAAGAACATCGACGCGCCGTTGGTGTGCAAGTAGCGCATCAGCCAGCCGTAGTTCACGTCGCGCATGATGTGTTCGACGGAGGCGAAGGCCATCGTCGCCGACGGCACATAGTGCATCGCGAGGATCACGCCGGTGAGGATCTGGATGATGAGCATGAACGACAGGATCGCGCCGAACGTCCACAAGTAGTTGAGGTTGCGCGGAACGGGATAGGAGACGAACGAGGAGTGGACGAGCCCGACGATGGGCAGCCGCGCCTCGAACCAGCGCGCGATCCCGCTCTTGGGAACGTAGGTCGAATGTCCTTCCATGATATCGTTCTCTAAAAGCTAAATTACGGGAGGGCGCGGTTCCAGTTTCGGACGGTCAGCCGATCTTCACTCGCGTGTCGGTAAGGAACTTGTACTCGATCAAGGCGAGATTGAGCGGCGCCGGCCCCTGCCGGATGCGGCCCGAAGTGTCGTAGATGGAGCCGTGGCACGGGCATTTCCAGCCGTCGTACTGGCCCTCGTGACCGAGCGGAACGCAGCCGAGATGGGTGCAAACGCCGCTGATGATCAGCCATTGCGGCTTCTGCACGCGCTCCTGGTCGGTCTGCGGGTCCTTCAACTCGGAAAGCGGAGTGTCCTCGGCTTCCTTGATCTCCTTGGCGGTGCGATGGCGGATGAACACCGGGCCGCCGCGCCACTTGACGACGAGAATCTGCCCTTCCTGGATCGGCGACAGGTCGACTTCGATGGAGGCGAGCGCGAGGGTCGTTGCGTCGGGGTTCATCTGATCGACCAGCGGCCAGACGACCGAGGCGGCGCCGACGACGCCGAGCGCGCCCGTGGCGAGATAGAGGAAGTCCCGACGGCTTGGATCGATATTTTCCGCGTGCGACAATTGGACCCCCGTACGGTCGCGCGGTGACGCGCGATTCTCGGTTGGAAAGCGCCGCAAACGCGGCCTGGAAGCGATAAGCTCCCGGAATTTCGGGCGCTATTTGGCGCCTTTCCCGTTTGATGTCCATAGGTCGAAAGCTGCGATTTCGTCGCGGCGCAGCATTTTGCGAGAGCGCCGCCGCGCCGCACGCAAGGGGTTGTCGCCGCCTGAGATTTCGGCGAGAGGCAGACGGCATGGAGGAACGCCGTTTCATCCTCTCGCTGTACGAGCCGGACATAGCCGCCAACGCAGGCGCTATGTTTCGCACCTGCGCCTGTTTTGGCGCCGACGCGGCGATCGTCGAGCCGGCCGGCTTCGTGTTTTCCGACAAAAGATTTCGCCGCGCGGGGATGGATTATCTCGACGCGCTGCGCATCGAGCGCCATGTTTCGTTCGCGGCCTTCGAGGATTGGCGCGCGCAAGCGGGGCGGCGGCTCGTGCTGCTGACGACGCGCGGCGACGCCGATCTCTGGGATTTTCGATTTCAGCCCGGCGACGCGCTGATGGTCGGGCGCGAATCGGCGGGCGTTCCGGACGCCGTGCAGCTTTGCGCCGACGCGCGGGTGCGGATTGCGATCCGGGCGCCGCTGCGCTCGCTCAACGTCGGCGTCGCGGCGGCGGTGGCGCTGGCCGAGGCGACGCGGCAGTTGCGTTAAGGCATTGCTCCCGCCGTCATGCCCGGGCTCGTCCCGAGCATCCACGTAGTCGCGCCGGGGCGCCGGTCGTGCGCTGCCGACAGTAGGAGTTGCAACGGCTCTGACGACCCTCTCAACATTCGCGCCGCGGCCAGACGTGGATGGCCGCGACAAGCCCGGCCATGACGGCGAGCCCGCCGCTTAACCCCTTCACGACGTTGAAGTTGGCGCCTACGGCTTCGTCCCGCCGCGCGGCTATTTCGCCCGACGCCTCGGCGGCGCCGGCAGATCCTCGGCGACAGCGAAGAACACCTCGCCATCGCTCTCGACCGTGTCGAGCCAGACGACGTTCAACTCCGGAAACTCGCGCACGAACCGCTCGCGCCCCTGGCCGATCTCGCACACCAGCGCCCCGCCCTGCGTCAGATGCGCGCGCGCTTGCGCGACGATGCGACGCACGAGGTCTAACCCGTCCTCGCCGCCGGCATGGGCGAGCTTCGGCTCCGCGGCGTATTCCGGCGGGAAGGCGGCGACCGCGGCGGCTTCGACATAAGGCGGGTTGCAGAGGATGACGTCGTAGCGCGCCGACCCGACGGCGGCGAACAGGTCGCCTTCGTGCAGGCGGATACGCTCGGTAAGCCCGTGCTCCGCGACATTGCGCCGGGCGACGGCGAGCGCGTCGGGCGAGACGTCGGCGGCGTCGACGCGGGCGTTGGCGAACACCCGCGCGGCGAGGATCGCCAGCGAACCGCCGCCCGTGCAGAGGTCGAGCACGCTGCCGACCGCCTCCGGCGCCTCGATCAGGCCGCCCTCGCCGATAAGGTCGGAGAACAGGAGTTCGCCGATGAAGCTGCGCGGCACTATGACGCGCTCGTCGACGTAGAACGGCACGCCCTGGATATAGGTGCGGTTGAGCAGATAGGCGACGGGCTTGCGGGTCGCAACGCGCTCCTCGATCAGATCGTCGAGGCGGCGGCGCTCGGCGCCGAGCAGCCTGGCGTCCGCGAACGGGTCGAGCGCGTCGATGGGCAGGTTTAGCCCTTCGAGCACCAGGAAAGCCGCCTCGTCGATGGCGTTGGTCGCGCCGTGGCCGAACACGAGGCCCGCCGCCTGGAAGCGGCTGACGGCGTGGCGGAACCAGTCGCGCGGCGTCTGGAACAGCGCGATGCGCTCGTCGGCGTCGTCCATCGCTCAGTCTTCCAAAGGCGTCGGCCGGCAGGACGCCGGCCGAATCGGTTGCAGAAGGCTTACTTGTCGCCCTTCTTGCACTTTTCGCGGAACTTCTTGCGCTCCTTGCCGTGCAGTCCCTTGGCGTCGGCCTCTTTCGAGCATTCCTGCGAGCGGGCCTCCGTGGCCGCCTTGTCCGGCTTGGGCGCCGCAGTCGCCGTCGTCGTCGGCGTGGGCGAGGGGGTCGCCGCGGGCGCCGCGGCGTCGGTCGCGTAAGCCGCGCCGGAGACAAGCAGGCCCAGGCCGAACGTGACGGCGAGGATCGTGGTTTTCATGAAATCTTCCGGGAACGAGAGAAATCTTAAGGCCGCATGCGACGGCCCACCGCGCCTCATAAGCGAAGCCCAATTTCCGCACAAGCCGCGCGCGGCCGTCTCGACGGGAATCGGGTGAAGCCCCGGGGCGGAAAGTCCGTTTTCGATTCATTCGTTTTCATGGTCTTAGGCGCCAAAACGTGAGCCCCTCCGGCGCTTTTCTGCGAGCTTTGCTCCTCCTGGCGGCGTCACCCTGCGACGCACGTCGCGGCGGCAAGCCAAGAAACCCGAACGTTGTAAGTCATTCCCACAAATAGACATAGTAATTATATAAGTATTTGATTTTTATGATATTTTTCGGATGGTGGCTCCAAGGCCGCGGTTCACCCGATTGCCCCGCGGCCATCTCGCAAAGGACTGACTTAAGAAGAAGAGCCGCCCCCCATCGCTGGAAAGCGGCTCTTCCATTGTCGCGACCAAGCGAAGTCGCAAATTGGGCCGGACGTCTCTACCCGCGGAAACCCCGCGCGCGGACGATGCTCCAGGCCGTGAGCGTCTCGCTTAGCGAGCCACAATGAGACACTGGATCACCTCCTTTCGGTTGTTGACGACAGGAGCAGTGTATCGCGATTTTCGCTTACGCCAAGCCTACTTTACCGGCGGCGCCCGCTTTTTGTTGTGCGGGGGGATTAGGGGTTAGGCAGTCTCGGCAGTCGGCCGACTGCCGTTTCTTCACGCCGCCGCTTTCGCCACCGCCTCGCAAACCTCCGCCACCAGCGTGTCGACCAGCGCGCGGTCCTCGGCTTCCGCCATCACGCGGATGACGGGCTCGGTGCCGGAGGGGCGGATGACGAGGCGGCCGCTGCCGTTGAGCCGCTCCTGCGCGTGAGCGATCGCCTTGATGACGTTCTCGCTTTCGAGCGGCCGGCCGCCGTTGAAGCGCACGTTGCGCAGAACCTGAGGCAGCGGCTCGAAGCGGTGGCAGACCTCGCTGGCGGGTTTGCCGAGCTTCTTGACCATCGCCAGCACCTGCATGGCGGCGACGAGGCCGTCGCCGGTCGTCGTGTAGTCGGTGAGGATCATGTGACCGGACTGCTCGCCGCCGACGTTGTAGCCCTTCTCGACCATGCGCTCGAGCACGTAGCGGTCGCCGACCGCGGTGCGCTCCAGCGTCAGGCCGAGGCCGTGCAGATGGCGTTCGAGGCCGAAATTCGACATCACGGTGGCGACCACGCCCGGCTTCGACAGCCGCCCGTCGTTGTGCCAGCTTTCGGCGATGACGGCGAGGATCTGGTCGCCGTCGACGACATGGCCCTTCTCGTCGATGACGATCATGCGGTCGGCGTCGCCGTCGAGCGCGATGCCGATGTCGGCGCGCATCTCGCGCACCTTGCGGGCGAGCGAGTCCGGCGAGGTCGAGCCGACGTGGCTGTTGATGTTGAGGCCGTCCGGCTCGACGCCGATCTTGACGACTTCGGCGCCAAGCTCCCACAGAGCCTCGGGCGCCGCCCGGTAGGCCGCGCCGTTGGCGCAATCGACGACGACGCGCAGGCCTTCGAAGGTGACGTCGCGCGGCAGGGTGCGCTTGGCGTATTCGATATAGCGCGCGACGACGTCGTCGATGCGCCGCGCCCGGCCCATGTCGGGGGAGCGCGCGAGCTGGGCGGTGAGGTCGGAATCGAGCAGGTCCTCGATGCGGCGCTCGATCGCGTCGGAGAGCTTGAAGCCGTCGGGCT
>Ga0182030_10025793_pt1 | contig 10681 bp, 12 predicted proteins | sample 812S3MmetaG_FD_121299 | JGI IMG/M metagenome (GOLD analysis project Ga0182030, IMG submission 121299) | Permafrost microbial communities from Stordalen Mire, Sweden - 812S3M metaG (Illumina Assembly) | ecosystem: Environmental > Terrestrial > Soil > Wetlands > Permafrost | place: Sweden... | reverse complement strand
CGTACTGATGGCCTCCGCTGAATTCGATTCCGTGGCCGCCGTCCTGCAGCGCGAATACGTTGTTCACACCCTGCTGACCGGTGGTTTGATTGGGCACGCTGATGTTGGCTTCGGTGTAGATGTCATAAGGACTTATATTGATCGATCGAGCCTGGGTAAACGGCAAGTCCAGTTCGAACTGGCCGACCCTCACGGTGAACGCGTCGGCCGGCAGTTTGAGGAAGCGCCCAACGTTTACGAAGCGCAGATAAGCGTCGCCGAGATTGCCGTTGGCGTTGGCGCCGGAGACACTCAGATCGTCGTCCACCCAGAAGGCGATATCGCTGCCAAAATTTCCCGCCATGAAGATGCTGAAGAAGCCCGGCTCAAAATCTGTGCGCGGAATATTCGGCGACTGCGGCGTCCCGGGCGCCCCTTGAGGCGTCTGGCTGTAATTGTTGGCGTTGCCGCTGGTGTATTGGAAAAATTGGTTGAACCGCAGGCCAATCTGCGGTATCCCCGGGATGGTGCCGGGAAAAATGACATGGGGCCACATGTCTTTCTGCGCCGGCGCTCCCAGCATTACCGGCGGAATCTTGATAAAGGTCTCATCGTCCTTGGGAAACTTGAATCCGGCGTCTTTGAACGCCTTGCCGAAATCGTTGAGTTTGGGAAAATCGACGTGACAGGTGGTGCACGAAGTGCCGTACTGGCGTGAGAAAGCCGGAATAGCGTAACTGCTTCCGGTCAGCAACATCACTGTGAGCACAAAAGCAACAAACAGGGATACGCGACGCCGTGTATCCATTTGATCGCCTCCTTGGCGGCCGAAATTTTAGGCTATCCACCCCAACTTGCTAACGCGCGATTCCGCGGATTATAGGGAGCGGGTTGGAGGTCTGCTGCGGCAGGCATCACAAGTGCGAGTGATCAGCATCACATCCCCGAAAGCGATCCCCGACAACCCGGTCGTTTCACTTTACGCCACGGGAACAAATGAAAACAACAAGGCCCTCCCCACTCGTAAATTGACACAACTTGGGGGGGCCGCGTGAGGGAACCATTGAACGACTTTTCATTTGTTCGCCACGCTGAATTCATCATGTAGCTGATGATCTTTCTCATGGGACGTTGTGAGTTGAGTCGGCCGTCAGGGGGCTACGAACTTCGCATTGCAGCGCGATGCGACGATCTTGCGTGCGCTTCTCTACTCGCGCTTGTCTTTCTCACGGTTATCTTGGCTGCACCTCTCACGCTGGCTCAAGATAACTACGAAATCCAGGTGTACGGATCGGACCTGGTCGATCCCAGACACACCATGGTCGAACTCCATAGCAACTTCGCGATCGACGGCTCGAAGGCGGTCGTGGATGGTGTTTATCCCACCAATCACGCCGAACACGAGACCATCAAGATCACACAAGGCTTTGATGACTGGTTCGAGTGCGGCTTTTACATCTTCACTTCCATAACCGGCGGCCAGAGCTGGCAATGGGTGGGTGATCACATCCGGCCGCATGTTGCCGTTCCGAAAAAATGGCACTCGCCGGTTAGTGTGAGCCTTTCGAATGAAATCGGCTACCAGAGGCGGCAATATTCCGTGGACACATGGACATGGGAAATCCGTCCGATTGTGGATCAAAAAGTCGGACGCTGGTGTTGGGCGCTGAACCCCATGCTGGACAGGTCTTTCCATGGTGAGAGCGTGAACCAAGGCGTTGTCTTTTCACCAAACTTCAAATTCAGCTACGATTTGACCCCGAAGGTCGCTGGGGGGCTGGAATATTACGGTTCGGTCGGTCCGGTGATCGGGTTCGATGCCGTCTCGCAACAGCAGCACCAGATTTTCCCCGCGATTGATTTGAATATCGCTCCGCAATGGGGTCAATTTTGGCCTCGGCGTAGGCCTTACGGGTACGACCGACCACCTGATTGCCAAAATGATTCTGGGTTATCGCTTTAATTTTTGACCGCGCCCCCGCAAACGCTGCTGCTCTCATGCAAACAAAACGTAGCAACGCGGACGCGTGAAGACCCAACTGCGTAAACACTCATCAAAGCCTGCTCTTGATCCACCGTACCTCGCAGGTCGAACTCGCGTCGGACCAGTGGAGCTAGGACCAGTGGAGCTTGACAATCCACTGCGCGGTGCCCTACGTGAAGTGGGGAATGAAGGACCCAAGCGTTCATCCTTCGGGTGGAAAAGACGGCCGATATTGACCTGCACGCTCTGGGGCCGAGTCCGTGGGTCGCACCACGCCAAGTTTCTTTAAGGGTGTATCCCGAAAGAAGACTCAATAAGCGCAGAAGCCTCGCGGTACTCGTCTCATTCTTTCTTGCTCAGGGTTTTGATTTGCTGGACCAGCGTGTCGATTTCTTCCGATGTTAGTTTGCTGGCGTACTTGGGCATGCGGCCTTTGTCGTTGGTGATGATGTTGTGCAGGTCAGCCGTGGAGGTGGCAGCGGTCGGGAAACGGGAAAGGTGGGTCTGGTCAGCACAACTAACAGCGACTTCCACTGCGGGCTCTCGGCAGGAAAAGCTCATCCCTCACCGTTCTCAGAATCGCGGGCAGTTCATTGGCAAGAGCAGGACGAAGTTCTGTGCCCACGCCTTGCAGCGGATCGATGGATATTGCGAACAGGGTGACATCCAACGCCCCGCCGGTGAGATACGCGGCATCCAGCAGATCTTTCAGCCCGATGTCGTGTGCGGTGAGAGTTCGCGGGTAGTCCGAGGAAAAACGCGGCTGCAACCGGCGCACCGTTCCGGAGGGGTTGCCATCGACGCAGGCATCGATCAGAAGAATACGGTCTGCGTCCTGGAGGATCCCAAGCAACTGAAAACCGCCCGTTCCACCGTCGAGGCACTCCACGTTCGGCGGCAACGGCATCTTCTCGAGTGCGCGCACAACCTGAACGCCAACGCCCTCATCCGCCATTAATACGTTCCCGACCCCAAGCACGAGTACGCGCTCGGAATCAGTGTTTTGGTTTCTGTCGCTCAAACTTCCACCCCCCCACCATGGAAGAAGTCGTGCCCCGCCCCTCGACGTAGTCATGGTAGAAAACAAGGTACACGTGCACCAACGCAAACAGAATAAAGAACCACATGAAGATATGGTGCCACTGACGCACTGCAAAGTCTCCACCCATCAGGGGGACGATCCAGGTAAATAGCCGAGGCAAGAATGACTTGCTCATGCCGGAGTAAAGCGCAAAGCCAGTGATGGCCTGGAAAAGAAATGCCAGAAACGAGAGGAAATAAATGAAGCCCGCCAGCGCGTTATGTCCGATCGAAATGATGCCGCGCAGGCGCGTCTGCAGGACGTCCACTTTGAGTACCTCGGCCATCTCATCCAACTGTGCCCGCTTCGTGGGGACGAAATTCGTCCATCGTGCATATGCGTTTCCCACAAACCCCCAGTAAATACGAAACAAGAAGTTGAAGAAGAAGAGAAACGCGGCGAGAAAGTGGAGGAAGCGCACTGTTCCGAACCAGTATTGCTGGTACGCCTCGGTCGAGTAGGAAATTGCGAGGGGATGTCCGATCAGGAATCCGGTGACGCAGAGCACCACCACGCAGAGTGCGTTCAGCCAGTGATACAGCCTTACTGGCAGTTCCCAGACGTACACCCGCTCGAACAAGGCAGGTTGCTCATTCGGCAAGTTGGCAGCAGTCGGGTTGGTAGCCATACGCAGTTCCTCAGTAGAAGCTCAGCTGGTGCACATGCTTTCCAAGCGGATCGTACAGATGGACAGCGCAAGCGATGCACGGGTCGAACGAGTGGATGGTGCGGAGAATTTCCACCGGTTGTTCCGCGTTGGCAATCTTGGTGCCGATCAGCGATGCCTCATACGCGGAGCGCTTTCCAGCGCCGTCGCGAGGGGAAGCGTTCCACGTACTGGGAACCACCAGCTGGTAGTTTTCGATCTTGCCGTCGTTGATGCGGATCCAGTGTGCCAGAGCGCCTCGAGGAGCTTCCGACAAACCCACACCCTCCGCCGTGGCTGGCCAGGTGGATGGCTCCCACTTCTCGCGCGTGAAGGTGGAAGTGTGGCCGTTTCGGACTTGCGCCAGCAGTTCATCGTAGAATTCTTTCATCCAGTGAACCACCAACTGGGTCTCGAGTCCGCGCGCCGCAGTCCGGCCAAGCGTCGAGAACAGGGCCGTCACTGGCACGTTCAGCCGCTGTAGAGCCTCGTTCACCACGTCCTTCACATCGGTCCGTCCGCTAGCGTAGGACACCAGCAGCCGTGCCAGCGGTCCCACCTCCATGGGATTGTCCTTCCAGCGGGGCGTCTTCAGCCACGAATACTTGCCTTCGACATTCAACTGCTCATAGGGAGGATGGGGCCCGGTAAAGTTGAATTCGGTTTCTCCCTCCCACGGATGCAGGCCGGTTGAATCGCCGCCGGAGTACGTGTACCAGGAATGTGCGATGTACTCCTTGATTTCTTGCGCGTCACGCGGGTTGACGGGATGAACCTCGCTGAGGTTCCGGTCTAGAATCGCGCCCCGCGCAAATTTGAAATGCTCGGGCTGGTTGAATCCCTGCGTAGGCAGGTCTCCGTACGCCAAGTAGTTGGTTAGTCCGCCGCCCACCCCGGCCCACTCCTTGTAGAAACCCGCAATCGCCATCAGGTCGGGAATGTAGACCTGCTCCACGAAATCAATCGCACCGTTGATAAGACTCCCGACTTGATTCAACCGCTCCGTGTTGACGGCGTTTACCTCATTGGGATTGATCGAGCAAGGCACGCCACCCACCAGATAGTTCGGGTGCGGATTCTTACCCCCAAAAATGGTGTGAATCTTCACGATCTCTTTCTGCCACTCCAGCGCTTCGAGATAGTGCGCCACGGCCAGCAGGTTTACCTCGGGAGGCAATCGGTATGCCGGATGTCCCCAATACCCGTTGGCAAAAATTCCCAGTTGGCCGCTCTCCACAAATGCCTTCAGGTGATTTTGCACGGCGGCGAAATATTTTGGAGAACTTTTCGGCCAAGCTGAAATCGACGTCATGATAGCCGAGGTCTTTTGTGGATCGGCTTTTAGCGCGCTCACCACGTCGACCCAGTCGAGTGCGTGCAGGTGATAGAAATGCACGACGTGGTCCTGTACGTACTGCGTGCAGAACATAAGGTTCCGGATCAGTTCCGCGTTCTGCGGAACTGAAACCTGCAGCGCATCTTCGACGGTGCGGACGCTGGCCAGCGCGTGCACGGTGGTGCACACGCCGCAGGCGCGCTCGGTGAAGGCCCACGCGTCGCGTGGGTCGCGGCCCTTCAGAATTTTCTCGAATCCCCGCACCATGGTGCCCGAACTGTAGGCGTCGGTGATTACACCGTTCTCTACCACTGCCTCGACACGGAGATGACCTTCAATCCGCGTAATGGGGTCGACAACGATCCTGGCCATGGACGGTTACCTCATTCTCTAGGTTTCTGTTGTCTGTCGGATTCCTGAATCTCTTCCTCGATCACTTTGCGCTTGCGCAGGTTAGTCGAGATGGCGTGGGCGGCGATGCCGCCGAGAGTGACCAATCCGAGAGCAGTTCCCACCTTATCGGCCGTGCTTTCGATTCCGAATCCGGGGAACGACGCCAGGTGCTGGTAGAAGGGCCCGTTGTCCCAGAATCCTGCTTCGCTGCAGCCAATGCAGCCGTGGCCTGATTGAATGGGGTAACTGGTCCCCCCGTTCCACTTCGTCACCGAGCACGCGTTATACGTTACCGGACCACGACAACCCATCTTGTAGAGGCAATACCCTCGCCGCGCTTTGTCGTCATCCCACGATTCGACAAACAATCCCGCGTCGTAGTAGGCCCGCCGGTAGCAGATGTCGTGAACCCGGCGCGAATAGAACTCTTTGGGCCGCCCCAGGCCGTCCAGTTCCGGCATATCTCCCAGAACCAGAATGTGCGTAACCACTCCAGTCATTACGTCGGCGATGGGAGGACAACCCGGCACATTGATCACGGGCCGGCCAATCAGCTTGTGAATGGGTGTGGCCCCGGTTGGGTTGGGATTCGCCGCCTGAATGCACCCGTTGGAAGCGCAACTGCCCCACGCGATGACGGCAGCGGCGTCTTTCGCCGCCTCTTGCAGAATGTCTTCGGCCGTGCGACCAGCAATGGTGCAGTAGACGCCGTTGTCCTTGGTTGGCACCGATCCTTCGACCAGCAGGATGTATTTTCCCGGCGCATTCTTCACTGTGTCCCACAGACTCTTTTCCGCTTGGTACCCGGCGGCCGCCTGCAGCGTCTCGCTGTAGTCGAGCGAGATCGCGTCCAGCAGCACGTCCGCCACGACAGGATGAGAGGATCGAATGAACGACTCGCTGCAGCAGGTGCACTCCTGGAAATGCAGCCAGACGACGGGCGGGCGGCCCTTCTTCTCGAAAGCCTGTACCACCTTGGCGAAGCCGGAAGACTCGATCCCCGCCATCATGGCCGCAAAGCTGCAGAAGCGCAGAAAATCGCGCCGGTCGTAACCCTTTGTTTGCATGGATTCCCAAATGGTAGGAACGGATTGGCTCATACGTCCTCTCCTTTTCGCTGCCTGCCCGGGTGTTGCCGAACGGCCCTTGGATCTACCTCGGGCCTGCAACCGAAAACTGGCCGATGGCTGCCGCGGCGAGCACAAGACTCGCTGGAAGAACTAATGCCGCGCACATATATCATCGCTTCAGCCAGCAGGATATGTTCAGGATCACTAAGGGATGTGTGTAAAGTCACACCTTAACACCGCCCGGCAGAAACTATCCCCGGCAGTCTACAGGAGTCGACCGTGCGGTCACTCCCGAGCAAACGCCATGCTCCCTGGCCAGCTTTGCAGGCGCTGACCACAACGACTCGGGAATCGACAATGGCCGGGTCGTATACTCCGCCAGCGTTCCAGTCGCCGATATACCCTACGCATCCTCGCCGAAACGGCCGGAGCACCTGCAACCTTCGTCGGTTTTTCCTGCTCGCTCATCGCGGGATCGCGGCGTGGCACCGGGCACACACCGCGCTCGAAGCGCGCTAAGGGTGCCGGGCACTTCCCGTCGTTGGCACGGTGGGGCTAGCGTCTGTTAGTTTGTGAGATGGGTCGTAACCGCGCAAGCGGACCCTGTTGATTGCGCGGGTGATGAGCGGAGAGAAGAAATCAACAATCCTCAACTTGGCAACCGAATCCAGTGATGTACGCGCAATGCCGCCGCTCCGAGTCCGGTTGCGACATCTAAAATCTTTTGGAAGCAATCGACATGAGAGGATTTCGCATGATCACCCGAATTTGGCATGGCGCGACCCCCGCAGCCAAGAGCGACGAGTACCTGAACCTGATGCGAACTGTCGCCATACCCGATTACCGCTCGACCCCCGGCAACAAGGGCGCCTACGCGCTGCGGCGTATCGAAGGCGATACCGCACATTTTCTGATGATCACGTTCTGGGAGTCCGAGGAAGCGATCCGCGCCTTTGCCGGAGACGACATCAGCGCGGCGAAATACTACGGTTTCGACAAGGATTTCCTGCTCGAATTGGAACCGCGCTCCACGCATTACGAGATGTACGACACATAAAGGTCGGATGAGGACTGAAATAAGCGCACCAAACCACCAGCACTTCTTAATGGGCGCAATCATGTTTACATCAGGAGCGCACGGTTAGGGCCGCGATAATGCTGGCTACATAGCAGGCCAAAGAAATGCTGATGCCTCTGAGAGGTGCACTGAAAAAATAAATCTTGCAGAGCACCACAAAACCACCAAGCATTGCGAAGCCGACGAGGAGCAGGAACGGTGATTGAAACAGGAGTTGGCCGTGAGCCAATGCGAGATAACCGAAAACCAAGCCGAACAAAATAAGTCCCATGCTATGGCTTGCATTGAAACCCACCCAAGCCCGCCACATTGTTGTTTCTCCGGTAATGACAGGTGAAATCTGGCTCATGCTGATTTGCAGTGCAGGATCACGTGGCGTGAGGTTTGGCCCCCGGAATGTATAGACGAGGTGGGCGACTCCGAGCGAAAGGACAATGCTTGCACTAAGAACCATGAGAATCTTTGCGGCCAAGATACCCTCCCTAATTTTGTGGGCCTAACGCCTACACTACTGCTGCCGATACGCGCTCACTTGACTGCTTCCCCGGAGCCAACGCGATCAAGACAACACCGATAATGACGAGCACGGCCGACCCGATCAGTTCGCCCTGTGCAATGAAGTTGCGGAATGCTTGGAGCGACATGACGGCTGCGTGAGCAAAACTCGACCATGCCGTGAAAGCGATCAGGCTGCGATTCGCGGACGGGTTGCGGGCTGCCAGTATCAAGAAAAGGCCGAGCGTGACATAAAGGCTCATCATCATCGCCAATGCGGGCTCCTGCTTCACGAACAGCACCATGGGATAGACCGTTGCCGCAAAGAGCAATCCCACGACCACAAGCACGACCTTCAGCAACTGTTCTCGCTTCATCGTCGCCTCCTATTTTTCCGCTGCTATTCTGCTAGTTCGCTTTCCTCTGGCGCATCGGTTGGGCTTTCGAAGTCAATGCGGTAGCCATCGGGATCGGTGAGCGGCACTACCCAAAGACGATTGCCAACGAATGGACGTTTCCGCGTCTGAATTCCACGTGACTTGAACTCGCGATAGAGTGCCAGCGCGTCTTCGCACATGAAACAGACCGATGTCCCAGTGCCAAGCGTTTCCTTCGGGCGGCGTTCCGGCAAGAACTCCTGAAGCATGATGGCGGCTTCGCCAAGCTCAAGCCAGCACCAGCGAATTCTCCCGTCCGGCTTGTCCTCCTCACGATTCGGAATCCACGAGTGCTTCACTTTGAAGCCAAGTCCGTCAACATAGAATCGCAGCGAGGCTTCCATGTTGGTCACGCCGAAAAAGGGCACCGCCTGCTTGACGTTAACGCTCGTACACTTTTGCGGCGTCTTTTTGTTTGCTTCTGATTGTAGTTTCTTCTTCAGGCGGCGTGAGTGCCGCTGACGGGGCGGCAAAGCTTGCGCAACCCGTTAATTGGGGATCGCCGGATCAGCCATACGGAAAAAGGCGGTCGGTTACAGCTGCCGACCGCACCGTTATCCAGAGCTACCGCTCCGGACGTAAGTCGCCGATATTCTCGACGAATTTTACCGACCCTGCCGAGCTCCAGGCGGATTGGAACCTGCTGTCGGACGATGGCAGGATGTGTAGAAGGCTCGGCAACGTGGTGGTGTCGAGTGGCGGCCTGAGATTGAAAACCCTGGTCGCCGCCCCTGATTGCCGTAACAACATCAAATGGTCCACCGGTTCCATCGCGAGCAAGGCGGAGTACCGTTATGGATTTTTTGAAGCCACCATGAAAATTGCCGACATCAAGGGAATGAACAACGCGTTCTGGATGAACACCGGAAATCAGCTTGCGACCGGGGATTATTTCGAGATCGACGTTTCCAAGTTATGACCACATTGGCCTCCAGCAATACCCGGCCAAAGCGAACAACGTCGCTCTTTCCAGTGTGAAGCATACGGGCATGGGATGGGGCGCGAAGTTCGTTGACGACCTCTCGTCCGGATTCCATGATTACGGCCTGCTTTGGACTCCCACGGAGATGATTTTCGAGATCGACGGAGAACCTGTGGCAGCCGTTGTCACCAATAATTCCGTCAACGGCCCCGCCGATATAATGTTTTCCAGCGCGCTTATCTACGCGGGCATACCTGACCATCCCGAGGGCCATGACATGACCGTCAAATCACTTCGCGTCTTTGCTCTCCAATAAAGGCTCCGCTCAATTTGGCCAAATACGGTTTTTTCCTGCCTCTCTCCCTTCGGATTGATGTGTCTGATAAATTCTGTTATCGGATAGAAGAAGAATGTAAGGAGCAGGGATTAATCTTCACACTCTCCTTCGGGAGGCAAAGGGTTTTGCCAGTTTAGATATCAGATTCTTCCCAAGGACAGCCGACGCACTCACAGCTCCCCCAAACAACGCACCTACGACTCCCAGGCTGGTGACATCCTGGCCGGTCAGATATAGGTCGCGAATCGGCGTGCGGGCGCCCAAAGCCCGCATGCTGTATCGGGCGGGTGTTGAGCCGATGCCGTAGATCTCGCCCTTTTCATAGTTCATGAAGTGCCGCGTCGTCAGAGGGGTAGACAGCTCGGCGTAATCAATCTTTCCTGCCACGGCGGGCACGTGCCGCTCCAGCGCTGCCTGGAGCCTTGCCGCAAGACTCTGTTTCAGCGAGTCATAGGCAGCACCCCGACGCTTCCAATTCGTGTCGCGCCAGTTTGCAAACGCGTCGAACGGGACGAACGTCAGTACTTCCACAGTGCTTCTGCCGGGATACCTGTTGGCGAAATCCGGATCTTTTGCCGATGGAAACGAGATGTAGATGCTTGCGAACGGCGAGTCGATGTCATTGGCAAATCGCGCGACATTCGCGTCGTGATCGAGTGAGGGATAAATCCAAAGATTTGTGCCGTTGAGGCCAAGGTCCGCGTCAGCGGCCTTGATGCCCACATAGAGGCCGAGATGCGCAATCGAGACCGGTATGGACCGAATCCCGTCTCGCAGCGAGCTGAGGCGGCCCATCTCCCCTGGCAAAAGTCTAAAGAAGGTATTCGCCGCACCGGCGTCGCTGATGATTACGGGCGCAACAAACTCGCGTCCCTCGGCCATCTTCACTCCAATGGCTTTCTCGCCATCGATCACTATGTTCG
>Ga0182030_10025791_pt1 | contig 10681 bp, 8 predicted proteins | sample 812S3MmetaG_FD_121299 | JGI IMG/M metagenome (GOLD analysis project Ga0182030, IMG submission 121299) | Permafrost microbial communities from Stordalen Mire, Sweden - 812S3M metaG (Illumina Assembly) | ecosystem: Environmental > Terrestrial > Soil > Wetlands > Permafrost | place: Sweden... | reverse complement strand
CTCCTGATGGATGGAGTCAGCCGCTGCGATTGGTTCAGGCGGCTTCCCCTCTCCGCCGCCCTCGGATTGTCGATCCCAGCCGGGATGCTCGCCGGCATGGCGGTCATGGGCATCATCCTGCCCTGGGGCGAGGATGCCGGTGGGGCGTACGTGATTCTGGCCTGGTTGATCGCGAGCGCGGTCTCCGGAGGTGCCACCCTGCCCGTGATTGCGCTCCTTTACCGGTTCGGACCCCAGCGACCGCAGGCCGCGGCCCTCGGTCGAATCTCCTCGCCCTCACCATGAAGCCGCTTCTGCGCTGCACGCTTCTGCTGGCATTCGGCGAGGTCTGCCTTCGCGCCGCCTCGGCCCCGCCCGGGGGGCATTCGGCCGGCCAGCCAAGGCACTTCTTCGCCACTGCAGGGAGCAAGGTCGCCGTGGAAGGCGAGACAGGGTTTCACGGCTGGCGGGCCGAGGGCAATCTGGTCACGGGTTTCTTGGAAGCCGGAAACGGGTTTCCCGGCGCGGTTGGAGAGGTAGCCCCAAGCGGCACCATCGCGGCACGCGCGGAGGTGTTGATCCCCGTCCGCAACCTGAAAGCGACCGGTTCCACCTGGGAACCGTACAACGAGCAATTCACGGACGCCATCCACCGCGGGCTGCGCGCAGAGCGGCACCCGATGATCGTCTTCCATCTGCCCCAGCTTCTCCCGAGGCGCGCTTCGCCTCCGGCCGGGGCCACGGAGGGCTTTGAGGCCAAGGGCGATCTCGGCATTGCCGGCGTGACCAGCCCCGTCTCGATCCCGATCCAGGTGCAAGCCGTAGCCGGGGCCAGGCTGCGCATCTCGGTGACGCTCACGCTCAAGCAATCCGACTTCAACCTCATCCCCCGGCCAACGGCGCTGAATTGCTTCGGCGGTGACTCCGACACGACGCGGATCACCTTCGAGTGGTTGGTGATTGAGAGGGGCGAACAGTGAGCAAGAAGTGGCGGGCTAAACCGGAATTCGGCCGAGTGGATGCGCGACAGTCACCATCGCCCACGGCAGGGAGTGGAGGACGGCCGCCACCGGCTGAGCGAGGCAGCCGCCCCATAACAGCGCGAAAGGGGCCATGTGGCGTTCGGAGGCAGGCTTGGTAGGCAGCCAGATGATGATGCACTCCCCGGCAAAGATCTGGGTGAAGGACAGATTTCTCCAACTCCTGCTCATCTGGACTTTCCTGCCCCTGTGTTGGTTGGCCTTCATGGTCGTCCACGAGATCGGGCACGTGCTCGCGGCGTGGCTGACGGGCGGATCGGTCGCGCTCGTCGTTCTCCATCCCCTCCAGATTTCGTGGACGTCGTTCTCGCGGAACCCTCACCCCCAATTGACTGCCTGGGGTGGGCCGGTGCTCGGTTCGTTGCTGCCGTTGGCATTCTTGGCTGCCGCGCGGCGCTTTCGACTCTCGGGGTATTGCTTCCTGCGGTTCTTCCTCGGCTTCTGCCTGGTCGCGAATGGGCTATATCTGGCCATTGACTCGTTCGGACGCGGCGGGGATGGAGGCACCCTCCTCCAGAACGGGGCTGCACAATGGGAGTTGCTGGCGTTCGCCATATTGACGTTCCCGTCCGGGGTTTGGTTCTGGCACGGGCTTGGCCCTCACTTCGGCTTGGGGAGTGCACGCGGACAGGTTGGCCGGAAGGCGGCCATTACATCAGCCGCATTGCTGATGGCGATTGTGGTTGCGGAGTTGTTGCTCTACCCCGCTCGGAGAATGTGATTGGGGCGGGCTGCCATGGGGTCTTACGCGGTCGGGACTTTTTGGGTGTTCCCCGGCCGCCCAGATAACGGTTCGTCCCTTTGCGGGCGCCGAGGCCCTGCCGTTCCCTTTCGCACACCCGCTTGCGATTCGCCGCCCCCGGCAGAGCCCGTCGGAACCCGAATCTGCTTTCCTTTCCCCGCCCTTCCGCCTACTGTCCGCTGGTTCATGAACGACATTGATACAGAGATACTTAAGGGAATTGCCAACCAGCTCCGGATCCACGCCATCAACGCGACGACGGCGGCCGGCAGCGGGCACCCGACCTCCTGCCTCTCGGCGGCGGACCTCGTGGCCGCGCTCTTTTTCGGCCACATGCGGCTGAACCCCAAAGACCCCCGGTTCCACAACAACGACCGCCTGATTTTCTCGAAGGGCCACGCGGCGCCCCTGCTTTATGCCGCGTGGGCCGAGGCGGGGCTCTTCCCGGTGGACGACCTGCTCAAGCTGCGCCAAATCGGCAGCGACCTGGAAGGGCACCCTACCACCCGGCTGGCTTTCGCCGACGTCGCGACCGGCTCGCTCGGGCAGGGGCTCTCGGTGGGCGTCGGCCTCGCCCTCGCCGCCGAGTTGGACGGGCTCGACTACCGCACCTACGTCCTCATGGGCGACGGTGAATGCGCCGAGGGTTCCGTCTGGGAGGCGGCCGCGATGGCAGGCGTCCACCAGCTCAAGAACCTGATCGCCGTGGTCGATATCAACCGCCTCGGCCAAAGCGGCCCCACCGCCTTGGAACACGACATCGCGGACTACCGGAAGCGCTTCGAGGCGTTCGGCTGGCGCACCGAGGAGATCGACGGGCATGACGTCGATGAAATCACCGAGGTGCTGGCCGCGGTCGGCCTCGGCCGGCAGCCGCTGGTAATCCTCGCCAAGACGTTCAAGGGCGCCGGCGTTTCCTTCCTGCAAGACAAGGAAGGGTGGCACGGCAAACCGCTTTCCAGCGAGGAGGCCGCCCGCGCCATCGCGGAACTTCAGCCCAGCGCGAAGACCGGCCTTGGCCACGAACTCGCCGCCCCATCCCCTGCCCCGGCCCCCCGGACCACGCCGCCGGCCTCCCACCTGCCGATCGGCTGCGCCCCCGGCCAGTCCATCTCCACCCGCGAGGCCTTCGGCACCGCCCTCCTCCGCGTGGGCCATACCGATCCGCGCATCGTCGTCCTCGACGCCGACACCAAGAACTCCACGTTCACCGACAAGTTCTTCGCCCGGTTTGAGGAGCGGTCGTTTCAGTGTTATATCGCCGAGCAGAACATGGTCGGCGTCGCCACCGGGCTCGCCGCGCGCGGCAAGGTGCCGTTCGCCGCGACCTTCGCCGCCTTCCTCACCCGCGCTTATGATCAAATCCGCGTGGCCGGCATCTCGGACGCGAACGTCAAACTCGCGGGCTCCCATTGCGGCGTGAGCATCGGCGAGGACGGCCCGTCCCAGATGGGCTTGGAAGACCTGGCCATGATGCGCGCCGTGGTCGGCAGCACGGTCCTTTATCCGGCCGACGCCGTGGCCACCGAGCGGCTCGTGGAGACGGTCTCAGCCCGGCGCGGCCTCTGCTACCTCCGCCTTTCCCGGCCCCAGACGCCGGTGCTCTACCCGCCGGAGGAACCCTTCCCCATCGGCGGCGCGAAAGTGCTGCGCCAAAACCCCGGCGACAAGGCCACCGTGGTGGCCGCGGGCATCACCCTGCACGAGGCGCTCAAAGCCGCCGACCTGCTCAAGGCCGCCGGTGTCGGAATCACGGTGATCGACGCCTACAGCATCAAGCCGCTGGCGAAAGCGGTCATCCTGGAGGCGGCGAAAAAGACGGACCACGTGGTCATCACGGTGGAGGACCATTACGCCGAGGGCGGCTTGGGCGACGCCGTCGCCGGTGAACTCGCCTGCGAAGGGGTCCGCGTCCACAAGCTGGCGGTCCGCGAACTCCCCCGATCGGGCAAGGCCGCGGAGTTGCTCGCCCGCTACGGCATCGACGCGAACGCCATCGTGGCCCGGGTGAAGGCGATCTAAAGCGCTCTTGGCATCGGATGCACCTGACCCCGGCGTCACAGGGGTAATGCCGTATAGGAATTCGAGCGGGCGGCGGGTGAAATGTGCCATCACCCCCGGCAGGGGGTGACAGAAGGTAGCCAGGGGTTGAGCGGAGCGATACCCCTGGAATACCGCGGAATGGGGATAGCACCCCGGAGGGCGTGCCAGAGGACCGCTCTGCCGCATCAGCACTCCCAGCCAATGCTGGCACCCCTCCACGGTGCACTGGGCCTTTCGCAAGGGATCCGGGGGCGTCGCTTCGCTCAGCCCCCGGCTACCTTCTGGCAACCCTCCGGGTTGCGCCCCGAGACCAGCAGACGAGAGTCGCCCCATCGCATGGTTTTGTTTCGGGCCATCTCCCGGGCGTGGACTGGCCACAGCCAAACGGGGCGGCGCCCCGAAGAGCACCGCCCCGCTGGAGAATCCGTCACGTCACTACGCTTACTTCGCGCCGCCCTTCACGGGCATCGGCAGCACAGCCGACTGGAGCCCGGCCTTGGCGCAGAGGAAGTAAACCACGGCACCGACGATGAACGCCGCGACGGGAGCCGCGGGCACATCATAGAGGGGCGCATCATGGACTTTGATGATGGGCAGCGAGCCCACCACAAATCCCGCGAGCCAGGCGATCCAGCCCGCCGGATTGAACCCGGCGCGGGGACCGCTCCAAGTGCCGCCGCAGATGAGGTATTCCACCATCATCGCGCCGCAGATCGGGCCGAACGAAGCACCGATGATTTTGAAGACGGTGATCGCCTCGCCAGCCCAGCCGGTCACCGCCAGAAGGATGCTGACCGCCGCCCCGATGCCCACCGAGACGAACGGCGGGACCCCCGGGAGGGTGGTCTTGAAGCTGTTCGCTGCGATGAACGAGGAGAAGCACGCCGGCGGGAAGGCGGCGATGGCGAGCAGGAAGGAGACGAGGCCAGCGTTCTTGCCGATGATCACCGAAGCCAGTCCCATGCTCTGGAGGATGAAAGCGGGCTTGGTGCCACCACCGGCGGCCAGCGCCGCCTTGCTCATCTCGGGCGACCCATACACGCCGGCCACAACCGCCATGGAGATGCCGGCCGTGACGATGATGGCGAGGGCCACACCGACCAAACCGCCCATGCTCACATCGTTCTTGTCGCGGCTGTTCGTGCCGAAGTCCACACCCGCGGCGCCGGCCGTGGCGAAGAAGCCGACCACGTAGGTCAGCATCAGGGCCAGCACGCCGAACTTGTCGAGCGCCGCCGGGGCCGAGGGCACCAGCGTCTTGTTCATCTCGACCAGTTTGCCCGCGTCGAACGTGCCGATCGACCCGGCCGTGTTCGCCAGCAGCACCAGCAGGATCGTCAGCGGGATGAGCGGCATGAACGTCGCCACCTTGGCCACGTATTGAATGCCCTTCAGCCCGACAAAGGCCGCCAGAATCCCCCAGACGACCATCAGGTACCGCGCGTCACAATGCAGGAAGGACGCGAGCGCCTGGGCGGAGAAGAAAATGTTGACGCCCAGCCAGCCGAATTGCAGCAGGCCCATCAAGAAGCCCGGCATCAGGAAACCGCCCGTGGCGCCGAAGGTCGAGGTGCCGACGATATAAAGCGGCAGACCGGTCTTCATGCCGAACATGCCCGGCGCCAGGTAGAAGAGGAAATGGCAGACCAGCGCCGCTATCACCAAGCTGAACAGCCCCCAGCCAAGTCCCTGGGAGAGCATGCCCCCCGCCGCGGGGCCGCTGGCCGAGTCCTGCCAGAACACGAACCAGAGGAAGATGCCCGCGTAGGTCGGGGCGGTGTTCTTGTACCAAGGGGCGCGGTTGGATTGGGGGTTCGGCGTGGCGCCCGCGATGTAGGAGGGAAGGTTGCTGGGTGTGGGTGAACTGCTCATACAGATGATGTGAGATCGGACCCTGGACGGGAGTCCGGCCGGGAACGATGCCCTGCCACCCGTGGGCGGGTGGGTTCCGACGGAACGCCTCGGCGGCGGACCGTAAAAACGCCTGTGGACAGACAGGTGTATTGCATTCGGGAAGGATAGCGCCAGCCGCCGCGGCCCTGTCAACGGCAAAGTTCCGGCCGGCGAGCCCCGCCCCGGATCAGCGCGCCGCGCCGGCCCCGTCCGGCACGGCCCGGGGAGCGCAGGGAAAGGCCGGCGCGCGGCCGCCTCCATCCATCAGCCGCGGTAAACGATCAACAGACCGAAATCAGTCAGCAGCTTCTGCGTCCCGATATCGACAAACGAGTAGGACACCGTGTTCATGCTGATGATGTTCTCCTCCCCGATCTTGATCAGGAAGTTGGTCAGGATTTCGTCGAAGCGGTCATGGCCCACCTCCTGGCAGTCCAGGTGGCGGATGGTTTTGACGCGGATTCTCTTCTCGGTGTCCTTCGCCGCCGCTTCGAGCGGCTTCAACGGCTTGGCGATCAGGCTCTCCGTCGGTTTGTCGGTGGGCACCCGGAGGTGCATCTCCACCTTGGCCGCGGCCGAGGACGCCATGGCATTGACTGGATGGGCCTCGATCCGGGGGCCCTCGCCCGCTCCCTGCTCGGACGGCACCACCGTCTCCGGTTCCGGTATGGTAATGGCCCCGCCGCAGGACGGGCAGCTAATCGCGGACCCCGCGCCCGAGCTGTCCACCGCCAACTCCACGTCGCACTTGGTACAATTAAACACGATATCCATGAGTGGCCTTTCGTTAGGATTACAGAGTTAGCATGAGCCGCGGCCGGGAAAAGGCGAGCACAAAATTCCCCGGCTAATTTTGCGTGCCCGGCGCCCCCGGGCCGCGGGTCCTCCGCGCCTTGCATTTCCACCCGCAGCGATTACAACTGGAACCATGACGTTTGCCGAAGCCCAGCACCGCCATGCCGCCCTGGCCGCCGAAATCCGCCGGCACGACCATGCCTATTACGTGCTGGCGCAACCGGTCGTCACCGACCAGGAGTATGACCGCCTCTACCGCGAATTGGCGGACCTGGAGGGCGCCTTCCCGGCGCTGGTCTCCCCCGACTCCCCGACCCAGCGCGTGGGCGGTTCGCCCGTCAAGGAGTTCGCCTCCTCGGTCCACCTGGAGCCGATGCTCAGCCTTGACAACACCTACTCGCGCGAGGAGGTGGCCGAGTTCGTCAACCGCGTGCAAAAACTCCTACCCGGCGAAACCCTCACCTGGGTGGTTGAGCCGAAGATTGACGGCCTCGCCGTGAACCTCACCTACGAGCGGGGCGTCCTGGTCCGCGGCGCGACCCGGGGCGACGGGACCACGGGGGACGACATCACGGCGAACCTGCGGACCATCCACAGCGTCCCGGCCCGCATCCCCCTCACCGCCGCCGGCCCGCCCGCGCCGGAGCGCCTCGAGGTGCGCGGCGAGGTTTATCTCACCAGGAGCGGCTTCCAAAAGCTCAACCAGGACCGCGCCGCCGCCGGTGAGGAGCTGTTCGCGAACCCACGCAACGCCGCCGCCGGCTCCCTCAAGCAGCTCGACCCGCGCATCGTCGCCCGGCGCCCGCTCGACCTCATCCTCTACGCCGTCGGCCGGGTCGAGGGGGCGGAAAACGCCCCGGCCCGGCACGAGGAGATGCTCGCCTGGCTGCATGCGCTCGGGTTCAAGACGCCGGAGCGGACCTGGCAGTGCGGTTCGATCGACGAACTCCTCGCCGCGATCGCCGAACTGGATTCGATCCGCCGCGACCTGCCCTACGAGACGGACGGGGCGGTGATCAAGCTCAGTTCCCACGCCCAACGCGCCGTGGCCGGTTTCACCTCCAAGGCGCCGCGCTGGGCCATGGCCTACAAGTACGCCGCCGAGCAGGGCCGGACCCGCCTCCGCGCCATCACCATCCAGGTCGGCCGCACCGGACAGCTCACCCCGGTCGCCGAACTCGAACCCGTGGCCCTCGCCGGCAGCACCATCAGCCGCGTCACGCTCCATAACGAGGATTACATCCGCCAAAAGGACATCCGGTTGGGCGACACCGTGATCGTCGAAAAGGCGGGCGAGGTGATTCCCGCCATCGTCGGGGTGGCCCTCGAACTCCGTCAGGGGGGCGAGACCACCTTCGACTTCCCCCGCGCCTGCCCCGAGTGCGGCTCCCAAGCCTCGCGCGCGCCGGGCGAGGACGTAGGGGACGAGGGCGTCGCCTGGCGCTGCCTGAACCCGGACTGCCCGGCCCGGGTGCGGGGCCGCATCGAGCACTGGTGCGCCCGCGCCGCGCTGGACATTGAGGGCGGTGGCGAGGTGCTCGTCCGTCAACTCGTCAGCTCCGGCCTCGTCCAGACCGTCGCCGATCTCTACCGCCTCAAACCCGCCGAGGTGGCCGGACTCGAGCGCATGGGGGAAAAGTCCGCGCAGAACTTCCTCGACGGCGTCGTCGCCAGCCGTTCGCGCGACCTTTGGCGGGTCCTGTTCGGGCTCGGGATCCTGCACGTCGGCGCGGGCGTCGCCAAGGCGCTCGGCCGCGCTTTCCCTACCCTTGATGACCTCCTCTTCGCCAGTGTGGACCGGTTGCAGGCTTGCGAGGAGGTCGGCTCGGTCATCGCCGCCAGCATCGTCCAGTGGCAGGGGGACGCCCGCAACCGGGAGCTGGTGGAACGGCTGCGCCAGGCGGGCGTCAATTTCAACTCCGCCCTGTACCAGCCGCAAGCCGCGGCGGGCCCGTTCGCCGGCCTCACGTTCGTGCTCACCGGCACCCTCCCGACGCTCAAGCGCGAGGAAGCCGCCGCCCGCATAGAGGCCCGGGGAGGCAGGGTCGCCGGCAGCGTGAGCAAGAAAACCAGTTACGTGGTGGCCGGCGCGGACGCGGGGTCCAAGTTGGAGAAAGCGCAGGCCCTCGGCCTCAAGATCCTGGACGAGGCGGCCTTCCTCCAGCTCTGCGAGAGCCCCGCAAGGTAGGGTCAGCGTGCCGCGCCATTGGCTTTCCAGCCTGCGGCTCCCCTGCTACGCTCCGCCTGAATGGATGCCAACCAATTGATCGACGGCCTGCTCTGGTGGCTGGGGCTCGTGGTCCTGCTCACCTTCCACGAGTTTGGCCACGCGTGGATGGCCCTGCGGTGCGGCGATGACACTGCCCAACAGGAGGGGCGCGTCTCGCTCAACCCGCTGGTCCATATCGACCCCATCGGCACCGTCCTCGTTCCCCTGATCATGCTCTTCATGTCGGCCCACAGCCCGGGCAGCGGCGCCTTTCTCCTCGGCTGGGCCCGGCCGGTCCCGGTGAACATCCACAACCTCAACCGTCCGCGCACCGACGACATGCTGGTGACCTTCGCGGGGCCGTTCATGAACTTCATCCTGGGGGTGGTCCTCATCGGCCTCGCGAGGGTTGCCTCCGGCTCCACCATGGTCTCCGATGCCGCCCTCGACATGGCCCACCTCAGTCTCTTCCTCTGCGTATTCAACCTCATCCCCATCCCGCCGCTGGACGGCTCCCAAATCCTGCGCGCGGTGACCAACATGTCGTACGAAAACTACCGCGAGTTCGCCCGGTACGGTTTCTTGATCCTGTTTGTCGTCGTGCAGATCCCGCTGGTCCAGGAAGTGCTCCAAACCGTCACGAACCACCTGTTCATCAGCATCTGCCGGGCGCTCGGAGTCGGCGGATGGTAGTTTTACTCGTGCCCCGCCAGCGCCGGGGGCAGTTGGGCATCCACGAGAAAGCGCACGGCACAACCTCAAGCCGCCGTGGTCACCAAGACCGGGTGGTCCACTTCCTGGGCAGCGTATTCCAGGCAGGCGCGAATATCCTCAGGCTGCAAACAGGGAGAGTCCTCGAGGATCTCGCTCACCGGCACTGCGTCGGCCAGCAGGGCAGAGGCGGGGGTCAGAACAGAGTATTTTCACTAACCGCCTCCAGCGGCCTGCTTATTGCGGCGGTGGAGGAGGCACGCCAGATGGCTAGGGACACCCATGTGCAACCGGCCGGCGATCCACGCCAGCGTCATCGTCGTCTCCCGCCGCAGCCGCTGCGCAATCTGCAGCTTCTGCGGGTCCCCCTTGCGCCGCGCTGCCAAGTCATCCGCCGACCAGCCCAACCGCTCCAACTCCTCGCGCACCAAGCCCTCGGCCTTTGCCTCCGCGCTCTCCCGGACCTCAGGCCCGCGGTGCCCGGGGCGGGCGGTCTCCCTGACTTGGGCCAGCAGCTCCTCCCTAAACTCCTCGCTGCCGACACACCACCCAGCTTTGTAAGGATCGAAATCCGGCTGTTCCCCCGCCTGGCGGCGCGCCTCCAGGCGCCGCTCGAACTGCTGCCGGCCAGCGGGACTGTCCTTCGGGATGCCCCACTCGCCCAGGACACGGTCCACCCGCAGCCAGGCGGGTCGCCCTGACGGCGGCGACAGATAGAGGGGAAAGCTGCTCCACCGGTAGGCGCGCAGCCCCTCTCCAGCCGCCAGCAGTTTCGCGCGCACGGGGTTCAGATGCACGTAGTCGCACACGGTCTTGAGGTAGCCGTCCCCGCTGCCGTCCACCAGCAGTGCCTTGTAACGCCCGCTGAACAGGTGGCCGAACTCTTGGTGGCGGTGGTTAAACCGCATCGTATAGACCCCCAAGAACCAGTGCATGCCCGCCACCAGGTTGGCCTGCGGGGTTTCGACCACCATATGGAAGTGGTTGCGCATCAGGCACCACGCATGAACTTGCCAGGCAGTCTTTGCGCAGGCCTCCCCCAGCGTATCGAGGAACCTCTGGCGGTCATGGTCGTCGGCAAAGATCGCCTCACGGCGGTCCCCGCGACTCATGACGTGGTAAATCGCTCCGGGATACTGTACGCGCAGTTTTCGGGCCATTCGAGCGGCAGGATACCGGCCGAACAGCTGCCGTCAATGCGGCAATAATCAATACCAGCAATTCCGCAAGGTGGGTGGAGAGGATGGCTTATTCGAAGGGCCGCGTTTT
>Ga0182030_10025790_pt1 | contig 10681 bp, 10 predicted proteins | sample 812S3MmetaG_FD_121299 | JGI IMG/M metagenome (GOLD analysis project Ga0182030, IMG submission 121299) | Permafrost microbial communities from Stordalen Mire, Sweden - 812S3M metaG (Illumina Assembly) | ecosystem: Environmental > Terrestrial > Soil > Wetlands > Permafrost | place: Sweden... | reverse complement strand
CAAATTTACGCTGATCATTAAAGAATAAAGTGCTGCCGTCACTGAAACCGAACACTACCCGTGTATAGTTATTGGGAAGTTGTCCGACCAGGCTGGGAGACGGATGACCAGCTCCTAAATGCTGATCGTGGCTTTTATAGACCAGCTGACCAGTCATTTTAAGGTGTATAACAAGCGAGTAATTGCTGCTTAACCCGATAATCAATAGCTTGGCTCGTCGTTTTATTGAAACAATCGATGCGCCAATTAAGAAACGACTGACATCACTTTCGGTATTAGGGAAGCTTTTGGCGGTATCTTTAGTTACAGAAGCAATTGTTTTGCCACAGATAAGATTATCCAAACCTATTCAAGCGGTTTCTACCTCTGGTAACTCTGGCATCGTATACTCATTGTATCAGTTATAATGACTATGATGGATTCTTTAGCATCAATCCTTAGGCAATCCGGCCATCAGGAACCGGAAGTAGTTGCCAAAATTAAAGCCTATGTGGCCGACACATTTCAGGCCGCGGTTAGCGTCAGCGTCAAGCCGTCAGCTATTATCATTTCCGCTCCAAGTGCTGCTTTGATCAATGCCCTGCGTTTACATACGCCACAGTTGCAAAATATTATTGAGACAGAATCCGATAAACGGTTAATTCTCAGGATAGAAGCCTAAGAGTCATCTAAATCAGATACTTTAATTCCTGATGTAGTTGAGCCATAGAGTCATAGAGAATACTTTTTATACCCAATTGACGGGCAGCAGCTACATTAGAAAGTCTGTCGTCTATAAAAATTGCTTCATCGGCCTTAACTTCCAACCTCTTAAGCGTGTAATTAAAAATTTCGGAGTCCGGCTTGATCATCCCCAACCTGGATGATATGACAATATCGTCAAAAAACCTGTCTAGCCTCATGCGGGTAATGACCGGTTCTAGAAATTCATAACTGGCATTGGTAAGTAAGGCAGTTTTATATCGGTGGCGGAGATGTTTTATATAGCCCAGAAGCTCAAGATCAATCCTCTCATTTTTATACATTTCCATAACCGCTTGAGGCGTTCGGTGCAGTTCTTGAGCCACATCATCAATAAAAGTTTGCCAACGCAGGGATCCTGTATTAACTTTAGCAATTAGCTGATGGAAATTTCCTGCGTCATTTATGTCTTCGCCGGTAAATTGCCAGAAATTATCAGAAGTAATTACACCAAAATAATCAAAAATGATTGCTTTAATCATCTATAAAAAGTATAAAGCTTTTTAAGACGTATTCGTAAAAGATTAGATATTCAGGTTTGAGGTAATCGACCCGTAGTCTGGTAACTGAGCCTGGAAAAGAGTCTCAACAAGTGGAATTTCACCCTTAAAAGTACCCTGTCCGCCACATGAAGTAGCCCAGTATTGTTCAACCACAGTGCTACCAGTCAGGACTTGAAAAATATATACGTCACCGGTTGAACAATAACCACGGTAATCAGCTAAATTTGGGTCCGATTTGCCTTCAGTGTAACCCGCTAAGTCCAATGAACGTAAAAACCAACCATAGGCAGCGCTGTTATTCGGATAACTTTGAGTTCTAATTACTGAGTTTTGATAGCCCTGAATAATATTGATTTCATTTTGGGTTTGCCCGATTATCATCTGGATGGCATTATGATCCGGGTCATCGTTAACTGGCCCGTCAATCGTCATCTCAATAACTGTGTTGGTATTTGAGTAGTCGACTAACGGTGTTACTGGCTTGGACGGCGCTGAGCTAAAGGATTTGAGAATAATAACAAATGCCAAAACAATCAGGCCGATTGTAATCAGAAATACTAAAAAATACCTCATACATAAATCTTTCTTATAATATAATATCACATAATGTTAATTTTTCAAGGCTAGATGACTTAAAATTATGCCAGTATTTTATGGGATTGATATATTATTAACAAATAAATTAAAAAGTTACTCAGAGTGACACTGTAAGGATATAAGAATGAATAATAATTATAAAAACTGCCCTACAGAGTCGGTGCGATTGGCATTGTTTTTGATAGCAACGATCAAGTTTTAATAGTGCAGAACAATTCTTACGGCCAAGAAAAATGGAATTTCCCTGGAGGGGTAGAAGACCGGGTGAAAGTGACGGGCAGAATATTCTCAGAGAACTTTCAGAAGAATTGGATGTCGATGCGTCAAATTTTACAGATCACCCCAATTTTTACCGATTGACATATCAACATCTAAATTAACTGGCAATTTATAAATATTTTCCATGGTTGACCTTATTAATTCGCCAACTTCATTGGCGCTCTCCTGGGTAGTTTCAACTAGGATCGAATCATGGATTTGGAGCAGCATTTTAGCTTGTGGAAATTTTTCGGTCAGGGCTTTATCAATTGCTACCATAGCCAGTTTCATGAGATCTGCTTCCGTTCCCTGTATAGGCATGTTTATGGCCGCTCTTTCGGCTCCCGTACGGATAGCATAGTTGCTGGAATTAATATCAGGCATCGGCCGGCGGCGGCCGAAAAGCGTTTCAACGTAACCATCTTTCCGGGCTTTTTCTTTCAAGCTATTCATGTAACTAAGCAGCGGTTTCCGCAGTTCAAAATACTGATTTATGAAATGTTCAGCCTGGACCCGCGTCATATCGGCCGCAATACTCAAACCGTGCGGACTCATACCATAGAGAATGCCAAAATTTATTACTTTGGCAGCCCGTCTCATTTGCTTGGTGACATCTTCCGGCTTTCTTTGATAGACTTGGGCCGCTGTCTGAGTATGAATATCAACACCGCTGTGGAACACATCAATCATGTCTTTATCCTGGGACATTACTGCTGCCAAACGAAGCTCAATTTGGGAATAGTCGGCACTTACGAGGGAATTGCCTTCACTGGCCACAAAAGCCGTTCTGATCCGTTTACCAAGCTCAGTTCTAACCGGAATATTCTGCAGGTTAGGATCAGTCGAACTTAACCGGCCAGTCTGGGCAATCGTCAGGTTAAACGTCGTGTGTAAGCGCGAATCCTTATCGACCAACAGCGGTAAAGTATCAACATAGGTGTTCTTTAATTTTGTTACTTCACGGTATTGGCTAATAAGATCAATGACCGGATGAACACCGCGAAGTTTATCAAGTTCGGCGGCGGCTGTACTATAGCCGGTCTTGCCTTTTTTTACACCAGCTGCCGGAAGATTGAGTTTATTAAATAAAATATCGGCCAGTTGTGCGGGGCTGGCTATATTAAACTCTTGGTCGGCATAGCCATAAATATGTTGTTCAAGGTCGGAGATAGTATCATCAATCTCAACCGAGAAATGTTTCAGATACCGAGTATCGAGCTTAATACCTTCATACTCCATTTTAGCCAGGACCGGTATGACTGGCCATTCTATCCGCGCCAGCAGCTCTGGAAATTTTGTCACTTTGGCTAATTTCTTTTTTTGATAATTATGTAACTCATTAATAATACTGACAATTTCCGGTGCCCGTTGAATGAGTTCTTCCTCATTTAAGTTATCCAAGTCTGAACCGTGATAATCCAGATCGGTAGTAGCAAGTTCAGTCAGAGTTTGTTCCCGGCGCAGGGCGTCAATGATAAAATCGGCTACGAATACGTCATGACCAACTTTCGGCAATGGAACACCAAGATTAATCAACAATTGCAGGCTGGATTTCAGATCGTAGCCGATTAACCGGCTGTCAGTATTCAGAATATGAAGAAAGAATTTTTTTATGTTATCCGCACCGATTACTTCGACGTTAAGCGTATAAATATCACGCGGATCCGGGCTCAAGATAATAACGCGGGGCTCACGGCCGTGAGCTGCGGCGCAGCGGCAATGAATTGTAAGTTGATCGCTGTGCAATGAGTAAATCTTTAGTAGCTCGCCGGCAGTTTTTATGTATTTATTGCTGCCGAGTTGTACTGTGCTGTGGGAAGCTCTGGAGGCGTTGTCACTGGCCGGAACCTGCATGGCCGCCGGCAGTTGACGGATTAAAGACCGAAATTCAAGTTTCTCCAGCATTTTTCTGAGTTCTTCAGGATTAATCCGGCTGCCATCTACTTCAGCTAAATTAAGCTTTACCGGGGCATCGGTCCAGATTGCACCGATTTTTTTACTCAGATAAGCTAATTCTTTACCAGCCGTTAATTTCTTAGCGGTGGTAGCTTTTATCAGGCCCAGGTTCTGATATATGCCGTCAAGAGTATGATAAGTTTTCAGCAAGCCGGTAGCTGTTTTCGGTCCGATTCCGGGCACTCCAGGTATGTTGTCACTGCTGTCTCCTTGCAGGGCTTTAAGATCGAGAAACTGATCAACATTTAAGCCGTATTTAGCTTTAAAACTTTCCGGACCGTAGAGTTGAATATTAGAAAGCCCTTTCTTCAGCACATAGACTTTGGTTAGGGGTCCGACCAGCTGAAGAGCGTCCAGGTCGCTTGTTACTAGTAATGTTTCAATTCCCTTTTTTTGAGCTTGTAACGCTAAGGCCCCCATGATGTCGTCAGCTTCATAATCATCAAGCTCATATAAAGGCCAGCACAATGTTTTTAGCAGATCGTGTAAAATCGGTATTTGCTCATAAAAATCCGGTGGTGCCGGTTTACGTCCGGCTTTATAAGCCGGGTACATTGTTAAGCGTTTTCGGATATTAGTTTTGGGTTTATCCCAGGCGACAGCCACATAATCCGGTTGAAGCCGCTTAATCACTTCCAGGGCCATGGTTGTGAAACCGAATACTCCGCCAGTAGGCTTACCATCGCGGGTGGTTAAATTCGGCATGGCATAATAACCACGATAGAAGACTGATTTACCATCAATAATGGCAAATCTCTTCGGTTTATTCACCTCAGCCATAACTTACAGTATACGCCAGATGTGGCCTATCTGATATGCTCCGTCACATTTTGTATTCGCCGGCTTAACGACTATCGCTTTGGCGGTAGTTTGAGTAAAAATAAGTTTTTACTTAATGTAATCATGCAATTTTCTGGCATCTTTGTGTTTTCTGAGTTTGGCCAGGGCTTTAGCTTCTATCTGACGGATCCGCTCTCTGGTTACGCTGAATTCTTGGCCGACTTCTTCCAAGGTGTGTTGTTTGCCGTCCTCTAAACCGAAGCGTAATTTTAATATTTTTTGTTCACGTTCCGTCAGGGCCGATAATATTCCCTTGACTTGCTCCTTAAGCAACTGGTTATTGGCAGATTCCTCTGGGCGGATAGTCTCTTCGTCTTCAATAAAATCGGCCAGGACTGATTCTTCTTCATCGTCACGAATGTTGGCGTCAAGACTGGAGATATCCTGTTTAATCTTCATGATGTGTTCCACTTTATCAACATCGATCTCCATGGCTTGGGCGATTTCTTCGTTGGTCGGTTCCCGGTTCAGCTCCTGGGTAAGACGGCGTTGCATGCGCAATAATTTATTAATTGTCTCGACCATATGGACAGGGATACGGATTGTCCGGGCCTGATCGGCAATAGCCCGGGTAATTGCCTGGCGGATCCACCAGGTCGCATAAGTAGAAAACTTAAAGCCTTTGTCGGGATCGAATTTTTCAACTGCGCGCAGTAGTCCGGTGTTGCCTTCTTGAATGAGGTCCAGTAGGTCTAGGCCGCGGCCGACGTAACGTTTGGCAATTGAGACTACCAATCGCAAGTTGGCAACCGCCATTTTATCTTTAGCCTCTTTATCGCCGGCCACCACCTGTTGCGCAAGTGCCAGTTCTTCTTCGGACGATAACAGCGGGATCTGACCGATTTCTCTTAAAAATAGCCGGACCGAGTCATCGGCGATATCGTCAAGGTAGGTATGGTCATCAATAATTACTTCTTCAGTTTCTTCAGCTGGCCATTCATCGCTGAATTCTTCAACGCTGGGCTCATTAGCTACTATATCGACGTTAATATCCGCCAATTCGGTATATAAACTATCCAGCAACTCGACATTTTCCGGTTTATCGGGGATTGCATTTAAGATTTCGCGTTGATCGATCTGCCCTTCTAGCTTGGCTTTCTCGATTAACTTTTCTTTAACTAGCTCAAGTTTACTATGAGCCCGGTTGTCGTCATTCAATTTAGCAGTATCCGCCATATTTGCTAAACCTCTCTTACTTTTTTTAATAATATGTCTAACTTTCTTGCTTGTTCTAATAATGTTGCCGTTATAGCTTCATCAGCTGTTTGCAACTGATATGCTAATTGATGCTTTTTCGTTTTTACATAATATTCGACCAGTCGGACCTGTAACCGCGCAGCTTCGTATCGAAGTTCCAGCATGTCTAGGTTTAAATATATGGTTTCATACTGTAACATTAAGATTTTAACATAATCGGCTATCTGTTGCAACACCGGGGGAGTGAGTGGCTGCCCAGTAAAATCTGGATTGGATTTTAAAAAATTAAAGGCTGTCCGGGCTGGAGTGCCGGGTAGCATTGCTGGTGTAACAACCGAAAGATAGTCGCGTAATTTCGGCTGCATTAGCATGAGCGCTAGGAAGTGATCTTGGATTTTTATTAGTTCAACATCTGTCTTATCGATTGCTTCTGAAGGAAGCGAATGCCGGGATTTAAGGCGCGTTGAAGGAGTTGGTTCCAACCTGGATAACAGCGCGTCGCGGCTGACACCGATCATTGTTGAAATTTGACCGACATAGTGTTCCTGCTCAACCTGGTCTCCCAGCCCCCGCACAACGTTCATGATAATATTGCTGAATTGGCGTTTACCGACAGCCGTGCTTAAGTCCAGTGACTGCTGGTAGCGCTTAATCAGCCAGTCAAGCGCATAAGTCGGTTGTTCAATAGTCTTCTGCCAAGCAGACGGATCCTTTTTGACTAGCTCATCCGGATCTTTGCCGCTTGGAAGGGTAATCATGCTGAGATTCACGCCGACCTTGCTGGCGATCGGTATCACCCGTTCGGTTGCCGCAACGCCGGCTTTGTCAGCATCAAAGCATAATCTGATGTCTTCAGTAAAGTGGACAAGCCCTTTCAGGTGTTGTTCCGTTAAAGCCGTACCGGCAACCGCAACAGTCTGACGGACACCAGCTTGGTGGCTGGCAATTACGTCCATGTTGCCCTCAACCACCACGGCATAATGAGACAACCGGATAGCCTCTTTAGCGCGGTGCAAACCAAAAACATGCCGGCTTTTATCATAAACAATCGTCCGGGGCGTATTAATGTACTTAGGCAAATTCTTATCGTCAATGAGAATACGGGCTGTAAAACCAATTATCCGCCCCTGAGGATCGGCCAACGGTATCATCAACCGGCCGCGGAACATGTCATTGATCCGGCCCGGCCGGCCGACACTGACTCCGGCCGCCCTCATTTCGTCATCAGTAAACTTTCTGGAACGGAGAAATTCCGTTAAGGCATCGCCCTTTACCGGCGCATAACCGAACTGCCATTCCAAGGCTGTCTCTTTAGAATAAAGGCGTTGTTTTAATACGTACTCCAGGGCGATCTTATTCTTGCTAAATTGGACTTGATAGAATTTGGCCGCTAATTCCAGTAACTCGTAAATTCTTTGTTTCTGCTTACCGCGGTCCGGAAACCGTGATGAAGTCTGATATTGGTCAAGATCTATCCCGGCTTTGCGGGCTAATAGCTCCAATGCGCCGCGAAAATCCAAACCCTCCATTTCCATCACAAAACTAAACATGTTGCCACCCTTACCGGAGCTGAAGTCATGCCAGATTTGTTTTTCCGGACTTGCCATAAAGCTGGGTGTTTTTTCGTTCGTAAACGGACTCAAACCGCGCCAATTCCGGCCCGATCGTTTTAACTGGACATACTCGCCGACAACATCTTCTATGCTGAGACGGGCCTTAACATCCTCAACGGCATCCATGGTTTTCATTGTACGCTAAATATACCCTGAATCATGAAACCGCTAACGCTCCAGAAGCTTTACTTTAATAGTTTTATGATGTGACAAGTTGATAGCTGTGCCTGATAAGATCCTGGACTTCTTCCCAGCTCAACTGTCCGGTTAAGACGATTGTATTCCAGTATTTTTTGTTCAGATGATAACCGGACATGACGCTTTCATAGCGCTCACGGAGTACTTCAGATAGTTGAGGATCGCATTTCAAACTCAATCTGAGCGGCTGGCTGCCTTCTTGGATTAAAGCGAACATTTTGTCTTTTACCTTATAGACGGCAACTTCCTCGCCGAACGGATAATCCAACTTAGCATTAGGCATACTTAATAGATATGTTTCAACTGTTTGATGATCCATTGCGTAGAACAACCAAATAATATTTCAGCTCGGCAATCGAAGCCTCAATGTCGGCGGTTGCGCGATGAGTTTCTTTTTTCTCAAAATTCACATCGTACTTACCCTGCATCAGAACTTTAAAACTACTGACATCAAGCATCCGATAATGCAGCAGAGACTCAACTTCCGGCCACCAGCGCCTGATGAACATCCTGTCAAAATGGATCGAGTTACCCGCTAGGACTGCCGGTTCAGAACCGAAATGCTCGCCAATTAGCGCGACCAGCTCGCGTTCGACTTCCTTCTCGGGACGGCCTTGTTGACGGACGCGTTCGGTAAGACCGCTGGCTTTGTGTTGCTGTGCCGGCCAGTCAGTCATATTCGCCAGGGCATCATCGCTCTGGTGAATTACTGCTTCATAATCGGCCAGTTTTAAGAAATTAAAATCGGTTATTATGACGCTAACTTCCAAAATTACATCCTTGGCCAGATCAAGTCCGGTCATCTCCAAATCAACCCAAAGTAACTTGGTGGGCGGTAGATTTTTATCGATTTGTCCCTTTGTCATAGCAATAACCTCATTCATGTTTTGCCGATTAGGCGTTTATAACAACCTAATTATATGCATTACGGCGCTGAAGTAAAAAGCATGTTACTTATTCGGCCGGTTAAAAGCCGACATTCTGGCGGATAATAATTACTTGGACCCGGCCGGGGTTTTCGCGGAATAGTATTAGCAACTTATTAAGTGAAGTACCTACTCCGTAGGCTTTTTGGGCCCGTTTATCTTCAAGCGGTACGGTATGCTGTTTAATCCGTTCAAGACCGTCATTTATATCGGTGACAAGTTTTTGCGCACCGATTACGAATATCACGTGGCTGGCGCCATAGACTTCATTTGGTATTTGGCTGCCAGTTGCTGAAGCAATCATTAAGTACCCGTCTTTAGTTACGGCGTGAACGCTGCCCACAGCATAGTCAGCTGCCGAACCGATACGCCGCATTTCAACGGCTTTATCGGGCTTACCATAGAGTGACTTAAATTTGGCCCGGACTGACACGAAGGGTGCTTCGTTTAATGTCTCGTCTAAACCGGCTGCCTGAAGAGTGACTGACGGAGCAGTGAAAACTTCGGCATTGTCCGGAATTATTTCGAGTACGGCTTTTTTAGCAGCCTCTAAATCTTCAACTACCTGAGCTTCAAAGTTATTAGCCTTCAATGCTTCAAGCGTAGTTGTTATCGTTGCCTCATCGGCAACTTCGTTGTATTTTGTCATATATTTTCTCCTTAAAATGTTTAATATCTGGTATACTATTTATAGTAACTACCAGTATAGGCTAGTTACTATACTTTGTAAAGTATGAAAATAATTTCTAAAACCCTATCAATTGAACCAAAAGCCGGCTGTGTCGCTTGCGCGATGGGAATTATCGGCAGTAAGTGGACGGCGCTTATTTTGCGCGACCTAGTCCGAGCTCCCCGCTGCTTTAGCGAATTAGAGCGCTCGATTAAGGGTATAAACCCCAGGACTTTATCGCAACGGCTTGATTGTCTGGAACAACAGGCAATTATTCTCCGACAACCGGATACCCTGAATAAGCCACACGTGGCTTATTCGCTTACCAAAAAAGGCACCGATTTAATACCGATTCTTGAACAAATGGCAATTTGGGGTACTAAATATCTTTCACGTTAAATCCGTAAAGCTAAGTAAGTCAATTCTGATAGAAAGATTTGCCAGGCGCGCAATATCTATAATATTTCTTCCTTGTCAGCTTTGAAATCAAGCGCCGCCGAGTTGATGCAATATCGAATGCCGGTCGGCTGATCGGGAGCATCATCAAAGACATGTCCAAGATGGTTTCCGCAGTGCCGGCAGACTACTTCCGCCCAGTTTATTCTGTCTAAAGTTTCTGGCATTAATTTAACCGCGTCTTGGGTAATAACATCGTAGAAACTAGGCCATCCGGTTTTTGAATCAAACTTTTTTTCAGAACCGAATAAGGCTTGCCCGCAAGCACTGCAGACATAGAGACCCTTGGCTTTGTTGTATAGCAGTTTACCGGTAAACGGCGGCTCAGTTTTATACTGCCGATAACCTGTATTCAGTTTAAGTTTTGATACCATCGGTTCTATTTAAACAGCGACTAACTATTAATCACAGTTAAAATACTTACATCTTATCGATTACCGGAATACCCAGTAGCTCGAGTCCGGTTTTCAGGGTCCTCGCATAACAACGGACCAATTGAACACGAATTGCTTCACGATCATTCCCGATTACCCGGTTACCCTCGTAGAATTGATTAAAGGTTTGAGCTAGTTCGTACAAATAAGTACAAACGTGGTGCGGCAAAAGTTCATTAACCGCTCTCCCCTGCACTTCCTGAAATTCGCCAATTTTTAGTAGTAATTTCCGCTCATCTGCTTGCAAATTATCAGCCGGCAAAGTATCGGATTCGGTTTTTGATAACATACT
>Ga0182030_10025787_pt1 | contig 10683 bp, 7 predicted proteins | sample 812S3MmetaG_FD_121299 | JGI IMG/M metagenome (GOLD analysis project Ga0182030, IMG submission 121299) | Permafrost microbial communities from Stordalen Mire, Sweden - 812S3M metaG (Illumina Assembly) | ecosystem: Environmental > Terrestrial > Soil > Wetlands > Permafrost | place: Sweden... | reverse complement strand
CAGGGCGGCGATGGCGGCGTCGGGATCGATGTCTTGGCCGAATACGACGCGCATGGTCGCTGCGTAGCGGGCGACGGCGTTGCTGTTCTCAAAGCCCAGCACCGTGCGTCCTGCGGCATACGCGCGGGCACGATGCACCTCCTCCTCGGTGGGGCCGTCGGTGCGCAGTTCCTCGACGATCTCGCGCATGCGGGTGTAGGCCTCCACGCACTTGCCCGAATCCAGGCCGGAGCTGAGCTGCAGGATGGGCACGTCGGCGAAGGAGTGATCCTGCGCGGAGACGGAGTAGCAGAGCCCGCGCTTCTCTCGGATCTCGTCGAAGAGACGCGAGCCCATGGAACCGCCGAGCAGGGTGGAGTAGATCGACAGGGCGGCGCGCTGGCGCACGTCTGAGGTGGAGATGTCGGGCCTGTAGATCATGCGCAGGTGCGACTGGTTGGTGTCGCGCTGTTCCACAAGCGTCTCCGGCGCAAAGGCGGGCGCGGGCACATACGGCTCGGGCTCATCCAGCGTGGGGAACCGCGCGAACAGCTCCTGTAGCTGCTGCTCGTCGGGCAGGTGGTCGAGGTTGCCGGCGAGGAAGGCGCCGCCGCGGCTGCCTGCCCAGCGGCGCTCGCGGAAGGCGACGATGCCGTCGCGCGTGAAGCTGCGCAGGTTCTCCTCGGGGCCGAGCACCGTGCGGCCCAGCGGGTGATCGCCGAAGGCGGCGCGGTCGATCAGGTACTCGGCCACCATCGACGGCTGGTCATAGGCGCGGTTGATCTCCTGAATGACGACGCCGCGCTCGCGGTCGAGCTCCTCCGCGTCGATGTGCGGGCGCCCGACGAAATCGGTGAGCAGGTCGATCGCCGGCGCGGCGCTCTCGGCGCGCACGGTGATGTGGAAGGCGACGAGGCTCTGGCTGGTGTAGGCGTTTAGCACGCCGCCCAGGCGCTCGGCGGTCTCGTTGACGTCGCTGTAGTGCGGGTACTTCTCCCCGCCCTTGAACACGAGGTGCTCGAGGAAGTGGGCCATGCCGTTCTCCTCGGGGCGCTCGTTGCGCGCGCCGGCATCGAAGGCGACGAGGACGGTGAGCGCCCGCGTGCCGGGCAGCTCGATGTGGTGAATCGGCAGTCCGTTCTGGGGGACCACGCTCTGCTTGATGTTGGCCATGAATGCACCCTAGAAGGTTCGGACGACGACGGGAACACGGCGCAGGTCCACTACCCTTGCCACTCGATGACGCCATCCACCCGACAGCCGACGATTGCGGTGCTGGCACTGCTGTTGCCGGTGCTGCTGGTGGCGGGCATCTGGCTGGGTGGGCACCCGGAACATCTGCCGAGCTTCCTGCGCAACGCGTTCGTGGCCAACCATCAGACGCTGGTGGTTGACGAAGCGATCGAGCGCGTGGAGAGCGACTACTACCGCTCGATTCCCGCCGACGAATTGAACAGCGCGTCGATCTCCGGGCTGGTGGCCTCGCTGCATGACCGCTTCTCGCACTACCTGTCGCCGAGCGAATACAGCGAATTCGGCACTGCGCCGCACTTCACCGGCATCGGCGTGTCGGTCGATCCATCGCTGGTGGCCGGTCACGCGCTGCTGGTGGAGCATGTATTCGACTCCTCGCCCGCGGCGCGGGCGGGGCTCAAGTCGGGCGACATGATCGTGGCGGTGAACGGTCGCAAGCTGCGCGGGCTGAACGCGGTCAAGGCGATCGGCTTGATCAAAGGTGCGCCCGGCACAGATGTGACATTGCAGGTGGAAGCGCCGAACCTCGGCAAGACGCCGGCCAAGCATGCGCCGGCGGGCCAGCTGCGTATGGTGAAGATCACACGCGCGGTTGTCTCCGAGCCGGTGGTGGCGTCGCTGAGTAAAACGGTTCACGGGATCAAGTTGGGCGTGGTTGGGTTGGCGTCCTTCAGTCCGGGAGCGCATGCGGAAGTGCGCGAAGCGGTGGAGAAGGAGCTGCGCGCGGGCGCGCGCGGACTGGTGTTCGACCTGCGCGCCAACGGCGGCGGACTCGTGGAGGAGGCGCAGCTGATCGCCAGCATCTTCATCCCCAAGGGCACGATTGTGACCACGCGCGGACGCTCGCAGCCGACGGTCACTTTGCAGGCGACCGGCGATGCGATCTCCCCCTCGATCCCGATGGTGGTGCTGGTGGATGAAAACACGGCTTCCTCAGCTGAGATCGTCACCGCTGCGCTGCAGGACCACCGTCGCGCGACGGTGGTGGGTACGCACACGTTCGGTAAGGGCGTCTTTCAGGAGGAGCAGGGACTCTCCAACGGCGGCGCGCTGGACATCACGGTGGGCGAGTTCTTCACGCCCAACGGGCGCAACCTGGGCGGCGGGGGCGTGAAACAGGGTGCGGGCGTGATCCCGGAAGTACTCGTGGCAAAGAACCTGGTGGACACGGAACGCGGTCTGGAAGTGGCGCTCCACACGCTGGTAGCGAAAGTCAAGTGAGTCAGTCTCAGCGGCGCAGGCCGGGCGGCTCGACGGAGGCGGTGCTACCGGCGCCTGCAAACGCGGTCGTGGCAGTGCTGGAGCGCCGCGGCCGGTTCCTGACGGCGGAGCCGCTGTTCCCGCGCGAGCCGTCCGCCGAGCGCTCGCCGCGCCGCGGCGGCTCCTCGCAGATGGTGATCGCAGCGCAGGCCTCCGGCCGCGGCGCCGGCGGCTCAGCGCGTGAGGGGGACCTGGTGCTGGTGGCGCCCGCGCGCGCTGGGGGCCGGGGTGGCAGCCACGGGGGCGCGCGCGTGCTGCGCTTGATTGGGCGCCCGGACGTGGCACGCGACGTGATCGAGGGGCTGATGCTGGATCGCGGTCTGGCGCGGGCATTCGATCCGGCGGTGGAGCGCGACGCGCGCGCCGCCGGCGAGCGGGTGCGCAGCGACTACGCGAGCAGGCGCGATCTGCGCAAGCTGGCGACCTTCACGATCGATCCCGTGAGCGCCCGCGACTTCGACGATGCGATCTCCGCTGAAGCGCTTGGCGGGGATCTGGTGCGCGTGTGGGTGCACATTGCGGACGTGGCAGCGCACGTGCAGGAGGGGTCGTTGGTGGACAGGGAGGCGCGCAGGCGGGCGACGAGCGTGTATGCGCCGGGGGCGGTGGAGCCGATGCTGCCGCACTCGCTCTCCAGCGACGCCTGCTCGCTGATGCCGGGTGTGGAGCGCGCGGCGGTGACGGTGGAGATGGAGCTGAACGGGCCGGCGGTGGTGCGCGCGGCGTTCTACCGCTCGCTGATCCGTTCGGACGCGCGCTTGGACTATGAGCGGGTGGATGGAATCTTCGCAGGCAGGGAGTCGGCGGGGGAGCCGTGGGGCGAGCCGTTGGCAGTGGCGCGCGCGGTGGCGGCGGAACTGCAGCGCAAGCGCGAACGTAGCGGCGCGCTGGTGGTCGACTCGGAGGAGCCGGAGTTCGCGTTTGACAAGCAGGGCAACGTGGAGAGCATCTTCGGGCGTGTGCAGACGGAGTCCCACCGGCTGATCGAGCACCTGATGATCGCTGCCAACGAAGCGGTGGCCGCGCTGCTGGCGGCGCGCGGCACGCCGTGCCTGTTCCGCGTGCACGAGCGTCCGCAGACGGAGCGGGTGGAGCGGCTGGTGGACCAGCTGGCTTCGCTGGACGTGCCTACGCCGGCGCTGCCGGAGCAGATGTCGAGCACACAGGCAGCGGAGTTCGTGGGTCTGCTGTCGAAGCGCGTGGGCGAATACGTACGCAGTAGCGGACGCGGACGCACGGCGCTCGGCTCGCTGGTGCTGCGCTCGCTCAAGCAGGCCTACTACTCGCCTACCAACCTTGGGCATGCGGGGCTGCACTCCACCACCTACTGTCACTTCACCTCGCCCATCCGCCGCTATCCAGATCTGATCTGCCACCGCGCGCTGCTCTCGGCAGTGGGCGGTGGCGAGCGTGAGCCACGCGCAGACGAGATGGTGGAGTTGGGCGTGTGGACATCGGAACGAGAGCGCCATGCGATGATCGTCGAGCGCGACTCAGACGATGTGGCGCGGTGCTTCGCGCTGGAGCGACTGCTGTTTGAGACGGGCATGGATCAGGTGTTCGCGGGCGAGGTCACCGGCCTGATCTCAGCGGGTGCGTTCGTGTCGTTCGGCCAGCTTGGTTATGACGAGCTCGGCGCGGAGGACAGGCCGCCGTCCTTTCAGGGGATGCTGCCCGTGCGACACATGCAGGTTCCGCAGCCCGCTGGCGGTGGCAAGGGGAAAGGCGCGGGGGCGGCATCTCAGCCGGCAGCGCGGCACGGTGGGCGTGGAGGGGGTGGCAGGCGCGGGGCGGGCAGGGGAGGTGGCGCGGGCGAGGAGCGCGTGGGGCAGCGGGAGTGGTGGGAGCTCAACGAGCAGGGCACCGTCCTGCGGGGCGAGCGCACGGGCGCCACCTTGCGTCTGGCAGACCCGATTGAGGTGCGTGTGGCGCGCGTGGATGCTGTGCGCGGGCGCGTGGATCTGCTCCCGGCCGGCTAGGCTCGATCTATGGCAAAGGGCAAGGGCAAGCGCAAGATCGGCGCGGGGGACGTGGCGTCCAACCGCTACGCCTCCCACCGCTACGAGCTGTTGGAGCGGCTGGAGTGCGGGATGGTGCTGGAGGGCACGGAGGTGAAGGCGCTGCGCACGACGGGCGCGCAGCTGAAGGACGGCTATGCGTCCTTCCACGACGGTGAGCTGTTCCTGCACTCGGTGCACGTACCGCCATACGGCCCTGCATCGCGCGAAAACCACGACCCTGAGCGCACGCGCAAGCTGCTGCTGCACAAGCGCGAGCTGGAGCGCATTGCGGCGCGAACGAAGGAGCGCGGTCTCACGCTGGTGCCCACGCGCATTTACTTCTCAGGCGCGAACGCGAAGGTTGAGATTGCGCTGGCGCGCGGCAAGGATCTGTATGACAAGCGTCAGACGATCCGCGAGCGTGAGACGAAGCGCGACATGGAACGGGCGGTGCGGGAGGCGCGCAGGTAAGCGGCTCAGATGGAGCCGAAGCTGTGCCCGCCGCTGCTGAGGATGTGGGTCTCGTGCATGCCGAGCACAAGCAGCGCGATCAGGCCGACGTAGACGGCGGCGACGAGCAGTCTGTTCCGCGGCGCTACACGGTAGTAGGCGGCCTGCTCAAGCGAGCGAGTTTTGCGCTGCTGCCAGCGGTGCCAGGTCTGAAAGCCGGCGAACAGCACGATGATGAGCAGAATCGGGTTGCCGGGGTCGAGGAAGGCGAGCGCCACGAGAACGCCGAAGCCGCCGAACCACATCCAGGGACTCATCGCAGCGGCGGCGCGACCGCCGTCGAGCGGCACCACGGGCAGCAGGTTGAAGAGGTTGATGAAGAAGCCGAAATAGGCGAGGGCGAGCAGCAGCGAGCTTCCCGTCAGGCCACCGACTACGGCGACTGCGGCAGCACCGAGGCTGCCAAGGATGGGACCGGCGAGGCCCACGCGGGCCTCCGCCAGTGCGTTCTCGCCGAGCGAGCGCGACACGATCATGGCGCCCATGAAGGGGATGAACATGGGTGCGCTCGCTTTGATCCCCTCGCGGCGCAGCGCGATCACATGTCCCATCTCGTGAATGAAGAGCAGGGCGACGAAGCCGGCGGCGAACCACCAGCCGAAGAAGAGGCTGTAGGCGGCCACGGACACGAGGGCGGTGCCGGCGGTGACGAACAGCTTGAGGTTGGGCAGCGCCACGAGCAGCCCCTTCAAGGCCACGCCGAACTTCGCGATCAGCGCCACCAAGCCCGCGAAGATGCTGCCGATCCGCTTGCGTAGCCCGCCGGCCCTGCTCGGGCGCTGCCCGCCGAAGGGGTTCTCCGCGGCCGGGTGCGGCGGGTAGACCGGCGGCGGGGCGGCCGCCAGAACGGGCTGCACGGAGCCCACGGGCGTGGGGGAGGGAAGTGAGAAATCGGAGTTATCCATCACCTTCATTGTGGCAGCGTGGATAAGCATTCCCTAACGGCTCGACTTTTTTCTGGAATGTGCGGGATCGAAGCGCTGCGAGGGGTTGCAAGAGGGCGGCGCGGGAGCTACTTTGGATCCAGACGAGGAACCGAGTCGCAAAGAGCGAGGCCACCGAGGTGTGAGGCCGCGCCACCCATGAGGAAGGGCCTTCGGGCACGACTGAGCGGGTTCCTCAAGCGGCGCGGGTTCTCGTCGTTTTTCGTTGTATCGCGGCTTCGCAGATCGACGGCACCGGGGACCACACTCCGCCCGCCGGTGATCGTGTGGGCGCTACACTGAAGCAGTAGGAACGCTCACGGGGACGACAGGCTTCGACGTGGTCAGTTCGTGTGGGTGGTTGCGAGTCGAGGTTCCGGGTGGCCTCGTAAAACCCCGGAAAAAAATAGGTGCGGACTCACATGAGTACGCCCTCGCCGCTTAGTCAATAGCTAAGCCGTGAGGTCTCAGGCCCCGCTTGCCTGCGGCGGGGAAGGCTGGGATCAGAAAGCAGGCTCACCCGGTGCGGTCCGTCTCCGCCAAGGCGGGGAAATCTAGGAGACTGGTCCCCCACAACCCCGCCGGCGAGGCGAGTGGGAGATGAGATCAGAGCGCCGGATACACTCGTAGACGCCATCGTCACGCGGTCACGGACGTGGGTTCGATTCCCACCGTCTCCACCATAGGTTCGACGTGTGAACCCTGGCCCCGAAAATCGGGGTCGGGGTTTCCCGTTCAGCCCCCTTGCTGGCGCGCGTGGTGGCCTTCTGGGGGGTTTCGTCCGCCGGTGTGCCCAGAGGAGGTTAGGCTCCCAGGGGACAGCGCGGGATATGTGGGCGTCAGCGAAGTCCCAACGACCTCGGCTTCCTCGCCGATGAGGATGCGCTTGAAGAACGTCTGGTTGAGCAGGCGGCGCTCAAAGGGCGAGCTTTCGCGGTAGACCGTTCGTGGCGTCTCCGTCCGCGCCAGCACCTTCTCAAGGGCCGACTCGATGTCTTCTGCTTGGAGTTCGGCGGTGTTGAGGAGCCGCTGAACCTGGAGCTTCTGGTCTTCGAGGCGCATCTGCTCGGTGGCAAGCACCTCATCAGAGACGAGCCCTTGGTAGGAGAGCTGCACGACGCGGGCTTGGTTGGCTTCGAGCTTCTCTATTCGGCGCTGGTGGCGCTCGATGTCCTTGCGGACGATCGCGCTGCGCTCGTTGGCGTCGCGGCTGACGTCCGCCCAAATGCGCTCGCGCACCTTGGCCGTTTGACACACGCTGCTGTAGTGCCTCTCGACCTCCCGCTCGATTGAGGCGACCAGGTAGTGGCGGGTGGGGCAGGTGCCGGTGTCTTTGCGGCTGGTTCGGTTGATGCAGCTGAAGTTCGGATCACGACCCAGTACGAGGCGCTTTCTACGTCTATGCCTCTCGGCAAGTCAGACGCGCCGAAGCTCCATGCGCCTCCGGGTTCAACCACCACATCGGGGATGTCGCCGGTGTCGGCGCCGCTGTCCAACACCGGGGGTTCGTTCCCAGCTTCGGTCGCGACTAGGACAACCACTCGTGCGCGCCCTCGCGTCGCGCCTCGATTTGTGACGTGGACCCAGATCGCAGCCGGAAGGCCCGGGACAGTCACGACGCCGCTCACGTACTCGTGCCGGTATTCAAATGACATGCGGGGCATCGTATCGATAACCCGAATGTCCGGCAGATTCGATACACCCGAATAATCTTTGTGCCGCTGGATCGCAAGCGACAGTCTGCGGTTTTGGGGCCAATGGAGGAGCTGAGCAGCGTCTCTATCTGGCAACGGCGACCTCCCTCTGTGCCCACGGAACTCAAGGCTCTCTGGCCTGTGGAGGGTGCAGGCTTCTGCTACGGGTCGAAGGCGCGGACCACGGGGATCGCAACCCCGGAGCCGATCACGCCGCCGCCTATGCCGATTGCGGCACCGGCCACACCGGCTCCTCCAGGACTATCCACTTCGCTGCGGCGGTCGCCAGGAGCTGTGGTGTCATGGCGGGCGGTGCGCCGTTCTGGGGGATGACGGTTTTGATCATCTCGTCACGTAGCTTGCGTCCGTATTGCACGATGGCTGCGCCAGCGTCGCGGAAAGCGTCGAGCATCACCGGCAGCTTCGCGACCGCCCAGGAGTGAGATTGCAGGAAGGCCCACTCGTCGGCGATCATCAGCGAGACTGGATCACCGCGCTCGAGCAGCGTAAGGAGGACCTCCTCGTCATGTTCGGCTAGCTGCACGCCTTGGGCGCTGAACGTTGACATCACGCTGAGTAGCTCCCAAATGTCTCCGCGACGCTCAGCGAGCCAGTCCAAGTCGTCGGGTGCGACCAAGGGGAGTATGTCCTCAAGCGAGCCGCCTTCCTGCATCCAGGTCATGAACGCCAGAGGTATAACGGTCTGACGGCGGATGTAGTAGTCGCTAAGAAGTCAGTCTGTGCCTTCCCGTGAAAGCAGAAAGGACGGGTCGAGCATCAAGAGATCAGGTTGCGTTTCCGCTCCCATGTGCCGTCGCATGATACGGAATGCGGCTGCGTTGTGCGCTTCGGTTGATCGGGTCGGCGCTTTCGCCAGCGCGGCCCCATTCGCGGGGCGTTGACTCCAAAACCGTTATGACCTTCGAGCAGTAAACGCGTCTTGCGGTAGCTCGGCCTGCTGGCGTAGGGTGCCGGCCTCGGTGACTCACCTTTGAGGCGCCGGGGCGTCCGGCATTCTGTTGGCGCACCTATCCCTCGGTACTGGAGGCTTTACATGACGGGCAATCTGACGAACTGCCTGGGAAACTGCCGGTTAGCACCGACGTCGCCTGCCTGGGGTCTGGTACGACCGTGACGCTGGACGCGAAGCGGCAGTTTCGAAAGGTAGAAAAGCGACTCAGCCAGCTAAAGGCCGATGTCAACGAACTGCCCGAAGCCGAAAGGATAACCCACCTTAACTCCCTCAATGCCGCGGCGCCCGCTCTCGAAAAGACACTGAAAGCCTTTAAAAGTGAGGCTGCGAAGACACGCTGAAGACCGGGGTCCCGGCGTATGTCGAACAACTAGCGCAAGAGCGGTGCCGGACCACTTGAGGATCTCGTGGAAACCGATCCGGAGAGCGCACTACGCTTCCTTGACGCAGAAGTAGAGCGGTGTGCAGTGCTGCGCGAGGCGCTCGCAAGCGTCTGGAGCCGGCAAAACCCTGCCGTTCGGACGAGGATCGACAGCATACTTGCTAGGTACGGCAAACGGGGCGCGGCAATCTAGTGGCCCGATGGGTTAATGCGGTTGCAAGTAGCGGGGGGTAATTTGAGTCAAGGAGTTGCTCGGTGGCCTTGCTCCTTGCGTAGGGGGCGGGGCCACAACCTGCGACGCGTACTGCAACCCCAACCCAGCCACCGAAAACACCGTGGCTGCGGGTTACGCCACTCGGCCACGACGGTGAATACACCAACAGCGACACCGGACTCATTTACCTACGGGCGCGAGAGTACGACCCCGCCACCGAGCAATTTATGAGCGTCGACCCAAAGGTCGCAAAAACGATCGCGCCTTACGGCTATGCCAAAGACGACCCATTGGTTCTCGGTGACCCGTCCGCTGAACCAGGCGTCTCGTGTGCTAGAAAAGGCGGTGTCTGCATTCAATCTCGCAGCTGCCAAGAAACCCTGAAGGTGCAGATTCCGGCGGAAGTCGTGGAACTCGCAAAACTGCGCTGGGAGGTTGAACCCAAACCCAGTAGCGTGACGTGACGGACATCAAACTCGGTGACGCGAAGATGGCTCAGGTCGCTCGCGACTGGGTGGCGTATCAGGGCACTGAGCTGGCGAAATATGCCTGGGCGGTAGATGAAAAGGACATTTGGTTCTACGAGGATAACGATTGGTTCACGATGGAACGGTTCGTCCGTGCGGTCTGTGCCGTGGCTGTTAACGACGAAGCGCATGTCGTGGGCATGATTGGAGCTAGCCTGCTCGAGGATCTGATCAGCGCCCATCCAGAGAGAGCGATCGCATTTCTCGACGCCGAGGTAGAGAACAACTCTGTTCTCGCTCAAGCACTAGGCAGCGTCTGGTGCGACGAGCCGGAGCTTCTCACGAGGATCGATGAGATTCGGAGCCGGTTAGGCTAAGAAGTCTATGCCGCAGAGAAGACACCCAGCAAGCCGCCGAAGCTTGCCACGAGCTAAACAAAAGGCTGATTCGCTACCAGCGCTTGCGCCCATCGCGGGGTCTGATCCCAGGGCCAAAGCCCCGTGGTATAAAGAAGGCATGTCCTTCGTACGTAGCAAGCTCTGCGGTATTCGTTCGGCCCGTGATCTTGAGATCGCGGTGGAAGCAGGGGCAGACGCGGTTGGCTTCATCTGCGGCGTAACACACGTCAGCGAGGATGCGCTTCGGGAGGATGCTGCCAGGGAGCTTGCGCGGCACACGCCGCCATACGTTTCGACTGTGCTGGTGACGCACCTTGAGAGTGCCCGTGAGATCTTGTCTCTTGCGGAGTTCGTAGGCGTCGACACCATCCAGGTTCATGGGCTGGTGGATGCGGATACGGTTGCAGCTGTCTATGCGGAAGCGAGAGGGCGGCGCGTAACGAAGGCTGTCCATGTCACAGGCCCTGAGGCCATAGAGGAGGCACGGAGCTACGCCGCGATATGTGATGCTCTCCACCTTGATTCGCGTACCGCCGATCGTTTGGGCGGGACCGGCGAGCTTCACGACTGGTCCATCAGCCGTGAGATCGTTGATATGGCTCGCGGGATGGGGCGACAGGTCATTCTGT
>Ga0182030_10025786_pt1 | contig 10683 bp, 7 predicted proteins | sample 812S3MmetaG_FD_121299 | JGI IMG/M metagenome (GOLD analysis project Ga0182030, IMG submission 121299) | Permafrost microbial communities from Stordalen Mire, Sweden - 812S3M metaG (Illumina Assembly) | ecosystem: Environmental > Terrestrial > Soil > Wetlands > Permafrost | place: Sweden... | reverse complement strand
TATTCTCCTCGCTCTTCGCAACCCCGGGGAGACAGGATATAAAATACCGCAAGGAGGTTTATTCAAATATGTCTCAGGGCCAAATTTTCTTGGCGAAATGATCGAGTGGACAGGGTTTGCTATTATGGTTTGGAGCCTGCCGGCACTGTCATTTGCCGTATGGACTATCGTGAATCTCACGCCACGCGCACTTGACCATCATAGATGGTATCTGTCGAAGTTTTCTGATTATCCCAAGGAGAGAAAAGCGTTGGTGCCGTTCGTTCTTTAAAATCAGGCTAAAGTATTTTCTACAAAAAATACTTTTTGTACCAATATTGGAACACGATCAAGCCCCAGATACGTGCATGAACTTCGCCGGGACTGTTTGAGAATAGCTGCTGCTTGAGTTGGTTTATTTCTGACATATCAAAGATGCCTTGCTCACTGATAAATTTTTCACTGAGCAGATCATCTTCTATCAGTGATCGCAATCCAGTCCTGAACCAATTGAGCAGCGGCACTTCAAAACCACGTTTAGGTCGTGTATACAGCTCATCAGGTAGCACATTTCTGAAAGCATCTTTGAGTATCTTTTTAGTATGCCCGTCTGCTATTTTAAACTTGGTTGGGATAGTAAAAGCAAAATCAACCACTGTGTAATCCAATATTGGCACTCGCACCTCGAGGCTGTTAGCCATGCTCATCAGGTCTACTTTCGTAAGCATGTCATTAGGCAGTACCATTTGCGTATCGGCCATGAGCGCATCATTGATGGAATTTTTTCCTTTGATGAACCTCAGTACTTTTTCTTTTCGGCTCTCGATATTTTTTTTGTCTATAGCATTGCCGTTTTTGAGCAGGCGCAGTGCATCATTTTCATCGACGAAAGCACACCATCTCCAGTATCGCTCCTGCGGAGAAAGTTTCAGGCCGATACCATAGCGCTCCAGCTGGCGAAAGATATTAGTGAACTTAGAATTGCGCGACTTGGGCAGCATCTGCCAGATGGGTAGGCCTGTTTTGACAGCCCAGTTGACAAAGTTATTTTGCCGTGCACGCATCTCTGCATCATGCTTATTATATCCGGCGAAAAGTTCATCACCACCATCACCCGAGAGCGATACAGTAACATGCTTACGTGTATACATACTGAGTATATACACTGCTATCGCCGATGAATCAGCAAATGGTTCGTCGATGTAGTCGAGTATATCAAACACATGCTGGTACATATCATCAGTGGTAATGCTGAAGACAGTATGATTGGTCTTGAATTTTTTTGCGACTAAATTGGCGTAATAGGTTTCATCAAAGAAAGGTTCATTCTTGAAACCGATAGAGAAAGTATTCAGGTCGGGCTTATGTTTGGCAGCGAGAGACACTACAATAGAAGAATCGATACCACCGCTGAGGAATGCCCCGAGAGGTACATCGGATATCAACCTTCTTTCGACAGATGCATCAAGCAGGGACACTAATTTTACTTTTGCTGCCTCATATGAAGCAGGTGTCTCGGGCATTAATTTAGAATCATCAAAAGGCACTTCATAGAACTGCGCCTTAGTTTGATTGCCATTCTTATCAATGGTCAGATACCATCCGGGATTGAGGCGGTAGATGTTTTTCAGGATGGAGGATGAGCCCGGTATGTAGTTTAGCTGAAGGTAAAGCGCCAGCGAGTCAAAATCAATTTCCTTTTTGATCGGGAAAGCGAAGATAGCTTTGAGCTCTGAAGCAAAGATTATTTTATCTCCATCCTCATATACATGCAGGGGCTTGATGCCCATCCTGTCACGTGCTATGAATATGGAACCTTCGACTGCATCATATATTGCGAACGCAAAAAATCCATTGAGATGTTGCAGGCAGTCTTTGCCCATCTTTATATATAGATTGAGTAGTACCTCGGTATCAGATGTAGAGTGAAATTTCCTGTCGCTGAAAAACTTTTTCTTCAGATCAAGATAATTGAATATTTCACCATTGAAGATGATGGTATACCTACCTGTCTCATCCGTCATGGGCTGTGTAGCGTGGTCTGTGGTATCAATGATGGACAGGCGTGCATGTCCGAAACCTACATTCGGTGACAATATTTGCGAAACCTGTTTATCAGGACCGCGTTTATTGAGCGCTTTGAGCGCATTGTCCAACGGGGCTTTGAGATCAGCCGGGGACTTAGAAAAATATCCTACTATACCACACATTGTTTACAATAATAACTTATAGTCATGAGAATCAGTAATGGAACAAATACATTATGCTTTCAACAAATGGGGCCTTTCATGAGCCATTTTCACAATTAACTCACCAAATAATGTATTCGCCCAGGCAAACCATTTACGAGTATACTTGGCCGGATTATTGACACTAAAGCTCTCATGCATAAAGCCTGTATCAGCATGAGTAGCTTTGATAGTATCAAGGCAATATTTTATCTCTTTATCATCATCACTCGTCAGCGCACTGGCTATCAGGCTCAGGTGCCAGATGTAGTTCTTTGGTGTATGATCACTGCCTACACCTTCAGCATATTTACCTTTGTAGAAATATGGATTGCTGTCGCCCAAGATGAATTTTCTGGTGTTTTGGTAAATGCTCTTATCTAGTATTGCGCCGAAATACGTCAGACTAAGCAGATTGGGCATGTTTGGTTCATCTATGATAAGTTGATTTCCCAGACCATCGACCTCATAAGCAATTATGTCACCATAAACGGGATGGGTATATATACCATATTTATAAATTGCATCTTCGACTTCGAGGGCCAGATTTTGGCATTCTAAAGCCCAATCATTATTCTTTAAAGCAATCGCCATTTCAGAAAGCTGTTTCAAAGAGACTACTGCAAAGAAATTAGATGGTATCAGGAAAGGATAGGTAGTCGCATCATCTGAAGGGCGAAACATGGAATATATTAGCCCGACAGACTTTGCATTGGCGCCATAGCCGCCATTACTTAGATTGTCTCTGGTTGGTAATATCCCTCTCTGAAAATGATATGGACCTTGCCCTTTTTTTCTCTGCTGATCTCTGAATGTTTTCACTATTGTCTTCATAGCATCCACCCATTCAGCATCAAACAGAGAAGTGTCGCTGCTTACTTTCCAATACTTATAGGCTAGCCTGATCACATAGCAGAGCGAGTCGATCTCCCACTTGCGTTCGTGCAGCTCCATCTTCATGTCTGTATTATCGCTATACCATTCGCTTCTCTTAGATGCATCATAGTTGAAGGCATTGGCATAAGGATCAATGAGCACTGAGCGAGCGTGACGGTTTATTACACCCTGTATGAGTTTCTTGAGTTCAGCATCCTGATTGACATAAGGGACATATGGAAACATCTGCGCCGACGAATCGCGCAGCCACATGGCATCTATATCTCCTGTGATGACAAATGTGTCAGCTTTCCCTTTCAGCACACCGAAATGAGTAATAGTGGTATCGAGCGTATTTGGAAAACAGTTTTCAAACAGCCATGCGAGTTCGGGATCTGATATCTGCGCTTTGACCTTTTCTATCTCAGCATCTATAGCCTTGCTGACAAATTTCCTCTTCGCCAAAGGCGGCCGATGGCTTTCGTATTTATTTGCTGCAAAAATAAAACTGCGGTCTACAGCAAGCGCACCTGCTATCAGTGCGGTATTGAGGATAAAGGTTTTTCTGTCGAGCATTTCAGGAATGTAATTTACTCAAAGATAGAATTACAAAAATATTTATCCCGGAAGTTTAAATGCAATAGGGACAGGTCGCGACCTGTCCCTACACAATGTTATTCCTCTTTGCCGTGACAATTTTTGTACTTCTTTCCACTACCGCAAGGACATGGATCGTTTCGGCCTGTTTTTTCTCCTACGCGAATTGGCTCCGGTTTCTTTGCGGGTTGATCTGCCTGTGGCATTTGCCCCTGGCCTTGAGATGGTGCACTGCCGATGTCAGTACGAGATTCTTTTAAGCCCTTGAAACTGGTATGCTGCTCTTTGGCAGCTTTGACCTGTTGTGGCTCCGAGATCGGTATCATACCTTTGAAAAGGAATGAGGCGATATCTTTATTGATGCTGCTGATGAGGCCCTTAAAGAGATTGAAGGATTCTATCTTGTAAATCACGAGTGGGTCTTTCTGCTCATAACCTGCTGTCTGAACTTCCTGCTTGAGGTCATCCATGAAGCGCAAGTGGTCTTTCCATGCATCGTCTATCAGCGCCAGAGCCACATTCTTTTCGAAATACATCATCAGGTCTTTGCCTTCATTCTTTACTGTTTCCTCCAGTGGAACCAGTATATTGATACCTCTCTTGGCATCTGAGAATGGAATAGCGACATTTTGTATCTGCTCGCCACGCTCCATATAGAGGCCTTTGAGTACAGGCAGCGCATTGGTCAGGATGAATTCTTTTTTGCGCTGATATGACTGCATTACTTCTTCAAAAAGCTGCTCAGTAAGATTGTCGATCTTGCCCCCCATAAATGCATCTTCTGTGATAGCAGTGTCTACTGAGAAGTAACGGATCACTTCGAGTTTAAAATTGGCAAAATCTTTTGACTCGACATGTTGGACCACGATCTCATCTGCCAGATCGTAGAAAGAGTTTTGAATATCAAGCGCCAGCCTTTCGCCAAATAAAGCATGTTTGCGTTTGCCGTATACCACCTGACGTTGTTTATTCATTACATCGTCATATTCGAGGAGGCGCTTGCGTATACCGAAGTTATTTTCTTCGACTTTCTTCTGAGCGCGTTCGATTGATTTAGTGATCATGCTGTGCTGTATCACTTCACCTTCTTCATATCCGAATCTGTCCATGACCTTAGCGATACGCTCCGAGCCAAAGAGACGCATCAATTCATCTTCAAGAGAAACATAAAATTGCGATGAACCAGGGTCACCCTGACGACCTGCACGACCTCTCAGCTGCCTGTCCACACGGCGCGAATCATGGCGCTCTGAACCGATGATGGCGAGTCCACCTGAAGCTTTGGCTTTGTCGTCGAGCTTGATATCCGTACCACGGCCTGCCATGTTAGTGGCTATGGTCACACTGCCTGAGTGGCCTGCTTCTGCGACTATCTCTGCCTCACGCTGGTTCTGTTTTGCATTGAGTACATTGTGCTTGATCTTACGAAGGGTGAGCATACGGCTGAGGAGCTCAGATACTTCCACGTTGGTCGTACCAACGAGCACAGGCCTCCCTGCAGTACTGAGCTTAGTGATCTCATCTATGATCGCATTGTATTTTTCGCGTTTGGTTTTATATATCAGGTCCTCCTGGTCATCGCGAGTCACGGGCCTGTTGGTCGGGATGGTAGAAACTTCGAGTTTATATATATCCCAAAGCTCTTGCGCCTCGGTCTCCGCAGTACCGGTCATACCACAGAGTTTGTGGTACATACGGAAGTAATTCTGCAAAGTGATAGTCGCCATCGTTTGCGATGCCGCTTCTACTTTGACATTTTCCTTGGCTTCGATAGCTTGGTGCAGACCATCAGAATACCTTCTCCCATCGAGGATACGTCCGGTGTTTTCATCCACGATTTTGACCTTGCCGTCCATCACGACATACTCGATATCTTTATCAAACAGTGTATATGCCTTAAGCAGCTGTGACACCGAGTGTATACGCTCGCTCTTGATCGCAAAATCCTGCATCAGCTGATCCTTCTTTTGCAGTTTTTCTTCCGCTGTGAGTGATGATTTTTCCAGATCAGCTATAATGGCACCGACCTCGGGTATGACAAAGAATGTAGCATCCTCTCCGGCACCAGTGATGAGTTCTATGCCTTTGTCAGTAAGGTCTACTGAGTTATTCTTTTCATCAATGGTGAAATACAATTCCTTGTCCACATCAGGCATATTCTTCTGTTGCTCGCCTATGAAGTGATTCTCGGCATCCCTCATGATCTGCTGCATGCCGGACTCACTCAGGAATTTGATCAATGCTGAGTTCTTCGGATAGCCGCGGAATGCACGGTATAGTGCCATACCGCCTTCGCCTTCTTTATAGCCGGTCTTACCTTCCTTGATGAGACGCTTCGCCTCGGTCAGAAAACCATTGCAGACACGTTTCTGTGTTTCAAATAATTTATTGATGCGCGGCTTCAATTCGTAAAATTCTTTCTCATCGCTGCTGTCTATCTGACCGGAGATGATGAGTGGCGTACGGGCATCATCCACGAGTACGGAGTCAACCTCATCCACCATCGCATAGTGATGCTTGCGCTGAACGAGTTCGTCAGGATTGCGCACCATATTGTCACGCAGATAGTCGAAACCGAATTCATTGTTGGTACCATAAGTAATGTCTGCGAGATAGGCATTGATACGCTCGTCAGAGTGCGGCTCATACTGGTCTATACAGTCCACACGCAAGCCGAGGAAATTAAATATCGGGCCGTTCCACTCCGAGTCACGACGAGAGAGGTAGTCATTCACGGTCACAATATGTACGCCTTCGCCCGGCAGTGCATTGAGGTAGGCCGGCAGGGTAGCTACAAGGGTCTTACCTTCACCTGTGGCCATTTCGGCGATCTTGCCCTCATGAAGTACGATACCGCCTATGAGCTGCACATCATAGTGCACCATATTCCATTTGACAGGTACACCGGCAGCGAGCCATTCATTCCTATAGGTCACTTTGTCACCACTGATGGTGATGGATTTATTTTTGACAGCCAGCAGGCGGTCGAGGTCTGTGGCAGTAGCTTCGAGTTCTTCATTATTAGTGAAACGGAATGCAGTTTCCTTGACAACGGCGAAAGCCTGCGGGAGGATTTCTTTTAGAATTTCCTCGATGGCCTGATCGCGGCCTTTCTTCTGCTCATCTACCTGTTTGAAGATGCTTTCTTTCTCATGGAGATCCTCCTGAGCATTTGCTGCTTCGATGAGGGTTGCGATCTCTTTGTCTATCTCTGAGAGGTGCTCACTGATGCGTGCTTTAAACTCCACCGTTTTGGCACGGAGCTGGTCATTGGAGAGGGATTTGAGTGCATCATATTCTGTATTGATCTCCTCGATGAGGGGCTGCAGTGCCTTGCGCTCGCGTTCATTTTTATTTCCAAATACTGACCCAAACAGTTTCTCAATAAAATTTGCCATTACTTATTATCTATTATAATTTCAAAAAGGTGCGCTAAGATAGGATTTTTAATAAGCTATCAGCCCTTCTGCCTTCTTTACAAAGGCGGAAAAGCAGCGTTTTTAGTTTATTTTCATAAACATCAAAAATCCTACCTTTTACCCGAAAACGGCAAGAATGGCAGAGAAAATGTGAAAATAATGAGCAATAACTGACAGAAAGGTGTTTTTTAAGGCAAATACACACTATCCCTGAAAATGATAACCTTTGTGGTAAATCTCAGAAATGAAGACAATGCTTATCCCACTACCGTCATATGGTTTCGACCCGACTGAGGTAGCCATTCCATGGAAAGTGCTTTCAGACAATGGTATCAATGTCGTCTTTGCCACACCCCAGGGTCAGAAAGCCGCCGCTGATATCAGAATGCTCCGTGGCGATGACCTTGGCATCTGGAAGTCATTGCTCATGGCGCGAAAGGATGCCGTCGATGCTTATATGGCGATGGAGCAAAACGACGCATTCAATAAGCCTATCAGCCATGTGGATGCCCGGGTTAATGATTTTGATGGGCTGCTGCTGCCCGGAGGCCATGACAAAGGTGTGCGCGAATATCTTGAATCGACCATTTTACAGAAACTGGTCGTCGATTTCTTTTATGCTCAAAAACCGGTCGCCGCTATCTGCCATGGTGTAGTACTCGCAGCAAGAAGCATCGATCCCGCGACAAAGAGGTCAGTGATCTATGATTACAAAACTACCTCACTGCTAAAGTCACAGGAGATGGCAGCATACAATCTGACCAGACTTTGGCTGAAGGATTATTACCTTACATACCCTGAGATCACAGTGGAAGATGAAGTAAAGAACAGCCTGTCTGACCAACAGAATTATCTACATGGACCAACGCCTTTACTCCGTGATGATATGGCCCATCTGAGCAGAGGATTCACTATCCGAGACCGTCACTATCTCTCTGCGCGCTGGCCGGGAGACGCCTACAGCTTTGCCCTTGAGTTTATCAAAATGCTCGAAGGCAAATGATCAGTCATTCACAAATTTCATCCTGAGTTTGTGAAGCCCGCTCAGAACAAGAAACACGATAACACCCCATATTGCATTTGACAAACCAAACATCATGCAGTCTGAAACGGATATCTTCAACTGAGGGCATTGCATTCCCTTTTGTATAGCGACAAAAGGAATAGTCGCAGCCATCAGGAAATTGCAAATGGCCACTACTAATACAGCCAGCTCCCAGTGCTCATTTTTCGGGAATCGTATACCACTGATGAGATCATACTGCAGGGCAAATATCAAAATCGTAAGCCCGATCATAGCCCAACCGATATAGAAATACCACGGAAGGGAAAAGTAACCAACGCAGGCATAGTCCCAGCCTTTGAGAAAATCACTCAAATCTCTGGAATAAAGCGGCACCATCCCGAACCATTCATACATGTGTGCAAAAACCTGTTTCATGGCACTTTGTTTTTCAGCTTAAAGTTACGACTTTAGTATGTGATATCCTATCCTTTTATACAGCGATAGGTGAAGGTCTTAAATATCAGGAGAGAAATATTCATTCACTCGGTAAAGGGTATTTATTTTTGCTCAAGCGCCTCTATCCTTTTTACTATATCAGTAAAGTCAAAGCTAAAGACAAATAGTTTTTTTATCTTGAAATAGTTAGTCGCATAATCATCGATCCTCAGGAAATAAGCATTGTTGACCTCATAATCCAGCCTGTTTTTTGCAAACTGATTGGCATCAGCGGTCAGTTCAGAGATTGTTTTGTTGCAAGTCTTGTATAATGCCGGTTTATTCTGCTGCTGCATGGTGTCCAGCATGGTTCTTTCTCTGTTTAGAAATGAATAAGACCGCTCAAAAACAGCTCGCTGCTTTTCGGCAGCGTGGACATCGATCATCTTAGTTTTTTCAGCAAATTTGACACAGGCCATATTCGCTATCACGTCGCAGAGCGCTTCCTCATAGTTGTACCGGATCGGGCTGCCAAGCTTCAGCAGATCCTGATGTACCACTTCATGAAAGACAATAAAAGCAATAGCCTCATCCGGGTATGACAATAGTTTTGGAGTGAGTAGCGTACTCGTCATTCCTGCTGTCTTATATACAAGGGTATGATATCCGCGTGCCGACATTTCTTTGGCCTTTGCTGTAGCAAGCGAATCACTGGTGAAGTACCAGGGCAGTTTACTTGCGCTATCTTTCTCCACACGGTCACTGCGGGAAACATAAAGGAAAGTATAGAAGCTATCTATGACCGGGTACTCCAGGTTGTCATAAAAATTACTCTGAACATACATTCCCAGGTCGTTTGCTATGTAAGCCTTGATGGAATCGATCAATCGCAGCTGCGGTTTGTATTTAGCCATACTTATGCTTTCCTGTGCAGACACTTTGACATTGGCTGATAGAAGGGCCACTATCAAAAGCAACAATATCGAAGGCTTAAGATGGATGGTACTATTTTGAAGCATAGCAAGGTGATTAAGGATTGGTCGAAGATACAATTTCAGCAGGTTTCTTTTTTACTTCATACTTTCTTGTCCACTTGAATATCAATGGGACGAGAATAACCGTCGGCGTTAGCCATGGGATAAAGTTTAGATAGCCCGGCAGAATATCCTGTGGCAGATTGACCACTAAAAATGCTGTGGTCGCTGCAATATAAGTGCCTATCATTCTTTGCAGGTGAAGGACAAGCCATGTGTTTTTGAGCTCAGTTTTACCGGTGTGGTTTTTTACATCTCCCCAAACCATTCTCATACCTATATAACCGAAAGCAATAAAAACAATACCAAATGATTCTCCTTTAGTCAGTTTAAAGATACCTAGCGCGATAAATATAATAGCAAAAAATAGCATAAAAACAGTCAGTGCCCAATCAATAAGTCCGGGTTTTTGCTCCCTACGAAGCAATAAGTAGCGCTGCCCTGTAGAGACCATATAGATCGTGAAAATACCTGTGATAAAAAGGAAATAACTGGTGTGCATCACCGACATCACCAAAGCACAGATCGCGGCGGTGAACATTCCATAAAGGAAGAATTTGCCGGTCAACTTATGCTTAGAGTCCCCCTTTTTGCGGACCATATTAATGGTTCCCGCTATTAGTCCGATACTGCCGCCGGCGATGTGAAGGATTAGAAATATATTAAAAACAGAAAGTGTCATATTTTTAGCTTAATCGCCTCAGGTTTGATTTTTCGCTGGTTTCCTTTTAGCAGCAGAAATTGCCTTAACAATAGTAGCGCCTTTCGTTATCTGTTTTGGGTCTTTCACCTTCATCAGCGAATTTGTATAGGCTTCTCTCAAAAGCGTTTTGATATAAGTCTTGGGAAAGTCTTTCTTGTTTATCACGCGAATGTACCTATACTGATTCCCATTCCCCAGCAATATCTTTTTAGGATCAGCGATCTCGCTTCCCCAATAAAATCCAAAGTGTATATTATTTCCACTGCGAGGCACAGCGATCGAGCAAAATGTATGACCTTGTCTGTCTGTAGGCGACCATCCGAAAGCAAGCGCATTATAGCTATCGTAGATCAGTTCATTGGCATTGGGGTACAGGTCCCAGACCCATTCCCTCAGCCATAAAGTG
>Ga0182030_10025785_pt1 | contig 10683 bp, 10 predicted proteins | sample 812S3MmetaG_FD_121299 | JGI IMG/M metagenome (GOLD analysis project Ga0182030, IMG submission 121299) | Permafrost microbial communities from Stordalen Mire, Sweden - 812S3M metaG (Illumina Assembly) | ecosystem: Environmental > Terrestrial > Soil > Wetlands > Permafrost | place: Sweden... | reverse complement strand
CGGCCTGCTCGAGTGCGACTTCGGCGAGTGGACGGGGGAAGAGCTCGCCGTCTTGGCCAAAAAGCCAGAATGGAGGGAGGTCCAACAGGTTCCGAGCGGCTTCCGGTTCCCCGGCGGCGAATCGTTCCTCGAGATGCAGACGCGTATGGCCACAGCCATCGCCCGACTGGTGGCCAGCCACCCAGGAGAGACAATCGTCGCCGTGTCCCATGCCGATCCGATCAAAGCCGCAGTGTCGACGGCCGCCGGCACGCCCCTCGACCTCTTCCAGAGACTGACCGTGTCACCGTGCTCGGTGTCCGCCCTGGCCTACACCAAAGGCGGGCCTCACGTCCTGGCTGTGAACTCGACCGGCACCCTCACCGAACTGGCCATCTCATGAGCGACGGGTACGACCTGTCTGCGCCCGAGCGCATCACCGTCGGCACGGTCGGCGAGGTTGGCAGCCGCCTCTTCCTCCTGCAGTGCCGCCAAGGGCCGATCCTGTTGACCTTGAAGATCGAGAAGCAGCAGGTGTCCGTTGTCGCCGAGTACCTGGCCCGCATAGTGAAGGACCAGCAACGACCCGGGCACCTTCCCGACGAGCTCCCGTTGGAGGAGCCGGCTGAGCCGGCGTGGGCGGTCGGGACCATAGGGGTCTCCTACGACGAGGCCGACGACCGGGTCGTCCTGGTCATCGAGGAGCTCGTTCCCGAAAACGAGACCGGGGCCATCGCCCGGGTGTCGATCTCCCGCGAGCAGGCCGCCGGGTTCGCCATCCAGGCCACCAAGCTGGTCGAGTCGGGGCGGCCGCCCTGCCCGCTGTGCGGATCCCCCCTCGACCCTTCGGGGCACGAATGCCCGCGGACCAACGGGCACAGACCCCCGGCCGTGTGAACGGCTGGGACCCAGAGACCGGCCCCGGGCTCGATGAGGCCTTGGCGCAGCTCGGTTCGTGCGAGCTCACCGTGGCCGGTCGACTCCCGTGGAGCTCGAACCTGACCTTCTTGGTCACTCTCGAGTCAGGGGCGTCCGAGCCGCTGCAGGGGGTCTACAAGCCGGCGACGGGCGAGCAGAGCCTGTGGGACTTCCCCGGTGGCCTCTACCGTCGGGAGGTCGCCGCCTATGCGCTTTCCCAGTCCCTCGGGTGGGGACTCGTGCCGCCGACTGTCGCCCGGGACGACGGCCCCTACGGCCCCGGCTCCCTCCAGCTGTTCGTCCAGGCCGACTACGAGCAGCACTACTTCCCGCTGTTCGAAAGCGGCGACCACGACGCCGTGCTCCGGAGGATGTGCACCTTCGACATCGTGGCCAACAATGCCGACCGCAAGAGCGGGCATGTCCTGCAAGGCCCCGACGGGCGCCTGTGGGGCATCGACCACGGCCTGTGCTTTCACTGGCAGCCGAAGCTGCGCACCGTCATCTGGGACTACGTCGACGAGGACGTGCCCGAAGAGCACCTGGCTGACCTGGAGCGACTGGCCGCCGACGTCCCAGACGACCTCGGGCGCCTGATCACCACGGACGAACGCCAGGCCATGGTCGACCGGATCGCCAGGCTGCTCGACACGGGGACCTATCCCGAGCCGACCGGGGACCGCCCACCGTATCCGTGGCCGCTCGTCTGAGAGCGCTCAGCCCCCTGGCAGGCTGATCTTGAGGGTCGAGCGCATCGACGCCAGCACGGCCTGGGACAGGCGCTCACCGCCTCCGGGGGCCAGGTGGATGCCGTCGGGCGTGCGCACGTTGACCTCGGCCCCCGATGCGCTCGGCAGGTAGGCGGTGAAGTTGCCGTTGGCGTCGGCCAGCGCTGGGTCCGACGAAAGGTACGTGGCCCTGTCGCCTCGGGTGGCGATCTGCTGTTGGACGACGGCGTTCACATCCTGCATCTCGGCATTCAGTTGGGATCCGGCCATCGGGGGCATGCCCACCCAGAGGACGTGGGCACCGGCGGCAGTGGCCGTGTCGATGAAAGCCCCCACCCGTTGGCCGTACTCGCCGTTCCACTGGGGCGAGCCGTATGGGGTGCTCGTCCCACCGTTCACCAGGGACTGCGGATCGTTGGCCCCCATCATCACCACGACCAGCTGGGGCTTGTCGTTGGCCAGGTCGATCTGGAGCTCGGCCGGCCAGTTGAAGTAGTCCGGCCGGGCGAGTCCCGTGTCCACCCGTGCGTCCAAGGTGGCACTCACCACCCCGGTGTTGGACAGATCGTTGACCAGCGGCTGGCCCAAGTCGATGCCGATGGAGTCGCCGAGGACGAGGACCCGCAGGGGATCGGCCGCCGTCGGGTGCGTATTGAGCGGCGGGAGCGTGGTCGACGTGGTGGTCGGCGGCGGCGCACCCGGCTTCGGGGGCGGTAGTGGGTGGGGTGGGTGGGTCCTGCCCCCGATGGCGGGGGCGTTGAGCGCCGGACCCCCGCCCGGGGTCCGGCCGAAGGCCTCGTCGGTCCACCCGACCACGTGGGAGAGCCCGAGGCCGCGGCTCACCGCGGCGATGGGCCCGGTGATGTCCAAAGAGACCGTGCGCCGCACCCCGATGGGCGAGACCACAGCCGAGTTGTGCAGGCTCGGGGCGTCGAGGAGCAGCCACACCCCGAAGCACACGAGGCCGATGAACAGCATCCGAGTCCATGAAATGCCGGGGATCCCGGTCCGTGACCAGGACCGGTCACTCGCCTGTCCGGGAAGGCCGGCCTCGGCCACCGCACCTTCATCACCATCGGGGCTGGCCCCTTTGGGGCGCGAGAAGCCGCCTGAGGCGTTGCCGCTCGAAGGGCTCGGAGGAGGGGATGCCATGGGTCAGAACCGGTAGTAGATGAACGGTGCCACCCCTTGGGGTCCAAAGGTCGTAATCGCCAGTAGCACCAACCCAAGTATGCCCCCTTGGACCACCGGTCGGCGGTCGCCGAAGACGGTCTTGACCCGACCCAGCCAGTCATCGGGCAGGTACTGGCTGCCGATCCCGGCCACGATGGCCGCCGCGGCGAGCGGGGTGACGAGCGGCGAAGGCATGCCCCATCCCACCACCAGTCGACTCAGCATCTCCCAGACATTGCCGAGGGTCGTGGCTCTGAACAGCAGCCATCCAAGGCATACCAGCTGGAAGGTGACGAACCGGGCGATGGCGATGCGAGAGCGGTCGACCGGGTCGAGAGGTTGCCCCCGGGCGGCGCGGCGGAGGCGACGCCGTCGGCCGACGACCTGGCCGACACCGTGGTAGGCCCCCCAGAAGATGAAGGTCCAAGCCGCCCCGTGCCAGAGGCCACCGAGCAGCATGGTGACAAGGATGTTGACAGAGATCTTCCACTCCGGGCCACGGTTGCCGCCGAGCGGAATGTAGAGGTAGTCCCGGAGCCACAGGGACAGCGTGATGTGCCAACGCCTCCAGAAGTCCTGGAGGGAAAGCGAGGTGTAGGGCCGGTTGAAGTTCTGCGGGAACTGGAAGCCCATCAACATGGCGAGGCCGATGGCGATATCGGTGTAGCCGCTGAAGTCGGCGTAGATCTGGACGGCGTAGCCGTAGATGGCGAACAGGACCTCCAAGCCCGAGTGCTGCTTCGGGTCGGCGAACACCGGGTCGACAACGTAGGTCGACAGGTACGAGGAGAGCACCACCTTTTTCACCAGGCCGGCCGAGATGAGCCAGCACGCCTCGACGTAGTTGATGTGCAGGCCGTCGCGCTTGCGCCGGATCTGCGGCAGGAGCTCGGTGCCCCGAACGATGGGCCCGGCCACCAGATGGGGGAAGAACGACAGGTACACGGCCGTGTCGATGGCCTTGGCCGGCCTCAAGGTGCCGCGGTAGATATCGACCACGTAGCTAATGGCCATGAACGTGAAGAACGAGATGCCGACGGGGAGGGTGACCTGGAGGAGGGGCAATGGCCGGCCGATGCCGAACAGGTGGAGAGCGTTGTCCAAGTTGACGGCCAGGAACCCGTAGTACTTGAACCAGGCCAGTAGGCCGATGAGCAGTGTCAGGGTCGTCCACAGGATGATCCGCCGCCGCAGGCCCTCGGCCCGGTGGATGAGCGCCCCGCCAGCTTGGGCGATGGCCGTCGAGGCCAACAGCAAGAAGATGAAACGCCAGTCCCACCAGGCGTAGAAGAAGTAGCTCGCCACCACCATGAACGCCTTCCACGGCCCCGAGTAGGGGTTGAGGATCCACTGCACCGTGTAGACCACAGCGAAGAAGATGGCGAAGTCGATGGTTGGGAAGAGCACGTAACCGTCATTCGGGCGATGGCTGGAGGACGCGGCGCAGGGCAGCGACGCGTGCTCCGGACATTACCCGGCCAGCTGTGCTCCGCCTGTGATCATGGGGGCTCGGTCTCAGCCCCCGATGTGTACAGCCGCGCATGCCCGGGCGTCGGCCCAGCATGCCCAGGCGATCAGCTGCGGGCTTGCAGCGCCTCGATCAGCTTGGGCAGGACCTTGTGGACGTCACCGACGATCCCGAGGTCCGCCACCGAGAAGATCGGGGCGTCCTGGTCCTTGTTGATGGCCACGATGTTCTTCGAGTTCTTCATGCCGACCATGTGCTGGGTGGCGCCGGAGATCCCGCAGGCCACATACACGGTGGGCTTCACCGTCTTGCCGGTCTGGCCGACCTGGTGGGAGTAGGGCACCCAACCGGCGTCGACGATGGCCCGACTGGCTCCGGCGGCACCGTGCAGGAGGGTGGCGAGCTGCTCGATCAGCACATACTGATCCTTCTCGCCGAGGCCCCGGCCGCCGGAAACGACCACCGCGGCCTCGTCCAGCTTCGGCCCGGTGCGCTCCTCGACGTGGCGGGCGATGATCTTGGCTCCATTGGTGGCCCCGGCGTCGGGTGCCCCCAGGGGCTCGACAGCTGCCGGTGCCCCGCCCGAGGGCTCGGCGGCGAACGACTTCGCACGGACGACGAAGATCTGTGGACCGTCGCCGGTGAACCTGGCCGAGAGGATCTGGCTTCCACCGAAGATGGCGTGCTGGGAGACGATGCCACCCTCGCCCTCGACCAGGTCGACCACGTTGGTCAGGACGGGCCGGTCGAGCTTGACCGATAGCCTTCCGGCGATGTCGCGGCCGTCATAGGTGGCGGGGAACAAGATGACGTCGGGGCCGTTGCCCGCCTGCACGGCGGCAGCGATGGCCGAGGCCACCGGCACACCGGGCAGCGCCCCGGCGAGGTCGCCCACGTCGTAGACGGTTGTGACCCCGTAGTCACCGAGGGTCTCGGCGACCGACGACGTGGCATCGCCGTAGGCGACCGCCTCGACCGTGGAGCCGAGGGAGCGCGCCTGGGTAACCAGTTCGAGAGAGGTGGTGATGGGAGCGCCGTCGGTTACTTCGGCGAGGACCCAGATCTTGTCGACAGACATGTTCGTTGTTCTCCTGCCGGTCCTAGAGGACCTTCAATTGCTCGAGGAATTCGATGATTCGTTGGAAACCGTCGCCCTCGTCGACGACGATCTCGCCGGCTGACCGGGCCTCGGCCTCGGCCACATCGGTGATCTCCTGTCGGGACCCGGCAGGGCCAACCTCTCCGGCGTCGATGCCGAGGTCGGCGACGGTAAGGGTCTCGACCGGCTTCGACTTGGCCGCCATGATCCCCTTGAACGACGGGTAGCGGGGCTCGACCACACCGGCGGTCACCGTGACCAGGGCGGGAAGTGGGCTCTCGACTTCGTCATACCCCGACTCGGTCTGACGCTCGACCTTGACCGAGTCGCCGGTGATCTCCACTTTCTTGGCGAAGGTGACCGACGGAAGGCCCAGCAGCTCAGCGATCTGGACCGGGGTGGTCCCCGTGTAGCCATCGCTCGACTCTGTGGCCGCCAGGATCAGGTCCGGCTCGGCCCGCTTGATGGCAGCAGCCAGGACCTTGGCCGTGCCGAGGGCGTCGGTGCCGGCCAGGGACTCGTCGCTTATGAGGATGGCCTTGGCCGCCCCCATGGCGAGTGCGGTGCGCAGGCCCGAGGTCTCGCCGTTCGGAGCCATGGAAACGAGGGTCACCTCACCGCCACCGGCCGCATCGGCCAGCTGCAGGGCCATCTCGACACCGTAGGCATCGGAGTCGTCGAGGATCAGCTTTCCTGCCCGGACGAGGGTCTTTGTCCCCGGATCGAGAGCCGGAGGTGCGGCTGGATCGGGGATCTGTTTCACGCAGACAACGACGTTCATGGGGGGATATCCTATTGAAATTCGGGCCCTTGACCAAACGCGCCCGCGATCCCTGGTCAGGGCCTACGGCTCGGTAACTTGTCCCGCCAAGGTCGTGATGACCATGGCCACGTCGTCACTAATGATGGTGTCGACGCCGAGGACCGCCATGGCCGAGACATCGGAGGGCTGGTTGACCGTCCAGGTGGCCACGCTCAGTCCGGCCTCGTGCGCCTCGGTCACCAGGGACGTGCTGACCAGGGACATCACCGGGTGGATGGCCAGGCATCCCCGACTCGTGGCCGCTTCGACGGCGCCGGCCGGGTCGAACCAGCTGGACAGGAGGAGTCCGGTCGGCACCGTGTCGTCGCGGGTGCTGACCGCCTCCAAAGTTGCCGGCCAGAACGAGGAGACGACGGTGTCGCCTTGGCGGTGGGTGGCCGACACCAGCTGCGCCACGAGGCCGGCCAACCGCTCGTCTGCATCGAACCCGGGCTGCCCGGGCACGTTCTTGATCTCGATGTTGACGAACATGCCAGTGCACGCCTCGAGCACCGCAGCCAGCTCGGGCACGTAGTCGGGCAGCTGATCGACAGTGAGCTCGCTGATGGCCCCGAGCCCGGGGACCACCGGGTCGTGATGGACGGCCATGGTGCCATCGGCGGTCAGCTGGACATCCAGCTCAACTCCGTCAGCCCCAAGGTGCCGGGCCCTGGCGAACGCCTCCAACGTATTCTCCCGGACGGAGCCGGTCGGGTCGGGACTACCGCGGTGTCCCAGGATTCTCACGTGCATCCACGCCTCGGTCTCGCGCTCGGGACTCGGCCTTCCCGGGAACGGAAAGGGGTCAAACGTGGTGCAAAAGGCCCTAAAACTCCTTGCAACACCCAGTGCCGGTGATTACCCTAGTGAACGAACCCTGAACGGCCGGTGACAGAATGGTGCCGAGCTATGTGAAACAGATCACAAACAGGTCACAGCAGATCACCATCAGTACATCTCGGGAACGGGAGCGGAGGAAACATCGTGGCTCTTATGTGGAACCGTACGGTTGACTGGGACGACAACGACTGGAGGCATCTGGCCGCCTGTCGCAGCACCGAACCCGACTTGTTCTTCCCGATTGGCACGACCGGCCCCGCCATCGGCCAGATCGAAGCGGCCAAGGTGGTCTGCCGTGGATGTGACGCACAAGAGCCGTGCCTCGACTTCGCCCTCGCCACCAACCAGGAGTCCGGGGTGTGGGGTGGCACGTCTGAAGAGGAGCGCCGCAAGCTGCGCAAGGCGTGGCTGGCCGCACGCCGCCGCGCTTCTTGACCTGAGTCCTCCCCGTCGATACAGGCGTCAGGTCCATTCGGCGCCCAGTTTGCCGACGGCTGACGTCTGACAGAACCGACTACAGCGGCAGGAGATCCTGGGGCGGTAGCTCGATTGCCACCACCGTCCCTCGGTCGGCCGGGTTCAGATCACGCCGATTTCGCATGGTGATGGTGCCGTCCAGCTGACTGCGCACGAGGTCTCGGACGATGGACAGCCCGAGGCTCTGGGTGGCGTCGATGTCGAACCCGTCTGGTAGCCCGGAACCGTCGTCGAGCACCTCGAGGATCAGGCTGTTGAAGTCGCTGAACAGGTGCACCCGAATGGTGCCGGGAGGCCTCGGCCCCTCTCCCCCCTGACCACCCGGGCGGCTTCCGTCGTCATCGGGGGTGTTGTCGACAAAGGCGTGCTCGACGGCGTTCTGCAGGAGCTCGGCCAGCACCACGGCGAGTGGGGTGGCCACGTCCGCCGGCACTTCCCCGAGCTCGCCTGTCACCTCGAAGGTCAGAGCCTGGGACGAGACGACCGAGTCTTTGGCCATACGGATCAGAGATGCCACGATCTCGTCGAACGGCACCTGGTCGCTCGGCTCCCGGGAGAGGATCTCATGGACGATGGCGATGGAGCGGACCCGCCGCTCGGCCTCGAACAGGGCTACCCGTCCTTCCCCAGCGGGGAGGCGCCTGGCCTGGAGCCGAAGCAGGGCAGAGATGGTCTGCAGGTTGTTCTTGACCCGGTGATGGACCTCTCGGATGGCAGCGTCCTTCGACAACAACAAGCGGTCGAGCCTGCGGACGTCGGTCACGGCCCGGAGCAGGACCAAACAGCCGGTCACCTCGTCGTGGGCCAGGAGCGGTATGCAGTGGAGCAGCACGGTGACATCGGGTCGGCGCTCGACCTCTTCGACCACCGGAAGGGCCGACGCAAGGGCCCATTCGATGGCCGACTCCTCGATGCCGAGGTCGGTCAGGCGACGACCCTCGGTCTGGGAGTACATGCCCATTCGATGGAGGGCGTTGGTGGCGTTCGGCGACGCGTAGCGAACCCGGCCCTCCTCGTCGACCAGCACCACCCCGTCGCCGACCCGGGGGGCCTCCTCGGTGGCCACCTCCTCGCTCGGGAACGGAAACGTCGACTCGGCCAACATGATGGCGAACCGGTCGAACAGGTCGCGATAGGTCCGTTCCAGGTGGCCCGGGCGCCTTCCGGCGCCTGCGGCCAGTCGAGCGAGCACAGCTACCGTGGTGGTCCCCCACCGGACGGGGATGCAGTGGAGCCGCACCGGCTCGTCACCTGCGTCGAGCAGGACCTCCCCGCGTGCCACCTCGCCCGACTTGATGGTGAACACGGCGAGGGGCCAGTCCGAGGCGGCCACGGTCTGGCCGACCAGATCGTGCTCGACGACCGTTGCGCTGTTGGAGGGTCGCATCTGGCCGAGGATGACCAGGTCGTCGGTGCTGTTTCCGCCGGAGTCAGAGGACATGGGGGCAAGGAGAACGAGATCGGAGAAGGAGAGATCGGCCAGGATCCCCCATGTCCCGAGCAGGCGCTGCAGGTGTGCCAGCTGCTCATCGTCCAGGTCGGTGCGCTCGAAGGCCAGCTCAGCCGGAGTGGCCATGTTCAGGCGTCGTCCGGTTGTGCGACATCGACGGCGTAGGGCCGACGGTCATGGAAGCCCGTTAGCTCACTGACCCCGGCGGCGAGGAGAAGGAAGCGCATGTCATCGGCTCGATCGGCCACGTCGGGCAGGATGTGGGCATCCGAGGCGGTGGTGAGCGGGACGCCCCGGTCGATGAAGCGCCTGAGCAACGGCGGGGCCGGGTACTCCTCCCCCACCGGCTTCCTCCAGCCTGCGGACGAGAGCTCGGCCGCCATGCCCGAGCTGACCGCGGCCTCGGCGATCCTGTCGTAGAACTCGTCGGGAACTTGAGGGACGCGGCCAGCGATCTTGACCAGGTCCGGGTGGGCAAAGACGTCACAGATCCCCGAGGCCCCGAGCTCTTCCATGGCTCTCGTGTACTCGTCCCACACGGCGTCGATCTGGCGTACGTCCCACTCAGCCATGACCAGGGGGTCGCCCAGCACGTCGAACCGCCAGGTACCGAGCCAATGGACCGACCCGAGGAGGACGTCGAAGGGGTAGCCGTCGAGGAGGGCGGCCACGTCGTCCATCCGGTCCTGGTAGTAGTCGACCTCGAGACCGAGGACGACAGGCAGGCCCTCGGCCTTCACCGCTTGGACGACTTCGACGTAGTCGTCCAAGTCCACCCGGGCGTGGTGGTCCCAGTAGGCGGCCATGCCGGGGCGAAGGGCGTCACCCGGCAGGTCGTCCCAGAAACCGCCGAGCTTGTCCTTGGCCTGCGTGAACCTGAAGAGATGCTCGGTCACGGCGATCTCGGTGACACCGGCGGCCGCGGCATGCTCGCAGTACGCGGCTACCTGTTCGACGGTGGTCACCGCATCGCTCTGCGAATGGGGCCACAGGTGCAGGTGGTAATCCAACACGGTCCGACCCCCCTAGCTCGCGTGCCGGATCAGGGTGACCCCATCGCGAATGGTCGTCTGGACCACCACCACCCGGGAATCGACGGCCAGAGCGTCATTGAAGGCCCGGAGGGCGACGGTGTCCTCGCTCACGTCACTGGCGTCGAGCACCCTCCCACTCCACAGGGTGTTGTCCGCGGCGATGAGTCCACGGGGGGCCAGCTTCGCCAGCACGGCTTCGAAGTAGTCCCGATAGCCCGCCTTGTCGGCGTCGATGAAGACGAGATCGAAAGGGCCCTCCAGCGTGGCGATGGTGTCGATGGCTGGGCCGACCAGTACCTCGATGGCATCGGCGTAGGGGCTGGCGGCGATGTGGCGGCGGGCGAACTCGGCATGCTCGGGCGAGATCTCGCACGAGGTGATCCGCCCCCCCGGGGCCAACCCCGGAGCCATGGCCAATGACGAGTAGCCGCCGAAGGTGCCGATCTCGAGGACCGAGCTGGCACCGAGGGCGAAGGTGAGCATCTCCAAGTACCGGCCCTCGAGCCGACCGACCATCATTCCCGGTGACGGCAAGGTGGCCCGCAGGTCGGTGGCCAACGCGTCGAGATAGTCCGGTGGGGCAGTGGTGTGGGCCTCGGCATAGGCCTCGACGGCCGGGTCGACGATATTGGTCACTGGGCCATCGTAAAGCAGACGGCGACACGGCCTGAAGCAGCGGACGTCTTCCGGGCGAGATGGACCTAGCCCCAGATCT
>Ga0182030_10025784_pt1 | contig 10683 bp, 9 predicted proteins | sample 812S3MmetaG_FD_121299 | JGI IMG/M metagenome (GOLD analysis project Ga0182030, IMG submission 121299) | Permafrost microbial communities from Stordalen Mire, Sweden - 812S3M metaG (Illumina Assembly) | ecosystem: Environmental > Terrestrial > Soil > Wetlands > Permafrost | place: Sweden... | reverse complement strand
TGGTCCGGGTGGCCATCCACGACTTGGGGGTGGACGACCGCATGGTCGACCTGGCCATTGTCACCGTCTTTGACGTCTGAGGACCGGAGGACACCGCACCGTCATCGAGTCCCTCGTCGGCGCGGACATGCTCGACATCGCTCGTCTACTGTCCGGCCCGGTGCCTGCCAAGGCCACCAAGGCCACCAAGGCGGCCCACACGAGCTCCCTTGTCCATCTTGTCGTGGTCGCGGATCCTGGCGCTTGTGAGCGGTGGGCCCGCTCGCGCCTCGTTCGACCGTCCCGCTGGCAGCCCGACCGGGGGAAGGACCCTCTAGGCTGGCGGACCGGCGCGAGCCGTGGACAAAGCCCTTGGCGGGACCGACAGTCCCGCCGGCGTCGACGAAACAATGGCAGCCGGAGGTAGACCGACCGATGAGCCCGAAGCATTCGCAGGTGGCATCGATGGAGGGCAAGACCGTGGTGGTCACCGGGGCCAACTCCGGGGTGGGCAAGGCGACCGCCGAGGCTCTGGCCAAGGCCGGGGCGACCACCGTGATGACGGCCAGGAGCCGGGAACGAGGCGAGCGCGCCCTGGCCGATCTGCGCGCGTCCACCGGATCGGACCTCATCGAACTGGTGGTGTTCGACCTGGGCGATCTTTCGTCGGTGGCCGAGGGGGCAGGCGAGATTCTCGACCGTTGCCCGAGAATTGACGTCTTGGTGAACAATGCGGGCCTGGTGCTGTCCAGGCGCTCGGAGACGAAGGACGGATACGAGTCGACCTTTGCCATCAACCACCTGGGTCCGTTCTACCTGACCCGACTACTGACTGACCGGCTGGTGGCCTCGGCCCCTGCCCGGGTGGTGAACGTGGCCTCGGTGGCTCACAGGGGTGCGAGGCGTGGCCTCGACTTCGACGACCTGCAGACCACCAAGCACTACGCAGCCATGAAGGCCTACAGCCGCTCGAAGCTGGCCAATATCTTGTTCACCAATGAGTTGGCCGAGCGTCTCGAGCCTTTCGGAGTGACGGCCAACTCCGACCATCCGGGCACGGTCGCTTCGGGATTCGCCCAGGACAACGATGCCGAAGGCTTCCTTTCGTTCGGGCTGAAGCTGATCAAGCCGTTCATACTCACCCCCGAGAAGGGGGCAAGGACCTCGGTGTACCTGGCTTCGTCCCCAGAGGTCTCGGGAGTCACCGGCAGGTACTTCGTCAAGTGCCGTCCGCGACACACCTCCGAGGCGGCCCAGGACCCCGCCGCTGCTCAGCTGTTGTGGTCGATCAGCGAGCAATTGATCGACCAGGCGCTGGGCCGACCGTAGAGGCGCTCATTGGACGGAAGGGCATGGCCGGTAGGGCGCTGCGTCGGCGCTGCGTCACCTCGGTATTGCGTCCTACCTCACGGGCGGCCGGTGACGGGGTTCGGCTGATCCCGCCGGGATCCGGGAGACGGGCGTAAGGTAATCGCCGTGACGAGCCCCGATTGGCGAGGCTCGGGGGAACTCGGAGGTCATCATGGCTGGATCAGGCGGAGCGGATGTCTCGGCGCAGGAGAGCGACATTCTGGCCATCATCGGGAGGTCCTGGGGATTGGTGCTGTTCTTCGGCATCGTCACTCTCGGCCTCGGCGTCGTGGTAACACTCCACCCGAGGGACACCATCTATGCCTTCGCCATCCTGGTCGGGATCTGGCTCTTCGTAGCCGGACTGTTCCGGATCGTCATGGCCATCGCCGACCGTGAGGACACTGCCGGGACACGCTGGTTGATGGCCCTGCTCGGCCTGGTCTCCGTGGTAGTGGGCATCCTCTTCTTCCGCCACACCGAAGAGACGGTGACCACGTTGGCCTTTCTGATCGGCTTGTTCTGGGTCATCGGCGGGCTCATCGAGTTCTTCACCGCCTACGGCGACCACGGCTCTCCGGCCAGGGGCTGGCGTATCGGCATGGGAGTCCTGGCTTTCGCCGCCGGGGTGGTCACACTGGTCGTGCCCAATCTGACCGTCACCACTCTGGCCGTGATCATGGGTATCTGGCTGATCATCTACGGAGTATTGGAGATCGCCCTCTCCCTGCAACTGCGCCATCTGGCCGAGGTCTGACGGGACCGTTCGAGATGGCGGGCCCGGTCCGACCGATCAGGCGGTGGGCGGGCGCTTCGGGGCGAAGGTGCCCCGACCGGCCAGGACGGCCTTCGCCTGGCGGATCTGGTGGGGGGTGAGAGGTGGGTGCCGCAACGCCTTGCCGTCCGGCGCCAGCGACGACAAGAGCAGGTCGAGGTGTCGGAGCCAGGCGTTCGAGGAGACGGTCGAGGTCGCCTCGATGACACCGCGTAGCGACCAGAACAGGACGATGATGTCCTCGTAGACCAGCTCGAGCCGGACGGCCCCTGCCCGCTGGGCACGGTTGAGGAGCTCGGTGGTGGCAGTCTCGATCTCGTCGCGGATGTCATCGTGGGAGTCGTTCCACAGGCGGGCGAGACAGCCCGAGTGCTCGAACTGGAGACGTCCGACCGCTCGCAGGTAGACAGCCAGGCCCTCGGTCGCCGATGCCTCGTCGAGGGCCTTGTTCGCCTCTGCGAGCACGTCCCGGAGGACTTCGACCACCACCGAGTCGATCAGTAACTCCTTGGTCGGGAAGCGCCGATAGAGGGTGCCGACGCCGACGCCGGCGCGGTGGGCGATGGCCTCCACGCCCACATCGAATCCCTCCTCGTCGAAGGCCACCCTGGCGGCGGCCAGGATCTTGTCCCGGTTGCGGGCCGCATCCCGTCGCAGCGGCGGAGCGAGCGTCGCCTCGGCGCTCGGACGGCGGGCGATGGCCGACGCCATCTCCGCGTCGCCGTCCCCTGTTGGCGGACGCTGAGGACGTGCAGTGGGGCTGACGGTCATCCTTCGGTGATGGGCGCACCCGGGACGAGGGCCAGCTCGGCGTTCATCAGGTGGGCTTCGTGGTCGTCGTGGGCGGCCTTGGAGGTGGCGGTCGGGATGAAGACGGCGGCGACAACGGCGGCGATCGTCACGATGCCCAAGAATGCGAAGCCTCGGGTGTAGCCCTGGATCGACGGGAAGCCGTCGCGAAGGAGGGTCGTCGTCACGATGGTCGACATGACAGCCGCCCCGATGGACCCGCCGATGGTGCGGATGTTGGCGTTCATGCCGCTCGCCACTCCGGTCTGGGCCGGGGGCACGGCCTGGACGATGAGGTTGGACATGGCCGAGAAGGCGAGGCCGAGGCCGATGCCGATGAGCGTGCTGGCAATGTAGATCTCCCACGACGCCGAGTGGGCGAAGGCCATCATGAAATAGGCGGCGGAGGCGAAGCCCGCCCCGATGATGACGGCGGCCTTCGAGCCGATGCCGGCGGCGATCTTTCCCGACAGCAGTCCGAAGATGAACATGGTGACGGTGAGGGGCAGCAGGTAGAGGCCCGATTGGATGATGCTCGCCCCGAACCCATAGCCCGTCGACTTGGGCGTCTGGACGAACTCGGGCAAGAAGGCCATGAACGAGTACATCCCGACACCGAACAACAGGGCTACCAGGTTGTTGGTCCAAACGGCCGGGACCCGCATCATCTTCATGTCGATGAGAGGCTGACGGGACCGCAGCTCGACGACGACCCAGGCCACGCCGAGGACGACAGCGAGGACGATCAGCCCGAGGACCTTCGACGATCCCCAGCCCCATTCAGGCGCCTCGCTCACACCGACCAGGAGGGCGACCAACCATCCCGACAACAAGACGGCGGCCAGCCAGCTGATCTTTCCAGGCGTCCGTTGGGGCGACTCGGGGACGAAGAACTGGGCCAGCACGGCGGCGATGAGGGTGGTGAACAGCGGAAACCAAAACAGCCAGTGGTAGTTGAGTTCCTTCACGATCGGGCCGGCCAGGACGATGCCCGCCCCGGCCCCGACGGCGATCATGGCGGCGATGATGCCGACCCCGCCGGCCACCTTGGCCGTCGGGAATTCGTCCCTGATGATCCCGAAGGACAAGGGGATGACCGCCCCGCCGACTCCTTGGATGGCCCGGGCCAGGATCAGGATCCCGATGGAGTGGGAGACGCCGGCGAGAGCAGAGCCCGCGGCCAGCACCAACAAGGTGACCACCAGTATCCGCTCCTTGCCGACCATGTCGCCGACCCGCCCGAGGATCGGAGTGAAGATCGAAGCCGACAGCAGGTAGGCGGTCAGCACCCAGGTCACCGTCCCCTGGGAGGTGTGGAGATCTCGCTGAATGGTCGACAGGACCGGAGTCACCATCGACTGCAACAGGGCATACGAGGTCGCCGCGATCAGCAGGACGATGAATGTGGTCCGGTAGCCCGAGTGCTCAGCGGTTCTCGTCATGAGGTTCCTGTCTTGGTTCGAGGTCGGCGAAAGGACGGACGACAGGGCCTGAGACGGCATACTGCTTGTCGTCAAGTACCGGAGTATCTGTTCCGCTTAATGTACCATAGAAACGGAATCATCCCTCCACTTGGATCCCTCAGTTGACTGCCGGACGGTGGAAGTGCTCGGGCCGCACGGGCCATGGCCCAGGGTGTCGTGTGGTCAGGCGGAGGGCAGGTCAGACCGGTGGCTGGAGGGGGTGATCAGTTGACGGTGGGCGTCGGTCACCTGCTGGACGAGGCGTATGCCAGAAAGTGAGAAGCCGACACCGGCGGTGACCGAGATGACCGCCCCGACCAAGAAGGCGGCCGGGGAGGCAACGACGGCCAGCACGGTGCACACCGGGTTCAGGACCACTAGGACCACGAAGAAGGCCCAGAGCCGTACGACCGTGCGTCGGCCCGGGCTGTCGGGTGGAAGGCAGTCGCGGAGCGCCTGGTAGGGGAACCAGAAGTTGACGACGGGAATGAACCAGGCTCCGGCGCCGAGACCCGGCGAGTGAGTGGCCGCCAGTCCGAGGAAGCGGGCGGCTCGGGCCGCCCGGTACTGCCAGACGAGCATGAAGACATAGAAGGGCACGTCGAGTACGAGGGCCAACGATGTGATCCCACTGAATCCGGCCGTCTGATCGGTGGGCTGGCGTACTCCGGTGTCGATCTCGACCCTCAGCGTGTGGAAGATGTCCCGGAGATGTGAGCGCTGCGCCCACGCCCCGATGAGCATGAGGGTGACGACGGCCACGTAGGCGGCGAACGCCCGCTTGCCCCAGGGTGCCGACCTCTGCTCCGCGGCGAAGTACTCGAGGGTCCCCGGATCGACGACAACACCTTGATGCCCGAAAGAGGCAGGGCCGGGCTCGGATCCGTAGCCGTAGGGGCCGAGAGAGGAGGAGGGGTTCGATGCGTGCTCGGTCCAACGGCTGCCGTCCCACCATCGCCAGGCCTTTTCGCCAGAGGGATCGGGATACCAGCCTGGAGGTGGACCGCCGAAGCCAGGGGGTTGCACGTCCGAAGAGTACTGGGACGTCGGGCCGGAGTTCTCGACGTCAAGGGAAACTCAGAGGGGCTCGCCCTCGCCCAACTCGCTCGTGGCTTCGGCAATGGCCTCGTCCCGCTGGGCGTCGGTCAGTTGCCGTCCTCCGCCGTGGTCCCTCCACAGCTCGGGCACCCGCCACAGGAGCACGCCCACACCGGCCACACACGCCAGCCCGCCCGACCACACGGCGAACTGGGGTCCGCCTATGGCCGCGGCCACCCCCGCCTCGGCATCTCCCAGTCGCGGACCCCCGGCCACCACGGCGAAGAAGGTCCCGGACAGCCGCCCTTGGAGGTGCTCGGGCACGGCTCGCTGCTGGACGGCTTGGCGGAAGACGGCGGACACGACGTCCGCCGCGCCGGCCAGGGCCAGGAGCACGAGGCCGACCCACAGCACGGGGATGATTCCGAAGAGGGCGATGGTCACCCCCCACACGGTGACGCAGGCGGCAATGGCCCGACCCTGGTGGCGTACCCGAGCGCACCATCCCGTGAACAATGAGCCGATCAGGGACCCGGCCCCGGGTGCCGCGTACAGCAGACCGAGTACGCCCGCCCCCCCGCCGAAGAGACCGGTGGCCAGGGCAGGAAAAACGGCACGAGGCATCCCGAAGATCATGGCGTTCAAGTCGATCCAGTAGGTGGCCGATAGCAGTTTCTCGCCGCGCAAATGCCGGAACCCGTCGGTCATGGAGCGAACGCCCATCGGAGTCCCTCCGCCACTGGGCACCAGGGCCGGCAGCATCAACGCCGCCACCAGGGCAACGCCGAAGGTGGTGACGTCGATGCCGTAGACAGCACTCAACCCGATGGTGGCGATCAGCACGCCGGCGAGCGCCGGCCCGGCCACGAGGGCTAGCTGTGCGATGGTCGTCTGTAGGACGATGGCCGCCGTCACATCCTCCTCGCCCACGAGCATCGGCAAGGCCGCCCGCCGGGCGGGCCAGTCAGCTCCCTGGAAACCGGCACTGGCCGCAGTGCAGACGAACAGGGCCCATACCGAGGGATGGGCCAGCGAGGCATTGAGGACGAGCCCTCCGACGGCCGCGGCCATGGCCAACTGCGTGACGATGAGGACCTTTCGGCGGTCCATGGCGTCGGCCACCGCACCGCCCCACAGGGCACCGGCCAAGAGGGGCACCAGTTGGGCAAGGCCGAGAAGTCCGACGACGAGGGTCGAATGGGTCAGGGCATAGGCCTGGAAGGAGACCGCCACCACGGTGAGCTGAGAGCCGAGGCCCGAAACTACCTGGCCGCCCCACAAGCGCCGGAACTGCGGATATCGCCGCAACGGGCTGATATCGACGACGAACTTGGCCACCAGGCAACGGTAACGGCTGGAGCTCAGCCGCCACGCAAAATGGTAATGCCACGTTCTGTCGCACTCGGCCCGCTACAATGGTCTTCGTGAGGAGCGCGAGCACTTCAACGAGCCGCAAGGTTCGAAGTGAAGACAGCCAGTCGAATTCGGACTCGTCTGCGCCCTCAATGGCGGTATCGATCGCCGGAATTTCCACTGCCTGCAGCAAGGATGCGCTGGCATCCAGCGCTAAGGCAGTACGAGAGGCGCTCTCGACGGAATGAGCAGGCCTCAACAGGTCTGAACTGTCGAGGAGTCGCTTCTGAGAAGCGGCTCCTTTTTTGTTTGAGGAGTCGCATCCGGGAAACACCGTCACCCGGAAGTTCGCCTGACCATCGAAGCGCAGGCGACTCCCTCCCTTCAGACCGACCGGCCACCAGGTGGCAGGTCCAACCCTCTAGTTACAAAGAAATGAGAAACACAGTGCATCACCACGAGCAGCTAGCGACCGGTACCACGACGCCGACTCCGGCCGACCGCAATCCCGATTGGGCGACCCGGGCCAGCACGGCCAGGATCCTCACTTGGACGTCGGACCGGGTCTTCGATGATGGAGACAGTCACGAGAAGGGGGAGCTGTCGCTCTGTGTGGGCGAGGCAGCCTGATCGAGGCGGCCCTCGCCCCCGGCGGGGCTCCCTGGTCAGGCCCAGCCGACACGGCGGATCGTTGGAGTTAGCCGAGCCCGGAGTGCTCTTGGCGTTCGAACTGAATGCGGTAGAGCTCGGCATACTGGCCGCCCGCGGCCAGGAGCTCGTCGTGGCGACCGCGCTCGACGATCCGCCCATGGTCGAGGACGAGGATCATGTCGGCCTCCCGTACCGTTGACAGGCGATGGGCGATGACCAACGAGGTCCTGCCCTGCAGGGCGGTGGCCAGTGCCTTTTGCACGGCGGCTTCGGACTCCGAGTCGAGATGGGCGGTGGCCTCATCGAGGACGACGATCTCTGGTGCTTTCAACAGGATGCGGGCGATGGCGAGGCGTTGCTTCTCACCACCCGACAATCGATAGCCCCGGTCGCCCACCACCGTGTCGACCCCGTCGGGCAGGGCATCGACCATGGTGGCTATCTGGGCTCCGGCCAAGGCTGCGTCGAGCTCCCCATCGGTGGCATCGGGCTTGGCGTAGAGGAGGTTGGCCCGGATGGTCTCATGGAAGAGGTGGGCGTCTTGAGTAACCACTCCGAGGAGGTCGGTGAGCGACTCCATCGTGGCGTCCCGGACGTCCGTCCCGTTGATCTTGATCGAGCCCTTGGTCACGTCGTACAGACGCGGCAGAAGCTGGCTGATCGTTGTCTTGCCCGCTCCCGAGGGGCCCACGAGGGCGACCAACTGGCCAGGCTCGGCGACGAAGCAGACATCGAAGAGCACCTGTTGAGAGACCGTCTGGTCGAGGACGGCCACCGACTCGAGGGAGGCGAGGGACACCTCCTCGGCTGAGGGGTAGCGGAAGTCGACGTGGTCGAACTCGATGCGGGCGGGGCCCTTGGGCACCGGGGTGGCATCCGGCTTGTCGTCGATCATGGGGGGCAGGTCGAGGATCTCGAAGACCCGGTCGAAGGAGACGAGGGCCGTCATGACGTCGATCTGCACATTGGACAGGGCCGTCAGGGGGCCATAGAGCCGGGTCAGGTAGGCGGCCAGGGCAACCACGGTGCCGACCGACAGGGCGCCGTCAACCGCTTGGACTCCGCCCCATCCGTAGACGACAGCGGTGGCCAGGGCGGCCGTCAAGGTGAGAGCGGCGATGAAGAAGCGGGCGTACATGGCCTGGGTCACCCCGATGTCCCGCACCCTCCCGGCCTTTGACTCGAAGGAGCCCCGCTCCTCGGACGGACGGCCGAACAGCTTGACCAACAGCGCCCCGGACACGTTGAACCGCTCGGTCATGGTGTTGTTCATCTGCGCATTGAGCCCGTAGGACTCACGGGTGATGGAGGAGAGCCGTCGCCCCACCCGCTTGGCCGGCAGCACGAAGATGGGAAGGATGACGAGGCTGACCAGGGTGATCTGCCAAGACAGGAAGAACATGACGATGAGCACCAGGGTCACGCTGATCAGGTTGGACACCACCGACGAGAGCGTGTCGGTAAAGGCCTGTTGGGCCCCAATGACGTCGTTGTTCAGTCGGCTGATCAGCGAGCCGGTCTGGGTACGGGTGAAAAAGGCGATCGGCATCTTTTGGATATGGCCGAACACCTGTGACCGCATGTCGAAGATCAGGCCCTCGCCCACCTTGGCCGATACCCAGCGGATGCCGAGTGACAGCCCCGAGTCGATGACGGCGATCCCGGCGGCCACGAGCGACAGGGTGACGATCATGCTCTTCGAGGGGTGCGGCCCGGTCAGATTGTTGATGATGGAGCGAAAGAGGAGTGGGTTGACGATCCCGACCACGGCATCGATGACCACGAGGACGAGGAACCAGATCAGGATGTTGCGGTAGGGCTTGGCGAAGCGGAACATCCGTTTGGCCGTGCCCTTGGTCACTGGCTGTTGGGTGACCGAAGTGTCGCGACGCATCGAGCGCATCACGCCGCCGAACTGGCCCCCACCACCTCCACCTCCACCCATGCCTCCGTGAGCAGACGTCACTTCCCTCCATTGCATGCGAGTTTCATGCCTCGGACCCTACTGTTCGAACCTTCCGGGCCGTCCCTCGACGGGCGGCGGGACGGCTCCTCAGGAGACGAGGCCCCTCCCGGTGATGGGCACAAGATCGAGGGCCGTGAGCAGGCCCGGGGTTCCCTGGACGACGTCGGGGATGGCGTTGACCAGGCGCATGGCCGTTGCCTTCAGTCCGGCCGTGTTGTGATCGCCGTCGGAGCCGAGCATCTGGAGGTCGAGGGTGAGGTTGGGCTCGCCGCTGATCTCCACCCGGTAACAGCCCTGTCCGGCCGGCTGGGGCCAATCGGGCGCCAGGTCGTCGCGGAGGCGAGTGACGTGTTCCAAGACGATGGGTGTCTTGCCGGCCCTGATGCCCCGAAGTTCGAAGTGCAGCGCGGCGGCGGTGCCCTTTTCGATGGTTCCGGCGTCCACCTCGAAGGTGTCCGGCGCCGGCCGGCGCTCGTACCACTCCTCGATCGAGTCGAGTTCGATGTCGAGTCCGGCGGCGATCTGTCGCACGACGCTGCCCCAGGCCATCGTCATGACGCCGGGGAGCAGGATCATCGGGACATCGTCCATCGACCGTCCGAATCCCATGATGTCGAACAGGACCAGGGCCTGGTTGTAGGTGTTGTAGTTCAAGATCTCCGAGACCCTGACCTCATCGATCCGCTCGCTGATCCCGGTTAAGACGAGTGGCAGGGCGTCATTGGCGAAGCCGGGATCGATGCCGTTGACGAACAGCGAGACGCCCCCTTGTACGGCTGCGTCCCTGATCGGCGCGTACATCGACTCGTCGACTACTCCGTAGGGGTACTGCAGGAAGACCGGTCCGCTCGAGACAACGTTGATGCCTGCCCTGAGGAGGGTCGACATGTCGTCGATGGCCTCCATCAGGCGGTTGTCGGCCATGGCCGAGTGGACCACCACATCGGGAGAGAGGGCGATCACGTCGTCGATATCGTTGGTCGCCGTCACCCCGAGCTGTCGGCCGAGGCCGGCCAGGTCGCCTGCGTCCTTGCCAACTTTGTCGGGGTTGGACACCCAGAGGCCGACGAGCTCGAGATCCGGCCTGGCATCGATGCCGGCGATGGCATGGATGCCGACATTTCCTGTGCTCCAGGCGACGACCCGGTAGGTCTTCGGCATGTGCTGTGTTCCTAACTTTTCGAGGTGGGTCGGTGTTCGAAGTGGGTCGGCATGGGCCACAAGGCAGTGTCCGTCAGTGTCCGTCAGTGTCCGTCAGTGTCCGTCAGTGTCCGTCAGTGTCCGTCAGTGTCCGTCAGTGTCCGTCAGTGTCCGTCAGT
>Ga0182030_10025782_pt1 | contig 10683 bp, 10 predicted proteins | sample 812S3MmetaG_FD_121299 | JGI IMG/M metagenome (GOLD analysis project Ga0182030, IMG submission 121299) | Permafrost microbial communities from Stordalen Mire, Sweden - 812S3M metaG (Illumina Assembly) | ecosystem: Environmental > Terrestrial > Soil > Wetlands > Permafrost | place: Sweden... | reverse complement strand
TGGTCGGCGTGCTGGTGAATCCGGGCCCGGCGTTGGTCGCGGAGATTCTCGCGCTCGGCTGCGTTCCGCAGTTCTCAGGCGATGAGACGCCTGACTTTTGCGCCGCGATCGGGAACGGCCGGTACGTGAAAGCGTTGCACTTTGAACGCGGAGCGACGCATACCGCGGCCAGTGCCGAGGCGATGGCAGCCCGTTATCCCGAAGCGGACCTGTTGTTCGACTCGCGCGACGGCGCGCTCTACGGCGGCACGGGCACGTCGTTCAGTTGGCCGCTGGTCGCAGCGATCGCCCGGCAGCGGCGGATCATCGTGAGCGGTGGGCTCGTGCCGGAGAACGTGGCTGCGGCGGTTGCGAGCGTGCGGCCGTTTGCGGTGGACGTGCGTAGCGGCGTCGAACATAACGGCGTCAAAGACCGATCGAAGATGCGCGCGTTCGTGCGCGCCGTGCGGGAGACCGACGAAGGGATATCGCTTGCAGAAACCTGATTCACGCGGCTACTTCGGAAAATTCGGGGGTATGTTCGTTCCTGAAGTGCTCGTCGGTGCGGTCACCGAGCTCGAGCATGCAATGAACGATGCCTTTGCCGATCCGGCGTTTTGGCGCGAGTATCATGACGTGCTGCGCGATTACGTTGGCCGGCCCTCACCGGTGTACCGCGCCGAACGGCTGGCGGGCCCGAACGCGGCCACGATCCTCTTTAAGCGCGAAGACCTCAATCACACGGGCGCGCACAAGATCAACAACACCGTCGGCCAAGCGTTGCTCGCGCTGCGCATGGGCAAGACGCGCTTCATCGCCGAGACCGGCGCCGGCCAGCACGGCGTGGCGACGGCAACGGTTGGAGCGAAGTTCGGCGTGCCGGTAGAAGTGTTCATGGGTTCCGTCGACGTCGAGCGTCAGGCGCTCAACGTCTACGTGATGAAGCTGCTCGGCGCAACGGTGCATTCCGTCTCAAGCGGCACGCGCACGCTCAAGGACGCGACGAACGAAGCATTTCGTGACTGGGCCGGCCGCGTGGCCGATACGTTCTACATCATCGGGAGCGTGGTCGGCGCGCACCCATATCCCTACATGGTGCGCGAATTCCAGAAGATCATCGGGATCGAAGCGCGCGCGCAAGTGCTCGAGCGCTATGGCAAGTTGCCGACCGACGTCGTCGCCTGCGTCGGCGGGGGCAGCAACGCGATGGGCATCTTTGCGGGCTTCGTCGACGATCCGTCGGTGAAACTCTGGGGCGTCGAAGCCTCGGGTCATGGGCTAGCTGCGATCGATACCGCAGCATCCATTAGCTCCGGCACGGTCGGCATCTTGCACGGCTCGCGCTCGTACGTGCTGCAAACCGCCGAGGGCCAAGTGCGCGACACGCACTCGATCAGTGCCGGCCTCGACTATCCGGGCGTGGGCCCGGAGCACGCGTTCCTCAGCGATTCGGGCCGCGCGACGTACGTGTCGGCGACCGATGAAGAAGCGCTTGCGGCCTATCACTTGATGGCGCGCAGCGAAGGCATCGTTCCGGCGCTCGAGAGCGCGCACGCGATCGCCTACGCCTGCAAACTTGCGCGTGAGCTTGGTCCCGACGGTTTGATCCTAGTGAACCTGAGCGGCCGCGGTGACAAAGATACGCGTACCGTTGCAGCGCTCGATGAAGCGGCGCCGGCCGCGGTTCCGGCATGATCGCCGCCGGCGACCGGCTCGCCGCGGTGTTCGCGCGCGCGCGCTCCGAAAAACGGGCCGCGCTCATCATCTATCTCGTTGCCGGCGATCCCGACGCGGCGACGACCGCGCTCGTGATCGATGCGATTTCACCTTACGTCGATTTGATCGAACTCGGCATTCCGTACGGTGACCCGCTCGCTGACGGCCCCACGATCGCAGCGGCCGGACAGCGGGCGCTGGCCAACGGCATGACGCTCGACGGCGCCCTCTCGCTGGCGCGCGGCGCGCGCGACCGCGGCAACGCGCCGATTCTGTTCTTCACCTACGTCAACCCGATCGTGCAGTACGGGGCGGCGCGCTTCGCGGCAGCCTCCCGGGAAGCCGGTGCACTCGGTGCGATCGTTCCCGACGTGCCGCTCGAAGAACTGGCCACGTTTGCCCCGGCGTTCCGCGCGGAGCAGCAGGCGATTCCGCTGCTCGTTGCGCCGACCACGCCGCCCGAACGCGCCGCCCGCATCGCGGCCGAGAGCGACGGTTTCGTCTACATCGTTTCGCGGCTTGGTGTCACGAGCGCCGGGCGCGAGCCCGACGTGGCCTGGATCCGTTCGGCCGTCGTGGGCCTGCGCGAAAAAACCACCCAGCCCTTAGCGGTGGGCTTCGGCATCTCGACACCGGCGCACGTCGCTGCGATCGGCGCGATCGCCGACGGCGTGATCATCGGCAGCGCATTCGTCGACGCGACGGCCGGCCTAACCGGCCCCGCCGCAGCCGAAGCAGCCCGCGCCTACGTCGCCCCCCTCCGCGCCGCCCTAACGTAAATCGTCACAGCGCCTCACTCACCCCGTGTCATCCCGAGCTTGTCGAGGGACAGCCACAAAAGGCGCTTCAGTGAAGGAATCCGCCGAACCCTAGCGGATTCGACCGAATAATTATTCGCGCCCTCGGAGGATCGAGATGGGTTTGCTTCGCGTTGGCGGTCTCCTAGCACTTACGATCGCGGGTTCGCTCGCGTTCACGACCGCGGTGCCCGCACCGGCCTCGGCCGCTGACGGCACGATCGTCTTCGGTGCGGCGCTCGCCGCAACGGGTTCGACGGCTCGCGAAGGCGAGTTGACAAAAGAAGGCTACGAGTTCTGGAAAGACTACACCAACTCGCATGGCGGCATGAAGGTCGCCGGCAAAACGTATAACGTCGATATCAAGTACGCCGACGACGAGTCCAACCCGCAGACCGCGGCCCGTCTGGTCGAGAAGTTCGTCTCCGAAGACAAAGTCAATTTCATTCTCGGGCCGTACGGCTCGGCGAATTCCGCCACCGCCGCCGCGGTCGTCGAGCGTCTCAAGGTGCCGATGGTTGAAGGCAACGGCGCCGCGCAAAGTATCTTCAGTCAGGGCTTCAAGTACACGTTCGCCGTGCTGGCGCCGGGAACGAAGTATCTGCAAGGCATCCTCGAGATGGCCCTCACGCTGAAACCGGCGCCGAAGACGGTCGCGATCGCGACCGCCAACGACGCGTTCTCGGTTGAAGTCGGCGGTGGCGCTGCGGCGTTCGCGACCGCGCACGGGATGACGGTCATTTATAACAACAAGTACCCGGCCGACACGACGGACGTCTCGGCCGTCGTCAGCGGCATCAAAGCCGTGAATCCCGACATCATCCTCAACGGCGGCCACCTCGATGAAGCGTTGCTGCTGCAGCGGACGTTCAAGGAACAGAACGTCAACGCCAAGATCTTCGGCTATTCGGTGGGCCCGGACACGCCGGACTATCGCAAGACGCTCGGCAAGGATGCAAACTGGGTCTTCGGCGGCACGCAGTGGTCGCCGACCGCGAAGTACAAGGGTGCGGCCGGCTTTATCGGCGATTCGAAAGTTTACGCGGCCGCGTTCGATAAGAAGTACGGTCACATCCCCGACTACCACAACGCCGAGTCGACGGCCGCGTGCCTCGCGTTCCAGTATGCGATCGAAAAAGCCGGCTCGCTCGATCCGCTAAAGGTTCGCGACGCGCTCCAAGCGCTCGACGTCGTGACGTTCTACGGCATCCTGAAGTTCGACAGCCGCGGCATCAACATGTACAAGCCGATGGCGGTCAACCAGATCCAGAACGGCAACCTGATGACCGTCTGGCCGTTGGGCGTCCAAAACGCCAAGCCGATGTACCCCACCCCGCCCTGGGACAAGCGCTGAGCAAGCCGCGAAGTTCAGCGCGCGCCCGAGCCTAGGGGAGCGCCTTTAGATGGATCTCTTCTGGCAAGATCTCGTCAACGGACTCCTCGTTGGCGGGATTTTTGCTGTGGTGGCGCTCGGGTTCAGCCTCGTTTGGGGCATCATGAACATCATCAACTTGGCGCACGGCTCGTTCGTCATGCTTGGCGCGTACACGGCATACGTCTTGTTTTCCAACTGGCACCTCGACCCGTTTTTCAGCATCCCGATCGCGTTCGTCGTGCTCTTTGTGTTCGGCTACTGCATCCAACGCTTCGTCATCAACTTCGTCGTGCGCGCGCCGATCCTCACGACCTTTCTGCTGACGTTCGGCCTCTCGCTGCTGATCGTCAACTTCGCGCTCCTCGTCTTCCACGGCGACGTCAAGGGCATCACGACCCAATACAGCGGGTCGAACTTCTCGCTCGGCAACGTTACGATCGCCTGGGTCAAACTCTGGACGCTGCTCGTCGCGCTCGTCATCACGGCGCTGATGCAACTTTGGCTATCGCGCAGCAAGACCGGCCGCGCGATTCGCGCGATGGCGATGGACATCGACGCTGCGCAGCTCTCCGGCGTGCGCGTGGCTCACTTGTACGCGATCGTCTTCGGTCTCGGCGCGGGCCTCGCCGGAGCGGCCGGCGTACTGATCAGTCTTTCCTATAGCCTGCAGCCGTCGATGGGCGATCCGTTCGTCATCTCGGCCTTCGTGGTGTGCGTCCTCGGCGGTCTCGGCTCCGTACAAGGTGCGCTCGTCGGTGGCTTGATCTTCGGCGTGCTCGAAGCGTTCGGCTCGCAGTATATCGGGACCGGGTTGCAAGACGCCGTCGCGCTCGTCGTGCTTTTGATCGTGCTGATCGTCCGTCCGCGCGGTCTTCTCGGCAAGGCGAACGCGTAGTGGCTACCGCTCCACCGAACCGCGGGCTCGGCGGCATCACGGGCAATGCGAACGCGCTGGGCGTGACGGTTGCGGCTCTGGTGCTGATGGCGTTCGTGCCGCAGCTCCACAGCGGATACTACGAGAACCTCGGACGCGGCGTGCTGATGTTCGCAACGCTCAGCCTCGGGTGGAATATCATCGGCGGCTACACCGGATACGCTAGTTTCGGCAACGTCGTGTTCTTCGGCCTCGGTTCGTACACGGCGGCCGTGCTCTGGCAGCACTGGCACCAGCAGAGCATCGCGCTCGCGGTCGTCTGTGCGATGGCCGTCGGCGTCGCCTTCGCACTCGTCCTCGGCATACCGATCCTACGCTTACGCGGCCACTACTTCGGGATCGCGACGCTCGGAATTGCGCTGGCGACTCAAGAGATCGTCTCGAACATCGATTGGCTGGGCGCCGGCAGCGGCTTTACCGTTCGTCCGCTCGACGCCTATTCGAACTACTACTATGCGATGTGGATCGTGTGCGCGGCGAGCATGCTCGCGACGTACCTGATCGCGCGCTCGAAGCTCGGCTATGCGTTCGTCGCAATCCGTGAGAACGAAGAAGCAGCCGCGGTCCTCGGCGTCGATCCGACGCGCTACAAGGTTACCGCCTGGGCGATTAGCGCCGCGATGGCGGCGGCGGCGGGTGCCGTCTTTGCCGGCGCGAACGGCTTCATCGATCCGCCGACGGCCTTCGCGCTCGACAACAATATCTTTCCGATCGTCATGGTGATCCTGGGCGGCGCCGGCACCGTGGCGGGTCCGCTCGTCGGTGCGTTGATCCTCACCGCGATCAACGAGACCTTGTGGAGTCACTTCCCGCAAATCCACACGTTGTTCTTCGGGGCCGTGATCGTCGTCGTCGTGGTGTTCTTGCCGCGCGGTATTCTCTGGCTCTTCAACACGCGCGGGGGCTGGAAGGGCATTGCCGGCTCCCTCGGAGCGTATCGCGTATGAGTGAGGCGTTCTTATCGATTGAAAACGTGGCGATGTACTTCGGCGGATTACACGCGCTCGATGATGTTTCGTTCGAAGTGGAACGCGGCTCGGTACTCGGTTTGATCGGCCCGAACGGCAGCGGGAAGACGACGCTGATGAACGTCGTCTCCGGCGTGTACAAGCCGACCTACGGCAACGTCCGTTTCAACGGGAAGCGCATTGCCGACGTGCCGACGTACGCGGTCTGCCGTCTCGGAATCGCGCGCACGTTCCAGGTCGTCAAGCCGTTTGCTAACCTCACCGTGCTTGAAAACGTCGCGGTCGGCGCGATGTATGGCCGCAACGGCAATCGGCGCGGCGCGCGCGCCTCCTTCGAGCGCGCTCGGGAACTCCTGGAGATCGTGGGACTGGCGCGCGTCGCGAAACGAAACGCGAGCGACTTGACGATCCCCGATCGCAAACGACTCGAAGTGGCGAAGGCGCTGGCACTCGATCCAGAAGTGCTGCTGCTCGACGAAGTAATGGCCGGACTCAACGCGACCGAGGTCGAGGAAGCCCTTGACCTGCTGCGCACCGTCAACAGCCGCGGCGTAACGCTGATTGTCGTAGAACACCTCATGAAAGCGATCGTCTCGATCTCGACGACGATCGTGGTGCTGGCCGAAGGGAAGAAGATCGCCGAAGGCGCGCCGGCCGAAGTGCTGGCCTCGCCGCGCGTGATCGAAGCGTATCTCGGCACGCGCTATGCCGAGCGGCAGCGCGCGCAGCGGGAAGCGCAAGCATGACCTCGACGATACGTACGACGGAAGCTGCGCTGCGCGTCGAGCATCTCAGTGCCGGCTATGGCGATACGCAAGTCCTCTGGGATATATCGTTCGACATCCAGCCCGGCGAGATCGTCGCGATCATCGGTTCGAACGGCGCCGGCAAGTCGACCTTGCTCGGAGCCATCAGCGGTCTCGTACGCACGTGGTCGGGCTCCGTTTCATACGCCGGACACGACCTCACCGGCCGTAGCGCCGACCGGCTCGTTTCGGCCGGCATCGTGCAAGTGCCGCAGGGCCGGCGTTTGTTCGGATCGATGTCGGTGGAAGAGAACTTGCTGATGGGCGCCTATCTGCGCACCGACAACGAGGTCAAGAGCGACCTCGAGAAGATGCTCGTGCTGTTGCCGCGCCTGCGCGAGCGTTTCGGATATCTGGCCGGCCACCTCTCCGGCGGCGAGCAGCAGCAAGTCGCGATCGCGCGCGCGCTGATGGCGCGGCCGAAGGTACTCCTCATCGATGAGATGTCGCTCGGCCTCGCACCGGTTCTCGTCGATCAACTGCTCGATATCATCAAAGAGATTCATGCGAGCGGCGTCGCGATCGTCATGGTCGAGCAAGACGTGCAAACCGCGCTGGAAATATCGACACGCGCCTACGTGCTCGAGACCGGCCGCTTCACGCTCGCCGGCCCATCGAACGAACTGCTCGACGACCCAAAGGTGAAGAAAGCCTACCTCGGCGTCTAGACTACGATACCGAGGATCGAGCCGAGGATTAATAGGCCGCCGAAGAGCGCGTGAAAGCGGGCCGTCTTAACGACGATCATCGGGTCGACGCGAGGTGCGCCGTATTGCCCAACTGCGCGGCCTAAAGTGATCGCTGCCGGCACGCTGGCAAAGACGACGAGCGTCCACGGCGAGAGGATCGAAAACGCGACGAGCAGCGCGGTTGCTGCGTAGGCGGCAGCGACGTAGGCATAGTGCAGGCGCTTTGCGGCGGCGTTGCCGAGCGCGATCGCGATCGTCGTGATGCCGGCCGCTCGATCGGTCGCGAGGTCGCGCAAGTTGTTGATGTGCAGGATGTCTACCACGAGCAAGCCGATTGGCAGTGCGGCGATGACCGGTAGCCACGAGAGCGTTTCGGCCTGCACGTAGAACGCACCGAACACCATCAAGAGCGCGAACGAGAGCATCACCTGAATGTCGCCGAAGCCGCGATTCTTGAACGCGAACGGCGGCGCCGTATAAAAGTACGCCGACAGAGCGCCGAATACGATGAGCGTCACGAGCGGCCACTTTGCCGGTCCCGCTTGTAGTGCAAGATAGAGTCCGCAGCAACCGGCGAGCGCGAACGCCGCGCCGGCTTCGATCGAAACGTCCAGCGGGGTCATCAACCTTCGCACGAGCACGTTGACCGAACCGAAGTTATCCGGTTGGTCGACGCCGGAGCGATAGTCGAAGAAGTCGTTCACCAGATTCGATGCGGCGTGGACGGCAACGCAGCCCACGACGGTCACGAAAAAGCTAAACGCGTTAAAGTGAAAGTCGGGGAGCCGGCCATGACCGCGTAATGTGAGCGCGATCAACCCACCGTAGACAGCCGGCACGATCGACGCGGTGAACGAAAACGGCCGCAGTGCGAGCAGCCAAATGCGTGGTGCGGTCAGGTAGCTTTGGGAACGGTCGGGAGCCGGTCGTGACTCCATTCCATCCACGATCCGTCGTAAACGGCGACGTTGGTGAAGCCCGCTTCGCACAACGCAAGATAGGCACCCGATGCGCCGACGCCGCTGCCGCACGAAACGATCGTGCGCTTCGACTTGTCGAGCCCGGCCTTCGCGACGAGATCGTCGAGCCGGGCACGTTCAGCAATGCGGCCTCCGCGCGAATCTTCGAGCAGATCGCTGGCCGAAAGCCGGACGCTGTTCGGAATGTCTTGATCGCGTTGCGCGTAGGTGCCGTCGCGTTGCGTCTCGAGGAATTGCACGCCGCTGCGGCCTTCGGCGATAGCGATCACGTCTTCGCGCGAAGCGCGGAGCGCCGGCCGCTCGCGCGTCGTGAACGCCGCGCGCGGAAAGCGCGGAACATCGGTCGAGAGTGCGTGACCGGCAGCCGTCCAGGCCGGCAGTCCGCCGGCGAGGATCGCAACGTCGTCGTGTCCGTAGTAGCGCAGCATCCACACCAGGCGCGCGCCGTAGGAAACGTTGCCTTCATCGTAGGCGATGACGAGCGTGCCGTCGCCGATACCGTTCGCGCTCATCACGTCGGCAAAGCGCTGCGGCGGTGCAACGCGCGCGGCGTAGGGCGTCGCGAGATCGTGCAGATCTTCGGCGTAGTCGAGGTGGATGGCACCCGGCAGATGACCGGCGGCGTACTGTTCGCGCCCTTCGGGCATCACGACGGCGGCGCCATGCGGTTTGCTGCGCGTGTCCACGATGCGGACGCGCGGATCGTCGAGATGACCGGCGAGCCACGCCACCTCAACGAACGGTGCGCTCATCTCAGACGGCGACCGCAGTGGCGCTGAGGTCGAAGCGCTTTTCCGCGTCGTCGGCGATGTACTTGCCGATGGCGAGCGACGACGTCGCGGCGGGTGAAGGTGCATTGCGCACGTGCACGATACCCTCGCTGCCTTCGAACACGAAATCATCGACCATGTTACCGTCGGCCGACATCGCTTGTGCGCGCACGCCGGAGGGACCGGGTAGCGTGTCGTCCGGCGTCAGCGACGGAATATAGCGTTGCAACGCGCCGACGTACGCGGAACGCACGAGGTCGCGATACATCTCGCCCGCACCGACTTGCCAATACTTCATCGCCAATTTGAAGAAGCCGGGATAGGTCAGTGCGTCCCACAGCTCGGGCGCGTTGATGTCCCAGAAGTTGTAGCCTTCGCGCGCAAACGCGAGCACCGCGTTCGGTCCGAGCCAAATCGTGCCGTCCATGCGCGGCGTGAAGTGGACGCCGAGGAACGGAAATTCGGGGTCCGGCACGGGGTAGATGTTGCCTTTTACCAGATGCTCTTTGCCGGGTTTGAGGATCAGATAGTCGCCGCGGAACGGTACGATCTTCGGATCTTGAGCGCCCTTCGTCATCTGGGCGAGCTTGTCGGAATAGAGCCCGCCGCAGGTGACGACGTACTTGGCCTGGATCTCACCCTGGCTCGTCGAGAGCTTGGTTATACCGCCCTGACGCTCGATCGAGCGTACTTCGTGGCCGAGGTACATGTCGGCGCCGGCTTCCCGCACGTCGTCGGCATAGTGACCCGAGACCATGCCCCAGTCGACGATGCCCGTCACCGGCGAGAAGATCGCCCGGATCCCGCGGAGGTAGGGCTCGCGTTCCTCGATTTGCTTGGCGTCGAGGATCTCGAGGTTGTCGATGCCGTTCTGCTGGCCGCGGACGTAGAGATCTTGCAGCCGGCCGAGCTCGGACTCTTCGGTGGCGACGATCAGCTTGCCGACCATCTTATAAGGAATGCTCTTCTCATCGCAGTAGGCCCGGGCGAGCGTCCGGCCCTCGACGCACAACTTGGCTTTGAGCGAGCCGGGTTTATAGTAGATCCCCGAATGGATCACGCCGCTATTGTGGCCCGTCTGGTGCTTGTTGTAGGCGGCCTCTTTCTCGACGTTGGCGAGCTTGAGGCGGGGATGGCGGCGGAGCAGTTCGCGGGAGGTGGCTAAGCCGACGATCCCCCCGCCGACCACGGCGATGTCATAAACCATAGATGCCATTCTCGCAAAGATCTGCCGCGCGTGCTACGACTTGGCCGACATGTTTTTTCACGCTGGCCCCGGGGCGCGAAGCGGTGGGAATACGCATCGATTCCGAGGCCTCGTCTCGCCCCCTCCATAGAGAGGGACCCAGGCAGCAGGCAAGCGCGCCGGCGAGCGAGCAGGCGTCGGGTTTACAGGCCAAATCTATCGTGTTTGCGAGCTTGCGCACAACATGTGCATAGAATCGGGGCCCAAAGCCTTGACTTCACTTGACGGTATTTGGTATTCTAACCCTCGTTGACTCTGACGCCTTGCCACTACGGTGCGGTCAGTGATCCGGTCCGAAATGGGCTGGGCGGTAGCGTCGGTTCCTTGAAAACTGAACAGTACAGTAGCGCATAAGTCTGTGGGTCTCTAAACCTTTTCAGGCATAAGCGGCGCAAGCCGTTTTTTGTTTGGATCGGGATTTTG
>Ga0182030_10025780_pt1 | contig 10683 bp, 13 predicted proteins | sample 812S3MmetaG_FD_121299 | JGI IMG/M metagenome (GOLD analysis project Ga0182030, IMG submission 121299) | Permafrost microbial communities from Stordalen Mire, Sweden - 812S3M metaG (Illumina Assembly) | ecosystem: Environmental > Terrestrial > Soil > Wetlands > Permafrost | place: Sweden... | reverse complement strand
TGCAAATTCGTCGACTTTAACTAACGCTACCAGCACGCATGTTACATCATCCTCAGATAAGGCCAAGATTGTAGAAGCTATTGGAGAGATTGACCACTACATTGGCAATCTTCTCTCTCTCGTGAAACCAGTCCAGGCTCTTCGTGCGGAGGTTCTTCAAGAAGGGCCCTATTGGATTCAAATTCAGAAGAGAGATATGGTCAAACGTAGGGTTCTGGGTGACTCAGTAGATGCATACAGTGCTTCTAGCATTTCATCTCCCAGAATCCGCAGTGTCTTTGACACTTCCGAGATCGAGAGCGTTTCCGAACTATCAGAAAATTTTTCAGAACGCATCAAAGAAAGAGCTTCCTCAGAAACATATACACCCTTGCCTAGCAACGATAGTTTGAGAGCGCAGTCAAGCTACGATCATAGTCCGACCACCAAAGTGACTCCACGAAGAACTGTGGGCTTCAAAAAGGAAGCTCAACTTCGATCTAGAGAAGGGGTTCTACAATGGCACCAAGAAACATTCCCGGTTTATCATTTGTCTTGGGAGCGGTTGAAGAATTTTCTTGAGCAAAAATATGGTAAAATTGACCTTCAATATCACATTGTATGTAAGATTTCTTCCGTCTTGGCTTGTATTAGTTCATTGTGCGGTCACCTCCACACATGCACGTTTGCAAATGCTAATATCATGATCAATAGACTATGGATTACTATGTTTTCGATGTTCCAGAACCACTCACACAAGTTCGTCCTTTCAGACATGTCAATTCAATTTTGAGAGCTACTGACTAGATACCGTGGATAGAAAGACAGAGAGGAAATTTCGAGGTTGCGGTTCCAATCGCCCTTACGCCGAGTCTCTCAATCACCAGAGCCTGCTTGACGATTTAGTGGTGCAACAGAACTCTACACATTGTAAATTTGGCAGCCGCATATAATCATGGTCATGAAGAAAGTTATAAACTGGAATCTATGCTTTAGATATGCATCACAAAATACAAATTGGCTTGAAGACATTTCATCTACGCTCGCAATCTCACAACGGAGACCAGCCTCAGCCACAAACGCACTTTGCTGTCTGCCCACCACCTCCAGCGAACTTCTTGCTTCCTCTAAAGATTTCCATTCAGCTTTTCATCGATCGCCAATCAACATCTGTTGTCATTATTATTGTTGATACTTGAGAGAATACAAGAATTCGTGCGAATCGAGGTGCCTGATCCTATCATCGTTTCTGGAGACGCGCGATTTACAGTGGGGTCCTCCGCAAGATGGCGACCAGGTCGGAACCTGCAGGGCTAGCAGTCCCTGAAGCTTTTCAGCGATCCTACGAGAATCTGGAATCCTACCCCCGGAATCTTCTCTATCAAACGACGAGCCAAGCCTCCCTAGAATACTATGCATCGCGGCTGGACAGGTCTGCCTCAACACTGTTCGTGGAGTCAGACAGCGAGATCCATGTTCCTTTTCGAGAATACACTGGTGAAGGTAGGGCAAATGATAAATATCCAGAAATCTAGAACATATGCTAATCTGCGAAGCTTGGCAACGATACAATGTCCTGAGCGACTCCGCTCTGAAAGAAAAACTTGGGGATCAGTCCAGAATCGATGTCCATACCTTGGCGCGAGTCGGCGAATTAGCAACAAAAGAGGACCCGATATGCCGTTTTATGTAAGTCGAAATTGTGATGATCCACCTCTTACTTTTACGCTTTACGCTAATTAAGATACTACTAGTTTCGTTTGGGCTGAGGACTCAGTGTCGTCTCTCAGGATCACCCGAAAGATGCTCCTTCGAATCCTATCCTACCACCAAGTAATGCCAAGCTACCTCGATTTTATCTCTGTCTTCGGCTTGCAGATTGAGCAGCGCGATCTCCAATTCAGTGGCTTCCGAAGTCAAGTCACTATCCGTGACCGCGAACAACCGCTGGAAATCCAAAGCCTGCGTCGTAGCGGCAGGCTGTATCAGCTCTTTTATAACCTCAAAGCTGTCTCTAGCACTACCGCTGAAACGTATCCTTGGTCAGTGAGGCAAGCGGCAATTCATCACCAGTTTGATATAGACCAAGGGACCGCGCTATGGATAATCACGGAGGGTGGCCGGGATCTCAAGGCTAGTATTCAAAAATTGACAGGTTCAAAAGGGCGTCCCGTTGATCAGAATTTCACAAAACCGGTAGATTGCTTCAGGTCAAGTCTAGCTGTTCATTTGCTCCTATGCCAATGGTCAACGGAACAGTGGCGGTGGTATATTCAGTGGCTTGAAAGTGAGATGGTGGAAAAGGTTAGAAGCTCTCCTGTTACTGGGTATCTTTCTAACTCAATATTTTAGACTCGCTTGGTCGTTCATGGTGTCCATAGACGCGGAGATTCTGGCTATATTTTCGGTGCTGAGGACTTGCAGAGAGTACAGCAACTAGAAGACAAGACCAATGAAGCTTTGATGATTCTTGAAGCCAACACTAGTGTGCTCTGCTCTCTCAAGGGATTTTATCAGACATTAGGAACAAACCTTGATTTTTCACTGAGAAATTCTTGCCAAGATGAAATTCTCGCATTCGCTGGACAAGTGGACGACATGATCTATGACTCAAGGATGCAGATTTCACGAGCCAAGGTCTTACTCAAAATCACTACAGACAGAAAATCCTTAGTAGGTGAACCTTTGCTGAACTCATTCCAATCGTCTCCTAAAAGGTCACAAACTGATGGGCACAGATCTACCAGCACCTTCAAACCCAGGCAACAGAGAAAATGGAGACCATCACTAAGAACATGATGAAAGAAGCGATTTCAATGAGGATAATGACAGTGGTGACCTTGATATATTTGCCTGTAACTTTTGTTTCAGTGAGTCATATATCCCTCTAGCAGAGCGTACGTGGTTAAGTACTGATTTGTTAGAAGACTTTTTTCAGCACAGATTTTGTCCAGTTCGCGAAGGGAAATACGGGATCATTAGATCTTAGACCAGCTTTAACGCGATGGATTGAGGTCACTCTACCACTTGTAGCAGTAACACTCGGCTCGGGATTTTTCGTTTTCAAATTAGCAGGAAATCAAAGAACGCGGCCAAAACTCCCGGACTCTTCACTGATGGTGGATCATGAATTGCAAGTTTTCGTCTAAACAGGGATTATTACGAGTAGACGGAGTATCGAAGGGTTATGAAACCATTCTCTTTAAAGCTTTGTAAAGATTTCAAGTCAGTTTTGCTCTGTATACTTACATCCTAGAATTTGTAGGTGATACAAGGACAAACATGAAATTAGGTAGCACTCTAAGACAACATACTTGGGAGGTAAGTTGGGCTCAATCATTGCAAATCACGATTATCAAAGGGGTCAGCTCTTGGAGGAAATTTTACATTCATTCGTAACTTCTTTCTATATTTCTTGTCCAAATGTTTCATCTCGGTACCAGCCCGAGATATTCTTCTTAATCTATGAGAACAAGCCCAAGACTCTGTTCCTCAGACCGTCACTGATGAAATCTCTAGCCTCTTGCGGGTGATCTCGACTGAGGTCTTTCCTGCAGACTGGACACTTGGTCCTAGCGGCTTCTGCGGGCATAGTGGTGATCATTCGAATGCACTCGCGTCCGAAGATATGTCCACAAGGAAGTTTGACCGCTTGGCCACCTTGGCAGGCTACCTCCCCGTGGAGAACGAGTGACCCTTGGCAGATGGCGCAAATGTTCTTGCTTTCTGGGATGTTGTTTCTGGGAATGATTGGGAAGTTGTCCACAGGGTCTTCGGGATCGAGTGTTGAGATGTATGCGGCGAACTTGCGCACGAACCGCTCTCTTCGAGACCAAAGAACTCCTAGGGCTTGGGTTAGATTGCTGTAGCGACGGACGCCGTAGTATGCTATTACTTTACCTTGGAACCCGCCGCAAGGGTGGGCTTCTTCGAGCCTGGTGATCAGACTCGTTTCTTTGCTTTCTTCGGGAATCTTGCAGCGGTTGCAATTGGTATCGAAATCGTAGGCTAGGACTTCCACCCGTTCTGCGCAAATAGGATTAAGCGAGGGGATGACGAATTGCTCTGTGTGTCCACACTTGTAGAAGAAGAGTTTCTTACGAATTTGACACATGATTGAAGAATATGATATGAGTTTGGATGAAATTTTTGAAGAGACAAGCAGTACCTGTGGAGGATCACACCAATTTTTATGAACTGGAAATGATTGTCCGCTGAATGTTCGAGAAATGTTTTCAAACAATAGATTGTTCGGACGTTTTCTCTAGGCCTAGCTATTCTCTTTGAAACTATAAGACATTGTTCAGAAATAACCGTAGTATCATGACAAACAGAATGAGTTTTTGAATGACTCTTTGTTTCTAGACGAGCCTCCAGCCCGAGAACAAAGGAATCAGCAGAGCTAGTCTCTATCAAGCGCTAGCATATTCCGGTCACGAAGTTTTCGGCAGCTAGAGGAATTTCCAGGTCTCGGTCTTTGGTCCGCTGTGATCTTGACCAGTCCGGAACTTTTGAGCCTTTCAGGAGCAAAGTGTTGGAAGCATGCAAACTTCCGAACGACCTGAAGGCACCAAGCATTCCATTCAATAAATTATCTTCGCAGGCGGGGTCAGTCTGTGAATCGAAGACTCCGTTATTCTCTCTGTAATGTTGTAATAATTCAGTCCAATACCGTTGCGCAGAAAATAACGGCCAGATTCTAAGAACCAAGAGTATATATATATTGGTATGGAGCACTGAATTGGGTCTCAATTGCCTCTGAGAACTTCATCACTCCACATTCGAAGAGACCTCATATTCTGTGAAGATAAGTCTCTTAGAGAATAACCCCTCTTGATATGTCCAAGCTGACTTCTGGAGTGGCTCAGGAGGGATTGAAATGATTTGCTTGCCATCAATATTTGCCAACATCTGAGATATCCGAGGCCGAGAAAAGCTAGTTCCTATGAGACCAGAAGAAGTGAGAATGCTTTTTCTCGTTATCAAGCTATTTTATACAATTTCGGTCAAGCCAAAGATAAAGAAACCCAAGGCTTTTGGTTACTTCGATTGCATCTTTGATAACATTAGGGACTATGCTGGCTTCGATACCACACGATTCAATCCTTCTAGTTGGTGCCCAAATATAGCTTAGTGCGACATATTAACACTCTTCCGGAGCTGAGATAACCTTCTGACTTCCACAATCGATGACCTTAAAGCCAAGCGGGTATGTTGTTGACCGTGGCTCGCACGAGCCTGTATGGTGGCCTTCGCAGTATGATAGCCATTCCAGCATGATGGCATGATTGATAGCGTCTGCATCACAATGCGACCTGTGAAAGCACAACGAACAGATTCTTGAGATCTTACTGGAGCCAGATATCCGATGATTCTGAGAATATTTCGATCAATATTTACGCTGGCATCTCGCTCTCCAAATACGCCATAAAACGTATTCTCCAAGAGTCTCAATGGTAGACGGCTAGCGCTAAGACCACTAGGCTGGTAGTTTGAAGAATATAATTCAAATACGTTTGAGAGCGCATATAGATGAAAGACCGCATAAATTGGAGATCTATTGACTTCAACAAAATTTCGCGCTTTTGACTGCAGCACACGGCAGAGAGAGCATTGGTCGTCTCGAAGAACCTCACAGAGCTGGCTTAGAACTGCAAGACGGAGCCACTTGGCAACTGGCAATTTTTGATCGAAGTCGATCGATGAGCACCGCGCACAGTGATGGTCCGCAGTTCATGGCCCTGCAGTATTAAAGCGATGGACTTTCCGTTTCCCTCTCGCTTCAGATTATTCATTTCTCTCAGCCCGCTTCCGTTTTCCAAGTCAGGTCGGAGGAACCATGGGCCTATGAAGTTTTCAATGTGCTGTGATGATAGAGTCAAACTTGTTTCCTGTGGTTTCACCGAATGGTGGGTAAATCGAAACGATCAGATGAGGATGCAATGTGCGAAATAGGAAGAGAAAATCGTGACAGGAAGACGATATATCGCCCGGCTGTCATCACAGCCCCACCACAGCGATCACTCAATCACATTAATTGCATGGTACCTATTCTCTCCGAGGCTGTGCGCAGTGATAACCACGTCACAATCCCAGCTTGTCAAAATTTAAGCTTTTCATTGACCAGATGTTGCCGTGGCTGCATGCTCAGCCCCAGACAAGGCTTTCGCTGCGGATTCGACCAGGGTTGACACACCACAAGGCTGATCTCCGAACCTGAATTTATAGTTTCGCCGTACCCCACCATGAATTTTCTCATCTCTAATGGCGCGACTTTCCTTGTGGTATGCAATTCCAATCTTTCTCTTTTGTTTGAATATCGGGGTGAGAGGGCAGGGACAATGCTATTTCCCACCTGAAGTCCAGGGGCAGCTGGGTTACCAGGCTACCGAACAAAGAGCTTGCGATGCGTTTGCGGAAACGAGCCTTTGTTGTTCGTTAGGATGGACTTGTTTCTCGAATAAATTGTGTGTGGTGACGGATGAGAAGGCGGTTGGGAATTTATGGCCACTTGGAACGGCGTTGCGGGGAACTTGTACGAATCCGCAATGGGATGATACCGTGTGTGGAAGCTTTTGCTTGGGTAAGTGCCTGGCATTCGAACGATAGCTAAAAATTACTGATTCGGAAAATAGATGATCCTGTCCAACAAAATAACGGATCTTTGGAATTCTGCGGAAATGGCAACTGGTGTTGCGGACCAGCAGCGGATGCTGGAACTTGCGATTGCCAAAGTGGGAAGGGAACATTCTCAATCTCAGATGGGCAGGCACAAACAATAATTGATGTGGCTGGTTTGGGCAGTACAAGTACCTTTTTCACACCAGCATCTACAGCTGCTGCTTCAACCTCATCGAGCCCGACGACGTCAGGTAGTCCTAAATCAACTTCGCTGAGCATATCAAGCACATCAAGGCCGTCGAGCACTTCGAGCACTTTGAGCACATCGAGTATCCCAAGTACTCAAACGACATCGACTTCCTCGGTCACCAAGTCGTCAACAACAATAACGGGCAGCAAAACACCAGCTTCAACATCCAGCCATCCCGTCTCTATTTCCAGTACCTCCAGCACCGCAGTCGCACCCGCCTCAGCGCCACAACAAAAATCCCTCTCCATAACCCACAAGCCCGGTTTCATAGCCGGAATGGCTATACTCGGCTGCCTTCTTTTTCTCGCTCTAGCACTTGGTATCGCGTTTCTCGTCTGGCGCCGGCGCCGCAGCCAACGCTTAGCAAACCTACCCACTGCAGACGATGATTCGGAGATCTATCCCCCGCCTATAGATACAGGGCCACCTGTGATGAGACCACCGGAGGATCCATATGCGATTGCGATTCCCCCAAGGAGTCCGAAGAGAAATTCACCACTTAGGGGCTCGCCTAGAGGATCGCCGGTGAGAGGACCATGGGGCAGGAATGAGATGACTGTGAGAAGTGTGGGGGGAGACGGGGTCGGTGAGGGGAGGACGGTCGGGTTTCCGTATATTATGCCTTATGAGGGAACATGAATGTATATTTTTAGGAGGAAATCAAATTGTTTGGGAATATAAGATTTCCGATATAGTCTGCACCGAATCTGGCCCTCTCCAAAGTCCACTTGCGTCCTTGGACCTGAGCAGTCACTGCTTAACCTGAGCTACCTTAAGCCCCGAGTCTTGAGTACGCTAATAAGTCAGCAGGATTACACTTCTACTCCACTCTTCTTTCCTACCTATTAACTAGAATATAGTTCATCTTCCGTCAAAGTTCTCCGCAAGTTTAGCGTAATCATGATTCCTAATGATCTTGTCCTCATCATTCCACCAAGTCACACTGACACCCACCATCTTCACCAAACCTCCGCCCACCTCTAAATTACCAAGTTCTTTATCATTCACAATTTCCTCCATCTTCTTCACATAGTTGAAAGTTATATTCCACTCCCAGCTTGTGTAGCTTTTGTATCCATTAACAGAGACAGTGGTCATATTCAGATTATCACACGCCTCGACCATGTTCGTGAGGTAGGAATGCAATTGTGGTTTATTCAGGTTGACTTGTCCGGCCCCTTTGCCACGATCAGTAACCTTAGAATCAATATAGACCTAGGAGGACATAAAATACCAAAATCGGAGAAGTGGACATCTTCTGAGAAGAATGACATTGCCTCGTCTATAGAGCAGCTGTTAATGGCCTGGCGGTATTTTTCTTGGCGTGCTGTGATGTGAGCTTCATCTGGATGAATTGCCATGGCTGCTAATCTTAGAGACAATGAGTTTCTAGTTTAATGATTTAGAAAATAATATAAATTCAGATCTGCGTAAATGAGATAGAGAATGGAGGTTAAGATATGGGAGAGTAAGATTCACATACGTCAGCTTACATGAGAAAGACCTGAGCAGTCGCTGATCTACCTACTAGTAACCCCCTGATACCTTAGTGCAGATCTTACTTGTACACCATTAGCGACAACAAGTTAGGGCTCCTACCTTACGATAGCGAGCTGGTGCGCGATTTGACAGCAAACAAGCATTCATTCAGCAGTGTCGCGTTCTTATAGCATGATCCCAGTTGCCGCGGCTGGTCTTACAACCCCTTTCCCACAGCCATCCCGGCTGTCAGCCTCTTTCAGCTCTCTCGTGGCAGTACACGGGCCCTAAAATGGTATGGTGGAGGTAGTAAGTTCTCCAACCGCAATTACCGTCAAGACACATCTTGTTCCTATTCGACGACTCATCCGTTCAATGTTACATCCCCCTTATCTTGGCTGAAAGTTGCGCCACAATCTTCCCGTTTCAGGACGCGAGCCTGCTCTTCATCGTCGAATTTGGACCCTGCTCCGGAGTGTGCGGCAACGCGAATCGAAGTTACAAAGTATTGAATTTTTTGATCGCGTTGATTAATGACCCTCCCCCCCGTGAAGTCTTGCGCTGGTCCTTTCTCTAGTCCTTTCTTCCCCTTCCACGTCTTTTTCTTCTTCACAGTCCCTTCGCGTTGCGAGATTCGCCCTTTTATGGGTGCACCTACGCGTCATGTTTGGCTTTCTCCTAGCATCTTTCTTCATCCTCGGAATAGTCTCCTCCCAAACAGTCTCCATTCAATATGTCTCCGCCTATTACTCCCAGCGCGATTGCGCCAGCACTTGCCAGGCCATTTATCCCAACTACCCACCGGATCTCATCGCCGAATACCTTAGTTGCGCCACTGACCCCATCGAAAACTCCTGCTTCTGTAGTGTCGATATGCAGTCCAATGCAGAGAGTCATATACAGAGTTGCGTGCAAAATTTATGCCAAAATACGCTGGATGCAAATATTGCGGTCTCGATATATGATGCCTATTGTACGAGTGCGGGGTTTGTGAAGGCGGGGGTCACGGGTACGCCAACTTTATTATATACTCTTGCGACTGTCACGGTGACGATGGTGGAAACTGTGACTGTTAGGTCTGGGCGACTGGGTAGTCCATTTGGTGCTTTGGTGGAACTTGTTGGCTTGAGATAAGCATATCGATGACTTGTTATATTAGCTACAACAACGACGGGGACACAAACTGTTCAAGGCTCATCTGCGACCTCCACGGTATTTACATCCCGTCCTCCAGCATGTCAAATTCCATACATTCTTACGAATACACAGAGTACCGGCACCGGGTCGAGCACCGATGGCAGCAGCTCTAGTGGGAACACGTTCGGTGGTCTTACGGAGGCTGATCTTATTGGTATCATCATTGGAGGCGTGGGAGCAGTAGCATCAGCAGTTGGTGCTTATTATGGTTGGAAAGCACTCCGCAGATAATGGAGACAATTAGAACGAATCACAAAATCCCAGAAGAAACAAAGTTTTGTCTAAGTGGCGTTTCATTTCAATACCAGTGCTACAACTGCCAACAATCTCAGTCATCATCTCGGTTTCATTTATTTGTCATTTAGGTAGGAGAATTCTGATTCAGATCCGGAGAGTCTTCGTTACCCATATCACCCCAGCCGTTGCTGGTGCCGCAGATAATGCTCCAGAACTGCTCAGTGACATACCAACAATAGCTATCTCCGTTGCGCACGAGTATCTTGTCAAGTGACCGAGTATCGCGGAAGCCATATCCGACGGGATTCCCATCTTCGTCCTCTTGGCCGTGACTTACCGCGTTGGAAGGAGGAGAGGTTTAGATTCGATGAGATTATCTATATAATCTCAGACGACAATTGAGCTCATCAAAGTCCTTTTCTGTCTTGGGATATAAGTAGCCGCTGCTCTAATATAAGCTGAGCCCTAAGTCCTAAGCACGCTAATAAGTAAACTAGATTATGCTCAAAGATCCTTTCTGGCTCTTTTGAGAATCGATTACAATCTTTATTTTGTCTATATATAAAATTTGGCAAATTCTGATTTCTATTACATAGCCACCTCCTTAAATCTATTAAGACATTGTAACAGTATCTGTTTTCGTTCTTTTTTTACACTTGTAGATAAATTAATATAAAAGCAAGTAGTTTATATAACTCTAAAGTAAACTTGAAAAATATTAAAATTTTCAATTAATTATAAATAAATTTCAATTAAAATTATATTTTTTTCTCTAGAAAATCTTGAAAAAGTATTATTATATAAAACTATAAATAGATAATTTATTTAATTTATTTAATTTATTTAATTTATTTAATTTATTTAATTTATTTAATTTATTTAATTTATTTAATTTATTTAATTTATTTAATTTATTTAAT
>Ga0182030_10025779_pt1 | contig 10684 bp, 7 predicted proteins | sample 812S3MmetaG_FD_121299 | JGI IMG/M metagenome (GOLD analysis project Ga0182030, IMG submission 121299) | Permafrost microbial communities from Stordalen Mire, Sweden - 812S3M metaG (Illumina Assembly) | ecosystem: Environmental > Terrestrial > Soil > Wetlands > Permafrost | place: Sweden... | reverse complement strand
GATTGGACGCCTATATCGAGCGAACGATCAATCTGTGGGATGTCGCCGCCGGTGCGCTGCTCCTGGAAAATGCCGGGGGGGAATTTTATGCCACGGCTTCATCCGACGGCAAACTGCGCATGTGCGCCGACAACGGCCGCTTGCGAAAGAAATTGAAACTCGGGAGCATGTTGCAATAATTTGCATCCTATGATCAGCCGGCATTTTCTCATACTCACCCTGCTCGCCTCCCTGGCCGCCGTGGCTGGGCCGGTGATCAATCCGGTCGGCAACGTCATCGTGCCGGCGGGCAAATCGCTCATCGTCCCCATCACCGCCACCGTCACGAACGGACGGCCGCTCACCTACACCTTCACCGGCAGCACCAACACCATGGCCATCGTGCTCCACACGAACAACCCGTTCTGAAAGTTGAACGTGGCGCAGGCCTGCGCCACCAACGACCCCGGCGCCTTTCAAATTCCCTTCCGCGGCGGCCTGGCCACCGTGACCAACGTCGGCGACATGACTTTTATGCTGTTCCCGGAGTACGCGCCCAACACCGTCTCCATCTTCCAGGGACTTTCCGCCGCCGGCTTTTACAACAGCAACACGATCTTTCATCGCATCATCAGCAATTTCGTGATCCAAGGCGGCGACCCCCTCACCAACGGCACCGGCGGTCTGGTGTTTGAATACGACGACGAGTTCAACCCGCAGGCGATTTTCAGTGGCAATGGACAGTTGGCGCTGGCGAATTCCGGAAAAAACACGGACGGCTCCCAGTTCTTCGTCACCGTTGGCCAACAGCGATATCTCGATTTCCAATACACCCTCTTCGGGCAGCTTGTCCGCGGCTTTCCCGTGCTTACCAACATTAACAGCACGGCCGTGGACACCAACAGCCGCCCGCTGGCTAATGAGATCATTACCCAGGCCGGTTTCGTCCCGGATACGTCCGACACCGTCATCACTCTGGTGGCCACCAACGTCGCCCGCATCACGAATACCATCACCATCGTCGTCGATGACGGAGCCGGCGGCCAGGCCACCAATAAGTTCACCGCGGCAACCGTCACCGACACGAACAGCAATTCCCAGCCTTTCATCTATGGTCAAACCGTCACCAACCTCGTGGCCCCGTTGAATACGAAGTTGACGAATTCTCTCGACGCCTTGGAACTTGACGGCCAGACGCTTTATTGGTTCCCGTTTTTTGCAGATTCCAGTTCCGGGACGAATTCGAGTGGTATCACCTACTCCAATAACTTCATCTTCCGCTCGCTCACCTACAACGTGACCAACGACGGCGGCCAGTTGCAGCTTATTGTCCAACCCATAACTAATTACTCCGGGCCGATCACCCTCATATTCGACGTGAGCGCCAATCCCTCGTGGGGCATCATTCATGAGTATCCCTTCTTGGGAACTCTGCCGAACTATGACGAGATGATTTACACCTTGGTTTTCGGAGACACGCCGATTGTGGGCCAGGCGGTCGCGGTGCCCCCGCAGGCACCGGGCATATTCACAAATCTCCTGCTGGCCACCTTTACCAACGGCGTGCCAGCCAGCGCCCTCACCAATTTCTCCGCCTCCATCCAGTGGGGCGATGATTCCATCACGGCGGGCACGATTATCTCGAACACGACAGGCTGGAAACAGGTCTTCGGTTCCCACAACTACACGAATTCCGGCGCGTTTCCGATGACCGTGACTATCCAGAGCAGCTTGGGCGTCACTGCGATAATCAGCAATACCATCACGGTCATGCCTTCACTCTCGCCGATGGTCAGCGGCACGAATCTCGCCATTGCCTGGCCCGGATGGGCCTTCGCCTACGGCCTGCAATCCAGCACGAACCTCGCTGGCACCAACTGGGTGGCCGTGACCAACTCCGCCGCCCTGTCCGGCTTTCAAAACGCCGTCTCCAACCCGCTGTCCGCGAACCAGTCCTTCTTCCGTCTCAGACATTAAATATCGATGCTGAATCAGTTCCATCAGCCGCGTTCAGAGCGGCCGCCGTCCAAAAAGGCCTTGAGCTTGGCCAGCGCGCGGGCCCGATGGCTCAGCCGGTTCTTCACCTCTTCGCCCAATTCCGCGAATGACTGCGCAAAGCCGTCCGGCACAAACAACGGATCATAACCAAAGCCGCCATGACCGCTCGCCGCCCATTGGATGCGCCCCTCGCACGCGCCAGCGAAGATCCGCGCCGCAGGTTCGCCCACCGGCACCAGCGCGAGGACGCAGCGGAATCGGCCCGTGCGCCGTTCCTGCGGCACGTCCTGGAGCAGCCGGAGCAATTTGGCGTTGTTCTCGGCGTCCGGGGAATTCTCCTTCCCGTCACCCGCGGCGAACCGGGCCGAATGCACGCCCGGCGCGCCGTTCAAGGCGTCCACTTCCAATCCCGAATCGTCCGCGAGGACATAATCCGGCGCCGGCGCCCGCCCCACGTTCCGGTCCTGCAACCACCGGGCCAATTCCACCGCCTTCTTCGTCGCGTTGCCGGCAAAAGTGTCGGCGTCTTCCACGACCTTGGGCGCGGCCGGAAAATCATCCAGCGTGAGAAAACCAAAGGGCGCGCCCAGGATGGCCTGGATCTCGCCGACCTTGTGGGCGTTGCGGGTGGCAATGAGCAGCGTCGTCATCCGGCAACGCTACCACACCCACCCGCAAACTGGCGAGCTTGACGCAGCCATTCCACGCGGCAGAATCAAACCATGCAATCTCGCACCACTCTCACTTGTGTCCTCGTGTTGGCCGCGCTCACCGCCGGCGTGGTCTCGGCCGAAACCGTCTGGCTGGACAAGCTGGATCTTCATGCCGCCACGCAGGGCTGGGGCGAGCCGCACGCGAACCAGTCCGTCGAGGGCCACCCGCTGACCATTGCCGGACAGATATATCAGCACGGCTTTGGCACGCACGCCGAGAGCACGTTGAACATCAACCTGGATGGCGGCGCGCAAGCCTTCTCCGCCAGCGTGGGCGTGGACGACGAGGTGAACAAGAATCCCGCTTCGAGCGTCGAGTTCAGCGTCAGCGGAGACGGCAAGGTCTTGTGGAAAAGCGGCCTCATGCTCGCCGGCAACACCGCCAAGTATTGCCAGGCGGATGTGTCGGGCGTGCGGGTCTTGACCTTGAAGGTCGCCGCCACCGGCGAAGCCATTGATTACGATCATGCGGACTGGGTGGACGCCAAATTTGAAACCGCCTCGGCCACGACTTTTGCGACCAGCGGCGAACCAGATCTCCAGCCGGTCGCGCCGTACATCCTCACGCCGCTGCCGCCTGCCTCGCCCCGCATCAATGGTGCGAGCGTCTTTGGCGTGCGGCCCGGCTCGCCCTTTCTCTTCACCATCCCCGCCACCGGCGAGCGACCCATGACCTTCTCCGTCCACAAGCTGCCGAAGGGCCTGCGGCTGGATGCCCATACCGGCCGCATCACCGGCGTCCTGCGCGCGCCGGGCGAATTCACCGTGACCCTCGGCGCCCGGAATTCACTCGGCGCGGCGGAAAAGCAATTCCGCATCGTCTGCGGCAGCCAGTTTGCGCTCACCCCGCCGATGGGCTGGAACAGTTGGAACTGCTTTGCCGGCGCCGTGTCGGAAGCCCGCGTGAAACAGGCGGCCGACGCCATGGTCAAAAGCGATTTGATCAACCATGGCTGGACCTACATCAACGTGGACGATTTCTGGCAAAACCAGCGCGATGCCACCGACCCGACCCTGCGCGGTCCGTTCCGCAACCCGGATGGCTCCATCGTGCCCAACCAGAGGTTCCCGGACATGAAAGGCCTGGCCGATTATATCCACGGCCTCGGTTTGAAGGCCGGCCTGTATTCCTCGCCCGGACCGTGGACGTGCGGCGGCTGCGCGGCGAGCTGGAGACACGAGCAGCAAGACGCGCAGACCTACGCGCGCTGGGGCTTTGACTATTTGAAATACGATTGGTGCAGCTACGGCGGTATTGCCGACGGCAAGGACCCGGCCGCCAAGGACCTTCCCACTTGGGGCGAAGGCGTTGGCAAAAATGCTGTGGCCGTGGCCAGCCATCCCTACCAAGTCATGGGCAAATTCCTGCGCGACCAGCCGCGCGACATCGTGTTTAGCCTTTGCCAGTACGGCATGTCCGACGTCTGGAACTGGGGCGGCTCCGTCAACGGCAACTGCTGGCGCACCACGGGCGACATCATCGACACCTGGCGGAGCATGAGCCAGATTGGATTCCACCAGAACCAGGCGGCGCCGTTTGCCAAGCCCGGCAATTGGAATGATCCGGACATGCTCATCGTGGGGCAGGTCGGCTGGGGCAATCTGCATCCGACCCGCCTGACGGTGGACGAACAATATACGCACATCAGCCTGTGGTGCCTGCTCTCAGCCCCGCTGCTGATCGGCTGCGACATGGATAAGCTCGACGACTTCACCCTGAATTTATTGAGCAATGACGAAGTGCTCGCGCTGGATCAGGATGCCCTGGGCCACGGGGCGACCTGCGTCTGGAGCAACGCCGCCGTGCGCGTCTATGCCAAGCCGCTCGCAGACGGCGGCCGCGGCGTCGGCTTCTTCAATCTCGGCCCCGCGCCGGCCAACCTGGACTTCAAGGATCTTGCCGCGGTGGGATTGTCCGGCAATCAGCACGTCCGCGACCTGTGGCGGCAACAGGACCTGCCCGATGTGGACGCCGCCGGCACCCTGTCGCTGACGATTCCGGCCCACGGCGTGGTGCTCTACAAATTCGCGCCGGCCAAGTGACCGATCGCGTTATTTCGTTGCCGGAGAATTAGTTGCAGGTTCCGGGACCAGCGGCTTGAGGATCTCGGCGAGCAAATCCGGCGCCGCCAGATTGCGCGCGAGGATGGGGTACTTCTCGCCGCCGTGGTAACTGATGGAAAAGGTCTGGTAGTAGTCGTTGAGTTCCGTGAGCAGGGCCACGGGCGCCTGGTTGGTAGCTGCGGTGGCCACGGCCGCGCGAAGAAGCTGCCCAGACCAAGCGCGGCCGTTCACGGCGATGAGCTTCATGCCTTGGAAGACTCCCGCCCGGTCCGCGGGCGAGCCTGGCAGCACGTCGCCGATGTCGCCATCGGTGCCCACCGAGAAGCCGAGCGAGTAGTTCAAGTTGGAGAACTTGGATTGGTCTTCGCGGAGCTTGAGCTGCGGCGGCACGCCATTCGTCCAAGCCAGCCGCCAGCCGGCGTTCTCCACGCCGCCCTGCGGAGCGTGTTCGGTGATTTCATAAACGCGCTTTTGGAAAAAGCCGTTCCAGTCATACGGTGCGATGTCATTGAGTGTTCGCACGACGTCATCGTACTGGTAGGGGACGACGCGGGGCGCCGAGTTGGTGCCGCCGTGAAACGCCTTGCAGAAATCGTCGAGCGATTTCCGGCCTTTCGTCTGCTGCCGGATGAGCGTGTCGGCCTCCAGCCAGATCGCGTCGCCCTCGGAATAGAAATCCACGCCGCGCCGGCGGCTGAGCCCCGCGCCCGGCGCCTGATACAGAAGCGGCGCGGCCACCGCGGTGTCGGCCAGCGGCCGCCATTGCCGGCCGGTGCGGGAATCGAGCGTGGCGAGGTTGAGCGCCAGCGTCTCGCGGAAGTCGTCGCCCGTCTCCAGTCCGCTGCGCGCGGCGAGCACCTTGCCGTAATAGGACGTCAGGCCCTCATAGACCCAGAGCAGTTCGTCGCGCATCGGTTGCTGGTAGTCGGCCGTGGCGAGGCCCGCGGGCCGGCGGTACTTGCCGTTCCAGGAATGGAACATCTCGTGCGGCAGCAACTCGGCGCCGAGCGTGCGGGCGTCGGCGTCCGTCAAGAAATTCGCGCCCACGCGGTCGTCGCTCGATTCATGGTGTTCCAAGCCGAAGTGCGCCACGTGGTCGCTCACGGTGAGCAGAAAATGATAATCGCGGTAATGCCGGGCGCCAAACAGGGCGTCCTCTTCATGCACCAGGTTCACCAAATGTGGAAAGCGCGCGGCTTCCGGCGGCACCGCCTCCAAGTCGGCGGCGTGATCGGCCGCCACATGAATGAAGTGCGCCACCGGTTCACCGGGCGTCAGTTCAACGGTGCGGAAATGCTCTCCGGCAAGGACCGGGGAATCCACCAGCGTTCCCAGCGGAACCTGCGAGAACGTGACGGTATTCCCCGCGGTGTCCGCCACCGGCAATGCCGTGCCAAACTCCCAGCCCGCCGGCAGCTTCAGCGTGGCGACAAACGGAAGCTCCAGGGGCACTCCCGAGAGCGGATAGAGCAGCACCTGGTTCCAGCTCAAGTCCAACAGATGCGCAGTGGAGGAACCGCCCGAGGAATAGACGCCGCCTCCCGCCGATAACAGAAAATCGAACGACACTTCCACCGCGTCGGCCCCCGCCGGCACGTTGAGATGGAAGGCGAACATGTCCACGGGATCGCGTTGCCAATCGAGCGGTTTGCCCAAGGCGGAGAACTCCAAGCCGGTCATGTCGTTGACCGGACCGGTGGGCGAATGTTCACCGGGAATCCACTTGGGATAATACAGCGTGAGATTGCCGGGCGCCGCCGGGATGTGCAGGCGCGCGTGCAACAAGTTGCGGGGCGCGTCCGTTGCGTCCACGTCCAGCTTTACGGCGGCGGGTTCGGCCAGAGCGGACGCGGCAATGACCAGGCTGGCGGCAAGCACCAGGCCCGGCGAGTGGCGTTGCGATTCCATGGCCATAAGGTGAGAGAATTCGCTCCGAAAGGGAATGAGATTCGATTCCACGTTCAGCCGGGATGAATATTTCAACCACAGATGAACACAGATAGACACAGATGAGACGGGCATGGGGACTTTCTTGGAACATGAAGACCGCTTCACCCATTGGTGCACCGCTCTGGACCCACCAGTTCGGGTTTTGGATCTGTGTTCATCTGTGTCCATCTGTGGTTAATTCATTTTTTAACTGAAGCGGTCCGGTTTAGGGACGGCCAACGGCCCACTGCGCAAATACTGCGCAAGGTGGCGGCGGCGCGCAGGCTTTGCACAGTGGATTTCGCGGTTTATTGGCAAATCGGCGCATTTTCGTTGGCATGCCCATTGCGTAAGGCGGTATGAACCCGGCGGTCGCCCCATGGGGATCGCCGAATTAACCAACCATATTACCATAGGAACATTCGATGAAACTGAATCGCATTATTTCGCTGTGCGCCGCAGCGGCAGCCCTGGTTATCAGCACCAGCGTGTTTGCGCAGGATAACGGCAACGGCGGGGGCAACGGCGGCGGCAATGACAATGGCGGCCAGCGCCGGCGCGGTGGCTTTGGTGGAGACCCGGCACAAATGCAGCAGCGGATGATGGATAATATCCGCGACTCGTTGAATTTCACCAATGACACCGATTGGAGCGCCGTGCAGCCGCTTGTCCAGAAAGTGATGGACGCCCGCCGCGAAGCCTTCGCGAACAGCATGCGGGCCTTGATGGGAGGCCGGAACCGCGGCGGCAATGGCGGCGGCAATGGCGGCCCTGGCGGCCGCGGCCCCGGTGGAATGTTTGGCGGCCAGCCGAGCCCGGAAGCGGAGGCCTTGCAGAAGGCGCTGGATGACGACGCTCCGGCGGCCCAGGTCAAGGATTTGCTCGCCAAGTACAAGACGGCGCAGCAGGCCAAGCAAGTCAAGTTGGAGGCGGCGCAGGATGCGCTCAAATCGGTTTTAACTTCGCGTCAAGAGGCGCAGGCTTACCTGCTGGGCTTGGTGCGATAACCGAAGCGCAAAGCACAAGCTGACCCCCATGGCTGCCCCCACCGTTCAGGTTTCTTCGACGAAGCAGTTGCTGGAACGCATGGTTGCGTCCCGGCAACTGTCTTCGCTGGATGCAGAGGCCCTGCTGCTGGCGCATCCGCAGGTGGCCAGCGAGGAGGAGGTCCTCCGCTGGCTGGCGGCGGAATACGGCCTGGGCTACACCACGCTGGATGACGTGGATCCGGATCGCCAGCTCCTTTCGCTATTTCCGGCGCGCATTCTGTTGAAGGACGAATTGCTGCCGCTGCAGCGCGTGAATGGGCACGTGGAGGTGGCCACCAGCCGGCTCTTTGCCACGCAGGGCCTGGACACGTTAAAAACGTTGACCGGCCTGACTTTGAAGCCGGTGCTGGCCTCCACGGAAGCGATTCAGCGCGAGATCAAAAAGCGCCTGGGCGTGGGCGCGGACACGATCGGCACGCTGGAGGAGGAAAAAGGCATCCAAGTGGTGGATGACAACGCCGAGGGCAACAACCTCGACGAGGGTGCCGAAGACGAGGCCTCGATCATCCGGTTTGTGAACCAGGTATTGAAGGACGCGATTGAATTACGGGCGTCGGACATTCACTTGGAACCGTTTGAAGACGAATTCAGAATCCGTTACCGGATTGACGGCGAGCTCCAGGAAGTGCCGGTGCCGCCGCAGTTGAAGCAATTTCAGCCGGCCATTGTGTCGCGCGTGAAGATTTTGAGCCATCTCAACATTGCCGAGAAGCGGCTGCCGCAGGACGGGCGCATCAAGGTGCGGATCGACGACGCGGAGGTGGATATTCGCGTATCGGTGATTCCGATGTTGCATGGGGAGGCGGTCGTGATGCGCCTGTTGCGGCAAAATGCCAAACTGCGGGGCCTGCAGGACATCGGCATGGACCAGCGCGAACTGGCGCAGTTCCAGCACGTCCTCTCGCTCCCGCATGGAATCATCCTGGTGACCGGGCCCACGGGCTCGGGCAAGACTTCGACGCTCTACACGGCGCTCAGCGAGATCAACGACGCCGTGCGGAAGATCATCACCGTGGAAGACCCGGTGGAATACCAGATGAAAGGCGTCAACCAGATCCAGGTGAACGAGAAATCCGGGTTGACGTTTGCACGCGGGCTGCGCGCGATTTTGCGGCATGACCCGGACGTGGTGCTCATCGGCGAAATTCGCGACGCGGAAACGGCGCAGATCGCGGTGCAGGCGTCGCTGACCGGCCACCTGGTGTTTTCGACGCTGCACACGAATGACGCGCCGGGCGCGCTGACCCGCCTCGTGGACATGGGCGTGGAGCCGTATCTGGTGGCGTCATCGCTGGAAGCGGTGCTGGCGCAACGGCTGGTCCGGGTGCTGTGCCCGCACTGCAAACGGCCGGATACTTCAGAAACCGCGCGGGTTCTGAAGGGCAAGATCGGGATTCCGGACGCCACCCAGATTTACAAGACAGTGGGCTGCCGCGAATGCCGCAACACGGGATTCTTCGGACGGCACGCGATTTTTGAGTGGATGGATACCGACGAGGAGATCCGGCAGTTGATTTTAAAGAACGCATCGTCGGACCAGATCCGCACCGCCGCGCGCAAGGGCGGAATGCGGTCGCTAGCGGAGGACGGCTGGCGGCTGGTGGCCGCCGGAGTCACGACCGTGGAAGAGGTGCTGAGCGTGACGACGGCGAAAGAGGTCGAGAGCTCGATGAAACTCCGCGCGGGAGAATCCGCGGGGAGCATCGCGGTGGCAAGGTAACCTTTAAATGGCCACATTTTCCTACAAAGCCTTGCAGCGGGACGGCAAAATTGCCGAGGGCGTGCTGGACGCCGGGAGCCGGCCGGACGCATTGCGGCAGATTGAGACGCTGGGCCTGCGCCCGGTAAATGTCGCGGAAATGGCCGCGAAGGCCGCCAAGACAGGTTCGGCAAATGCGCCAGCGACTGGGCCGGGGATGTCCTCGTTCAAACTGGGCGGGAAAAAGGTTTCCGTAAAGGAACTGGCGAATTTCACCCGGTTGCTGTCCAGCCTGCTGGCAGCGGGAGTGCCGTTGAGCCGCGCGCTGGTTATTTTGGGGAAGGAAGCGGCGTCGCCGGCCGCGCGGGTGAAGTGGAAGGAAATTCACGACCGCGTGGTGGACGGACTGTCGCTGGCCGACGCCATGGCCAAATCGCCGGAGACGTTTCCGCGCGTGTATGTGGCGATGGTGGAGGCGGGGGAAGCGGGCGGCTTTCTGGACGTGGTGCTGGCGCAGATCGCGGAATTTCAGTCGCGGGAAAAAGAGCTGAAAGCCAAGGTGATGACGGCGATGCTGTATCCCTGCATTTTGCTGGTACTCGCGCTGGTGGTGCTGACAGTGTTGCTGGTGTTTTTCATTCCCAAGTTTCAGCGGGTGTTTGCCACCATCCACGGCTCGCTGCCACTCATTACGCAGGTGATCATCGCGGCCAGCCATGTGATGCGCTCGTACGGGCTGCTGATCGCCGGGGGCTTGGTGGGGATTTTCTTCCTGGTGCGCACGTGGTTCATGTCGGAGAAAGGCCGCCGCACGTGGGAAGGATTGATTTTGAAGACGCCGCTGGTGGGGCCGCTGATTGCGCAGTTCGCGATGGCGCGTTTTTGCCGCATGCTGGGAACGCTGATCGGCGCCGGCGTGCCGCTGGTGCACGGTTTGAATGTGGCGCGGCGGTCCATCGGCAACCAGATTCTTGTGGACACCGTGGCGCGATCCATTGAGCGCGTGCAGCAGGGCGGCCGGCTGGGCCAAAGCCTGGCCGAATGCCGGATCCTGTTCTCCGGATCGGTGCTGGAGATGATTGCGGTGGCCGAGGAAAGCGGCCGGCTCGATGCCGAGCTGGTGCGCATCGCGGCCGAAACCGAAACGGACCTGGACCGCAACCTGAAGACCGCGGTGGCGTTTGCCGAACCGCTGATGCTGTTTTTAATCGCCGGCTTCATCGGCATCATTTTCATCGGCATGTTGCTGCCGG
>Ga0182030_10025777_pt1 | contig 10684 bp, 4 predicted proteins | sample 812S3MmetaG_FD_121299 | JGI IMG/M metagenome (GOLD analysis project Ga0182030, IMG submission 121299) | Permafrost microbial communities from Stordalen Mire, Sweden - 812S3M metaG (Illumina Assembly) | ecosystem: Environmental > Terrestrial > Soil > Wetlands > Permafrost | place: Sweden... | reverse complement strand
TGCCGAAACGCCTGCCGGAATTGGACAAGCTCGGTCTCACCACGCATCAGGCTGTCCTGCATGCCGCCTGGAGCGACCCGCGTATTTCCGTCGTCTGCAACCTGATTGACAACGTGGACCAGATGCAGAGCAACACCGCCGCCGCCCGTAGTTACAAAACGCCGCTCAAATTTGCGCATCGGGAGCTGCTCCGGGAAACGATCCTCGCCGGCCGCCGCACTATGTGTGCCGGCTGTCCGGGTTGCGAAGCCGCCAGCCGGCAGACGGATTTCGCTTTCCAAGACATCGCGCGGTTCGTCACTTACTACGAGCAGGACGGGAACCGCGAGGCCCGCGGCTACTATCAGGCGCTGGCGACCCCGCATCGTGATTCCTCCAAAGTGAGCCTCCCCGCCCTGCGCGAGGCCTGCCATTTCAAGACGGACTATCCCGAAATTGTCCGCCGCGCCGAACGCTACTTTGCTTGAAGAGCCATCATGGCCGGGGCCGGCGCGGACCAGACCAGCGAATCGCTCACTTGAACACCGCCCCGGCTGCCAACCGCCCGGACGCTGTTGGTCCCGGCAGACAGGGTGACCGGCCAGGTGAATATGCAATTGGTGCTGGTGCCGATGCCTTGTGACGCGCCATTCAGGAAAAGTTCCACCGAATCACAATTGGCGTAGACTTTCGCCGTGATCTCATTGGTTGACCGGTTCGGATCTGTGTGCCCGGTGATATAGACCATCGGATTGGTGGTCCAATTGGCCTTATACCAATAAAAGGCGTCCTTGCGAACCTGGCGATCATACGTCACCAATCCCTTGTCGTTACGGCCTGGCGTATCGCCTTCCTGGCGGGCGGCCACGGCAAAATCGCACAGATTCCAGACAAACTTGCACCAGAGAAACGGACGGGCTTTCATCTGTTGCCATTGGGATTCGTGGTAAATATTCTGGTATTCTTCCGGATGAAATTTCCCCGTGGTGCTTGGCTGGGTAACCGTTCCTTCGCTATGCTGCCGAATGCTCGCTCCCGCGCCGAATTCACTGATGCCGATGGACCGCCCGGGAAACCGCTTGTGGATTTCATCCGCCCAGGGGCCAAAGTCCTCGAGCTTGCCGTGATACCACCCAAAATATTTATTGAAGGCGTTCAGCTCCGTGCACCAACTGGAGGGCTCCGTGTCGGAAGAATTCGCGGCGGAAGTCGTCGGGCGGGTCGGGTCTTCCCGTTGGGCAAGCTGGTTCAGCTGCCGCACCAGCACCGTCGGGCGCGGGCCGTGTTTCATCGTGATTTCGTTAAACATGCCCCAGCATACCACCGCCGGATGATTGTAGCGCTGCCGGATCAGTTCGGTGAGCTGTTGCCGCGCGCTGGCATAAAACTCAGGCGATTCAGTAATGCGGTTGACGAGCGGAATTTCGCTCCAGACGACAATGCCGTTCTCGTCCGCCAATTGATAGGTTTCATCATGGTGTTCGTAATGCGAGAGCCGGATGGCGGTCGCGCCAATTTCCTTGAGCAAGGCGAAGTTTGTCCGCCGCTCCCCCTCGCCTATCGCCCAGCCGCGCGCGAGCCAGTCTTGATGCATGCTGACTCCGTGCAAATCGAGGTAATGGCCGTTCAGAAAAAATCCCCGGTCCGGATCCACGCTGAACCAGCGGAAACCGAGCGGTTGGCTCACCAAGTCGGCAACCTTCCCCTTGTCAACCACCTCGACATAGACCTGGTAAACATACGGGTCGGCCAAACCATCCCACAAATGGGGATGGACGATGGATGTCTTCATCACCACATTGGATGCGGTCGCCGCTGGCATCATCACCTCTTTGGTGAGTACTGACACCGTATTCGTGGCGGCATCGGTCACCACGGCACGCAGCGTGACCGTCTGCGCCGTGCCCAAGGCATTGGAGACAACGGTGGTCACTTGCAGCTTGGCAGAATTCGCACCCACTTCGGTGGTCTTCAGATAGACGCCGGGGGAACCGTAATCGAGCGGCGAAATATGGACCGGCGCCACCGCCAGCAAATGGACCTCACGATAAAGCCCGCCGAAAAAAGTGAAGTCTGCCGACAGCGGTGGAATGTTCGTATTGACCGCGCTGTTGACCTTGACGGCGATGACATTTTCCCTGCCGAATTTCAGGTAAGGCGTCACATCAAAAACAAACGCGGCAAATCCGCCCTGATGTTCGCCCACGTAATCGCCATTGACATAGACGTCCGTCACCAAGAATGCCCCGTCAAATTTCAGGAAAAAATGGCGGCCGAGCAAGGCCTCATCCACCACCCACCGGGTCCGATACCAGCCAATGCCGCGGTAAAAATTGGTGCTCCCGGCCTGGCCGTCAAGATTGTTCCAAGTGTGCGGCAAACACATCGCCGACCATGACGAATCGTCAAAGCCCCTGGTCTCCGCTCCCGGAACATCCTGCCGCACAAACCGCCAGTCCTTGTCCAAAAGCCGGTCCACGCGAGGGCTGGTCGGTGGCTCGTACGGCTCGGCGGCAATGGGTGCCGCGCTGAATAAAATCACGCCGGCAAGGGCGGCAAAAAGAACGCAAAATCTGACTTCAAAGTTCATTTAAATAATCCGGTGTCGCCACGGCCTGCCCACGGCTTGCGCTTTCGAAGCCGCTTTCCAACCGGAGGCTGTCGGGCCGTCGGCCGCATTGCGAATGCAGCAAGGTTAGACTCTGGCGGGACGCTTATCATCCCTCTTTCGAGGGGTGACAATGCTGATTGGAAAACCGCCATTTCGCCGCCGAATTGCGAAACGGCCGCGGCTTAAAGATGGATGATGCCCCGCTGGATCGCGGTGGTGACGGCTTCGGTCCGGTCAGCCACGCGGAGTTTGCCGAGAATGCTCTTCAAATGCGTCTTCACCGTTTGCTCCGAAATGTTGAGACTGTCGGCAATTTCCTTGTTGGCCCCACCCTTGGCCAGTTCGTTCAAGACTTGCACCTCGCGCAAGGTCAGTTGTTCAAAAGTCTTCCGCGAAGCCAGTCGGCTGGCGACTTCCTTGGGAATCCACCCCTCGCCGGCCACCACCGCCCGCAACGCGGGAATCAGCTTTTCCCCGGAGGAATTCTTAAACACATAGCCCTGCGCCCCGGCTTGGAGCGCCTTGTGAATCTCTTCGTCGCCATCAAAGGCGGTCAGCATGAGGATCCGGGCGTCGGGAAACTGCGACCGGATCTCAAACGCGGTTTGCACCCCGTCTTTTACGGGCATCCGCATGTCGAGCAACGCGAGGTCGGGTTTGTAGCGGCCAAATAGTTCCAGCGCCTCCAACCCGTCGCCAGCCTGGGCCACTACCTCCATGTCGGGTTCCGTGCTGATGAGGGCGGTCAGCCCGAGGCGGACAATATAATGATCGTCAGCAATCAGGATGCGAATTTTGTCTGGTTTCTTCATGAAAGAACTGCGAACTCTCAAATTCATCCGGGATCACGGTCCGGGGCGGTTCCAGCGCCGGTTCGAGCTGGATATCCACCTGCACGGTGGTTCCCTGGCCCGGCGCACTGACGAGACCGAATTCCCCGCCCAACCGCTTCACCCGTTCCGCCATGCCCAGCAATCCAAAATGGCCTTGATCAGGGCCGGCGGCCTCCGGTGGAATAAACCCCTCTCCATTGTCGTGGATTTTCAGCACCACCCGCCGGGGCTCAAACTCCAGTTTGAGGTTAACCACCGTCGCTTTGGAATGTTTGACGACATTCACAACCGCCTCGCGCCCAATCCGCAAAAAATTTTCCTCCACGACTTCGGGCAAGGGCCGGACTTGCCCCTGGGCTTGAAATTCAACCTGAATGCCCGTGCCGGTGGTGATCTGCCGCGCGTTCTCCAGCAAGGCGCTGGACATGTCAAAGTGCTCCTGCACCAGCCGGCGCAAATCCCACACTGACTGCCGCACCTCCAACTGGCTTCGGCCCATCAAATTCCGCGCCAGCTCCAGATGAGTCAAAGCGTCCTGGGGATTTTTCCCATGCAGCTTGGCCGAGGTATCCAGTTGCAAAGCGATGCCGGTGAGGGTTTGTTCCACCGTGTCGTGGAGTTCCTGCGCCAGCCGGGTGCGCTCGGCCAGGACCGCTTTGAATTGCACCTCCGATTCCTTGCGCGCCGTGATCTGAAATTTCAACTGCTCGGTCCGGGCCTTGACCCGTTCTTCCAACTGGTCGTTGGCCTGCTGCAACGCCAGTTGGGCCGTTTCCCGCTCGTGGATCAGAAAATTCAAAACGGAGTTTTTGCGTGAGACCATGAAGGTCCAGCTCGCGACTATCATCAGCACCAGACAAACGATCACAAACCCCGTCAGCAGCCGCTGCGGGGTCAGCCAGCCGGGTTTCTGGATAATCCGGATGTCGCCGGGATTGCCCGTGAGAATTCGAAAGGAATTCAGTTTGCCCTCGCTGTCAATCTGCGTGAGACAAACCCCGCTCACTTCCACGACGCTGCCAATCTGGATCGCCGCCAGTTCCGGCTGGCCTGGCGCGTAATCCGCCTCGGCGGTGAAGGTGAAATTGGAGCCTTGCAACACCAGGACGGTCGTCGTGTTCGCCAACGGAAGTTTTGAACCGCCGCCCTGCCGGATCGTGCGTTCAATCAACTTGCCTGTCAGGGAAACGTATTCCGCATGATGCAATCCCTTTTGCAGTTCATCCACCGTCACGGTCCTCGGTTTGATGGGCGCAGCCGGCGACGACAGTTTTCGGAACACGGCATCCTGTAAAACCGGCAGGTAATCCTCAAAACTCGGAAAACCGACCGCCTCAATGACTTCCCCGGGCGCGCAGGCGGCGGCTTGGCGGCTTTGAATTTGCAAGCTTCCCAATTCATCCTGCACAAACAGGCTGCCACCGTCTTTTTGCAGCGTCACCACGCCGCGGACATGAACCCGTTGGCCCAAGGAATTGTCCCGCCGGTATTGCGCCAGGTTGTTCAGCGGCATCACCGGCTTGTCGAAAGGATTGGTCGGCTCAGGTTTTTCAACCACCAAGTCTGCCAGCACCGGGATATACACTTCCACGAGGATCAGTTGTCGTAGCGAGCGATTGTGCGCTTCCGCCGCAGTCCCACGAATGCGCACCTGCGATCCGACCAGCGTTTCAAATCGAAAATCAGCCGGCACGGTCGCATAGGCCCGGAATCGGTAACCTCCCGCAGCCAGGTCAATCGCCAGCCGTGAACCGTCCACGCGCGCATCCCGCACGATGCCCGTCGTCTCAATGCGCTGGCTGTCTTCGGCGCCGGACATCAGTTGCTCGATCGAAACCGGTTTGGCCGCCGGCAGCGGAGCCGTCCCCTTCACCCGCACCCGCGGAGCGGTGATGGTCGGCGCATAAGCCCCGGCATACGTTATGCCGGAAACCTCCACCAACTCACCCGCCGTCAAATGCGCTCGATTGACATTATCCACAAACACTCCGCCGGTCGCGTCCTGGACAAAAAATCTTCCCTTCAACGCCGGGTCCGAAGCAGTGACCACCCCGGTCACCAATACCTTCAGGGAAAGCGAAGCCTTTTCGGCCGGCAGTGAAATGACATCCAGTGCGTTAGTCAAAAGCCCGCCGGCTGCCTGGGCAAAAACCTCCGGCCCGCCCCAAAATATAACCAGGGCAATTGCCAGGGGCGCGGCGGCCATCAACCGCAAGCCAGGACGCCGGATGTGCCAGCTAAAAGTTTTATCTCTACGATTGATGCCCAAATTACAGTTTGTCCGTTCGCCAAAGTCCAGCTTATTTTCCGGCAGGCTGGGATTGTCATTCCCTTACGTTCGCAGTCCGCCCGGCTTGCGCCGCCGAAGCTTTTACCGTCTGGTCCACATAGAAGGGAATATTCACATGCGCGGCGTGACCATTGCCGTCGAACACATACGCAAACACCCGATACGCACCCGATTTCGTTGGCGCTTTCAAAGTGATCTGATCGCCCTGCGCCGCTGGAACCAAGTCCGACAGGCTTTCAGGTTTGTTTTCGGAATCCCCTCCCGTCTTTAAGTCCGTGCTCTCTTTCATGACGTTCCAGACAAAGCTCAGGGTATGGCCATTGTAATCCACGGCTTGAACTCTCGCCGGGTAACTCTGCCCGGCGTTGAGATGGATATTTTGATAGGCGGTCTTGCCGTCCAGCCAGGCCCCCTCCAGTTGCGGACTGCGAATCGCCGGCCACGTGCCGGTCCAAAGATATTGCATCACGTCAACCGCCGGAGTCGCTTCGCCGGAATCAAGAAACATGCCATACCAGGTCGGGGTGCGTTCCTGCTTGTGTCCCCACAGAAAAACATAGGAGCCTACACACTGTTTCCGATCCGCCCCGATCACCGTCTCAAAGCGCTTTTTATAGGAATTGGCTTTGGTGGTGCTGTTGTCTTCAATCGGCGCCCCCCACCCGGTTTTCCTGACCTCCCAATGACCCGTCGCGCCCCATTCAGTGATAAGATAAGGCCCGCTCCAGCCGGATTCGCGCAAATAACGGGGCAGGTTCACAATGTCGCCATACATCTGGAATGAGATTAGATCCAGGTCTGGAGCGCGGTCTTTAACTTGCTGTACCACGCTCCAGTCAAAGCCGGCCAGCGGCGTGGTCGTCAGATGATTCGGGTCAACCTGATGAATCATTCTTGAAATGGCATTGACCGCGTCCCAAACCTTGGGATTTTTCGCATTCAGATTCAGCTCATTGCCAATCGCCCAAATGATCAAGGCGGGGTGATTCTTATATTTCATGATCTCCTGCTTGACCCTTTCGAACTGACGCGCGACCGCGACCGGGTCGTTGTAGTCAAACCCTTGGCGCTCGTGTCCCAAGCTGAGACCCAGCGTCACATACAGGCCATTCGTCAGCGCCCGATCCAGCAACTTCGGAGTCTGCCGGTCGTCCGTTCCCCACGTGCGGAACGAATTGCCGCCATGTGCCGCCAATTCCTCCTGGCTCCCCGTCTCCAGCCCGGCACCTTTGATGTAAAACGGTTTGTGGTTCACGTATAGCTGGTAACTTCCGTTGGTTTGGATCATTTCAACTTTGACGGCGCCGCCGGCCATCTCCGGCTCGCCGGCAAAAAGTGGGCGCCCCCCGCTCATCGCCAGTGTTCCCGCCACGAGCAAAACCAGCCAACCACGGATTCTCCGGGCAAATTGACAAAGCGAATTATCTGTTAATAACGGCGGCCCAAAGCCAAAGGATTGTTCAATCGTTTTCATAAGTGTGGATAAATTGGTTTTAATTCGGACCCATGGGTGAATGAGTCTCATTGCAACCGAATCCGATAAAATTGCTGCGGTCCGACCGCCGTGTTGGTGAACGGCGACGTTATTCCGCTCACGGTGTTCCAAGGCCCCAGGATATTCGTGGCTGATTCCAGCGTCCCATAGGGCCAGCTGAATACGGGGTTGCCAGCCAGCATTTGAATGCCGAAAGTCAGCGGCGGGTTGACCGTCACGGCGACCGTTCCGGGCGACGAGGTCACGCCGCCGACCGTCGCCGTTACGCTGTAGGTCCCGGACGCACCCTGCCCCGCCTTGGCCAGCAAAGGATTCTGGCTGGCTGAAACAAACCCATTCGGCCCGGTCCAACTGTAGCTGGCGCCCGAAATGGCGGACGCGGCGAGATACAACGTCATGCCGGCATACATTGGGTTATTGTAACTGGCCAAGGGCGGCGGGGGCGGAGTCGGCAAAGTTATGCCGGCCTCCATCGGGGAGTTTGCAGTCTCGCCCGCCGCGCTAATCAAAGTCACTGCGGAGACGACATAGTAATAGCTCATTCCATTGACCGCCTTCGTATCCACGTAGTTCGTCCCCGGCACGGCGGCCGCCTGGGAAATCACCGTGTAAGGGCCGCCGCTGGCGGCGGACCGTTTGACATTGTAAGCAGTGGCCCCCAACAGGCTGCTCCAAGTCAAGCTGACCTGATTATTGCCCGCCGTTGCCGACAAATCAGCGGGGCCGGCCGCTGATTGACGCACGCTTTCCACGAAGCTGGCAGCACCAGAACCAGTATAAAACCGAAAATCATCGAGCCATCCCGCAAAATCACGGTCGCGGTTCAGGCGGTCGCCGATGTCCAACGAGGCGGCGCTGCCAAAGAAAACTGTCCCCCCGGATAACGGCGTCGTACTAATCAACCCGGCGGGGGCCAAATCGGTGCCCTGATAAAGCGACACATTCGTTCCGTCGTAGGTCATCGCCACAAAAATCCAGGCATTCAGCGGCAGGCTGGATCCAAAAGCGGCCGGGGCCAGGTTGGTATTGACAAAAAACCACAGGTCGCTGGCATCCTGGAATTTCATCCCAATGCTGTTCGCGGTGCCGCAATCGATGTTGGTGCTGTTGCCCAGGACAAACATGCGTGGCCCAATGTCGTTGGATAGCAAAACCGATTGCTTGAACCACATCGTGGCCACAAAATTGGAAACCGTTCCAAATCCGAGACTGGCGTTCGTGGTGGCGGCAAGCGGACCGCTGCCGCCCTGGCCGGGATTCGCGGAAAAATCCAGCGCCCGGCTGCCGGTGGTGAGTCCGGCCACGCCGGAATGAATCGCTCCATGGTAATCGGCAGGGGCTCCGGTGCTGTTCAGCATTTGCAGCGTGGCGCTGACGCCCCCGCCGCTCGTATCGCTTGGCGTCGTCGTGCCGGGGCCGGCGTCATCAAAGGCAAAGCGCACTTTTAGATCCGGTCCATACGGCACGTTTCCCACCACGACCGTCAGCCCGGCGCTGGAGGTTATGCCGCCTTTGGCGACTTGAAATAGCAAGCTGTAAATGCCATTGGTGCTGAAAATTGCCGTAGTGTTCAGCGCGTTCGTGTTGTCAAAAGCAACCACGCCGGGACCCGAAGTTTTGCTCCAACTGGTGGTCAGCGGCGGAGCCGATCCTGGCTCAAAGTCCGTGGCCATCGCGGACAAGGACAACACCGCATTCGTGTCGCCCAGATATGCCGTTGCGACGGCTGGAGCGATAATGGTCGCGCCCGGCGGAGCCAGGGGCGCAATCCAAATCAACGAGTCAGTAACGTTGCTGCCGCCTTTTGTGCCGATAGCCTGGACCACATTGGTCCCCCCATAGAGAATGACCGGCCAGGTGTAAATGCAATTGGAGCTGGTCACCATTCCCTGCGCAGTCCCATTGACAAAGAGTTCGACGGAATCGCAGTTGGCATAGACCTTCGCCGTGAACACATTCGTCAGCCGGTTGGTGAAAGTATGACCAGTAATATAGACCATCGGATTGGTCGTCCAGTTGGCCTTGAAAAAATAAAAAGCATCCTTCCGCGTCTGCCGGTCATAAGTCACCAATCCCTTGTCATTGCGGCCCGGCGTATCGCCTTCATCCCGGCCATCCGAGGCAAAATCAAACGAGGTCCACACCTGTTTGCACCACAGAAACGGGCGCGCGGCCATCATCTGCCAGTTCGTTTCAATAACGATATTCTGCCACTCTTCCGGATGAAAATCCGTGGCGGTGTTGACCGGAAAAGTCGGGTCTTCGCTGTGCTGGTAAATGCTGGCGCCGGCGCCATACTCACTCACCCCGACGCAACGACCAGGGTAATTGGCGTGGATATTGTCAGCCCAGGCGCCTATTCCGTTCAGCGGACTGGAATACCAGCCAAAATACTTGTTAAAGGCGATCAGCTCGGTGTACAGCGTTGAAGGATCGCCGTCGCTCGTGTTCGCGGCCGCGGTCGTCGGCCGCGTGCCATCTTCCTGCCCGGCAAGTTGGACTTCCTGGCTGATGAGGTTGGTCGGCGTCGGTCCGGCTTCCAGTGTGATTTCATTATAGATGCTCCAGCAGATCACCGAAGGATGGTTGTATCTTTGGCGGATCATCTCGAGCAACTGCTGCAATGAATTCGTGTAAAAGGCCTGCGACTGGGTGATGTAGTCAATGATCGGCACTTCGCTCCAGACACAAATGCCGTTCTGGTCCGCGAGTTGATACGTATAGTCGTTGTGTTCGTAATGGGATAGCCGGAGAAAGGTCGCGCCGATTTCCTTGAGAAACACAAAATTCGTGTCCCGCTGTGCATTGGTGAGCGCCCAGCCGCAGTTAAGCCAGTCCTGATGCATGTTCACACCGTGCAAATCGTAATGTCGCCCGTTCAAAAAAAAGCCATTGGTCGGGTCCACGGAAAACGAACGGAATCCCAGCGGCTGCGCCACGACATCCAAAACATTGCTGCTGTTCCAGATTTCAGTGAACGTTTGATACAGATACGGATCGTTCAACCCGTTCCATAAATGAGGATTGGCGATGACCGTTGTGGCCACCACGTTCGAAACCATGGCGGCTGGCAGCGTCAACACATTCGTCAAGGTGGCTATGACATTTGTCGCCACGTCAGTAACGTGTGTGTAAAGGGTGAGCGTCTGCGCCGTGGTCGTGGCATTGGATACCACCGCCGTTACTTGCAGCGTGGCGGAGTTGGAGCTGACACCGGTCGTCTTCAGATAGATCCCGGACGAGCCATAATCCAACGGTGAAATCTGGACAGGATCGGTCATCAGCAGATGCACATCCCGGTAAAGCCCGCCAAAAAAGGTGAAATCCGCGGCCAACGGCGGCAGGTTCGTATTGAAGGCGTTGTTGACTTTTACCGCAATGACATTGTCCGCACCGACTCTGAGATCAGCGGTCACGTCATAGACGAACGCCGCGAATCCGCCCTGATGCTCACCGATGAAGCTGCCGTTGACATA
>Ga0182030_10025775_pt1 | contig 10684 bp, 10 predicted proteins | sample 812S3MmetaG_FD_121299 | JGI IMG/M metagenome (GOLD analysis project Ga0182030, IMG submission 121299) | Permafrost microbial communities from Stordalen Mire, Sweden - 812S3M metaG (Illumina Assembly) | ecosystem: Environmental > Terrestrial > Soil > Wetlands > Permafrost | place: Sweden... | reverse complement strand
GTAGAACGCCTCCATCCGCGCGATGCCCTGCCGCGCTGTCGCCTCGCGATCGAAGATGTCCAGCTCGACATTCCACACCCTGACCGCCCATTGCACGAAGCGGTCGAGGTCGTGGCGCAGCACGTGCTTCATCCAGGCCGGGAACACCACGGCGAGGCCGGCGCCGTGCGCGACGTCGTAGATGCCGCTGATCTCGTGTTCGATGTCGTGCGAAGCCCAGTCGCCGATGCGGCCGGTGTTGAGCAGGTTGTTATGGGCGAGCGTGCCCGCCCACATGAACTCCGACCACGCGTCGTAGTCCTTGGGGTTCTTCTGGAGCTTCGGGGCCTCGGCGATGATCGTCTTCATCGTCGCCTCGATCAGGCGGTCGGTGAAGGCGACGTGCGGCACGTTGGTGAAGTAGCGCTCCATCAGGTGCGCCATGATGTCCATCGCGCCGCAGGCCATCTGGAACGGCGGCAGGCTGAAGCACTGCTCGGGGTTCAGGATCGAGAAGCGGGGGTAGATCAGGTCGGAGTTGACCGCGCGCTTCAACGCCCCTTCCTCCTTGGTGACGACCGTGCCGGTGCTGGCCTCGCTGCCGGCGGCGGGAATGGTCAGCACCACGCCGACCGGCAACGCTGAAGTCGGCGCGCCGCGGCCGAGGTAGAAGTCCCACACGTCGTGATCGATGACCGCGCCCATCGCGATCGCCTTGGCCGAGTCGATCACGCTGCCGCCGCCGACCGCGAGGACGAGGCCGAGCTTCTCCTGCTTGCACAGCCGCACGCCTTCGTGGACGAGACCGAGGCGTGGGTTCGGCTTGACCCCGCCGAGTTCGACCCACTCGACCCCGGCCGCGCGCAGCGAGGCCTTCACGCGGTCGAGCAGGCCCGAAGCGCGCGCGCTGCCGCCGCCGAAATGCAGCAGGATCCGCTTGGAATAGGCCGCGGCCTCGGCGCCGACCTGATTCTCGGTCCCGCGCCCGAACACAATCTTGGTCGGATTGCGGAATTCAAAGTTCTGCATGGTTCGCTCCTCGATAGGACTCGGTGTGGAAGATTTCTGGGTCGAGCGTGGTGCCGCGCAGGATCAGCCGCGGCTTCATCACCACGGTCTTACGGCGCGGCTTTTCGGCGCCGATGAGCCGCAACAGCAACTCGGCGCTCGCCGCCCCCATCTCTCGCGCCGGCTGAGCTACGGTCGACAGCGGCGGATCGAGCAGGCGAGCGAATGGGATGTCGTCGTAGCCCATCACCTCGACCTCGCCCGGAACGGACACGCCCGCCTGCCGCAACGCCTTCAGCGCTCCGAGCGCCATCATGTCGTTGGCGGCGAACACCGCATTGAAGGGTGGCGCTCGCCCGGCGCGGCGACTGCGGATCCGTTCGGTCGTCAGCTGGCAGCCGCGCTCGAGCGTGAAGTCGCCGTCGAGCGTCGTCAGACGGCCGCCGTCGAGCCCCCATTCGCGCGCGAGCGCCTCCACGCTTTCGCGGCGGTCGACCGACTGCGAGACGTCGGGCGGGCCGCTGATGAAGACGAGCCGACGGTCCGGCCGTCGGAACAGGAACGCCATCGCCTCCCGCACGCCGTGGCCGTTGTCGAGGAACACGCCGTGGCGCTGCGCCCGCCTGCCGATCACGCAGTCGAGCAGCACGACCGGAATGCCTTCGCGTTCGAGCAACTGAACCTGCGCCTCCGCCTCGAAGCCGACCGAGTCGAGGATGACGCCGTCGACCCGCTTGTCGATCAGCACCCGGATGTAGTCCCCCTGCTTGGCGGCGTCGCTGCCGGTGTTGCAGAGAAACAGGCTGTAGCCGGCGTCGCTCAGCGCCTGTTCCGCTCCGCTGACCAGCAACGGGTGGAAGGGGTTGGTCACGTCGGGGACGATCAACCCGACCGAGCGGCTTTCGCCGGTCGCGAGGCCGCGCGCCATCGCCGACGGCTGAAACCCGGTCGTTTCGAGGATCGCGCGAATGCGCGCGCGCGTCTCCGCGCCGACGCCTTCGGCGCGGTCGTTCAGCACGCGCGACACGGTCGCCTTGGAAACCCCGGCGCGGGCGGCGATATCGGCGATGGTCAGCTTGCCCACAGCGGTCCCGCGAAAGAAACCGGTTTACGAAACCGGTTTCTTCTGTTTACACAATCGTGCCCCGACGTGCAAGCGCGATCGCGACGACGGCGCCGTTCAGCCGAGCGCGTCGCGCGCGACGCGCATCAGCACGCGCGCCGCGACGGGAACGAGTTCGTCGGGGAAATCGTAGTCGGCGTTGTGCAGGCTCGGGTGGCTCTCGCCGGCGCCGAGCAGGAACATCGCCGACGGCGCCTCGGCGGAGAAGCGGCCGAAATCCTCGGAGGGGCGCATCGGCAGGCCAACCCGCCACTTCACGCCCTCGGCGCCGAGCGCGCCCACGACTTTCTCCACCGCCGGCGGCGCGTTGACGGCAGAATCGAAGGCGTCGCGATAGGCGATCTCGACGTCGAGCCCGTCGGCGCTCGCCGCGTCGCGAATGAGGGTCTCGGCGCGTTCGACCAGCGACGCCATCGCCGCGTCGGTGACCGTGCGCAGCGTCGCCCACAACTCGCCGCGGCCCGGCGCGACGCCGAACGAATGCGCGCCCATTTCGACATGGGTGATCGTGACCAGGCTGTAGCCCTCGTCGATCATCCCGCCGCGCCCGAGCGCAGTCAGCTCCGGCATCAGCCGCGCCAGCGCGCGCATCGGCGAGACGCCGGCTTCGGGCGAAGACGCGTGCGCGGTCTTGCCATTGAAGATTGCGCGCAGGCCGCGCGAGGCGCAGGCGGCCGGTCCGTTGGCGATCGACGCCTCGGCCCGCGGCATCCCCGGCATGTTGTGCCAGGCGAAAACGAAATCGGGCTGGATCGAGGCGAAATTCGGATCGACGATCACCGCCTCGGCGCCCTCGCCGGTCTCTTCCGCCGGCTGGAACAGCAGGACGACGCGCCCCCGCTTCGGCCGCTTGCGCGACAGGCCGAGGGCGAGCGCGGCGAGCGACGCCATATGGCCGTCGTGGCCGCACAGATGCGCCTTGCCGAGCGTCCGCGAGCGGTACGGAGCGGCGGACACCTCGTCGATCGGCAGCGCGTCGAGCTCGGCGCGGAACATCAGGCACGGCCCGGTCGCCGCGCCGTCGTAGACCGCGGCGAGTCCGTGTCCGCCGAGATTTTCGATCACCCGATCGGGCCGCGTCCGCTCCAGGAAGGCGCGCACGGCCCGCGCGGTCTCGCGCTCCTCGCCGGAAAGCTCCGGGCGCTCGTGCAGCTGGCGGCGAAAGGCGACAAGCTCGGCCGTATCCGAGTCGGAAAGAAACATAGCAAAATCCTCAACGCCGCCGATGTCGCGCTCAAGCGGACGCGATCGCCAGCGCGAACGCGGCGGCCAGACCAGTGTAAGCCCGGTCGGCGGCTGCGCCTACGGCGCCCGTCGTCGCAGCCCCTCGCAGGCGCGGCCGCACATGCGCCTACAGAGCGGCCGCGTCATTTGACGGTCAAATCGCTATCGCCCCGCAAAGGCGGGGGCCAGGCAGAGCGCCTGTTCTCAGGCGGCGGCGACTTTCCCCGCCGCCTTCTCGGCCTCGCGCGCGGCCTTGGTCGCGGCGGCCCACCAGCGCAGATTGTCGAACAGGTCCTTGGTGAAGGGGACGTAGGTCGGCAGGATGTCGTCCCAGGTCTTCTTGCCGAACATCACCGCCATGAAATCGGCGCCGCCGATATGGACGCCGTGACGCACCGAGGCGGCCTGCAACTCGACCATCACGTTGCGCAGGTGCTCCACCGCCCGGACGCCGCCGACCGCGCCGTAGCTCACGTAGGCGACGGCCTTCTTGATGAACGGCTTGTAAGCCCAGTCGATGGCGTTCTTGAGCGCGCCGGGAATCGAGCGGTTGTACTCGGCCGTCACGAAGATGTAGCCGTCGAACTCGGCCAGTTTCGCCTGCCACTTGGCGGCGATTTCGTTCGGCGTCGGCATCCACAGGTCGGACGCCGGCGCGTCGAACAGCGGCAGCGGATAGTCGATCAGATCGACCAGCTCGACGTCGAAATCCCCCGTCTGTTTGGCCAGCTCCGCAATCCATTTCGCCGGCTTGTCGCCCGCGCGCGTCGGCCGAACGCTGCCGACAATCACCGCAATCTTGAGTTTGCTCATGCCTGATCTCCGCCTGATGGATGGAGGCATAAGAGGCTGTTTCGGCCGCGCGCGGCAGCCCTTCATTTGTGATGGGAGCCATCGCGCGGGCCGATAGATGCGCGCGCGACGCGGGCGCGATCCGGTCCGCGACAAAGCGCTCTCAAGGAGTTAAGTGCGTTTTTCCGTCCCAAACGCAGCGGGCGGAATGCGACGCAATGCGACGCGTCGTCAATTCCACCGGCCAGAAGCGGAATTGCGCCGCCGGCGGACCAACGTCACGCGCCGCGCGCGAAGAAGCCGACAACCGCGTGAAGCGAGATTGTACAAACGGACGCCGGTTAAATATACGCTGCGTTATAATGTCGCATGCGCAGTTTAATTCGCTGAAATTTAATTATTCTGCGCGGTTGTCTTGAGTTAGTGCGTGCTGTAATTCTGACTTATAAAGTGCTTCCAGGATGAACGGACTCGATCTGCTAGTCTTGGTACTTGTCAGACAATTGGCTCTAGTCAGACAATTGGTGAAAACCTGAACTGAATCTAGGTCAGGCGAGCGTTAAGCCAGAGGGAGGTTGTGGCATGGCGGATGTCGGCGCTGAAGTCGCAAACGCGCTTCACTGGGATCTCGCGATCCCTCGTCACCGGGTCACCGCAGAGGTGGACGCCGGGGTGGTTACGTTGCATGGAATCGTCGAGCGGCCCTACCAGAGGTCCCACGCCGAGGCGATCGCGCGCCGGGTGTCCGGGGTGACCGGCGTCAAGAACGAAATCGCCGTTCGCGCCGCCGAAGACCTCCGTCAGCCGAGCTTGCATCGCTAGGACATTTTGCTTTTGGATCGAACCGCTCTCCGCGGTCGTCGCGAGCGACCCCCGGATCAAGTCCGGGGGGAAGCGATTCAGACTTAGCAGCCGCCTCAGCAGCCGCCGCAATCCCCAATCTGACGCCGGCAACGGCTCTGTCTCTCCATTCGCGGCCCGCGCAACCACGCGCGTTCGCTGAAGGCGACGACAGCTGCGAGCGCATCGCTTGAAGCCCAGCACGACTGTCGCCCCCGCGAAAGCGGGGGGCCAGTTGAAGCGCGCGATCTCGACCGGTTGCGCCCGGCTCCCGCCTGGATCCCCGCTGGCGCGGGGATGACAGGCAGAGGCGGGAAGCGCCGTCTTTCCTCAGGAAAGCGTCCTTTTCCGAAGCCGAGAGGCGGTCAAGGGGCGAAGGCCGCCTGAGGGCGGCGCGCGACATGGCCCGTCGAGAGACCGGCGTCGCACGACGCCCGATGGCGCGCCCTTGACGGCCGCTTGGCTTCAGAAGTGTTAGCCTCCATTAGATCGACGACGCGGTCAGGCGGCGGCGGAAGCGCTGTGAACGCGAAATCGGATCGACTTGAAGGAGAGCGCCAGATGACGGATGTCACCCGCGTCGAATGCCGCTGCGGTTCCGTCGCCATCGAGATCTCGGCGCCGCCGATCGCGCAGTTCTTTTGCCATTGCGACGATTGTCAGGCCGTCCACGGCGCGGCCTATGCGCCCGAATCCGTATATCCCGCTTGGGCGGTCGAGGTTGTTCGCGGCGAACCCACGTCATGGGCGTTGAAACAAAATCCGCGCTTCACCTGCCGCGACTGCGGAACGCGTCTCTTCATCGACGGGCTGAGACTGGGGCTGCGCGGCGTGAACGGCTATCTCCTGCCGGCGGGAGGCTTTCAGGCCCAGTACCACATGCAATGCCAGTTCGCCGTCCGGCCCGTCCTCGACGACCTCCCGCATTTCAAATCCCGAGCGCCGCAATTCGGCGGCTCGAGCGAGACCGTCGATTGGTAGCCGCCGGCTCTCGTGACGGGCCGGACATGGACGGCCGCGGTCGGCCTTGGACCTCAGGGAGGCTCTTTCTTCGCAGCCGAGAGGTCGACGGCGCGGCGCGCGGCGGAATGGCCGTGAAGCCAAACCGGCAAGTAAGCGCCTGTTGTTTAGTCCGTAGGAATGCAACCCCGTCGTCATTCTGACGAGAACGCTGCCGCTGTGCGTATTTTCCGACGCTGACGGAACTTCGCCGCGCTCCTTACGTTGTGGGGAGAACGGACGGAGGTTCACAATGAGAAACTTTTTATTGGGCGGCGTCGCCGTTGCGAGCGCCTTCACCTTTATGATTTCATCCGCGCCTGCGTCGGCGCAGGGCGGGTGCGGGATCGGTCATGGCTGTGGCAGCTATCGCGCCGCCCACGCCGGGCCGGGTCAGCCTGGATATCAGCGTCACGGCTACGCGCATGGTTACGGGCGAAGCTATGGGAACCGGATCGCCGTCGGCGCCGCAGCCTTGGCTGCCGGGGCGATCATCGGCGGCGCCATGCAACAGAACCAAGGCTACGACTACCCCGCCGATTCTTATCCCGTCTATCCCGATCAAGGCCCAGGCGTCGTCTATTCGGATCAAGGCCCGGGGCCCGTCTATTCGGATCAAGGCCCAGCGTACGGCGACGCCGGCCCGCAGGTGGCCAGCGACGCCGATTCCGTCGCCTACTGCCAACAGACATACCGATCGTACGATCCCGCCAGCGGGACTTATCTCGGCTATGACGGGTTGCGGCACCCTTGCCCCTGAGGGTCATCCCGTTGGAGACCGGCAAAGCGAGCCGGGCCTAGCTCGCGAGGTTAGGTCCGGCCTTTGGCTGCCATGCAAGGCGACGTTTGCGTTCCAGTGACCGCGCCGACTTTGAACGCACGATGATGCCCTTTCTGGCGGAGCCCTTCGACCCCCTCTACGGCGCCACGGCCAGCGCGGCGCGATGGCGCCAACAAGAGGATTGGAGTTGAGGCGCTGTCGCCGTAACCCCCCGAGCGGCTCAGGCCTTGAAGTTCCGGCTGGCGCAGTCGCGCCCGCAAGCTCTATCGCTGCCGCGACTGCGCGCGCCAGAGGTCGACGCCGCCCTCGCCGGCGTGCTGGTCGATGGCCGCGAGCTCCTCGGCCGTGAATGCGAGATTGCCTAGTGCGCCGAGCGAATCGTCGAGCTGCGCCACCGAGCGCGCCCCGATCAGAGCCGAGCTGACGCGGGGATCGCGCAACACCCAGGCGATGGCCATCTGCGCCAGCGACTGGCCGCGGCTTCGGGCGAGGTCGTTGAGGGCGCGCACGCGGGCGAGGTTCTCCGCCGAGAGCATGGCGCTCGCGAACGATCCCTCCTTGGCGGCGCGCGCGTCGGGGGGAACGCCATTGAGATACTTGTGGGTCAGCAGCCCTTGGGCGAGCGGCGAGAAGGCGATGCAGCCGACCCCGAGCTCGCCGAGCGCGTCGAGCAGCCCATCTTCGACCCAGCGATTGAGCATCGAATAGGACGGTTGGTGGATGAGCAGCGGCGCGCCCTCAGCCTGGAGGATGCGCGCCGCGTCGCGCGTGCGCTCGGGGCCATAGGAGGAGATGCCGACATAGAGCGCCTTGCCCTGACGCACCAAGTGGGCGAGCGCGCCCATCGTCTCTTCGAGCGGCGCGTCCGGGGTCGGGCGGTGAGAGTAGAAAATATCCACGTAGTCGAGGCCCATGCGCTTGAGGCTCTGATCGAGCGAAGCGATCAGGTATTTGCGCGATCCGCCGTCGCCATAGGGACCGGGCCACATGTCCCACCCGGCCTTGGAGGAGATGATCATCTGGTCGCGATAGCTCTTGAAGTCCTTCGCCAGGATCAGCCCGAAATTCTCCTCGGCCGAGCCGTAGGGCGGACCGTAGTTGTTGGCGAGGTCGAAGTGAGTGACGCCGCGGTCGAAAGCCCGGCGGACGACGGCGCGGCCGATCTCGAACACGTCGGTCCCGCCGAAGTTCTGCCACAGGCCGAGCGAAATCGGCGGCAGCTTCAAGCCGGAGCGCCCCACGCGACGATATTCGCGGCCGTCGTAGCGAGTCGGTTCAGCAACGTACATCAGAGGTCCTCGGAACTTGAAGTCGGGCCTCGCCGAGGGCCGACCCTGCCTCGAGGGTTAGGCCATGGGAGGCCGCGAATCAATCCGGCGACATGAACGCCGACCGGGCGCTCGAAATCATCGGCATTGGCGAGCAGTGAACGGAAGACGAAATTCACGCCTCCTATGACCATCTGATGAAACGCGTGCACCCCCGATCTCGGCGAGTCGGCCTATTTCGCCATGGAATTGAGTGCGGCGCGGGACAAGCTGCTGAAGACCCGCCACCGCGAACACGGCCGAGCGTGAAGCGCTAGGCGGAGAGCATTCGGCAGGGAGCGCCGCCGACCTCAAGGAAACTTCCTTCTCCGAAGCCAAGAGGCGGAATTGGCGTTGAATGCACTGTCGCCGTACCCCCGTCGATCGCGGCGCTACGACCGCGGGCCGTGATCGTCGCGGATCATGAATTCGGATAATATCCCTTCGCGCCAGAACAAGCGGAGGAATGCTCCAATGGCCAAGGTCATGGAGCTCTATCAGATGCGACGACAGGTGGAGGACGCCTGCCGAGCGTTCCGATCTCTCGACCACGAGTTGGCGAAAATCAGCCTCAGGCCCGGCGACTCCGCCGGCCTCGAAGCGGCGATACGGCAAATGGAAGCGGCGATCGACCGCAAAGTCGCGCCCTTTCGTGGCAACAAGTTCGTCGACCCCTATGTCAAGCCGCTAAAAGACAAATATTGCGCGGCGATCCTTGAAAAGGCGGCGGCGGGCAAAGGCGAGCCGGGGGCGTCGTAAATCGCAACATGGGTCTCAACAGCGCGAGCGCGCTTCAAGCGCCGCCTTCGGCGAGGCTTGACCGCTGCGCTCGGATCAGCCGGTCGGTTTTCAAGGCCTTCGACGCCGCAAACCGGCCGCGCGCGGCCGGTTTCGCGCGTCGAAGGCCTTGATCGCGAAACGCCCCAGCGCGCCGACGCAGTCATCCCGAAGGGACCGGAACGAATTGGAGGAGCGCCGTAGGCGCTTAACGGCGGCGGGGCGATGGGGCTCAGCGGGCGAAATCGGCAATTAAGTACATGTCACCGTAATTCGTAATTCCCGTAATTCCGTAATTCTTTCTTCCGCGCGGCGATCGGTGGTCTTGGCTTGCGGCAGCCCCCTGCGGGGCCACGACGGCGCATGCAGCAGGTTCAAGTACGCCAATCGTCGGAACGCCGTTCGGCTACCTGCGTTTCTTCAGCAACTGGTCTAACGTCTCAAGACCTTCGCGGTTCAGGACCGTCCCGAGTTTCGTGTCCGCGCGGTATCCTTTCGCGACCTCGTCGCCGTACTCTGCTCGCAACGTGCGGACGAGCGTATCGCTCCGCTTTTTGCGGATCTCGCCGTCGCCGTCGCGCATGCGGCCGTCGAGTCCCTTGGGATAACGTTGATTGCTCATCTCAACCTCCGTCACTGAAGTCTTGAGATACGCCCTCTTCCTGGAACGCTCGATCGTCTGGTCCCGCCGCCCTGCCAGTAACCCAGCGATCGAAATGTCCTCATCGATCGCCTCCCAATGCAAGCCGAAACGACCGATCTCGACCGCCTCGCGCTGCTTCTTGCTCGCATTGAGCAAACGGGGAAACCACGCGTAGGGCACACCGAGCGCCCGCCCGTCCGACAATTCGACCCACATCGAATCGTCGTCAAACTTAACTGCCTTCGCCGAAATGTTCATTCCAAGCCCTCTCGATCGCCAGTCTCTGGTCCGACACGGTGCGCGTGAGCTCATTTAGTTCGGCGGCATTAAATCCGAAGCTCTCGTCAACGACAACCTCAGGCCTCAACCAGAACTTTGCCTCGTGCTCCCCCCTCCTCACGTGAACATGCGGCGGCTCACGCGGATCGCCCTCGTTGGAAAAGAAGAAGAACCGATAGCCGCGATGACGGAAGATCGTCGGCATGACAGCGTCGGTCCTTCATCCTTCAGATCACGAGCACCCCGTCGTCCCGCCGCAGGTGTCGCACTTCAGGCAGGTGCCGTTGCGGACCATGGTGAAGTTGCCGCATTCGGGGCAGGCTTCGCCGACGTAGCCTTTCATCCGCGCTTCGACGCGGCGGTCGATCGTCTTCGCTTCGGCCGAGGCGGCGACGGCCGGGGCGGCGAAGGAGACGCCGCCGATCGATTCGGGCGCCTCTTCGAAGCCGCCCTTCAGCGCCGTCGCGCCCTGGAAATAGCCGCTCTGGGCGCTCGCCCCGCCGACCGCCTGCAGCGCCGGCGCTTCGCCGACGGCGCCGCGGCGCACCAGCATCAGCTTGTCCATCTTCGACCGCATCAGGCCCTTGGAGACGACCGAGCTCGCCGATGGACCGCCGCCGCCGCCGGCGGGCGACTTGCCCTGATCGACGCCGCCGCCGAGCGCGGTATGGCCGATATCCTCGGGCGCGACATGGGCGAGATCGGTGCGCCCGAGATAGGAGATCGCCAGTTCGCGGAACACATAGTCGAGGATCGAGGTCGCGTTCTTGATCGCGTCGTTGCCCTGCACCAGGCCGGCCGGCTCGAAACGGGTGAAGGTGAAGGCCTCGACATATTCCTCGAGCGGCACGCCGTATTGCAGGCCGAGCGAGATGGCGATGGCGAAATTGTTCATCAGCGAGCGGAAGGCGGCGCCTTCCTTGTGCATGTCG
>Ga0182030_10025773_pt1 | contig 10685 bp, 10 predicted proteins | sample 812S3MmetaG_FD_121299 | JGI IMG/M metagenome (GOLD analysis project Ga0182030, IMG submission 121299) | Permafrost microbial communities from Stordalen Mire, Sweden - 812S3M metaG (Illumina Assembly) | ecosystem: Environmental > Terrestrial > Soil > Wetlands > Permafrost | place: Sweden... | reverse complement strand
CGACGCCAGGCTAGGGGGCCCGAAACTCGCGGCGTGGGGTCTTAGTTCAGCGTCTCAGAGAGAGCGCTGGCGCCTCGTGGTCGGTCCGCCGAGATGTGCTGAGTCGACCGGTTGGGCTACTATGGGGGCGACGCGGACGTAGCTCAGTTGGTAGAGCGCGACCTTGCCAAGGTCGAGGTCGCCGGTTCGAGCCCGGTCGTCCGCTCCAAGAATCCCCGTCGAGGGACCGCCTCGCCCGTGAAATCACCTCACCAATTGATGGCTGTAGGACGTGACCCGACTCGGGCCAGAGGCGGTGTCCCGGGCTAGTTGGGTGCGATGGTGACGTTGTGGCCTGCGGTCACCGTAAGGGTCGACTTGCGTCTTGAGCCGTGCTGAGGACCTACGTCGTCACGGTCTTGCTAAGAGCGTCAAGGGCCAAATTCTCGACATCGCGGAAGTCAGGACGGTCGTCGTCCTCGTTGTCGAAACTCGGCAGCGGGCTGAAGAGAATCAGTCGGCTGTCGTCGTACACCGCGGCCTGGTCGTCGGTGTTGATTGCCGCGTCAGCCAGCGCGTCCACCTCGGTGCCCTCTGGCAGTTCGGCGACGACGACCGTGTACGAAGAGTCTCCCGCAACGCCTTCGCCAATAAAACTGAGGCAGCCGGTGCTGGCGACGTAGGAGCCAGACACGGTGAGGGAAAAGCACGTCGCGGCCAATTGATCTTGACGAATGGCGCTGGTAACGACGCGCTTCGAGACGTCCAGCGCATCGGCGAGGGTTGCCGCGAGTTGCGCGAGGTTCGATCTGGGCTGAAAGTCGACTTCGTTGTCGCCGAGCTTGGGTGCCCCGCGGAAACCTATCTTGGTCGCGTCACGAAAGACGAGCATCTCGATGAATCCCACGCCGTGACTGGTCGTGACCTCCGCGATATGACAGTTCGAGAGGGTCGTGACCCTATTCATGGCCTCTAAGGCGACGCCGAAGCGCCGCGAGGCGTCTTCGTGTGCCAGATCGCTGAACCTTCTCGAGATGGCGGTGGCGTCGCCTCCCAGCGAGCGTGCAACGAACAGGTTCGCCTTGAGCCACGCGTCCCAGGAGACGTCCGAGATATTTGCCACGAGCGCCCACGCGTCCAGCGCCTCGTACAACAGCCCAAGTGACGACTGGCGACGTCCTTGAAGGGTGCGACGCATGGCGAACAGGCAAAGTCCTTCTGACGCGCCCTCTTCAAGCTCAATTTCGCGGCGAAATGCTTCGCAACCCTGCTCGCCTTCGGCGACGACGGCGCGCAGGACGCCAGAGAGAGCATCATCGTTGGAGTCGACTCGGAACCGGACGAACTCCTCGGCACTCCGGTCGTAGGGGCGCGACGTGAGGTTCACGCTGAGCGTCTTGATCCGGTCAACGGCGCTCGCATCGATCTTCATGTCATTGCCTTGCTAGGCAACACGGATCATGTCGCCACGGCCGTCGCGGCGGGGCAGTCTCGCGAGGTGTCCATCGCGCTCGGATCCGACGGGGGCAAGAGTCGTGCGTCCGAGCCGGATGAGCGAACTGGTTCCGGTCGTCAGCACATAGACACTGTAGGGCGCTGGAGGCACAGGGTTCGATTGGGGACTTTCGTCCGGGTCAGCCGCCGGGTTCGCCATGCGACAGGACCGGGCGCTCGACGCAGGGACGCGCCGGCGCTTCGCTGGACTGCGCTCGTTCGCGCTTTGGGGGTCGGAAGATGGCGAAGTGGGTTGTCTCGTGGCGTCAGTACCATGTCGTGGTGGAATTCTCAGAGGTCATACGGCGGCGCCGGATGGTTCGTGACTTCGTCGATCGTGCACTGGAGCCGGAGGTCATCGAGCGCGTCTTGGCCAGTGCGCTACGGGCGCCGTCAGCCGGCTTCTCGCAGGGCTGGAGCTTCTTGGCTCTTACCGAGCAGGCGGACCGGGCCCGCTTCTGGCCCTTCGTGCCCACTCGAGTTGAGAATTCACCGGCAATTCAACTGGCGCCGTTGGTCGTCGTTCCGTTCGCCAACAAGAGCGTGTACCTCGAGCGATACGCGGAGCCGGACAAGGGCTGGCAGGACCGAGCCGAGGCTCGGTGGCCTGCGCCGTACTGGTTCATCGACACGGGCATGGCTGCCCTCTTGATTCTCCTGAGTGCGGTGGACGAAGGACTCGGCGCATGTTTCTTTGGCATCATGCCCGAGCATCTGGAGCCCTTCGGACGTGAGTTCGCGATACCTGCAGAGTTCACGGCGATCGGAGGGATCGCCGTCGGATACCGATCCCCGGACCTCCCGCCGCAAAGTGAAACGTTGGCGCAACGGCGAAAAGGGATTACGCAGGTCATTCATCGAGGACAGTGGGGTCGCCACTAGGCGGTGCTCCGCTTCTTCGCTTGGCGTCTCGAGAACCGCGCTCTGCCTGCATGCAGTGCCCGGCACGGTCAGGTCGAGCGGGCCGCATCAGCGAGACGATGCCCGCGAATTTGTCCGGTGGAGGATGACTTCGATGCGTTGCCTCTGACACCGTCCGCGGGGACTTGGCCCGATATGCTTCGCCCAAGGAGGTGGTCATGGTTCATCGTGCGCTCGACCCATTCTTACGTGCCGCTCACGAAAATCCCTCGCCGCACCCCTCAACCTTGAGTGCGACAGAGCGCAGAAGGCTCTATCGCGAGCGGGCCCGGGCCATGTGGGGCGAGCCCGAACCGGTGGCCTCGGTGAGCGATGGGCACATCGCCCTCGCCGACCGTACGCTCGACACGCGACTCTACGTGCCGCTCCGTGACGAAGGGAAGGCACTCGTCTTGTTCTTTCACGGTGGGGGGTTCGTGGCGGGTGGTCTCGAGTCTCACGATGCCCTTTGCCGACGGCTGTGTGCCGATACCGGAATGCGTTTCCTCGCCGTGGACTACCGATTGGCGCCCGAGCACCCTTTTCCGGCTGGCGTCGATGACGCCGTTGACGTCATTCGCTACGTGGCGAACTCTCTGTCGCAGTTTTGCACCGGCGCCGCAGAGCTCATCGTCATGGGTGTGTCGGCGGGCGCATCGCTCGTCGCGGTGGCGTCGGCGCTGACGCGCCAAGAAAATCTGGGCGTCGCGGCTCAGGTGCTGATCTACCCGACGCTGGGACCGGACTTGGTGACTGAATCGTCTCACACCTACGCGTCGGGTTACCTGCTCGAGCTCGACCACCTTCGCTACGACTACCAGCAGTACCTGGGCACGTGGAGTGATCACACCGATCCGCGCGTTACGCCACTCATGTTCGATGACCTCTCCGGCGCACCGTCGGCGATCGTGCTCGTCGCCGAATGTGATCCGCTTCGCGACGAAGGCGTCGCGTACGCCGGTCTGCTGGAGCATTTTGGCGTCTCGGTCGAGCTGCTCGAAGCGGAGGACATGGTGCATGGCTTCCTGGAACTCGGCGCCCTCGTGCCCGAGACGCTCGACATTGTTGACGACCTCGCCGATCACATGCATAGGTTCGTGGAGCACGCTTCGAGGTGAACGTCCTCTTCATCACTCTCGACCAGTTCCGTGGCGACTCCTACGGCGCCGCTGGCCACCGCCTCGTCAAGACGCCGACCCTGGACCGAATCGCGAGGGAAGGAGTGCGTCTCGCGCGCCATTACTCCCAGTCCGCGCCCTGCGCACCGGGGAGGGCGGCCCTGTACACGGGTACCTACCAGATGAACAACCGTGTTGTCACCAACGGCACGCCCCTGGCCGCCGGGATGGACAACATCGCCCTCGTCGCTCGCCGGGCCGGCTATGACCCGACCCTCTTTGGCTACACCGATCAGGGCCTCGATCCCAGTGAGGCCGAGGGTTATGACGACCCTCGCTTGGACTACTTCGACGGCATCCTGCCGGGCTTTTCGGTGGGGCTCTTTCTTCCCGAGAGCCAAGCGGGATGGGTACAGTACTTGCGCGCGAAGGGATATGAGGTCGAGGCGGGCTGGATTCCTCTGCTCATCGGAGAACCTGAGCGCCCGGCGCAGGACTCCTTGAGCGGATTCTTGACGAATCGATTCGTCCAATGGCTCCAAGATCAGGAGAGCGGATGGTTCGCCCATCTCAGCTACTTGCGCCCGCACCCTCCCTACGCGGCGGCGGGGGAGTTCTCGACGATGTACGACCCCGCTGACGTCGATCTGCCGATTTCTCCCGTCGACGCTCCCTACCGACACTCCGTGCACGAGTATTCGCTCGGCGTCAAGGGCCGAGCGGCGCCCGCCGAAGAGGAGAAGATGCGCCACGTCAGGGCGCAGTACTACGGCATGATCAGCGAGATCGACTTTCAGCTCGGGCGCGTCGTCGAAGCCATCGAGGAGCGAGGTGAGTGGCACGACACTTTGGTGGTCATCACGTCGGATCATGGTGACCAATTGGGCGACCACGGCCTCATTCAGAAATTGGGCTTCTTCCCCGAGAGTTACCACGTGCTGGGTCTCTGGCGTGATCCACGCTCAGAACTAGTCGGTCGCACGGTCACGGACTTCAGCGAAAACGTGGACCTTCTTCCCACACTGTGCGACGCTCTCGGCGTAGATCAGCCTGCGCAGTGCGATGGAAGGTCCCTGCGCGAATTGATGAAGGGTGATTCAGACGGTTGGCGGATGGCCGCTCACTACGAGTGGGACTTCCGAGGGGACTGGATCAAGCAACATGAAACGAGATGGACAAGGAATCAGCGGCTCTCCGATCAAAACCTTTGCGTCTCGGTAAGCAATGATGTGGGCTACGTTCAGTTCGGCGACGGTTCGTTCAAGTGTTTTGACCTCAAGGCCGATCCGACCTGGCGAAGTGAATGCGCAGATAGTGATCGCATTCTCGTTGCAGCGCAAGAGCAACTCGTCTGGCGTCAAGAGCACTTGCGCCGCGACATGACCGATATGCTCCTCGGGCGTGAGCGCCGAGGCCGTTGGCCTCAGGAGTTCGCTAGGGAGTCGTCAGCGAAGGACCCAAGCCCCGTAACAACCCAGTAATCAAACTCCGGAAAGTGCCTTCGTGGTCACTCGAGAAGTTGACGGACGTCAATTCGATCGAAACGTAGCCGTGGCAGGCTGACCACATCATCTGCGCCGCGTTGGTAGCCGAGTAGCCTTCGAAAAGCCCGACTGTCTGACAGCGCTTGATGTGGTTCACGAGAACCTGGAAAGTTTGCGCAGCAAGTTGAGTGGCGGGAATCGAAGGCACGAATCCATCGAAGTGGTGGACGAACATGATCGTGTAGTGCGCGCGATGTTCGAGGGCGAAGTTCCGATAGGCGAGTGCCGACGCGATCAAGTCATGCGCCGGATCACTGGTCTCGATGCCGAGAGCCTGCTGGAGCGTTGAGAATCCATTGGTCCAGACGATCTCCAAGAGGCCGTTCTTTCCGTTGAAGTGGTTGTAGATAGTCATTGGAGCAACCTTCGCCCGCTTCGCGATGGCGCGGACGGTGAGCCCATCTGGCCCATCCTCGTTGAGGATGTGCACGACAGCGTCGAGCACGGCCGGTTCGATCCGCTGGGATGGTGTTCGCAACATTCGGCGGGGCATTGCTATTACTATAGAACAGTGTTCCATTTGAATGGAACACTGTTCTATAGGGGGCGGTTAGATGCGTTCGACTCACGAGCGGCGGTGGAAGATTCTTATCGTCTTGTGCCTGGCGGCGTTTCTCGTTGTCATTGATAACACGATCGTCAACGTCGCGTTGCCGACGCTCGCAAGAAACCTCCACGCGTCCAATTCGTCGCTGCAGTGGATTGTCGATGGCTATTCGCTTCCTTTTGCGGGTCTTCTGCTCGCCGGCGCTGGATTGTCCGATCGTTTGGGTCGAAAGCGCGTCATGCAGAGCGCGATCATGGCCTTTGCGGTCTTCTCGTTCTTCGCCGCCCGATCGAATAGCGTGCCCGAGTTGTTGGCGGCCCGGGCGCTGATGGGGGCGTCTGCCGCCTTCATCTTCCCGGCGACTCTCTCGATCTTGACCACGACCTTTGACGATGGTGCCGAGAGGGCCAAGGCCTTCGGGGCATGGGGCGCCACGGCGGGTGTCGCGATCGCCGTGGGACCGATCGTCGGCGGATCACTGCTCGTCCACTTCTGGTACGGCTCGATCTTTCTGATCAATATTCCGATTGTGGCGGTGGCCCTAGTGGCGTCGGCCTACGTCGTTCCCGAGTCGAAGAGCCCAACCGCGCGCGCCCTTGACGTGCGGGGCCTCGCCATCGGGACTCTTTGCATCACGTCACTCGTCCTCGCGATCATCCAAGGGCCATCGTGGGGCTGGCGCTCGGCCTCCACGCTGACGCTCTTCGCGACGGCCCTCGTGCTCGGCTACCTGTTCACACGCTTTGAGTTGAAGCACTCGGCGCCCCTGCTCGACGTGCGCATCTTTCGAAATGGCACCTTTGCCGCCGGCGCGGGGACGATCGCCGCGAGTTACTTTTGCCTCTTCGGGTTCATCTTCCTCGTGACCCAGTATTTCCAACTTGTTCGCGGCTACAGCGCACTGTCCGCGGGAGTGCACACGTTGCCCTTCGCCATCGTCACCGCGCTCGTCACGCCGTTGGGCGCCGTCCTAGCGATTCGAATCGGAGCTCGATACGTCGTCTTTGCCGGCCTCTTGATCATGTCCGCGTCGATGGCCTGGGCGACGACCGTCAGCGCAGCGGCCCCGTACGTCGGTCTCGTCCTTGGAGTGATGATCGTCATGGCGGTCGGTTTCTCACTCGTGACTGCACCTTCGACGGCGGCACTGATGGAGACCTTGCGGCCCGATCAGATTGGCGCGGGTGCCGCGGTCAACGAGACCACCCGCGAGTTGGGCGGGACGTTGGGCGTGGCACTCATTGGATCGGTGTTCTCGTCGATCTTTGGCCCTCAGGTGAGGGCTGCATTGGCGACGCTAGGTCTGACGGCTCATCAGTTGGACGTCGCGCGCAGTTCGATGGCTGCGGCGCAGGCAACACTGGCGCACGTTCCTGCCAACCTACGAACCAGCTCAGGTCAGGGGCTGACGAAGGCCTTCATTGAGGGATTCCATCGTGGCTGCCTCGTCGCGTCGATCGTCGTTGCAGCAGTGGGCGTAGCGGTCGTTCGCTTCTTGCCCTTGGGCGACACGCGAGAGGATCGCACGAAGGACGTCGCCGATGGCTCTCGAGCTCCGGTGCGCGAGCAACGTCAATCAGATGTTGGACCGTGAGCCGATTGACCAGCTAGGTCGTCGGGGAACCTGTAGTAGAACTTCAGGCGTGGCGATGAATGGCAGCACACTCGTGGGAGCCATCGTGATTTGCCAACGCGAGCGAATGGTGGCACTTGTTATCGGAGGGAGAGTTCGATGACGTGGATCATCGATCCGAGCAATGTGGGTACTGGGTTGCCGCTCGAAGGAGTTCGAGTCCTCGACTTTTCACGAGTCCTCGCGGGGCCCCTGTGCGCGATGATCGCCGGTGATCTGGGTGCGGATGTCATCAAGGTTGAGAGTCCCGACGGCGATCCCGTGCGAGGACTTAAACCACCGACGTTTCATGGTGACGCCACCTACTACCTGGCGGTCAACCGTCACCGTCGCAACATTGTCGCCGACCTTCGTCGACCCTCGGACTACGCGCAGGTAGCGGAGCTGGTTCACCAGGCCGACGCCGTCGTGGAAAACTTCTTGCCCAGTCAGGTTCGAAGCCTCGGCGTCGATCGACTGAGAGCCGAGAATCCCGACTGCGTATGGATCAGCATCACGCCCGCGACCTCGGGTGGGCCCGTGGCGGACTTGCCCGCCTTCGATCTGCTGGCTCAGGCCCGCTCCGGACTGATGGGGATCACGGGCGATGCCCTCGGCGTGCCGACGAAGGTCGGAGCGCCGTTGGCCGACGTGGTGACCGGGCTCTACGGTGCGATCGGGCTCCTGGCCGGCCTCTTCGCCCGGCTCGACGGACGCGCCGGGCGCCACTTTGAAGCGCCCCTGCTCGAGTCGACCATGAGCGCGCTGATCAATCAGGCTCAGGGATACCTCTCGACTGGCAAGAACCCGAGTCGCTTGGGCAATGACCATCCCAGCATCGCGCCCTACGGTCCGGTGACGACCGCTGACGGCTTCCTCTTACTGGCGGTAGGGACCGATGCACAGTTCGTGAGACTGGTGGCGGTGCTCGACGACGATGCGCTCAGCGGTCGAACTGAGTGGGCGACGAACGCGAACAGGGTTGAGTCCCTCGACGAACTGCGCGACACCCTCAACAGGGCCTTCGTGTCCCATTCGACCGTCGAGTGGCTGGGGATTCTGTCCGCATCGGGAGTACCCCACGCGCCGATCTTCGATATAGCGGATGCCTTTGCGCAGCCTCAGATTAGCGATGGAGATTTTCTGGGTCCGATGGATACTCCTAACGGCCAGACGACCGCCATGCGATCGCCCCTGGTGATCGACGGCGTGCGTCCCGGAATTCGCCGGGGTCCACGACGCCTTGGTGAAGATACGGGCGAGATCTTCGAGGAACGCTGACGATCATCTTGGAGTGAATGCTTCTCCGTCAAAGGAGTCGACCGTGGTGAACGACCCCACGGGCCTTCGGCTCAGCTTCGTGAGGTGCTTCGCCGGGTGGCCCAGTATGACGATCGAGGCGACGGCGTAGGTCGTCGGAATCGAGAGGATGGTGCGCAGGTCACTCTCGTTACGGGTCGCCACCGTCGTCATGACGCCAGCGAGTTCCCTCGCTCTCGCTGCGAGAAGAATGCTCCACACGAAGGGGTAGATTGACGCGCCGCCCACCATTTGGTAGCGATCCAGGTCGCGGTCCGTCGCGGCGAGTACTTCGAGATTGGCGCAGACCACCAACATCACGGGCGCTTTGTTGAGCCTCTCGGAGAAGTCGTCCGGTCGCGAGCGATCCTCAGCGGCCGAGCGTTGCGCGAGCGCGGCCAAGCGGTCGTCGTCACTCGCGAGAGGCGAAAACGGTATGACGCCCGCAAGGAGGTGCGCCACGTAGTCGTGCCACGCGTCGAGGTAGGCGTCGCGTACCGCACGGCGCAGTGCGTCGTCGCGTACGACGATCACCCGCCAGGCCTGCCGATTACCTCCGGATGGGGCGAAGCGGGCGTCGTCAAGTATCGACCAGAGGAGCGCGTCTTCAACTGCCTCGTCGGTGAAGTCGCGAATCGATCCGGTCGTCCGCAGGGCGTTCGTCAGTTCCATGGCCTCACCCTACGGCCGAGCCACGACGTCTGCTCAGGCGTCGCGGCGCTGAAAAAGGGTGACGCCGACGCCGATCGAGACCACGACATAGAACGCCATTACCAGCAAGGCGTGAAGGGGATCGAAGCCGCTCGAATTTGGCACCACCGACATCATGGAGCCGCCCAGATTGATGGGTTCGAATTTCTGGAAGTGATTCTGCCAACTTTGCGGGAAGGCGATTCCGATGAGCGGCACGATGAGCAGCAGCGAGACGAAGACGCTGATGCTGGCGAGACTCTGACGAAAGATCAGGCCGAGTGCGTAGCTGAACATGGCGAGCAGCGTGAGGTAGACGCCGGAAAAGAGCACTGCGCGAAGATCCGGGGCGTGAGTGAGCGACGCGGTTGGCACGACGCCGGAGAAGATGGCCATGCCGATAAGGAACGCCGCGACACAGACGATCTCGCAGATGACCAGCATCGAAACGACGAGCACAAGAAGCTTGGCGAAGGACAACTGAAAGCGGTTGGGCACGGCTGCCAGGGTGGTGCGAATCGCGCCCGACGTGTACTCACTCGTTATGAAGAGCGCACCGATCACTCCTACGGCGAATTCGGCGAAGATGACCCCCACGAGGCTGGTTGACACCGGATCAAAGGTAATTTTCTGGGCGAGAGGCATCGTGGTGTAGTGCGCGCGAACGAGTGAGGTGACCAGCACGCCAAGGCCAATGGTAAGGACCACCAGCACGATGGTCCCCATGATGGTCGAGCGAACGGTCCGGAACTTGATCCACTCGGATTTCGCCGCCGACATCAAGGTCACCTCGTTACTCATGGTGGGCCGAACCGATCTGGGCGCCGCCGAATTCAACGGCACCGGCAGTCAGGTCCATGAAGACCTCTTCGAGTGAGGCGCGCTGAGGGGTGAGCTCGAAGATGGAGATACCGGCGTCGAAGGCGGCCTTCCCGATCTCGTCCGAGGTGAGGTCGCCCACCGTGAGGCCGTGATCGTTCTCCTCATGGACGGTGCCGTTCATCGTCTTGATCGTCGCGCTCAGCTTCGCGATGTCCGAGGCGCGAACAAAAACCGTGCCGTTGGCCGTCGCCGTGAGATCGTCGACGGAGCCTTGGGTGATGAATCTCCCACGGCCGATCACGATGATCTGATCAGCGCTCACGGCCATTTCGCTCATCAGATGCGAACTTACGAAGACCGTGCGTCCCTCCTTGGCGAGGGATTGGAAGAACTCTCGAATCCAACGAATTCCCTCGGGGTCCAAGCCGTTGACGGGCTCGTCGAAGAGCAGCACGCCGGGATCGCCGAGCAGCGCACCGGCGATGCCCAGACGTTGGCACATGCCCAGCGAGAAGCCGCCCACCTTCTTGTTGGCCACCGATGAAATCCCGACGAATTCGAGTACCTCATCGACGCGTGAACGCTTGATCTTGTTCGACGCCGCCAGAGCCCTCAGGTGATTCCGGGCCGTGCGTCCCGGATGGACTGATTTGGCATCCAGCAGAGCCCCCACCTCTCGG
>Ga0182030_10025772_pt1 | contig 10685 bp, 10 predicted proteins | sample 812S3MmetaG_FD_121299 | JGI IMG/M metagenome (GOLD analysis project Ga0182030, IMG submission 121299) | Permafrost microbial communities from Stordalen Mire, Sweden - 812S3M metaG (Illumina Assembly) | ecosystem: Environmental > Terrestrial > Soil > Wetlands > Permafrost | place: Sweden... | reverse complement strand
GCCTTCGTGGTATCCTTCGTCATGGCGTGGTCTCCACTCCAGCGCTCCAACGCTGGAATCATTTGGGTTAGGCAACCCGGAGACTACGCCAACCAAATTCCAACCACTCCCGCGACGGCACCAGTCATCCGGAATTGGGGCTACAAATTATGGAACGGCGGGGGAAAAGCAGTTGGTTGTCATGGCGTGATGAGTAGGCCCTCGTTGCTTCTCAGATGTAAGATCGATCCCGCTTCCTCGCCTTCGCGGTCGCCACAGGTGGAGATCGCGACTCTTAGCCGCCCGAACTCTGGAATGGACCAGATTTGTGGATCGGCGCTGAAATTCAGCACCACGATTGTTCGATCGAAGTCCTTTTGGCGTTCATAGGCGAGGACATTGCTATCCGTTGAGAGCGACCGCCACGTCCCTTCCTGGAGCGAAAAATGCTCGCGTCTATAGCGAAGAAGGGTTCGTACCAGCGATAGAATTGACTTTTTGCTTTCGCTCATTGTCGCGACATTGCGCGTCTTGTGGTCATGGGTCAGCGGGAGCCAGGGTTCATGGGTTGAGAAACCCGCGAAGGCGCTGGTGTCCCATTGCATTGGCGTACGTGAGGGATCGCGACCAACGCCAAGGCCGGGCTCACGTTTCGCCCACGGATCCTTGACCAGTTCGTGGGCGATATCGACATGGCCAATCCCAATTTCGTCGCCGTAATAGAGTGTCGGCGTGCCGCGCAAGGTCAAGAGTAACATCGCCGCTATGCGCGCCTGGTCCGGGCCGACCCGAGCCGCGATGCGGGGCCGGTCATGATTGCTGAGCACCCAGTTTGGCCATACCCCTTCGGGCAGGGCCGCTTCATATTCCTCGATCAGGGCATTGATGCAGGACGGCCTCCAGGCGGTATTGAGAAGGTGGAAATTAAACGGGAGATGCGCGCCACGTAGGCGCTCCCCGTAATAGGCGACGAGTCGCTCGATCGGCAGATAAATCTCACCGATCAAGACTCGATCCTCGAATTCGTCGATGACTTGTCGCAGCCCAGCGATCACCTCATGCACTTCTGGCTGATCCGCCGAATAAATTTGCAGCAGACGTTCGATCTGGGGGTCCTTAGGCGTCCAATTGGGATTTGGAGGATTGTCGCGCAACGCTTGGTCCTTGATGAGATGCCAAATCACATCGACCCGAAACCCGTCGACGCCGCGTCTTAACCAGAAGCGCATGACCTCGTACATTGCCGCGCGCACCTCAGGATTGCGCCAATTCAGGTCCGGCTGCTCCTCAAGATAGGCGTGGTAATAATATTGACTGGTGGTTTTATCCCAACTCCATGCGCTACCGCCAAAATTGCTGATCCAATTGTTGGGCGGACCGCCATCCAGAGTGGCGTCACGCCAAATATACCAGTCACGCCTCGGATTGACGCGCGACTGCCGGCTCTCTGCGAACCACGGATGTTCGATTGAAGTATGGTTCGGCACGAAATCAAGAATCACCTTGAGCCGTCTATTGTGAGCTTCCTCAAGGAGGCGATCAAAGCTATCTAGTGACCCGAAGATTGGATCGATTCCACAATAGTCGGAAACATCGTAGCCAAAATCTTGCATAGGCGAAGGATAGATCGGTGAAATCCAGATCGCGTCGACGCCAAGCCAGACCAGGTAGTCCAAGCGTTGACGAACGCCGTCTATATCTCCCATTCCGTCGCAGTTCGAGTCCTGAAACGACCTTGGATAGATTTGGTAGATGGTCCCAGTCCGCCACCAGTCATGAGGCATAGCTCGATTCCCAGTTCGATCGGTCAAGCGGCCAAAGCGGGCGCAACCATTTGGAAGTGCACCAATAATATTCCTCCACCCCATAGCTGGGAAATTCTGCGGGTTGATGACGCGAAAACCGCTATGGCTATGGAGGTCTCGGCGCAGGTCGGTATCTAAAGCGATGGATCGAGACAGCGGTGTCCCCTGAAGGCAAGACTGCGAAGCCGGTATCGCTTTGTCCCTTTTCCGCGCGGTTGATGGCGTCGGGCATATGCGTCACGAGCTCGACGCAAACGTAATTTTCCAACGGCGGATTATAGATGATCAGAAAGCGCAGATTGTCGGATCCTTCAATCGTCAGCTCTGAGCTGTCCGGCCAGACCACGCGGACGGCGCCCTGGAGCGGTTCAAAACAATTGTCCACGAAGACGTCATTGAGAGCGCAGCCCTTGCGCCAGTCCCATTTTGCTGGAAGATTTATGTGCTTCGTTGGAAGCGCTGTGTCATCGGTGAGCCAAACGCCGTTGACCTGCGCAAACAGCCTGGTTCCTTGCGGCCGCATAATGTAGGGATGCTGTCCAAGCCCATAGGGTGCATGATTTGGGTCGCTGTTGGTGAATTTTGTTATGATCGTCAGCCCATCCTCGTTCAGAGTGAATGTCTGCTCGGCCAGAAAGGCGAAAGGCCAATGCTCATTGGCGGCGTGATTGAGGGCTAACTTGCATGCACGACATTCAGCCGAAATCACGCTCCAAGCGCCACGCCATCCCAGCCCATGCAACGCATGGGGGCCTGTCGCGGCATCCAATCGTAAGCGATGCTCTTTGCCGTCGAAGACGAAGCGGCCATGGTCGATGCGATTCGAAAAGGGAATAAGCGGCCAGCAGGCGATGTCGCTCGGTTGGTAACACTTCTTTTCTACCGTGCGACGGAAGAGAGAGACCGAATCTCCCTGCTCGCATAGGTACTCCGGGCAGCCGATGCCCCCGCCTGCCTCGGGCCAGATTTCTGCATAGAAACGTTCGTTCCTCAAAGCCAGTTTCAGCTTTGGCCGCCCGAACGCTGAAAAATCTTTCGCAATGTCACCTACGCCCGTGGTCGATAGACTGGCGGCGATTAGAATGATTGCAGACGACATTTGGTGCAACAGGCTCCACGAACACCATGGCGTCAAACTCTAGGCTCAACAGCGCCGTCATCAATCTGTCAGACCGCTGTATCATTCGGAAGAGGCGAGCGGAGACTTGAGCGAGCGATCATGACCAAGCAGAGACTGGGCGTTTGTTACTATCCGGAACATTGGCCGGAAGAGCGCTGGGCCGAGGATGCCTGCCGCATGCGCGAGATTGGCCTGCATATCGTCCGCATCGGTGAATTTGCTTGGTCTCGGCTCGAGCCGAGCGATGGGCTTTATGAGTTCGATTGGCTACGGCGCGCCATCGACACGCTGCACGGCGCCGGCCTTGAGATCGTGCTCGGGACGCCGACCGCGACGCCGCCGAAATGGCTGGTCGACAAAATGCCCGACATGCTGGCTCACGGCGCCGATGGACTTGTTCGCAAATTCGGCTCCCGCCGCCATTATTGTTTCAGCCACGCCGGTTTCGCGCGAGAATGCGATCGGATCGTCAACGCGCTGGCAGAGGCCTTCGGCGAACATCCCGGCGTCAAAGCCTGGCAAACCGACAATGAATATGGTTGCCATGACACAGTGGAGAGCTATTCAAACGCCGCGCTCGAGGCGTTTCGAAGCTGGTGCGCAAGGAAATATGGAACAGTCGAAAGTTTGAATCAGGCCTGGGGCAATGTGTTCTGGTCAATGGAGGTCTCGAGTTTCGACGACATCGAACTCCCGAATCTCACCGTAACGGTGCCAAACCCGTCGCATCGGCTAGATTTTCAGCGCTTCTCCTCGGATCAGGTGACCAACTTCAATAGGCGGCAGGTCGAGATCATTCGGCGCCATTCTCCCGGCCGCACGATCCTGCACAATTTCATGGGCTCCTTCACCGCCTTCGACCATTATGCAGTGGGGCAGGACCTCGACGCGGCGGCATGGGACAGCTACCCGCTGGGCTTCCTGGAGCGAAGCCCACGCGGCGAAGAGTTTAAATCGCGTTACATGCGCGTTGGCAACCCTGACTTTCAAGCCTTCCATCACGATCTTTATCGCGCCTGCGGGCGTGGACGCTGGTGGGTGATGGAGCAACAACCCGGGGCCGTAAACTGGGCTTCGTGGAATCCTGCGCCAGCGCCCGGAGCGGTGCGGCTTTGGACCTATGAAGCCTTCGCCGCCGGCGCGGAAGTCGTGAGCTATTTCCGTTGGCGTCAGGCACCTTTCGCTCAGGAACAGATGCATGAAGCTTTGCTTTTGCCAAATTCCGAGCCGAATGAAGCCTATCACGTCGTCGCCCGGGTTTCGCAGGAACTCTCAGCGCTCGACGCGAAGGCGCAGACGGCGCGTTCGCCAATCGCGCTGATTTTCGATTATGAAAGCGCATGGGCCTGGAACATCGAACCCCATGGCCTGGATTTCTCGTATTTCGAACTTGTGTTGGCCTTCTATGGCGGCCTGCGCCGTCTGGGCCTGTCGGTGGACATTGTTCCTCCGACCCAGCAAGCGATAGCAGATCGCAAACTTATCATTGCGCCCGGCCTGTTCGCGACGCAAAAAGGGCTGGTGCAAGCTCTGGGAGAAAGTGGCGCTATTGTTCTGTTGGGACCGCGATCCGGATCCAAAACAAAGGACTTTCAAATTCCGCCCGTTCTCCCGCCGGGAGAGTTTAGTTCGTTGGTTGATGTAAAAGTGCGCCGCGTCGAAAGCCTGCGCCCAGGAGCCCGCATTCCTGTTGACTGCGCCGAAGGGTATTTCGAAGGCTGGCGCGAATTTTTGACACATGGCAAAAATGTAAAGGCCCAGTTGCGCTCGATCGACGGGGAGGTCGTTCTCGCTCACAACGGCCGCGGCTATTATCTTGCGGGCCGCCCTGACGAGTGCTTGCTCGACAACGTTCTTCGCCAAGTCCTGACCGCCGCGAAACTAACCCTGCTTGATTTGCCACAGGATTTGCGGGTTCGCGACAATGGCGCCATACGCTATGTCTTCAACTATGGCGACGCAACGACGGATATTTCCTCGATCCTTGGCGGCGCACCGCTTCTGCTGGGAGAAGCGCTCCTTCCCCCTCGCGGCGTCGCCGCATTTTCGCGTATTACGGACTGACGCGTCGTAGACATTCTCGAGGGAACGGATATGGCCATCGCTGCGGATCTTGTTTCAAGGTTTAAGGAGGTCTTCGGCACCCCCCCGCGCCTCTTTCAAGCGCCGGGGCGTGTTAACCTTATCGGCGAACACACCGATTACAACGACGGTTTGGTCATGCCGGCAGCTATCGACCTTTCAACGCTTGTGGCGATTGCCCCGCGCGCCGACCGACGACTCCGTATCCATTCCACGGCGTTTGCGCAGACCGTAGAATTTGATCTCGACGAACCCTCGCCGAGTCCGCGCGGCGACTGGACCGATTATGTTCGCGGCGTGACGCTCTCTCTCAAGAATGCAGGCCACACTCTTATCGGGGCTGATCTCATGATGCAGGGCGATCTGCCTATGGGATCTGGTCTATCCGCCTCTGCGGCGCTGGAGGTGGCAAGCGGCTATGCGCTATGCGCCATTTCTGGCGTGGCGATCGATCTTACGGACCTCGCACTTTACTGTCAGGCCGCGGAAAACGAATTCGTTGGCATGCGCTGCGGCGTCATGGATCAATTCATTTGCTGCCGCGCGGTCGCGGGTTACGCCCTTCTGCTCGACTGTCGCAGCTTAGAATCTCGGCGCGTCCGAATAGACCCGCGCGTGCGATTAGTGATCTGCAATACCATGGTCCGTCATGAATTGGCGAACAGCGCCTATAATGAACGTCGCGAAGAGTGCGAGCGCGCGGTAGTATTGCTGTCCAGCGTAATCGAGGGCGTCAAGGCGTTGCGCGACGTGACGCTAGGCGAATTGACGCGATTCGCCTCGCTCTTGCCCGATCCGATCCTGCGACGTGCGCGCCATGTCGTCACTGAGAACGCGCGCGTGTTGCAGGCGGCGATGGCGCTGGCGGCCGGCGATCTCGGCGAATTCGGAGCGCTGATGGGCGAGTCGCATCTAAGCCTTCGCGACGATTACGAGGTCAGCTGCCCGGAACTCGATCTCATGGTCGCATTGGCGCGCGGCGCTCCGGGCGTATATGGAGCACGGATGACCGGCGCCGGCTTCGGGGGCTGCACCGTCAATCTGGTGGAGACGCGCTGCGTCGAAAGTTTCCGTGACGTGATCGCCCGATCCTATCGCGATGCAATTGGGTTAACGCCGCAAATTTTCTGTTGCGCTCCGGAGGGTGGCGTCGGCGAAATGGAGTTCTGACAAGCGGCGCGCGCCATGCGTCGAAGAGGAAAGAGGCATAGATTGCATTTCCTGCAGGAATCACCGCACCGACGCTTCAATCCCTTGACGGGCGAATGGGTTCTAGTCTCGCCCCATCGCACGGATCGTCCCTGGCGGGGCCAGACGGAGCCGCCCGCGGAGAAGATCGTTCCGTCGCATGATCCCGGTTGCTATCTTTGCCCGGGATCTGTCCGTGCGAATGGCGAACCCAATCCGCAGTATGATGGCCCATTTGCTTTCGACAATGATTTCTCGGCGCTGCGGCTCGACACTCCGACCGACGAGATCGGTGACGGGCTTATCTTAGCTCGCGGAGAACCCGGCCTCTGTAGGGTAATCTGCTACTCGCCCCGCCACGACCTTACGCTATCCCGAATGACGACGCTCGACATCACGCGCCTCGTAGAAAAATGGCATGACGAGTCCATAACCATAGGTGCGCTCGACGCAGTAAATTATGTGCAGATTTTCGAAAATAGAGGCGCAATCATGGGCGCGAGCAACCCGCATCCGCATTGCCAGATCTGGGCGACCAACAGCCTCCCAAATGAAGTCGGAAAAGAAGCGCGAGCTCAGGCCGAGCACATGGTGCGGCATGGTTCCTGCCTGTTGTGCGATTATCTGGCGCGCGAAACGAGTGAGCGCAAACGCATCATCGACGAAAACGACGGCTTTGTGGCGCTGGTTCCATTCTGGGCGACGTGGCCCTTCGAAACCATGCTGCTCTCCAAACGCCACCTTGGCGCCCTTCGCCACTTCGGTCCTGAGGAAAGCGAACTTCTGGCGGACATGCTGAAAAGGCTCACCCTGCGCTATGATAATTTATTTGAGACGCCCTTCCCCTATACGATGGGCTTTCACCAACAACCGAGCGACGGGCTCACCCATCCGCATTGGCACTTTCACGGCCACTTTTATCCACCGCTGCTGCGCTCAGCCACCGTTCGCAAATTCATGGTCGGCTTTGAAATGCTGGGGACTCCTCAACGTGACATCACGCCCGAAGGCGCGGCCATGCGACTGCGTGCGCTGTCGCCAATTCACTATCTGGATCGCGCCGTGACGCCGAATCTTAGCGGGGATCCACTTTGAACTGGACGCGTCTCTGAAGGCCGATCACCGGAGCCGCCTCCCGTGGGGAAATAGCGCTAATTCCGAGGTTAGCCCAAACAAACGCCAAGCTTGCAGTTTATGGGCTGCCGCCAAACGTCAGATAGGAATTGGCCGCGACTGACTAGCTTCCCACGCAATAGTAGTGAGTGTCATGGAACCAAGGCGTCCGTGACAATGTTACGGTATCATGACACTTTTGCGTCAGATGCGATTGATAGCTCCGCTCCTCGGATTCGCCTTTCTGCTGCTTTTGCCGAGCGCGGCGATCCGTTGCGGCCTGCTTCCGTTCGACCTTCGGTTCGAAGCCCTGGTGATTGTCTCCAGCGTCTGCATCGCCCTATGTGCGCTCGCTGGCTTTTCCTTTTCAGAACTTGGGCTGAACAGGCCGTGGGTTGCGCGCCATTGGCTTTGTTGTGGCGCTATCACCCTTCTTCTTGCTGCTTCGACTTTGCTTGAGACTAGATATCTTGTCTTCGCACATGATCCTCCTAAATGGATCGGATTCGCACCGTTTTATGTGCTGGTGTCCAGTCCTTGTCAGGAGATCGTATGCCGATCGATACCAAAATTAATTACCGACCGGCTGCGGATGAGTGGGCCAAATTACGTTTTGTTTTCGTCCGCCATCTTTTCGCTCATGCATTTCGCATACGGTGATGGTGTATTACTTATGAATTCTTTTTTCGCGGGACTCGTGTGGGCCACCGCATACCTTTTCACCCGCAATATTTGGCCGCTCGTGGCGTCCCATGCCGCCGTTGGCACGTTCGCTTTCTGGCTCGGCGTCGCTTGAATTAGATTAGTGCTTCCACGCGAAATCGCCACGAGATTTGCCTCAGTCTGCCTTCACACTCCATGACCGAAGGTCGTGTTCGCGAGTATGGCGGTGCGTAGCAACAGCCATAGCACAACGGCGTTCAGCACATGCCAAAGGAAGTGAGTGCCGAGCGGGAACGCATAGCAGACATCGCGATCGATCGTCCGAAAGCACATCGATAACGCGAACAAGAGCGCCGCCATTGCGAGCCCTCGACCTGTTCGACGGCGTTGAAGTTCCGCCATCGCCATTGACCCCGGCCCGATCCAAAGGAGCGCGGCGAACGAAACCATGGCTCCCAGGGCCGGCAGATAGGCGACCGAACCGTTCAATCCGTGGATAAAAGAGTCAATGGAATGAGAGCCTGCCGCAAATAAAATTGTGATCGCCACTGACGCTTGAACGCCAAGACCAAAGAATCGGCGAAGCGCGAGCAGGAAAAAGCCGTAAATGAAAATCACAATTGGTATAACGTCCAACAGGACAACGCCGCGCGTGGCCACCGTATGGAAAACGAAGCTCCCTGCTCCAATCATGGCCGTTAAAAGGATTAGAGCCAACGCGGGATGATCCGCCTTTTGCTGCCGTCGCCAAATCACGAGGGCTGCCGCGGCCGCCATCAGGAAGGCGACATTCGTGAATGCATTTAACGGTTCCGACCAGAAGCCATGGTCATGTCGTTCGCAATAATCCATGACAGGATCGTGCCAATCCATATCCCGAGTTCTCGCTTTGTCTCTTCGACGGCACTAGAAGGCGCATGAAACGGGTGGCTAGCGGCTCATCAAAGCCTTCAAATGATAGTGATAACATGTGAACGCGTACGGGCTAACTCCGTGCCAAAGAATTACGTGGCCTGGTCGCTATACTATGGCTACTTGTAGCCGCCGTCTATTGAGCGTAGGTCCGCCGTCGGAGGTGTCTTTACACTGGCGTTAAGCTTCCGAAGCATCGTCAGACACAATTCCTTGACCGTCTCGTCTTTGATCGTGTCTGCGAGTTTTGCTACGTGATAGAACGCCATGGCTCGCTGTGAAACGCTATCCTCATAGCAGAACGGATCAGCCAGACTGCTCGTGTCGTCGTGGGTATCATCAGACATCGAGCTTCCGCTCCTTGATGGATAGGCGCTGCTTGGCTCGCTGCACTTGTCGGCATGGCGGAGAGTGGATCATAATTGAAAGATGCCAGCTTTTCCTGGATCCATATCGCTTTGTTGTTGGTCGTCCCTGCTTGGTGATCACCAGCGTTTTCCAGGGCGTTTTCTGTTAGCTTCTTTTTTGGGTTTGACGCCTTATTTTTCTATTGCATCAGCCTCCTTCAGCAGGGTCTCTTCGAGGTCCGATACGGTTTCGATGCTCGCGTCTTTGCTCCGGGATCGGCGATGTAAAATCTGAGCCGCTATTTGCTGAAATTGAGCGAATGCGGCAGCCCGAAGGATCGCATGAGTTTTAGCATATGGATCGACGTCGGCGATTATTTCATCGGCGATCCGCGCCGCCGTCAGTTGCTCAGCGTTGCCTTCCTCGATCAGGCGAACGACCAGTCTGTAAAGATCAAGTTCCGTTGTGTTGTGCATTTCCCACATCTTCAAAAGGCTCGATCCTACCCCAAACCTTCCAACTGAGTCAGGGCGTCAGCTGAGCGTGAATTGCATCTAGCCTTCGAATGCTGATGCCAAGCGAACCTCGGAGCGCATCTTTTTTTAACGCTTCGATCAAATCAACGACTAGGTTCCTAACGTTCGCTTGTTCCTCGGGCGACTGTTGCTCGATTGCTTTCGCAATACGAGCTCTCCAAGCTGCAAGTGCAAGCCGTTGTTCCAGAAATGCGCCATCACTGTTGATCCACTCTGCGATTTTCGCTTTCAGGTTCGAGTATGCGCGCCTTGTGCCTTCACCTAAAATGCCTCTAGGTGCAGCCTCTGCCACCATGGCTAGCGCCAATACCGCCACAGAACCGATAGTCACAGAGCTGCTCATTCCGACCTCTTCTGTTGTTCTGCAGTCCTCCAAGATGGTGACACTACAATGACGATGGATTAGCAGGCCGGTCAGCGCAGGGCTTTCCGCAACGTCGACAACCAAGGGTCAACATTGAGGCAGTTTGCGGAACAAGGCGGCGTGATCTTGAGCGAGGAAGATCAACACCGTCCACGGTTGGTTACCCTGTCAGTAGAAAAACACCGTCGATTGCACCCGGCGTCGCTTCCCCTCTGCGGAGCTACCCGGAGCCACTACTGACGGTGTTGAAACGACGAGATCGATCCCATTAGCGGAAATCGGAGGCGGCCTCCACTTACGATGGCTGATTGCTCGCACCCGAATTCAAAGCATTCGAGTTCTCATGGCAGCAAAGACCCTATGGGCGAACACGCAATTTCACAGGCTCAAAGGAGCGCAGGTTCGCTCGGCCTCTTGGAGGCGCCGTTCTGCGCAAAACGCAAAAACGAGCCGCTAACCCGTCTTATTCACGCCATCGCCGCGCATTGCTGATTTTATTCGCGCCGTGATTCCGGACGCAATTCCGCAATGCGTCCTTTCGCTGGGTCGGTCGGCACTTTGAACGCGTTGGAGTT
>Ga0182030_10025771_pt1 | contig 10685 bp, 5 predicted proteins | sample 812S3MmetaG_FD_121299 | JGI IMG/M metagenome (GOLD analysis project Ga0182030, IMG submission 121299) | Permafrost microbial communities from Stordalen Mire, Sweden - 812S3M metaG (Illumina Assembly) | ecosystem: Environmental > Terrestrial > Soil > Wetlands > Permafrost | place: Sweden... | reverse complement strand
TCCGTCCGGCTTGATGACGCGGAGGTGGAGCACGAGGCCCGTCGGCGGCTGCATCTCCGACTCCGAGTTGATGGCTTCCTGCGACTGGATCTTCTGGATCTCGTGCTCGAGCATCTCGCTCGAGCCGTCGTCGTGCGCCCACGTGGCCGCGTAGTCGAGGACGCGCGCCGCCGTGCCCTCCATGTGGTGCCCTGCCTTCTCCCAGGCCTGATACTCGCGGACGACGGCCCTCCCGTCCTTGCGGTACGGCTCCAGATCGGTGGCTCCCTCGAGGAGATCGATGGCTGCGCGCAGCTCGTCGGTCGCGGCGCCCGCCTGCAGTGCCGAGGCGAGCGCCCGCCGCAGCGCCCCGGTGTCCCCCCGGGCGTAGGAGCCGTCCGCCAGACGGAAGCGCGCCGGCGCGTCGAGCGGGTGCTTCTTCAGCGCCTTCTCCAGCTCCGCCGCCGCCGCGCTGGGGTCCCCCGAGCGCGACAGGACGTCCGCGATGCGCGACGCAATCTCGGTCCGATCGGGACGCCGCTTCTTCAGGCGATCGAGCTCGGCGATCGCGGCCTTGTAGTCGCGCCGCGCGAGGGCGCGCTCGAAGTCGACCTCGGCGTCGGGGTCGAGCTTCTTGATGCGCGCCGCGACCTTGTCCGCCTCCGAGGCCGGCCCGTCCTCGTCGAGCGCCTCGAGGTACCCGTGGAGGGCTCCGACATCGTCGGGGAAGCGCTGCGCCAGGCTCGCGAGCGCGTGCTCCTGGTCGCCGCGCCAGCCGAGCTTGCCGTAGACGCGCGCCAGCTGCTCGAGGACCTCGGGCTCGGACGGCACCTCGTCGGCCAGCTTGCGCAGGGGCTCGACGGCGTCGGCCATCCCGTGCTGCTCGGCGTCGTCGAGCGTCGCCATCAGGCGGGCTCGCCACAGCCGCGGGTCGCGCGCGAGCGCCCTGGCTCGCAATGCCCTGGCTCTCGGCTCGCGGGCGTCCTGCGGGTATGCGGGATCTTCCCCCACGAAGGCTGACGCCATCTGCAGCGCAACGGCCGCCGCGTCCTGCGGCTCGGCCAGGGGCGCGATGAGCGCAGAGGCCACGTCGTCCAGCTGCTCGGCGTGCGCAGCGTAGGCGGCCAGGGTCGCGTCCACGGGGGAGCCGGCGAGCGACGCGTTGCCCTTGGCTGCCGCGCGGACGATGCTGTCGATGGGGTTCGGATCGGCGAGGATCTGCGGCGGCTCGACGCTGTACGGGGCGCGCGGATCGCCGTCCGTGTCGACGCCCGCGGCCGTCCCGTCCGGGTTCAGGAGGCGCACGCTTGCCGCCGGCGTGAGCACGCGCGCGAGGACCCGGTGCCGCCCGTCGGCGACGGCGATCTGCGCGCCGAAGCGCTGCCACGAGCCCCAGTCCTCCGCGCCGCGCGTGAGGACCCGCGCGTCGTCCACCCAGACCTCGACGGCGCCCTGCACCGCCACGACGAGCTCCCGCTCGCCGCGCGTCCGGAAGAACGCCTCCGCGTAGAACACCCCGTCGGCCACCTGCTCGTCGGCCACCGCGAGGCAGCGCGTCTGCGTCGTCGTCAGGATGTGCGGCACGCTGCCGCGCATCGGGTCCGGCGCCCACGCCACCGGCCACGGCGCGCGCTCCTCGGCCGGGAACCGGCGAAGCCTGTCCGGCGCGCCGCCGTGCCCGAACGGGCCCGCGAGGCGCATCCCCCGCGCGCAGCCCATGCGCTTCACCACCTCCGCGTCGTACGCGTCGCCCGTCCTCTCGGCGCGGTCGTAGACCTCGACCGCGCGCCAGTCCTCGAGCTCGGCCACGGCGCGCCAGCCGGCGTGCCCCGGGTGCGTGAGGATGGCCTCGAACGCGTCGCGGTGCTGCGAGTAGAGGTCCGTAACCGACGCCCGGAGCCCGAGGAGGTGTCTCACCGCGTACCAGCCCACGAGCGGCGCGCTTGCGTCGGTGCTCGACACCGTGGCCCGCAAGGACGACAGGTAGCTCTCCGCCGCCGACGCGGGATCGCCGTGCACGTCGTCGGCCGTCGCCCGCGCGAGACCCGCCCACATGCCCTGGTGCGGCACCGCTTCGAGCCGTTGCCTCGCTGCGGTCGCCTGCTCCGTCGTTCCGCCCGGCGCCAGCATCTCGGCGAGCGCCCAGCGCCCGACCTCCTCGCCGTCGCCCGAGGCGCGCGCGTTCGACCGCAGGTCCGCGAGAGACGGCGCCGCCACGCTGCGGGGCGTCCCCCCGGCGCAGGCGCCCATCATCGCGGCCATCGCCGCCAGCCCCGCCATGCCGACGAGCGCCCTCACTTGATGCTCACGGTGACGCGCTGTCCGAGCGCGCGGTCGACCTCTTCACACCACGCGCGGAACGCGGGGTACTCGCTCGCGTCGATGCGCGTCTTCGACAGCGTCACGGTCGTCTTCACGCGGAGGGTGCCGCTGCTCGACTCCGTCGTCACGTCGTACGTGCCGAACGGGCTCGACCCCTTCGACGCCTGCGTCGTGCTCTTCACCTTCGCGCCGGGCGGCAGGTGCACAGTCCAGTCGTCCTCCTGCGTCCACTGCGCGTAGAGCCGGATGTCCAGCTTGCGCGACGAGAGCGGCGCGTAGTCCCTCACCATGTGCTCTTTGCGCCCCAGCGGCACCATCAGCGAGTCCCCCTCGGCGCGCGCGAACTGCGGCGCCTTGCCGCGCATCCTCATCGACACCTTCTGCTCGACGTCCTCCAGGTTTCCCGGCTCGACGCCCGTCACCTCGCTGCCCGGGAGCAGGCCCGCGATCATCTGCTGGACGCGCGTCTTCCTCGTCGCGTCGGCGTGGAAGCGCACGCGCCACTCGCTCGCCTCGTAGCCGCTGACGTCCGCGCGCCAGTCGAGCTGCGCGCTCCCGTCCGTCGCGAGCGTCGCGTCCACCTTGTGCACGCTCACGCTCTCCGAGGCTGGCGGGTCCGGCAGGCGCACGAGCTTCGCGTTCCCCTCGTTGACCTGCAGCGCCATCGCGCCGCGGTCCATCCCCGGGAGCTCCGTCGAGCCGGTGTATTCGGCGGTGCCGTCCAGGTAGAGGTCCATCGACGGGACGTACGCGATCATGTGGTCGAACGGCGCGAGGCTCGCCGGCTCCTGGTGCGCGAGGTCCGCGTGCGCCTCGAGATCGCCCTTGTTGCCCGTGCGCACGACGACCGGCGTCGCCTTGATGCCGAGCGCGTTCAGCATCGTCACGATGAGCGTCGCCTTGTCTTTGCAGTCCCCGAAGCCGCGCGCGAAGATCTGCGCGCAGCGGTACGGCTTGAACCCGTGGATGCCGAACTCCAGCGCGACGTACCGCGTCTTTTGCACGACGTAGTCGTAGATGGCGCGCACCTTCGCGCGGTCGTCCTTCAGGCCCTTCGTCAGCCCCTCGGCGCGGCGGCGCACCTCGTCGTCCGGCACGAGCTGGTCCTTGATGAGGCCCCAGTACCAGTGGCCCATCTCGTCCCACGACTTGTAGGTCGACACGTGCACGTGGCCGAGCACCTCGGTCCACGGCGGCTGGAGCGCCTCCTGCGGGACCGCGGGCACGTCCGTCGCGACGAAGCGGTAGATGCGCTCGTCCCCGCGCTCCTCCACCGTCTGCTTCAGGCCCGGGACGTGCGGCTCGTTGAAGTGCAGCGTCCGCGACTTCGGCGTCAGGAGCACGTACTCGCTCCGCCCCACCGGCTCGGCGCTCTGCAGGTACACGACCTCCCCGAAGTAGTCCGCGAACGCGTTCCGCTGCGCCACGTCCTCCACGCGATACTGGAGCTCGACGACGTCCCCCGGCTCGAGCCTCGGGAAGTGCACGTAGTAACTGCGCGCGCTCGTGTACATCGCCATCGACGGGTCGTCGGCCATCGCCCCCGCGCCGCTCTCGATGGCCTCGTCGACCGTGCCGTCCTTCCGGTACACGCGCGCCGCGCGGATCTGCACCGTCTCGCTGTCCGTCTCGTAGACGAACTCGTACTCCCGCGAGGCCGCGGCCGCCGCGTCGGTCAGCGGCTGGTACACCACCTGGTGGAAGCGGCTCGCCAGGCCATTGGCGAACACCGACGTCACCTGCAGGTCGACCAGCGAGCGCCGGGCCTGCCCCGCCCCCGGCGTCGCGCGCTTCGCCAGGAACTCGCTCGCCGGCCGCGCGTACTGCTCGTCGGGCTTCGGCTTCGTCGGCTCGATGTGCGCCACCTGCTCGCGCACGTCCTTGGCCTGGGGCGACAGCTCGAGCACCCGCTTCAGGAGGCGCAGCTGGTCGTCGCGCTCGCCCCCGAGGGCGTAGAGGGTCGCCAGCTCGCGCATCACGTCCGTGTCCTCGGGCGCGATCTCGAGCGCCGCCCGGTACGACGCGATGGCCCGGGCGCGTTCGCCGAGCCGCATCCACGTCTGCGCCGCCGTCTGCAGGGCGCCCGCGCTGTCCGGGTTCGTCGCCACCAGCCGCTCCACCCACCTGGCCGCCGTCGCCCCGTCGCGACGCGCCACCGCGAGCTCGATGCGCGCCCGCGCGAAGGCCGGGTCGTCGAACCGCACCGCGGCGTACCGCTCGGCCAGCTCGTCGGCCTCCGTCTCGCGGCCCTGGTCGCGCAGGGCCGCCACGGTCGCCCTCAGGAACGCGACGCTCCGCGGATGCCGCTCGAGCGCGCGCCTCAGCAGCGCGAGGCCCGTGTCGTGAAGCCCCGCCTCCTCGTAGAGTTCCACCTTCGCCAGCGTCGCCGGCACGTTCTGCGGATCCAGCGACAGCACGTGCTCGTAGACCGGGACAGCGTCGCGCCAGTTCACGCCCGTCCTCGCGTACGCCGCGCGTGCAAGCAGAAGCTCGACGGCTTGCTCCGGCGTCGCGCGTCCGTGCGCGCCGAGCGCCTCGGCCTTCGCGATCCAGTCCGCCCGCTGGTTGCGGCTCTCCGTCAGCTCGCCCGCCAGCAGCAGCCGCTCGATGGTCGGCGCCCGGTCGGCGGCCTTCCGCGCCAGCTCTCGCGCGCGGTGCTCGGTCGGATCGTCGGACCCCGTCGCCCCGAGGTAGCGCGCGAACGCCTCGAGCGTCGCCGGATCGTCGCTCTTCGCGAGCTTCTCGAACGCCTGGGCCGGCCCCTCGAGGCCACCCGGGTGCACCACGACGCCCTTGCCCAGCGCCAGCACGGCTCCGCCCTGCCGCGTCGAGTGCTGCGGGTCCGGATCGACCTCGAGCTCCGCGTCCGGCGCGCCGTTCGCCGCCGCCACCCTCAGCGAGAGCATCGGCGCCCGCTCGTCGCCGCACACCTTCGCCGTCACGCGGTTCCACCCCGCGCGGAGGCTCGCCGTCGCCGCGAAGCGGTCCGAGTCGAGGTCGCGGTACTTGTCGTCCCGCAGGATCTCCGCGCCGTTCCAGAAGACGCGCATCGCCCCCGTCGCGCCGGCCCACACCGAGACGACGCGGGAGCCGTGCTCCTTCACGTGGGGGTCGCGCACGAACGTCGAGACGTAGTTGCACGTCTGCTCGGCGGGCCGAACGAAGACGCCGAAGTCGGTCCACCCGTACGGGGAGACCACCGGCAGCATCCGCCAGCGCACCGGCTTGTGGTCCTTGCCGTCGTAGTCGCGCACGATGTCGAGCGGCAGCTCGAGGTCCTTCTCCGGCTCGTACGGGGCGGCGAGCCCCACCTTGCCGTCGTTGTCGAACGGCCCGACGAGCATCCACCTCCCCACGAAGCCGAGGTGCGCGATGCGGTTCTTCGCGCCGTCGAGGTCCCCCCGGCGGCGGCGCGCGTAGGCCTCGAGGAGACCCGCGTACGCGCGGATGGGCGCCGGCTCCCCCACGTCGACCGTCACCTCGTGGAGCACCTCCTCCACCTCGGCCGGGTCGCCCCGGTCCCACTCGGCCCACACCTTCCGCAGCGCGACGTACGCCATCGGACCGCGGGCGGCCGACACATCGGCGTGGAGCTTCGCGAGATGGGGAAGCCGGTCGGCGACGTCGGCGTTGGCACGGGCGACGGGGGCGGTCAGGGCGACGAACGTGACCAGCGCGGCGACGGCTGGTCTCCGGCTGTGCCGGAGCCAGGTCGAGAATTGGGCGACGCGCGACGGTGGGAAAAGCAGATTCACGGGCGATGTTGTCGTGCGACGGGCGGCTAGGGTCAAGCGCGGCGGTGCGTCCGAGAAGACACGGTGGAAGGAGACGCTTTTGGTGGCGGAGGGGCCCATCCGCGCTATTTGTGCGGTCGCGGTACCAGGGGCCGTTTGGATCACACGGCACGTTCTCCCGAAGGTCGACCAGATGCAGCCGGGGCACGAGATGACGCCAGAGGTGACCTCACCGCCGGGCGTCGCCGCGCCCGCCGACCTGGGCTCCTCGCTCCAGCTGCCCGTCAGCAAGGGGAGGGGAGGGCTCTTGCGTGGCGTCATCAAGACGCTCCGGCCTCACCAGTGGGTGAAGAACCTCTTCGTCCTCGCCCCCATGTTCTTCCACAAGGACGTCTTCCTGCGGACCGCGCAGGGCCCCGCCCTGAACCTCGCCCTCACCGGGCGCGCCCTCGCCGCCACGGCCGTCTTCTGCCTCCTCGCGGGCTCCATCTACACGATCAACGACATCGCCGACGTCGCCGCCGACCGCCTGCACCCGGTGAAGCGCTTCCGGCCCATCGCCAGCGGGGTCGTGCCCGAGGGGGTCGCCTGGGCGGTCGCCATCGCGCTCGTCGTCTTCTCGCTGGGCATGTCGTACCTCATCGCCCCCGCGCTCGCGGTCGTCGCCGTCGTCTACTTCGCCGAGAACCTCGCCTACACGTTCAAGCTGAAGAAGGTCGCGTTCCTCGACGTGGGGCTCATCGCGTTCGGCTTCGTCCTTCGCGTCCTCGCCGGCGGCATCGCGACCGACGTCCACGTCTCGGGCTACATGCTCGCGTGCACGGCGCTGCTCGCCCTCTTCCTCGGCTTCGGCAAGCGCAGGCAGGAGCTCGCCCTCGCGAACGCGGGCAAGCAGAGGGCGGCGCTCGAGGCGTACACGGCGAAGTCGCTCAACTGGGCCATGGCCATCACGGGCAGCGCCACCGTCGCCACCTACGTCGCCTACACGCTCGACCCGGTCACCCGCGCCTTCTTCAACACGAACTACCTGTGGCTGACGGCCCCCAACGTCGCCTTCGGGATCGTGCGTTTCCTGCAGATCGTGAGCGGCAAGGCCGGGCGCGGCGTCAAGGCCGAGTCGCCGACGCAGGAGATGCTGAGGGATGTCCCCTTCGTGCTCACCATCGTCGTCTGGGTCATCGTCGTCGTCGCCATCGTCTACCAGCTGAGGCCCGGAGCTCAGTAGGCCGCCTTCCTCGGTCGGAAGGGCGCCTTCCACGCGAGGAAGACCGCCTTCCACGGTCGGACGGCGTCTTCCCGACGTTGGAAGGTCGCCTTCCACGGTCGGACGGCGTCTTCCCGACGTTGGAAGGCCGCCTTCCTCGGTCGGAAGGTCGCCCTCCTCGGTCGGACGGTGTCTTCCCGGCGTCGGAAGGTCGCTTCCCTCGCGCCTGAGGTGGCCGCGGAATAGTGGACGGTCGCCGCCCGCTCACGCATCGTGGGGACCACCGCGATGCGCGCCGACACCGAGCCGCAGAGCTTCGCCGCCAAGCCGGGGGCGTGGGGCGAGCTCGCGCTGACGCTGCCCGTCTTCGTCGTCTACCAGCTCGGCGTCGTCTTTCTCAACGTGCGGAACGCCACGGACCTCGTCACCGTGCGCCTGCTCGAGCTCGCCCACGGCGACCGCATCCTCTACCTCGGCCTCACGGCGTCCATCGGCCTCGTGATGAGCGGCGTCTTCGCCGTGCTCGGGCGCGGGCAGACGCTCCACCCGAGGAAGCTCGTCCAGATCGTCATCGAGGGCGCGGCGTACGCCATCGCCATGGGCGCGGCGACGTCGTGGATCGTCGGCAAGCTCTTTGCCGGACCCGCGGCGGGCGCCGTCGCCGACTCGGGGCCGTTCACGGGCCTCGTGATGTCGCTCGGCGCCGGCTTCTACGAGGAGCTGGCGTTCCGGGCGGTGCTCTTCGGCCTCGCGGCGAAGGTGCTCGTGTGGCTCTTCGCGCGGCAGAAGGTCGGCTTCGTGGGGAGCGCGCCGCGGCTGTCGGTGACGTCCATCGCGGTGATGGTGGTCTGGGCGGTGGCGTGCGCGGCGGCGTTCAGCGGGATGCACTACCTCGGCGCGCTGGGCGATCCCTTCGAGATGAAGTCGTTCGTCGCGCGCATGGTGCTCGGGCTCATGCTGACGCTCGTCTACGCGATGCGCGGGTTCGCGGCCGCCGTGTGGACGCACGCGCTCTACGACGTGTGGGTCCTGGTTCTCTAAAAGCTCCCGCTGAGCACCGGCACGACGGCGGGCGGCGGCAGCGCGCCTTCGGCCATCGTCAGCGTGTGCCACGTCGGCAGCACCGCGAGCGTCGTCGTCGGCCGCGCCTGCGCGAGCGCCGTCGTCACCTGGGTCGCGTGTCCCCCGGCCGTGGCGGCGAGCCACGTCACGCCGGACGCGAGCAGCACCGCGCCGGCGATGGCCGGCCCCCAGACGTAGGGCGACGCGTAGTACGGCGTGACGAGCCCCGCGGCCCCGGCGACGCAGTTGCCGTAGTCGACCCGGAACGCCGCCGCGATGGGGCAGACGAAGAGCGCGCCGCCGAGGAAGAAGCTCGCGACACCGAGCGTGACCCCGATGCCCGGCACGAACCCCGCCGCGCCGAGGACGACGAAGACGATGCCGCCGACGCGCGACTGCTTGGTCGACGGGTCGACGCGGACCGTGACGCGCGGCGCGGGCTGGATGGCGAACACGTTGGACGCGGGGACGTCGTCGCTCGAGACGCGGTAGCTGTCGCCGGGACGGACGAAGCGGTCGCAGGGGGACGAGCAGATGGGGACCCAGTCGCCGCCGCGCCGCACCTCGAGGTCGACCTCGCCCGGCGTCGCGATGTGCACGAGGACAGCGTCCGTCGCGACGGGCGGCGCCGCGAGCGGGGCGGGCACCTGGGCCCGGGCGGCCGCCGTCACGGCGAGGGAGACGGCCGAGAGGACGACGCCGAGCGCGGCGGACCGGGCGAGCACTATCCACGAGCGTATAGTGCCCGCGTCCCCGCGCAAGCCCTCTCAGGTCGGCGCCTTGGGGGCGAACTCGAACCGCGCGAGGGGCACGTACGTCGAGCCTTCCTCGGCGACGTCGCTCCGGTAGAGCGTCACGCTGTGGGCGCGGCACTCGCCCGCCCCCTCGACGAGCTCCTGCCGCAGCCAGCGGCGCGAGTCGTAGGCGCGCTTCAGGCGGGCCAGCGTCACGTGGGGCCGGAAGGGTCTCGTGTCGCCCGCGATGCCGAGCTTCGTCGCGAGCTTGTCGACCTTCTCGGCGAGCTTGATCACGCCGCTGTTCGTGTCGTCGAGCTCCACGACGACGATCTCCGCGTCCTCGATCGACGGAAACGCCGCGAGGCGGAGCGCGCACGGCTTGGGCGCGTTCTTCCCCTCGGTCAGCGTGCCCAGCGACTTGCTCAGCGCCGCCACCGCGTCCGCGGGGAGCGCCGCCATGAACCGCAGCGTCACGTGCATCTTCGGGCCGGGCACCCACGTCGCGCTCGGGGCGCCGCTGCCCATGCGCAGGCGGTCGGCCACGCGCACGACGCGCCGCAGGCTCATGGGATCGAGGTCGAGCGCCACGAACGCCCGTATCGTCGCCGTCTTCTTCGCCGCCATCGCTCGTCCTTACCCGTGCTCGCTCGCGCCGGCGGCTTCGCTCGGACGCTCGGCGACGCGCGAGGCGCACAGCTCGCGAATCAGCTCCAGGCCTGCATACGCCGCCAGCGTCTGGATCCGCTCGCGGTCGCCCACGAGGGCGCGGTGCTTCACGTCGACGGTCCCGTCGGGCCTGGCGAGCGCGATGTACACGGTGCCCACGGGCTTGCCCTCGGTGCCGCCGGCGGGCCCCGCGACGCCCGTCAGCGATAGCGCCACGTCGGACCCCGCGACACGCCGGGCTCCCTGCGCCATGGCGGCGGCGACCTCGGAGCTCACCGCGCCGTGCCAGCGGATGGTCTCCTCGTCGACGCCGAGGATGCGCGACTTGGCGCTGTTCGCGTAGGTGACGGCGTCGAGCAGGAGGAAGTCGCTCGCGCCCGGCTCGCGGGTCAGCATGTGCCCGACGAGGCCGCCCGTGCACGACTCGGCGATGGCGAGCGTCCAGCCGCGGGAGCGGAGCGCGCGCCCGACGACGCCGGCGAAGGTGTCGTCGCCCTCGCCGAAGACGTGCGAGCCGAGGCGCGCCCGCACCTCGGCGGTCGCGCGCTCGCAGATGTCGCGCGCCGCGGCGTGCGAGGAGGCCTTCGCCAGGACCTTCACCTCGATCTCCGGGAAGTGGGCGCGGTAGCCGATGGTCGTCCCCGCGAACGACTGCTCGACGCCCGCGAGCCGATCGCCGACGAGGCTCTCGGGCAGCCCGAAGGTGTGGAGGCGCAGCTGGAAGAGGTTGTTCGGCGCGAGGGCGCGGATGCGCGGCACGACCTGCTCCTCGAACATCTGCTTCATCTCGCGCGGCACTCCCGGGAAGAAGTAGAGGGTGCACTCGCCGATGCGCACCGCGAAGCCGGGGGCGGTGCCCGCGGCGTTGGGGAGGATGTCGGCCCCGTCGGGGAAGTCGGCCTGCTTGGCGTTGCTGCTCGTGAGGGTGCGGCCGTACTTCTCCAGGCGCCGGCGGATGTTCTCGAGCGAGGCCTCGTCGCG
>Ga0182030_10025770_pt1 | contig 10685 bp, 6 predicted proteins | sample 812S3MmetaG_FD_121299 | JGI IMG/M metagenome (GOLD analysis project Ga0182030, IMG submission 121299) | Permafrost microbial communities from Stordalen Mire, Sweden - 812S3M metaG (Illumina Assembly) | ecosystem: Environmental > Terrestrial > Soil > Wetlands > Permafrost | place: Sweden... | reverse complement strand
TAATGAAAGAGATCGGCCTGTTTGGCATGCTGGTTCCTGAAGACTATGGAGGCTTAGGATTGGGCTTGCCTCTATTTGCGCAGGTGATGGAAGAAGTCGCCGCCGCATGGACGACTCTGGCCGCGTTCCTTAATAGCCATAGCACTGTCGTCTACTTGATCAGCAAGCACGGGACCCTCGAGCAAAAGAAGCGCTACCTTCCCGGCCTTGCTCTGGGGGATGAACGCGGCGCTTTGTGTCTCACGGAGGCCGCCGCCGGATCGGACCTCCAAGCGATCGAAACCGTTGCTCGGCCGGTCGATGGCGGCCTATCCCTCCGCGGCAATAAAATCTACGTTACCAATGGCGCGCGAGCCTCCTTGTACGCCGTTCTCGCCAAGACCGACCCGAGCGCCAAACCGGCGAAGGCGGGAATGAGCCTGCTGTTGGTCGAAAAGAAGGAACCCCACGTATCGATAGCGGGAACGTTCCATAAAATGGCCTATGGTCTCGTCGATACCGTGGAAGTGGTTTTCGACAATGTCGTCGTGCCGTCGATGAGCGTGCTCGGAGCGGTCCCAGGGCGGGGCCTCTCGCAGTTGCTCGATGGACTCGAGATCGGTCGTATCGCCATTGCCGCGAGCGCGGTGGGGCTTGCCGCCAACGCGCTCGGGGAAGCAAAACTTTATGCCAGCGAGCGACGAACCTTTGGCGTCACCATCGATCAGCACCAGGCGGTGCAGTTACGGATTGCCGACATGGCCACGAAGCTCGTCGCGGCGCGGTTATTAACCGCCGAGGCCGCGCGGCAGAAGCACAGCGGCGCCCGCGCGGATATGGTGTGCGGCATGGCCAAATTGTTTGCGAGCGAATCATGCCTGGACATCGTCGCGGATTCGCTGCGGATCCATGGCGGCTACGGATACGTCACTGACTACGCCGTCGAGCGTCTCTATCGCGAAGCGCCGCTATACATTGTGGGCGAGGGAACCAATGATATTCAACGGCTCTTGGTGGCCCGCCGCCTGCTCGAGGGTGCGGATCAAGCGTTCCTAGGGTTACCTCCATGACGACGGTATGCCTGACGTTCGATTTCGACGCGCTCTCCATCTGGCTCAGCACATTCAAACAGGCCACGCCCACAGCCTTGTCGCGCGGCGAGTATGGCGCCCGCGTGGGTATCGGCCGCATCCTCGATGTCTTAGCCCACCGCCGCGTGCCGGCGACTTTCTTTGTCCCGGCGCATACCGCGAACAGCTTTCCGGACGCGGTGAAGCGAATCGCTTCACAGGATCATGAAATTGGCGCCCATGGCTACGTGCATGAGTCACCGGTCGGCTTAACGAAGGCGGAAGAGGCCGATCTTTTGATTCGCAGTGAAGAAATTCTAGAACGGGTCAGCGGTATGCGACCCCGAGGGTACCGCTCTCCTGCTTGGGATCTAAGCGAGAACACCATCGATTTGTTGGAAGATCGCGGATACATTTACGACAGCAGCATGATGGCGGATGATTTCACGTCGTTTCATCCCCGCAAAAAAGATGTCGTGGATACTCACGGGTTCACGCCCGGCGTCGAGACCTCAATCATCGAATTTCCCGTCGCTTGGGAATTGGACGACTACCCATATTTTCATTTTGCCAGTCGCCCAATCAATCAAGGACTGCGCAGCGTCGGTGAAGTGCGTGCAGCCTGGCAGGCTGAATTTGATTATTGTCACGCCCACGTTTCGGACGGCATATTCACTCTCACCATGCACCCGGAAATCATTGGCCGCGGTCCCCGTATTCAAATGTTGGACGATCTGATCGGCTATATGCAATCGACCGGCGGCGTCGTCTTTTCAACACTCGGTAACTGCGCCGCCCGCCTTCAGGCCAAGGGCCGCACCGCGCTTCATACAGCGTGACTGATCCTCCATGCCACTCGCCATTCATCATTAAGGATAGATCAATGCCATCAGCGACCGCTCACGCCAATGCACCGACCCCGGGAATCGGCCAAAACGCCAGATTTTATGACGAATTCCAGGTCGGAGATTCATGGGAGAGCCCACGCCGCACAATTACGGAGACGGACGTGGTCATGTTTGCAGCGATCACCGGCGATCACAATCCGATACACACGGACGAGGAATTCGCAAAAACTACTGTTTTTGGCGGCCGTATCCTGCACGGTCCCGCGGGCTTTGCTATTGCCACCGGCCTCGAAAGCCGATTGGGCATCAAAGAAGGCACGGCCATCGCGTTTCTGGGAATGACCTGGGACCTCAAGGGACCGATTAAAATTGGCGATACCATCCATGTTCGTGAACGCGTTACATCCAAACGAGACACGAAGAAGCCCAGCGCCGGAATCGTTTTTTTCCAAGTTGAACTGGTCAACCAAAAGAACGAGGTGGTTCAGGAGGGCGAATGGAAGGTGATGATGATTCGAAAGCCGTGAGATGGGTCGGGTTCTGAGTATGGCCGATCTCGATCGCTTAGACCTGATTTATCCGCGGCTCGAGGCCGTGGCGCGTCGATCGCCCGATAAGATTGCGTTTCGCTGCGGCGACAGCAAGTTGAGCTACCGGCAACTCCTGGGATCAGTAGCCGACATGACGAGACGCCTGAGCGCCGCCGGCATCGGCGTCGGCGTTCCATTCGCCGTGCTATGTGAAAATAACCTGGAACTGATGATCGCCTACTACGCCGCGGCCTACCTCGGCGCGGTGTTCGTACCCATCAACCCCAGCATGAGCGCTCGGGAGACTGCCCACATCGTGTTCCACAGCGACGCGATCCTCCTTCTCTACGGAGAAGAGCGTCGAGAGGTAGCAGCGGAGGCGGTCGACGCATCACGTCGACGATCGATCGTCGAGTTCTTGCAAGAAGATCTACCGCCGGGCAATCCACTGGAGTCTCTGCCAAGCGAGAGGAGCGCAGCGACTCCCCACGCGGACTTTCTGATCATTTACACCTCCGGTTCTACCGGATCTCCTAAAGGCGTGGTGTTCGACCAAGCCGGCGAAGCGGCGGGTAACGCGTCGCTCATTTCGATGTGGAACATCGGCATTGACGATGTCACGCTCGTGGCATTGCCTCTGGGTTTTCTTTACGGGTTATCGACGGCTGCTGCGACAGGCATCCAAGCGGGCGGGGAAGTCGTCGTATTGCCGCGGTTTCGGCCCGGCGATGTGTTGAAGGCGATGATTGAGCACGGTGTCACTGTGTTTCACGGTGTACCGACCATGTTCTCGATGATGCTCGATTACGCCGAGGAGAGGAACATACAACTCGACTTGTCCGTCGTGCGTCAATTGGTCTCTGCCGGCGCGCCGCTCCCGGCGGAACTTCGAAGCCGATTTGCGGCGCGGTTTCACAGGCGAATCAATGACTATTACGCCTTGACGGAAGTCAGGCCCGTATTCGGCCGATATGGCGATGACGCATCGACGCCGCCGGTTGGCGCCATTGGCAAGGCGTCACCCGGGGCGGATATTCGCTTCGTGGACGCGAACAGCCAAGAACTCCCAATGGGTCAGCAAGGTGAGATGCTCGTGCACGCATCGGCCACGTTTCGGCGCTATCACAAGGACGCGGAGCTTACCCGCCAGTCGCTGCGTGACGGCTATCTCATGACGGGCGACCTGGGCTACCGCGATGCAGACGGTTATTTTTACCTCACGGGCCGGTTGAAGGACATTATTATCCGCGGCGGCGCGAACATCGCACCGGTCGAGGTGGAGAACATTATTGCGACCCACCCCGCAGTGCAGGCCGTCGCGGTCATCGGCGTGCCCGACCCCAAGTTCGGTGAGCTTGTGGTCGCGTACGTGATGTTGCGCACCAATGCCCATGCCTCGGTTACCGAACTCGCGGCACATTGCTTGGGTAAATTGGCCGACTTCAAGATACCGGCATCCTTCGTCATTCTGGGGGAGCTGCCACTCGGCGTCACAGGAAAAGTGGATAAGCGAGCCCTGAAGGCACGGTGGCAGGAGGATCATCGATGACGAGCGTCCTCACTGTGTCAGTGGCGACACTGGGAATTCGCCGGTACGACACGTTTGCGCAATTTCGCAACCACATGGAGCTCATTGTCCGCGAAGCCGCGGAGGCGGGCAGCCGCTTGCTGCTTCTGCCCGAACTTGCGTGCGTCGGTTTGTTGTGGATGGACGAGCAGGCCAGCGAGACCCGCGTTCCACAGGTTTCGGCCCTATACCGCCGAGCGCTCACGCCGCGGTTTGGCGAATATAAACGAGTGCTTTCGCAACTTGCGATGCAGTACAAGATCACCATCGCCGGTGCGAGCTTTTGGCTCGAGCAAGGAGGACAAGGCGCCAACGTCGGCTTCTTTTTTAAGAGTGACGGCACGATTGTGGAGCAATTGAAACTTCACCCCACGTTGGGCGAACGCGCCATCTATACGGTCGGCGGCAGTGAGATCAAGGTATGTGAAGTGGATGGCGTCCGGGTCGGGATGCTCATTTGCTATGACATTCAGTTTCCCGAAGTCACACGGTTTTTGGTGGACGCCGGCGTCGAGGTTTTGCTGGTGCCTTCTCTTACCGACGAACGAGGTGTATGGCGCGTACATCACTGCGCGCATGCGCGTGCCGTTGAAAATCAATTATTCGTCTGCGTATCGCCCTTGATCGGTGATCTCGGGATCCCAGTGGATCGCCCCGTGCATGGGCGAGGTGCGGCTTTTATCGCCTGTCCAATCGATAATCGCTTTAAGATCCAGGATGGGACGCTGGCCCGAGCGGCCCCTGACGTCGAGAGCATCTTGCACTCATCATTGGATTTGGAGCTGCTGCGAAAATCGCGCGCCAGGTCTGAAATCACCCAACTTGCAGATCGACGACCCGATTTGTATTCGTCCCTCTTGTGCCGGACGTGAGCCTGACTAGAGCAGTCTACCCGCAAGCGATCCCATTACGCTCTAGCAAAGACTGCAACGGCCGCAGCTCTCTGACGTATGAGCGCCATCTTCCCATGGAATCTGCGTACAGCGGACTTCGCACCTGGACAGCGCTGGCCGTTGCCACCGGCTGTGGGTTATTTTGAAACTGTAAGCAATTATTATCCCACTCAAGCCCACAGTGCGAGACAAGTCTCCGGCTGTACGTCTCCTGATCCGACACCAGATCCTCGTAGTTGAGCGTGAGCCAAGATTCTCCAATCGCGTGTTCCCAGTGACGCATGAGTTTGTCCCAAGCGACGTAATAGCGCGCCAGATCGTCAAGGTCGTAGGTGAAGGGATACGCGGACGCAAAAAGCGTTTTATACATCGCGTAACAAACGTCCATGGGGTTTCGCCGTAGCGCCACAAATCTCGCGCGCGGAAGAGCAGCGTGGATTAGCCCAGCATAGAGATAATTGAGTGGCAGCTTGTCTGTGAATCGCGGTCCATTCCCCGTGCGGGGACGCGTAGCCTCAATGTACGACGTACCGAGCTTGTCAAAGTCAAGCTCCAGGGTGCGCTCGACAAACTCCAATTTCTTGACCGCGCCGCCGCAGCGCTCATGGACCGCCTCGATGACGACCGATGGAAAGGTATCCAGTTCGCCGGCTGCATAAACCAGGGGGTGGCTGCCAAGTATGCGCTCGACCAACGTCGTTCCGCTGCGGGGGAGACCGAGTATGAAGACGGGCCGATCGCTGTCGACCGACGAAGAAAGTCTGGGTAGTCGCGCTGTGGAGTGCTCGCGCCGCAGTGCATCGAGCACATCGACGTCGCCCGCCACGTCATATTGAATCGAGGCGCGGAAGCGGCGGCACGCTGCGCTCAGATGTGAAAACGAGCGGCTATACTCGCCAAGGTCCTCAAGCTCCTTGGCGAGCGAAAATTCCACGCCAACCGCGCTGGGCTGCCCCTTCGATAGGCGAAGCGCGGTTTCAAGCTCTGCAATGTGGTTCCGTTGACGCGTCTGCTTACGCAGGCCGGAGCGTGCGTTGTGGGCCTCACCATCCAGCGGCCGCGCCTGCAGCACGATATCAAGATTCGACTCGGCGGCTGAAAGGGCGCCCGTCATCCTTTGTGCCATCGCGAGGTTGTAGCGCAAGGCTATTTGGAAAGAATCCGCCGCCACCGCGCGCTCAAAACAGGCCAGCGCACGACCGGGTTCGCCGCAATGCGTCAGAAGGGTACCCAAAGCGTCGAGAACATGGGGTCGTTCGACGAAAGCCCGCTCCACCTCGAGCGCGACGGATAAAGCGTCGGCGCGGCGACCCATGCTCAGTAAATATTGACCCAGTTGGATGAGCAGGGCCGCGTCGCCCGGCGCGAGTTCGACCGCACGGCGCATGAATTGCACCGCGTCAGCCGACGATCGCATTCGCAAAGCGACATCGGCGGCCAGTCTCCACGCCTGCGCATCCGATGGTGCGGCATGCGTGAATGCGTCGCATTCGATACGGGCGGCGGCGAGGCGTCCAGCCGCGATCAGTTGACCGATCGCCTTCGCTCGAGATTCATTGCTGGGCATCTCTTCTGTTCCCGTGGATTCATTCAATACGTAATCGCAGATAGTCGCTTCTTGCGCAGTCGCGTGCAAATCAGGCGTCGCAGTTGACTTCTGATTAACTATGTGTATCCTGACTCAAGAGGCCATAAATTCGACGCATGGGTCAGATACTTCGAAGAAATGGTTGAACAAATATTTAATGACGCCGGTGCACGCCTCCGCCATTGCGCCTTAATTGGAGAGAGACTATGAGCAAGAAGAGCCGTATTCAAGATTTTGGTGGAGTCGAGCGGCGACTGGGATGTCGCGCTAGTGAGCGGGTGGGGAAATCGGAACCGCGGTATTGCAAAACGCTCGTCGGCGCGATCGGCATGATACTTGCCGCGGCAGCAGTCCGGGCTGAAATGCCGGCGACTTCGGATGCCCGCAGTAACGATGGCGGTGCCTTGGAAGAAATCACGGTCACCGCTCAGCGCAGATCACAGACGGCACAGGACATCCCATATAATATTTCCGTGTTGTCGGGCGATCAGCTGCGCGTTGATGGGCTGAGCAATGCTAGCGACCTAGCCAGGGTCGTCCCGGGGCTGTTGACGGTCGACAGCGGACCGGCCGCCCGCGGCAATACCAACAGTTTCGCAATGCGAGGACTGCGCACCGATAACCCCGGCAGCACCGACTTTCCTAGTCAGACGGTGTCTCCGGTGTCCACCTACTTTGGCGAAACCCCGGTTTTTGTTCCGCTGGTTCTTCGCGATCTCGATCACGTAGAAGTTTTGCGCGGCCCGCAGGGCACGCTCTATGGATCAGGTGCCGAGGCAGGGACCATCAGATTCATCCCCAACCGCCCGAAGTTCGGCGAATTCTCCGGGGAAGTTTCGGCGAGCCTTAGTGGAACCGAAAATAGTGGATCACTGAACAATCGATTCGACGGAGTCCTCAACCTCCCGATTGCGGACCAGCTAGCCCTGCGGCTGGTGGCGGGCTCCGAGCACCTCGCGGGATTCATCGACGATGTGGGACTCGCCGAGCGCCAAGGCCCCGGTCTGCTTGCGGCGCCGACTCCCCGCGTTGCCGGCGATCCCACCAGCGGCTTTGTCATCGCACCCACGCTTCACGACGCCAACCCGTCGGAACAGTCGTATGCACGGGCCGCTTTGCGCTGGGACCCAGCCGAAGGGGTGGATATCGAACTCACGTACATGCATCAGAAAACGCACGCCGACGACGGCCAGTACTCGAATCCGAACTGGCAAGGTGGGACGCAGAACTTGGCCTCCGGCTATACCGGACCCATCCCGCCGTTTGCCGATGCTTCGTATACGGTTCCCGCGGGTGGCAAATACAGAAACACCGCGCTCATTCGAGAACCCTATGACAACACTATTGACCTCGGCAGTCTCGTGGCGAGCGTCGATTTGGGATTCGCGACGTTCACTTCTTCTACGTCGGCCTATGAGACCAAGACAGCGGGCACGAAAGACAACACGTATCAGTGGTATATCCCGGGCGGCACCAATTTCCTGACGTATTACAACAACTACCCCCGAACGATTGCCGTCGAGCAGGATCACATCGACGAGAAATCTTTCGTGCAGGAGATGAGGCTGGTCTCGAGCGGCAAGAACACTTTCGACTACGTCGTGGGCGCCTATTTCGAAAGACAGACGGCCGATACTACTCAGAATCAGTGGTTCCCCGGCGTGCAGCAATACTATTCCGCCATCGGCGCGGTGAGTGAAAACCCTCAGCTCGGCGACCAGACACTCGGCATCAACATGAATACTCGGTTCACGGACCGAGCAATATTCGGTGAGCTGACCTGGCACGTCACGCCAAAATGGCAGGTGACGGCAGGAGGACGCTACTTCTCACAATCGTTCGACGTCGACTTCAACGAAGATCTGCCGTTTTGTGGAGCCACTTGCGGCAACGCGCTCGGCGCGTTCGAGGTGAACAATACACAGAGGGAAAGAAATCACCTGTTCAAGCTCAACACTTCGTACGACCTGACCGAATCCACAAAACTCTACGCCACGTATTCCGAGGGCTTTCGCCGAGGCGGCGCGACCGGTCTGCCGCCCGTCGGAATTTATGCCTCTCTGCCCGCGTACTTCACGTACCGGCCGGACTTCTCAAAGAACTACGAAGCTGGAATCAAGGGCTCCGCGCTCAACTCCAGGGTGCAGTACACCGCTGACGTATTTGTCATCAACCTGAACGACTTTCAGTTCGATAGCTATTCACCCTCTGGCCTCCCCGCAGTTTATAACGGATCGAAGGCGCGATCGAAGGGCGTGGAGCTCGAGGCGACGGCAAAGCTCACTCAGAGAATCACGGGTTCGATCGGCTATAGCTATACGGACGCTGTCGTTAACCAAACGACAAATATCTATGACCTTCCCGCGTTCGGTGGACCCGGTAGCACTCCGGTACTTGCGGTGGCTATTCCCGATGGGACGCGTCTGCCGGGCGTACCCAAGAGCGTCGTGACCGCGGCGATCGACTACCGCTTGCCCTTGGGACAGGCGGGCTGGTCGTTGGACTGGCATGCGGACGGCGTTTATCGCACTAGCTCACCCGGTTCCATTCCTGGTGTCTATGTCAGCGGCTGGACAATCGACTCGTCAAAAATCCTCAATGCGCGGATGACTCTCGATAGCGGTAAGCAGTGGGCTTTCGATCTGTTCGGCACCAACCTGACGAGCGACCCAGCCTATTCGGGTGCTGTCGGTGTGCAGGGTCTGCCTCTTAATACGCTTAATTACCGTAACGTGACGCGCCCTCGGACGCTCGGCATAACCGCTCGGTATCGGTTCTAGTATCGGAACCCGATAAACCGCTCGCCGCGCTGCCCGTCGAGGGCAGTGCCAGTTTAAGATTGAGCGATCGACATGTTCTCAATCTTGGCTGTAGTGGTGTAGTGGGCGAGCGGCCGGCAATTGATCAGAAGCCCGATTTGCGTAAGCGTCCGGCCGAGGTCGTCTAGATTCGGCTTAAGGAGTACTTGAACCGCGCCATCATCAGGCGAAGCTCTTGGTCGTCGATGGAATCGGCGACTTGCCAAGGTATGTTCGATCAGCGGCGGAGAGCCAGGCTCAGTGAAGCTCGTCATTTAATTGGTGTCGAGAGACGTTGCCCAAACTCGTGCAGCATCGAATCGCGCTATGGTCCAAGTGCAGATTGCTTCCGCGCAGTCAGTCGTCCTCAAGCGGAACTGCCCATTAATCGCCAGCCTTTCGTGAGCCGGTGACGTAATCAACTCGGATTTTGGTACCGAGATTGATGCAGGACTTTGAGCGTGGGTCCCTGCGTAAATACACACCATGCAGTTTCGATACAACCGCCGCGCAGGCAACCGCTTTGACGATCGTGCTGAAGTCTGTTTCTAAGACTTCTTCCGTTTGAGACGGACCTTGCTGCCTGCACCGGTTTGCGCACCGCGTTCGAACGTCGCCCAAATTCCCTCGATCGCGGACGATGTCGCGACCGACCTGGTCACCGTCTTTTCCCGCACCTCGGGATTGCGCAGATAGCGATTGGCTACGAAGAGTCTGATGCTCACTCATTTAGTATACAGCGAGGCAGTAAATGAACGCTGAGCGGCCTTGCATAAAACTTGCGAATCGTCGAAATATCGTTATGATTTGAGCGCGGAGTGCTCCAGCGTATTCAGTCGTGCTCACTCGTATGAGCCCTATAAAGTCAGGGGTTTGGAATACCGGTGAAGTTTTGGGGGCAACTCAAATTCGCAAAAAAATAAAAAGCAAGTCGAAAGAAAATCGTAGTCGATTAATTTCAGAGCCTCCCTGACCACCATCGCCCTCACATCGCGTAAGTGACTGATTAAAGGAGGTTGTCTAGGCGATTTGGGGATGCCCTCATTTGTATTTCCGCTTCCACATTGCGGGCAGAGCTCTGATAACGCAGACCTTTATCTCTCCAATCGGCGTGAGATCCAGGACAACTTTGGGGGCAACTTCTCGCGCGGCCCCACTCGAAAGAAGATCAATCGCACCAACGCCGCGGAACATAGGCCGATAGCGGGAGAACTTGTTAGTACCCATTTTGGGTATTAAGATACCCAGAATGGGTATTGCCAAACGGAAGTCGACTAGCAACGCACCGGCAGCGTCCGGCGTCGCCGACGCGCTATTTTCGAAAGTCCAACAACGGGTCTTGGCCGTCTTGTTTGGAAATCATTCGCGAAGTTTCTATGCCAATGAGTTGATCGCCTTGGCCGGCTCGGGGT
>Ga0182030_10025769_pt1 | contig 10685 bp, 18 predicted proteins | sample 812S3MmetaG_FD_121299 | JGI IMG/M metagenome (GOLD analysis project Ga0182030, IMG submission 121299) | Permafrost microbial communities from Stordalen Mire, Sweden - 812S3M metaG (Illumina Assembly) | ecosystem: Environmental > Terrestrial > Soil > Wetlands > Permafrost | place: Sweden... | reverse complement strand
TTTTTATAAAGGATTAATCCAGCTTAAACGGAGTAAAGTTGGTGCCGCGGTCATAGTAATCTTCGTGTTCGGATTTTTTAAGGAAGTGAATAATCTTATAAGTCAGCGGCGTGGCTAAGACTTCGTACAAAACTTTAAACACATAAATAGTCGCCATTATGTTAAACATGGTGCTAAGCGGGATTGCGCCGTAAAAAGCAATGGAGGTAAACAGTACGGTGTCTAAGGCTTCCCCGGCAATGGTAGAACCAATTGTCCTGGTCCAAAGTTTTTGCCCGTTGGTCCAAAGTTTCATTTTAGCTAACACGTAAGAGTTTATAAATTCACCTACCCAGTAAGCGGTCATGCTGGCCAAAACAATTCTTGGCACAAAACCAATAACCGCCTCGTAAGCGGCTTGTCCGGTCCAGCCGGGAGCCGCGGGCAAGTACTGGACAATGCCCAAAGTCAGGGCCATAAAAGTTAAAGAAAGAAAACCCAGCCAGATTATTTTTCGGGACTTAGCGTAGCCGTAGACTTCTGTTAAAATGTCGTCAAAAATATAGGCAATGGGGAACAAAATTGTGCCGCCGTCAAAATCAAACGGGCCAATATGGGAAACTTTGGCCGAAGCCACGTTAGAAATTATCAACACAGCCACAAACAAACAGGCAATTACGTCGTAGTATTTAAAATTGGTTTGGTTATTTTCCATTTACCCACCTAAACTTTGTGCAATTATATTGAACAAACTTAATTATCTAAAGGAATGTTAAGTACAAAATTTTTTTAAACAACCACCACAAAGTTTTGGCGGGTTAATAGATTATAGCAAAGTTAAAATAAAAAGCAAAATAATATAAGTTCCATAAAAAAAGCGAAAGCGGCACGGCGCGGATGTTGATCCGGCGGTGCCGCCTTAAAAGCGGGGGACAAGGTAAGGCTACTTGAGCCTGATTGTTATTACTTCTTTCAGTCCCACCTGGACTGGCGCGGGATCTTCATCCCAGGCTCTAATTTCGCCCATGTCATTTGCGTCCAGAGTCAGAGACATTGGGCTGAGCTCCCGGGCTTTTTCAAGGCAGCGCATGAACAGATGCCCCACGGAGGCGCCGTTGTAAAAGCCCTGTTGAAAGAATCTCCTGCCGTTTGTATCCTCAAGTACGATTTTGCAGCCTCCTAAAGAGGTCGGCTCTTCAAAATTTCTGAACATAGTATCCCTCCTTGGGAATTCGCGAGTCAGCGCTCTAAGCTGATTTGCTTAGCACAGTATACCAAAAATCCTGCAAAAGTCCAGGCCTGGGTCCGGTCCGCTAAAACCCTCTACCGGTTTTGTATTTTTTATTTTAAATATAGATTAAAATCGTCGGGGATATAAAAAGAAACGCCGCCTGCACCTTAAACTTCGGTGCGGGCGGCGTTAGGAACGCCGGGTCGGTGGGGGTCGGTGTTGTTCACTTCGCAATCTTATAGACGTCTGACTTTGACCTGTCGGCGTAATACGGATAACCTGTTTCATTTCGGCGAACCCGGGTGATGACTCCCTCTTTCCGAAGTTCAATGAAAACTGGTACAGGGCAGGAAGGCCTGTCTTTAAGCGGCTCGCCGTTCTTGTCGTGAATTGTGACTCCGCCATCCAAATACAGATTCCAGAGTTCCGCTCCCTCCTTCAGCAGCATAGTCAGAACTTGCTCTTTGGAATATTGCTCAAGCATTCTTATCTCCTTTATTTTGTTGTCATTAAGACATATCAAAATAGCCCATTTCCGTGGTTTTGTCAATCGCCGTGGATTTCCAGCCTTGTAATTTACAATTATAAAAAGTATAATTCCTGCCAAGGAGGCTATTCATGAAGTGGCTAATAGGTTTAGTGGTAGTAATGATAGTGTTGGCTGCGGTGGGTTTCATTTGGCCTACCCAGCAGTGGTGGTCGGGAATGGTTTTGGCCTCAGCCCTTGCGGGCATATGCTTGGCGTTGTATACGAACTACATATCACTCAAGCGTGATGCGGCCGACGAATGGGAGGGGAAAAGGATGGATTCTGACTTCAGTCTTCTTCTGGGTTGCCTTTTCATTGTCGCCCTGTGTGTTGGCATCTTCTGGGGTGTTTGTAACGGCGTAGAGTCGTGGTGGACGCTGTTTTTCCTCGGGGCAGGCGACTTCCTAGTTTGCTTGTTTACGGCCGTAGTGTATTGTAAAGGCAAACCTCCGGCAAAAAGCAAAATCGCGGCCGAAACCGCACCAGCACACCGCTAACAACAGTTTCTGCCCCCGCCAGCAGAAAGCCGGTAGAGATTCAGCACACAGTCCGCTGAAACCCTCTACCGGTTTTGTATTTATATATTTAATCGGTCATATCTTTATTTAATTTACTAATACAAATAATCGGCTACGCGCCATTTATCCTTAATTGACGTTTAACCTTTTTTCAGCTAATCTGCCAACGAGCTTTAAAGGAGGCTTATGTTAAACAAGAAGGTGGATCTTTTGCATTGTCAGTTTAATGATGAGAGAAGACGGGTGTTTGATATTGCCAATTTACTGCCGCTAGGCGGCCGGGGCGAAGTTGCCCTGTTCCCAAACCTCAGATTCGCTCAGTGCTGGTGGCTCATCAATCGTTTGCGTCGCCACGGTTTTGAGGTCACTCCGGAAGGAGAAAATGACGGCCAAGGTAAATGCCTTTTCCGCCTCAATGAAAACGGAGAATTGGTTCTTCATCTGGTTCGCACGATGGTTAATACGCCGCAGCAAGCTTCCGCGGCCCAGATAGTCCATGTCTCTCCGCTCAACGCAGAAGCTCCGAAGCCGTCGCCAAAGCATGTGTTACTGCGTGACGACGGCGAGGGTGAAAACTCACCGCGGCAAAAGACTCAGGACTCAAAGCAAAGATCAAGAGGACAGAAGAATTTTCAAAATGCCCAGCGGGTCTCCGAGATCTTGGGCCAGATTCGCAAGCAGCGCTATAGTTCGGACGGAGATTGGTCATGACACACGAGCAAGCGGTTGAGGACAAAGCGGTTGAGCGTTTTATTCTCAGGGAGATGACCGAGGCAGAGGAAGATGAGTTTATAGAACACTATTTCGGATGCGAAGAATGCGCAGAGCAGGTGCAAGCAGGCGCAGTCTTTGCTGAGAACACCAAAGCGGTTGCGCTGGAGGGTGCCGGCACAGAGCTGCTGGGTATCCATGCGCAATCGTCGCCTGAGTCCAATCGTCCTTGGCACTGGTTCCTCTGGCCCAGGTGGTGGGGCAAGTAGTCCTAAAAAGCAATTGTGCCGGCCAAAGGAGGCGCCGGCCTTAACAAATGCAGTAGACAACAACCCAAACAAACCGGCGGTTTTACAACATACCCGCCGGTTTTAATTTTTACCGGATTGCATAAATCGGTTATTGTATCATCCCAACCGCATAATACGGTACTCCGTTGAATTGGGGGCTGTTAACGGTAACACTATTCTTTAATGCCGGATTGTTTGGGTTTTCCAGAACCGCTCCAATAAGGTAGGAATATTTTACTCCGCTGCCTATAACAAGTTCAGAGTCGTGTCCCGCATAGCCATAAAAGTATGGCGGGGACAGAGTATTTAGCGGATCTATGGCATCTTTGGAAATATATTTAGGTACAAGAAAATGCATAAATTCTCCATCCAGTGAAGAATCTATATCTGAGCCGTTTACCCCGTTAAAATTTATAAGGTCACAGCCGCCGGGATAGCCTGAGTCCGCGCAGTTTGGGTAAACTTGGTTATCTGAATAGTACAGTTCCATGGCAGTTGCCAAGTTATTTAAGTCTGCAATTCGTTTGGCGTCCCGCGCGTTTAACTGCGCATTTTTTACGTCTACAAGTAACAGGCTGGCCAAAAAAGAAATAATGGAAATAACCACCATTAATTCCATAAGGGTAAAGCCATTTTGTCCGCGCTGCCGACTTGGTTTTTTAGGGCGCCTCTTAAAAAAAATAAATTTTGATTTGGATTTTAAAAGCATTTTTAATTTTTATTATTGCCGCGCTTCTTAGAAATTTTCCGCTAAGGTGACAAAAATCCCTATTACATTATATCAACTAAACCTATAAAATCAAACCGCATATAGAGCGGACACTACTTATATTGAATATTCGCCAGGAAAAAAATTATGGTTGCCAGCGCAAGCCAGCATACCGTGTAAATAAACAGTCGCACAGCTTCATTCTTTTGTCCGTTTAGGAACATAAGCAGCGGTTTGCCCAATACCAAACTCCCCGTAACAGCCGCAGAGAGTACAAGCAGCATTAAAGCGGCCATAGGCGCAAACGCCGTATCCTTTGGAGCAAATATTCTACTGGCATTAAACAAAAAAGTTGCTACCACCACCACATACGCCGTTGTCCCCAAAGCATTCAAAAAACTGCGTTTTATAAGCTTGTTCATATAAATATTTTTTTTAATACACATAAAGAATAGCAAAAAATCGTCCAAAAGGCGAAATAATAGAAACGCCGCCACAACACCTTGAAAATCGGGTGTGGGCGGCGTTCGCGGAAAGTAATTCTACTTGATGTAGTTCTGGATGAGGATGTCGATACGATATTTCCACTTCGACAGCAGCATATTGAGACCGCGCTGCTCACCCATGATTTTTGCCAGCTCTTCCGGCGGATAGTATCTGGCGAGTTTAGAGACGATTTCGAAAACATCGTTCAAAAAATTGGCTCTGTCATCGCGGTCTTTCTGAGCTTCCTCATGCTCAATGACAGTATTGTCACTAGGCAGGTAAGATAGTACCTGTCTTTCGAAGTCCCGCCGTAATTGTTCCTTTAGTTCTCCTACAGTAGTATTCATCTCAGTTCTCCTTGTAGTTTTTTTACCCAAGTAACGCAGTTAAAATATTACATCTCTAGGGCCCGGTCAACAAGGGATTGTGGTGGAGATTTTCAAAAACAGGTGGAACTTATTGTCCGAAGAAATATTTAAAATTTATAGTTTTGTTAATAAATAGAAATGCCGCCTCAACCCGAAGGTATATTGGCGGCGTCACGTTGAGATGCTTAAAACAGACCCTTAGTAAGCTCGGCCAACGGTAGCCATGCCGAGCAGGCTTTTTCGAAACCGTTCTTTGTAACTTGGAGAGCGATTCTGCGGCGCCCTCCTCGGAACGGCTGTGGTTCTGTTTCTTTTGACTCAATGTATCCTTTTTCTTCAAGCCTTTGTGCCGTTGTATAAATAGCACCAATGGCTGGCTGATTGTCAGGAAAATATGAGGTCAGCAATTCAGCTACGCTTGCACCGTATGCGTTGTCCTTCAGCCGAATGATGGCAAGAAGTACCTTTAATTCAAGCATCCCTAACTCGCGTTCGTTCATATATTCCCCCTTGTTTGAACAAATAAAAATACCACATTGCTGTGGTATTGTCAATCATGTTTGCGGGTTTAAATATTATTCCGACGTGTAAACATGTGGGGAGTTAAACCAGATGCTTTTTTGCAAAGGCAAAGCCAGATCCTTGTTTTAAATACATCTCAAAGTCCACTGCCTGTTTTTTAGTAGGGAAGGCACAGTACCAGACTAATTTCCATGGAAGTTTTTTAGCCGTGTAAGTAACCTCGCCGCTATTGTGTTTGATAAGTCTGGATTTTGGATCGTGTGTGGATCCTGTGTAATAGCTGTTGTCTTTTAGGCTTCGGAGAATATAAACGTAATACATGAGTTAATTATATCACTTAAAACAAAAGCCCTACTTCGCTCCAACTTTGTTGGAGCTTCGAAGGGCACTACTTCGCGATAATTATTTGGCGTCGCTGATTAAATAACGCGCGTTATCATTTGGTGCTTGCACTGCGTAGCTTTAGCGAAGCAGTGGTGGAGATTTTCAAAAACGGGTGGAACTTAGTTAGTGAAGAAATTTTTAAAATTTATTCTTTTGTAAATAAATAGAAACGGCGGCACGCTGGTGGTGTCGCCGTTCTGCTTAACGCCTCTAAATTAGACAGGATGTTTCTGGCTAGGCAGGAATGTATACCTGACGGCAGGCTCCTGTGTAGTGTTGGGTTCCACTTTCGTAGTCGTCTTCGACCTCATACTCGTTCACCACGCGATACCCTGCGTGGACGATAGAAGTCCTCATCTGTTGCCACCAATAACTCTTCATGACCTGTGCTCCTTAATCTAGATTTTGAGGACGTCCTCCTACTTACTTGGACAAATTAAAATACCACATTTCTGTGGTATTGTCAATAGTGGTGGAGATGGGGGAAGTTAAATCCCCGTCCAGAAATTTTTCACTTTCCAATTGTTCACAAGATTAGCTAAGTTTGGGTACCTTTATAACGATAACTTAGCAAATAGTTATAAAGGTTAGTTTACGAATCTTAAGTTTATGGGTGCAAACTAAATCCATAAACAGCAACCCAGAATAAACCTAATTGTCTTAAGTTAGGGCGAACTTAAGGTTAGGGTACAAGCCTAAAAAATTAAGCGAGTACAGGTACAGGAAGAGCAAAGGCGTTAACCAAAGCTTCCTTTACCTTAGCAAATGAAAGTTCATTTGTTGATGTCCGTCAGGATTTACGAGGCTATCAGACTGGCTCGTCTTGCATATTAGAAAATGTTAAAGTCCTGTCAAAATCCGTCATCCCCATGGAACCATAGAACATTTTAGCATTTAAACATGTAAACATCAAGGCAGTTGATTCCGGTTTTATTTGCTTACCACCAGCGCAAATTTCCTGGTCGGGTCAATACTTTTGGTTGCTTCGTTCCAATCTGCAGAGGCGTTTTGTAATACAGAGAAAGAGTATTGGTTGCCGTCGCCGTCGGTGGTGCCGGGGTCGTTGACTATGAAGGTGTCGCCGGTGAAGCCGCGGATAACTATCATGTGGTAGAGCGGGCCGCCGTTTACGTAGTGGGTGCCGGGCAGGAGTTTGGCGTTAATGGGTAGGAGAATGGGGTGGTTTTGGGTAAGGGCTTCTTTTAAATCGCTTTCCGTAAAGTTTTGGATTGGAGTAATAGTCAGGCCAAAAGCTCCTTGGGCCATTTGGGTGGTAGCGCCAACTCCGGTGTTGGCGTTGTAGCCTAGGTTGGCATTTTCCCAAGTTTTTAAATTGTTTATGGCGTTTTGCGCGGCATCCGCGGGGAGTTTGTCTTCCGTGCTGCCGGTTAAAAAAGCATTGGCCATGGTAATGCTGGTTTCTTCGCAGTCTTCGTTTCGGCTCCAGGTATCGTCGGGAGCCTGGGTGCTAAAAGGCACGGCCAAAATTACGGTTGGCGGGATTTTTTGGAATTCGGTTTTAAAAATAACAAGGCCGACTACGGCTAAAACAGTTATAATAATGCCCGCAGAAAGCATGTCTAATTTTGGGAATTTTATTTCCATACGGTAATCATCACCTTTTTAGTTTGGTCTATGGTGTTGGTGCCGTGGTCCCAGTCGGCGCCGGCGTTATAAAGAGTTTGGAAAGCGTACGGGTAGTTTTGCCCGCGCCTGGTGCCGGAGTCGTCGGTAATTAAAGTGGAGCCGGAGTAACCGCGAATAACCAGCATGTGGTAAATGGGCCCGGGGGCTGTGTAATTTGGGTTGCCGATTATTTGCCCGTTGACCGGCAAAATAACCACATGCTGCATGTTGAGCTGGTCTTTTATATTTTGCAGCGTGTAACCATTTTGTACGCTGGCGCGAAGGCCGTACACGGCTTGTATCATTTGCGCGGTTTCTTCGGCGGTTGTATCCAAGTGGTAGCCAAGGTTGCTGTCTTCCCAATTATTTAAAGTAGTCATTTCACTTTCCACTTGCGCCGCAGGAAGCACTACGGCCGTGTTTCCGGTTAAGTAGGCATTGGCCATAACAGAAGCTGCTTCCTCGCAATCCTCGTTGTGCACCAAGTCCCAGTTTGCGGTAGGCGCCTGAGAGGTAAAGGGGATTGGTAAATTTAGCGTGGCGGGCTGGCTGTTTCCGCCCGGAGTTCCTGTAGGAGTCGGTGAAGCTGTAGTAGTAGTGTTTTGGACAGTAGCCGTGTAGCTTGGCACAGCCGGATATTTAGTATGGATATAATAAAAACCCGCGGCCGCGGCAATAACCGCGGCAACAACAATAACGCTGGTAAATTTTGATGTTTTAAATTTTGTCATACACTAATGCTTCCCCCTGGATATTAAGTATACTCTTAGAAACAAGATAATGCTAAAGGTAGTTTTTGCCCAATTTAAAACTCCGGCCGCTACAGCGGACGGAGTTTTTAAAAAGCCTTATTTTAACAAACTTTTTAGGTTGGCAATGCGGCTGCTGTTTATTTCCCATTCGTAAATATCGCTGTTGCCAATCTCTTTTTCGTTTTCCTCGTGCTGGTGGTAAATGCGGGGAATGTCCGGGAAGTGGAAAAGCAACAGGCGGATTATTCCCGCGTGGGTAATTATGCCAATGTTCTTGTGGTCGTAATTTTGGATAATATCTAAAATCGCGCTTACGGCCCGCTGTCTTACGTCTTCCACACTTTCACCGCCAAAGGGGCGATAGTCATACATTTGCATGGCTTCCAACTCCGCTTGGTTTGGAAGAACGCTTTCCCATTCTTTTTTCGTCTTACCGCTTAAACTGCCAAAGTTTCTTTCGCGCAGGCGGTAATCGTGCAGAATTTGAACCGGCTCGCTTAGCTCTTTGTATATAAGAGCCGTGGTTTCTTCGGCTCTGTGCAGGTAAGAAGTAAACAGCATGTCTAAATCAAGCTTGGTAATAAGCTTGGCCATTGCCTGTATTTGTAGCACACCATGGGTATCTAAATAGTCGTCTATTTTATTGCCCTGCTGTATTCCTTTGGCGTTGCTGGCTGTTTCTCCGTGGCGGATGAAATAAAGTGTAGTCTGGTTTCTAATTTTCATTTTATAGATAAAATCTAAAACAAAGTTATATGTCATTGCGAATGCAGCCGAAGCAATCTTCACCTAAGTTAAGATTGCTTCGCCTTATGCACTCCTCGCAATGACACTCAGTAACTATAAGGCTAAGCAGATTTACTTTCTAGCCCTTTTCTTAGTCTTAGAAGGAGACTTTTTAGGCATGGCTTTAAGCCCGGCCTTGGCGGCCTTGTCCAATGTTTTGGAAATGCTGTCCCAGTGGCCTTTAAGCTCTTTGCCCAAAGCGGTCAGTTCGCCCGGGTCAATATTTTTCACCTGTTTGTATTTGGCCAAAACTTCCTTTGCCGCCTGGTCATAAGTTTTTTTGCTTACGCTTTTCATTTGCTTTATCCTATGCAGCATTTCAGTTTTGGCTTTTTTGCCCAGAGCCTGGGCCTGCTGTTGGTGCTTTTTGCCTTCGGACCCGGAGAAAAAATAAGTTGCCGCGGCTCCCGCTGCCAATGCGGCCAAGCCTAATCCGGCCGCGGCCTTACCGACTCCCGATGTTTTTTTGCTAGACATAATTTTGTTCCTTTTTGAGGTTGCGGGATGCCACAAGAGCGCTGGCCGCAAAATCAAGATTACTTTTTACGCTTGTCCTTTAAGTTGTTGAAAAAACTCATAAAGTATTTCAGCTTGGCGCCTTTATCCCTGACGTTGTCCCTAAGTTCGGACAAGTCCTGGGAAATTAAATCTGCCTCGTCTTTGGCTTTGTGGGAAATGTACTTTATGTCCCTGGAAATTTTAATTATGTAAATAATCAAAACTCCCAGCAAAAGGGTTAATATTACCACTGCAACAGTAGTAACGAAAAAGAAAATGTCTTGTTTCAGAAATTCGTTCATGGAAATTTAGATATTGGTAGAGATTAAGATATTAATAGATATTTGCCGCAGCTAATATCCCAATATCTATAATATCAATCAATATCCTGCAAAGCTATTTGTAATACCCTCTAACCTGGAACAAAAAGTACATGGACAGCGCCAGGCCTACAATGAGGCCTACTAAGTTAAAGCTAATAAGCTGTCCTAGCGCGCTAACTAAAGCCGCGTAGTAAAGCATTTGCCAGCCTTTGAGCGAACGTTTAAACAGTCCGGGCAATGCCGCGCCTTCCATAACAAAAACCACTAAGGTAATTAATTCCGAAAGCATGCCCATAATGCCAATATGGTAGCCGTAAACCATGGCAAAGGGAGTGTAATACGACTGCAGCCCAACTAAAGCCAAAATTCCCGGCAGGGCAATTAACATAAGCACCAGGGATATCCAAGGCCCGTACTTTACAATAAACTCTTTGGCGCTGGGCGGCAGGTGAAAGGGGATTTTTTTGTTTAAGTAAGTATCAAAAAAAACTTCCATGTCTTTTAGCAGGCCCTGGTGGCTTGCCGCTCCCGACGGGGGACTCTGCGTTTGTTGGGTGTCCATTGTTTTATTTCTTTAATATTATTTGGGCATTAAATACCCATTTATTTAATTATAGCACAAGTCCCGTTTTATGAGTTATTTTCGGGATTATTTTGATACTTATCAATAACTTCCAAAAGGTTGCTTTGGTACTGCTCCCTTACGGCTTCGTCCGTGCCGACTTCCAAAATTTCGTCGTTTAGGTTGGTGGCCGAGCTTGTCCAGTTATAGCTGCCGCTTAGGTAAGACTTGTCCGTGACCAGAGCTTTCATGTGCATAATACCCTGGTTTTGCTGCAAATAAACAGGAATGCCGGCTTTTCTTAACTGGTTTATAATCTCTTTTTGTCCGGACGCGGTGCTGTACTGTTCGGTGTCGGTTAAGCCGCGGACATCCAGCCCTCTATATTTAGCGGCCAACAGGGCTTGGGCA